>VFQR01000775.1_pt1 | contig 33447 bp, 32 predicted proteins | sample 3512321 | NCBI WGS metagenome assembly VFQR01 (sample SAMN10412374, study PRJNA504923) | tailings metagenome | isolation source: Relicate 3 Philex TSF1 revegetated site | place: Philippines: Tuba, Benguet | collected 2017-08-29 | reverse complement strand
CCAGACATTCTGCAGCAGCAAGGCCTGGCTGTAGTGATCGATCACCACGGCTGGCCGACCGGATGAGCGCATCTCCGTCCCTGGATTCTCTGCCAATCGTTGGGCTAATCGATGGACCTGAGAAGAGAGTCGGCTCGCCAGTTGCTCCAGTGCCTGCTCTGTCACGGGCGGTATGTCCCACCAATCGTGCTGACTCCAGGACATACTCTGGTGATGTGGCGGAGAATCACCTTGAGCGAGAAATGTCTTCTGTAAGGCTTCTGGAGCACCCGTCACAAACCAGGGTGCAGGGCAATTCCACAGCCTGATGGCAGCATTCAGCACTGGACCTAACACATCGACAGCAGGGGGGTGAGCAGCTCGACCAAAAGATAGATCAACGCTGGCAACTTGCGGCCCTGCCGATGATGGAAGCTCTGACAAAGAGTCTGCAGAAACTGCAGCACTCGGGGCGACATCCCACATCAGCGGCATGAAGCGATCTCATCGGCATCTCGAAGGAAAGCAGAACATCGACTTTTGCAGATGAGCAAAATGACTGAATGCTTCACGAGAAATCGGGATAGCAGGCAAAGAGAAAAAATGGCCAGCCGTGGCCCCGTGAGCGTCCGTGCAAGGCGAGGAGTCTAACCACAAACATCGATGACGACAAATGAGGATTTCAGATTTTCTTTCAACCGCATTTTCCTATGGAAAAGTCAATCCGCACTCCTGACAAAGCCTTCAAAAATTATCAACTTTCTCAGCGCTGTCAGAAGGGATATCAAAAGAAATTTGATGGATGATCAATCAACAAACGGAAGAACTGGTGCAGGAATTGATGTGATCACGGATGAACAGAAACAACGCCCGGATGAAATCACTTTCCCGGATGTTGAAGTTGCTTCTCATGCACGTTAATTCTGCGTGATGGCCTGCTGCAGCTTCTCGATCTCCTGTGAGATCAATACTTCTCCCGAGGCAATCCGCTCCAGCAATGGTCGAGCTTCCACATCGTCCATCAGCTCATGGGCAGCCTGTCGGGCCAGGCTGGCCCGTTGTTGTTGATCGAGGCATAGTGGCCCCAAAAGATAGTTCAACGACACGTAATGATGTGTGGCAAACTCCATAGGGAAAGCGCTGTCGAGAGCCACAAAACGTCGGTCAGACAGTAAATCAAGGATCGCCTCAGCGTGTGACAATTGTGTCTCCGCCAGTTGTCCGAGTGTTCTCCAGATCGAATGGGCCTCAGGCGGTATATAAGGCGATGTGTAAGCCAGGTATTGCAAAAAACTTCGCTTGAGCTGCACCGCCAGCTCACTCAGACTGCGATTATGATGAATCTGTTGGCGATGTGCCGGCGAGTTCGCAGTCACTGGTGATCTCCATTGTTCAATGCACCGGACACAGAATTGCCCTGCATCGATTCCCCGGCAACTGGCGTCTCATTCAATTGGGAAACCTGGCTGGAAGTTTTACCGCTCTCATCTTGAGTTTGATCCCATAGCGAGACAGCCGCATCGCGTGAAAGGCGGCTCAATCCTGAGACGTCGATTCCTAACGAGAGTACAGGAATACTCACCGTGACGACAAACATCGTCGCCATGGAAAACGGAGCGATACGCACAGGTGGAGCCCCTTCCACGGGCTGATCAAAGAACATGGCCCGGAACAGCTTCAGATAGACCAGCAGACTGAGCAGGATATTAACCACACCGACAATCAGCACCGCATAAAACAACGGGAGCTTCGCACCCGCATCGTACAGACTTGAGAACAACATGAGCTTGGCGACAAACCCGCCAGTCGGTGGCAAACCAATCAGACTGGCCAGCGAGAGTGACATGGCCACAGCCAGTACAGGTGCCTGACTGGCCAGCCCGCGGAAGTCGTCAATCGATTCTCCCAGCGTCTGGTTCCGCACGAGAATCAAACAGGAGAAAACTCCCAGATTCATAAACAGTGTCACCACGATGTAATAGAGCATTGACTCGACAGCTCGAACGGCCACACTGCTGGCAACCACCCCCTGAGTTTGCAGAACATCGCTGGTTGAAGGTGCCACCGTCACCGTACTGGCGATCTGATCGACACCCGCCAGAGCCGGAATTGCCAGCACAGCAATCGGGATCAGCAGGTAGCCGGCATGAGCAATCGTCGAATAGGCCATCAGTCGTTTGATATTGGTTTGCCCAAACGCAGCCAGGTTCCCGAATGTGATCGTGATCGCCGCGATAATTCCCAGACCCTGCGCCAGCAGATTCCAGAAAGCTTCCAGTTCGCCACCTGCCACCATGCCCAGCACCAGCCGTACGAGGAGTGCCAATGTGGCCCCTTTGGAAGCAATCGACAAAAAGGCACCCACATCCGCAGCAGCACCATGGAAGACATCCGGGCACCAGAAGTGAAAAGGGACGAGACTCAGCTTGAATGCCATTCCGGCAAAGATCATGACGAGTGCTAACAGCAAAGTCCGCAAGGCAGGATTCGCCAGAGTCGCGCCATCGATCGAAATCACAGCTTCCAGCCGAGAACCGACCAGAGAAAGATCGCCAGTCCCGGCCAATCCACAAATCAGCGTCACCCCAAAGAGCAGCAGCCCTGCCGAAGCAGAACCAAAGATCACAAACTTGAGAGCCGCCTCACTCGATTGCCGACGACCTTTGAGAAAACCTGCGAGCACATAACCCGGGACACTCGACATTTCGAGAGCCAGAAAAACCAAAAGCAAATGATGGGCACTCGTCATCAGGAGCAGACCCACAACCGCACCACAGAGCATGGTGTAAAAATCCGGGCTGTCTTCCTGATCGGGAATTCCCCCCAGCGTGGTCAGCACAATCTGCAAAACGAGAAACAGCAGCAGATAAACTCTGAGAAACAGGGCAAATCGATCCAGCCGGATCATCCCCGTAAACAGAATCTCCGCCGGCTGGAGCTGAAAAATACTCGCCTGAAGTTGCCAGCCAGCCCAACCTAAAGAGACCACGACACCCAACGTCGCAATCGCTGCGACTGGGACATACCGGTCCAGATTCAGTAAACGCCACAGGAGCGTGGCGATGATTGTCGCGCACAACAACAGTTCGGGGGCCAGCAGCACTAAAGCGCGGCCAGTCCCATTGGCCAGAAAGTCAGCGAAGAGGTCGTCGAGTGTCATATCGCTCAAGGCCGGTTCAATAAATGGATCAGACTCTCAAGGTCATCTGTCAGGCTGCGTTTGAGTTTGTTCTCAGGGATACGAAAGCGTCGTGAGGCTGCCGCAGTGGATACGTTATTTGTCCAGCGGCGATTCAATACTGGCTCGGTTCAAAGAAAGTTGTCGTTCCTGGCTGCCACTGACCTGTTGAACCAGTTGGCGGGAAGCGGGTTCAATCACGTTGAGAGCAATTGCAGGATAAACACCGAGGCCAATGGCAAAAGCCAGGAGGAGATAGCCAACGGTATATTCTCGAAAATTGATCTCTGTCAGGTACTCGCGATTGGGGCCGGTGTAAGTAGGCCCAAGATAAACCCGCTGCAATGCCCAGAGAATGTAACCTGCCGTCAGAATCATCCCCAGAGCACCGCCGACCGAGAAGAATCGATCCACCTGCCAGACCGAAAAGATCGAGAAGGCTTCACCGATAAACCCGCACAGACCCGGCAAGCCCAGTCCAGCGAAGAAAATCCCCGCAGCGATCGCTGAGAAGTGAGGCTGCAGGCTGGCAATTCCGCCAAACTGACGGAGATCGCGATGTTTGACACGGTCATAAAGGACACCCACAACAAAGAACATCCCGGCAGAGACAATCCCGTGAGCCACCATCTGGAAGGTGGCCGCTGAAAGTCCCATGGTCGAAAAATCAGGGTTCAGGACAGCCCCGGTCAATTCCTGAAAACGAAAAGCTCCCAGACCCATCAGCACGTAGCCCATGTGGCTGACCGAGCTGTACGCCACTAATCGTTTGAAATCACTCTGAGCCAGCGCTGCCAGGGCACCATAGAGCACGCAGAACACGCCGAGCGCCACCATGAACCAGGCCCATTCGGCAAACCCCAGTGGGCAGATCGGAATCGCAATTCGCAAAAAGCCATATCCACCCAGCTTCAGGAGAATCCCCGCGAGGATCATACTCACAGGAGTCGGAGCTTCGACGTGAGCATCCGGTAGCCAGGTATGCAGCGGAACAGCCGGCAGCTTAATCAAAAAGGCAATCAGGAGGAGCACGAAGACTCTCCATTGCAGGCTGGTATCACCCATGGCTGCCGTCAATGCCATTCCCTGATCCAGATCCATTCCCGGCTGTGGTGCCTGCCCCTGAGCCATGCGAGCCAGTTCGAGCAGATCAAAACTTCCTCCCGAAGCGGAATAGACCATCAGCATCGCCATCAGCAGACAAACGCCACCAGCCAGCGTGTACAGGAAGAATTTTATCGCGGCATACTCCCGGCGCGGGCCACCCCACAGGCCGATGAGAAAATACATCGGGAGCAGCATCACTTCCCACATGACAAAAAACAGAAAGAAATCCAGGGCCAGAAAGACGCCCATGACCCCTGTTTCCAGCAGCAACAGCAGAAACAGAAAGCCTCGAATGTGAGTTTTAATACTCCATGATGCCACGATCGAAAGGGCGAAGATCAGCGAGGTCAAGAGAATGAGTGGCAGGCTGAAGCCATCCACTCCCAGCGAGTAATTCACATTCCAGGTGGGAATCCAGGGGAGGCTCATGCCCAGCAGAATGTCGTTTCTTAAACTCGTTGCCGATGCATTCACTGCGGGTGACGCGTCGATCCAACCCAGAGCAACTCCAGCCAGTTGCACCGTAATCGCCAGCTCGCAGCAGGCCCCGGCCAGTGCATACCAGCGAATCGCACTCACAGCTCTGGATGGAAAACCAAACAGACCCAGACCCCACAGGACAGGCAGGAACAGAGCACAGCTCATCAGGAATTGTGGGTCGGCAAACATGGGGTCGGCAATATTTCGTAAGGGAAAAAGATTACTTCAGTGAAGATTAACGCCCTGCAAGTTCCAGGGCCTGTTTCTACAGCGACTCATTTTTGTGAACAACGACTTCTAAGGTTTTAGCAGATTCACAGGAAATACCCATCAGGGCCCGGCCCGGCCTCCTGGCATCCACGCAAACAGAATCAAAAACAGCACAATCACAGCCATTGTGGCCAGCAGGACATACTGGCGAATATGACCCGTCTGTGCCTTTCTCAGTGACAACCCCCAGGCCCAGACACTGCTGGCCATATTGTCAAAAAAGCGGTTAATCATCGCCTCATCGAACCATTGGCTGGCGTGAGAAAATCGCTCACTGAAGCGGGCACAGCCATCAATGAATGGATCAATGAGAATTCGGTCGATCCAGGCGGTGTGTCTGGCCAGATTCAGAATCGGCAGTACGAGAAATCCACGGTAGAGCGTATCGAAGTGCCAGCGATGACTCGCCAGCCTGACCAGAGGCGTCAACTGACGCGACAGATCTTTTGATGATATCACCCGCAATCCATACAGTGCCCAGGCAATCAAAGCTCCCAGCCAGGCAGCGGCCAAAGCCATGGCACCGGCAGTCCCATGAACAGCATGGCGATCACTCGCATTCGTCCATTGAATGGAAACCACTTCATCAGTCGAGCCGCTGAACCAGGCGGGGGCCGGGCTCAGACTTGCTTCAACCAATGTGGAAACAAGCCCCTCTTCACCTCCCAGTGCGCAGAACGCTGCGAAGAACGCCAGCACCACGAGCGGCCATGTCATCAGCCAGGGGCCTTCGTGAACCTGCTGCAGAGCAGGATCAAAAGGCGTATCGCGGGCAAAGAGCTTAAGCCATAAACGCAGACTGTAAGCCGCAGTCAGGCAGGCACCCAGCAGCACACTGATTAAGAGCAGAATGTGATGGGGATTCTTCAGCACAAACGCCATCGTCCCCGAGACAATGGCGTCTTTGGAATGAAACCCCGAAAAGCCCAGGCTCTCTCCAAAAATGGTCACATAAGGGACAGCCAACCCCGAAAGAGCAATCACTCCAATGAGCATCGTCAATGATGTCAGCGGCAGGTGGGCTCTTAACCCACCCAGCTTTTCCAGATCCTGCTCATGATGTGTGGTATGAATCACGCTGCCGGCCCCAAGGAACAACAGCGATTTGAAGAAGGCATGGGTGATCAAATGAAAAATCGCTGCTTCCCAGGCACCGACACCGATCCCTAACAGCATGAGTCCCAGTTGACTGATCGTGGAATGTGCGAGAACGAGTTTTAAGTCGCGGGCAACAATCGCCATGCTGGCTCCCAGCAGCAAGGTTATCACACCCACATAAGCCAGCAGCAACAATGCCTCAGGAAGCAAGAGCGGAGCAATTCTGGCGGCGAGATAAACCCCAGCCGCAACCATCGTCGCCGAGTGAACCAGAGCCGATACAGGCGTCGGACCTTCCATGGCATCTGCCAGCCAGGTATGCAAAGGAAACTGGGCACTTTTGCCCACACAACCCGCGAGCAGACCCAAACCGGCAGCCACCAGCAACGCATAGCTGATCCCCTGTCCTGAGGGCAACAGATCTGTGGGCTGGTGACTTTCCTGTGATGGAACAACCTTCTCGACGGCTGCCTGGAAAGCTTCTGGCAAAGCCATCGGCACGCTGCCGGAAGTGGTGCCATTCAAGTCATGCACCGGGTACAGCAGGAGTGTGCCACAAGTCGCCAGCAGGATTGTCATCCCGAGGACAAAGCCCACGTCTCCCACTCGATTCATGAGAAAGGCTTTCATCGATGCCAGTCGGGCGGTACGCCGCTCGTGATAGAAGCCAATCAGCAGGTAGCTCGAGAAGCCGACAAGTTCCCAGAAAATAAAAATCTGCAGCAGACCATGCGCCAGGACAATCCCCAGCATGGCAAAGGTAAACAAGCCTAAGGCCGCATAGAAATGGGCAAAGCGGCCCGGTCGCTCTGGAGTTTCACCTGGGGAATGATCGAGATGATGATCCTGATAGCTTTCTGTCTGTTCGTCGGCCATGTAAACCAGCGAGTAAGCATGCACTGCCAGTGAAATCATGGTCACGAGGACAAACATCAGCACAGTCAACGCGTCAATCGCATAACCCAGCGGAAAATCGATCTCGCCGAATTTCGCCAGTGAGTACCAGTGCCCGACCAGTCGCCTTTGTGGGGAATACCCAGTTTCATGAGCAGCATCATCACCCACTTTCGCTGCTTGTATTCCAGGAGTCTCTTCAGCCGACACACTACTGGCAGCAGTCTCAGCAGGGCTCGTCATCAGCCAGAGACCTGCGCTGAACAGGCTCAGGCAGAAGGCGACCAGTAACGAGCCAGTCCCGATCCAGCCGGGAACTGCCGAGAGCCGACTTAACTTCAGGCGCAGCACCGTGATCACCACACATCCCGCAAGTGGGAGGAGCCAGGCAAGCATCAGGCAGGTAATGATCAGTGAATCGGCAGTCACAGTTATCGTCGGACCGTTGCGTCAAAAGGTAAGGTGGAAGTTTCCCAACAGGAATTCGTTTATCGCTTTAACTCGTCACCCCGATCGACATCAACCGTGAGGAAGTTATTGTAGTAATTCAAGGCAATCGCCAGGGCCACGGCCGCCTCGGCGGCAGCAATCACGATGACAAACAGAGCAAAGACCTGCCCATCAATCCCTAAACTGGTATAGCGGGCAAAAGCAATGAGATTGAGACAGGCCGAGTTGAGAATCAATTCGACACCCATCAGCACACCCAGAGCATGTCGCTTGGTCATCATGCATGTCAGCCCGGAGGCAAAAAGTACGGCTGAGACCGCGAGATAAGCTCCCAGACTCATGATACCTCTCCTGAGTTTGGGGATTGGGGATCGCTGGTAAACATCGAGAATCCGGTTCCTGAAACAAGATTCTGGCTGCGCGACAAGTCATCCCGGACGGGTGAAGACTGACTCAGCGCGGGATTCGCTGAACCTGAACTGTCAAGCTGTGCCGAGTCTTGATCCCACAACAAAGAGGTCGAGGTGGCATCTTGACTTCGCCTGGAAGAAGGGAGCTGCCGCTTGGCTCGAGCGAGATAAGCAGCTCCAATCAAGACAACCAGCAGATGAACGGAGATGATTTCAAAAGGAAGCAAATAGCCAGTTCCCAGAACAAGCTGATTTTCGCGATTCCACTGAGGTCGAAAACCGATCATGGCACTTCCCAGAGCATGGCCAGTATCTCCTTTCCGGCCTGCCCCCAGTACTGGTGAACTTTCATCACCCGTCGGAGAACTTTCAGTGAGCTGAGGTTCGGCTTCATTTTTCGGCTGTGCAGCAGTCGGCGAAACCTGGCCTGTCTTTTCGATTGTATTCAGCCGTTCCCAATCCACCGAACCGACAGTAAAGAGCAACAGCATGATCAGCGACAGGGCCAATGCCGCTGCCACAATTGTTTCACCACCAGTTGGAGAAAGAGATCTGGTGCGTCCACCGGCAGTCAGCATGACCCCGAACACGAGAATCACCACGGTTCCTCCCAGATAGACCAGCAACTGGGCCGCAGCGAGAAAATCAGCATGGAGGAGGAAGAACAAACCCGCAGCCGAAGCGACAGAGACCATCAGCCAGAACGCCATACGCACAATGTTCTGCGTCAGGGCCACCATGACCGCCCCCAGGCAGGTGGTGCTGGCAAAGACGGCAAACAGAAACTGCAGCACTGTCATCGCACCACCTCCTCAGCCGCAGGGGTTCTGGTGACATTGGTGGCAGCAGGCGATGACGAATAGTGACTGGCCTCATACAAACGATCGCCCACAGGCCTGCCCAGCAGCATGGGGCGGCCCAGAATCGTTGTCAGAATCAAGGGCCACAGCGATGCTCCCAGAAAGAGAGCACAACTGATTGGAATCAGATACTTCAGGCAAGTCGTCATCACCTGATCGATACGCAACCGGGGGAGCGTCCACCTCACCCAGATTTGCACCGTCACCAGCAGACTGGCCTTGAACAGGAAGATGTGAGCCCCCAATAGATTCAGAGCATAGTTCCCGGCAGAAAAGCCCTGCACGGGAAAATTCTGGCCCCAGTTTCGAACAGGTGCCAGCAAGTCTTCAAGACCTGTCCCGCTCCACCATCCGCCAAGAAAGAGCAGCACGGCCACACAACTGACACTCAACATACTCGCGTACTCAGCGAGGAAAAAATACGACCAGCGCATACCGCTGTATTCCGTATGAAAACCTGCGACGAGTTCACTCTCAGCTTCCGCCAGATCGAAAGGAGCTCGTTTCACACTGGCAATCGCCACTGTGAAGTAAACAAAGAAAGCCACAAACGTGAATGGATCATGAAAGATCAGCCAGTTCGTCAGAAAGAACCCGCTCTGAACTTCGGCAATCGTGACAAAGTTTAAAGAGCCCACGGCCATAACAGGAATCAGGGCACACAACGCGAGGGGGATTTCGTAACTCACCATCTGGGCAGCTTCTCGCATCGAGCCAAAAAGTGCCCACTTCGAGCCACTCGACCAGCCGGCCAGAATAATCCCCAGAACTTCCAGCGAGATAATCGCCAGTGCGAGAAACACACTCGATTCGATGATCACAGCAGCCCACCCGCGTGAAAACGGGAGGACCATAAAGACGGTAAACGAGGCGACCAGTGCCAGATACGGGGCCAACCGAAAAAGCCATTGATCGGCAGCCGCCGGTGCGAGATCTTCTTTTTGAATCAGCTTGATTCCATCGGCAACTGATTGCAGCCAGCCGAACTTTCCGCCCACACGTGTCGGCCCCAGACGATCTTGAATTCGTCCGGAAACTTTTCGTTCGAGCCAGATAAAAAATGCTGGCGAAACTGCAAAGACGTGGAACAGCAGTAGCGTGTGAATCAGGACTGCGAGCAGAAATCCTGTAAACTCACCGGCATAACCCGACAGGAACTGCTCCAGTGTCAATCCTGTTGCCAAAATGGCCATCAGCCAACCCAATTCCGATCCAACTCAATGGTGTTCTCAGATGGCGATTCACGCCACCTGCAACTGACCTGCTGGTGAATCGTCCCAGCCCGGCTATTCCGTAAAAACAAGCGTTTTCCTAATCAGGACTATGACAGACTGTGATCACTCTCACAAGCCAGCTATGCCTTGGCAATATCGATTGCCGCAGGGATTGTTTGCGGGCCAACCCGGGTTCAGACCTGCTGATGTTTGCAGCTCTATGAATTATGGTTTTGAATTGAGAATTCGGGATCGACCAGGAAAAAAATCCCTCCAGAGACTGTCATGAGCGTGCAGAATCAGTAATTTGAAGGAAATCTGGTTCACCAGAGTGAATGACCACGCCCACGATTGATGTTTGTAAATTGTTTCCCATTCAATGGTTCGGGCAATGATTCGGGAAAACTGCCTGGCTGAATTTCACTGTCTGGCTAAAACTTACAGAGCAATGGATGCTGTTGGATATGTCTATGGTCAGCACTCACACGAGCTTGGCAGACGTTCCCGCCCAACCGGCTCCGAACAGCCAACGTCCTGATCCCCAGTTGGCCATCGAGAGTGCTGCTCCCGTCAGGCCGCGCCATATTGCTGTCATCATGGATGGAAATGGTCGCTGGGCACAAAGGCAGGGGCTGGAGCGAATTGAAGGACATCGCCGAGGCGTTCAGTCTGTCCGCTGTGTGGTGGAGGAGTGCGTCCGGCTGGGAATCGAACAGCTCACGCTCTATTGCCTCAGCAGTGAAAACTGGAAAAGACCAAAATCAGAACTCGACTTCCTGATGGCGCTGCTCAAAGAATTTCTGATTTCCGAACGCCCGGAAATTGTTCGTCAGAATCTGCAGTTCTCGGTCATTGGCCGCCGAACAGAGCTTCCTGAAGATGTCCTGATCGAAATCGATACCACAGCCCGAGTTGCAGAGTCTCACACCGGAATGCGTTTGTGCCTGGCCATCAACTATGGGAGCCGGGCTGAGATTGTCGATGCTGTGCGTTGGATCGCTCACGATGTCGCCTCGGGACGATTATCGCCCGATGCCATCGACGAAGATTTGATTTCTGCCCGACTGAACACCCGGGAGATGCCAGAGCCTGATCTTGTCATTCGTACGGCCGGTGAAATGCGCCTGTCCAATTTTCTGCTCTGGCAGATCAGCTATGCTGAACTTTTTGTGACCACCACCCTGTGGCCAGAATTCCGCGAGCCCGAACTCCATGCGGCACTCGATGCCTTTTCACGCAGGCAGCGCCGGTTTGGTGGCCTCAATCAACCGGAATGTCATCGTTGAACATTCAACGAGAGGAAATCCATTCATGGCCAAATGTGATCAAGGTTATCTGTGCGAAGTCTGCGGCGAAGAGGTCGAAGATCTTTCCGAAAGCGATTTGTACCTCAGGTTCATCATCGGAGAAGTCCCCGTTCGTGACCTGCTGACTTCTCCCGAGCGGCACTTGAAATGCCATCCCTTTCTGGCTCAGTTCATCCTCGATGATCGTTTTGAGCCCGTAAAGCTCGATAGTCCATTCAGCAAAGAGCATTTCGATCCCGCAGAGCGCAGCCGCATGGAAACACTGGTCACCAGAGGCTTTCAGCGCCTGCAGGAACTGCGCACACTTCCTCCCATGCCATTCGCACTCTATCCACTGCCTGAGTTTCAGACAGCTGGATAGTTCGATCGTCGAGATTGACCCATCAGTCTTAATTCAATTTTGAGTTATGAAACCTGAGCCATTTCTCAAACTCGACAATCAGAAACGCGATCACTCCGACGGCCAGTATTCTTAGCCAAGTTTCGAGCGGGAGCGAGGCTGTACCAAATAACGTCTGCATCAGTGGCAGATAGGTCAGCAGCACCTGAGCCGCCAGCATCGTGGCAATCCCGGCTGGGACATACGGATTGGAAAAAATGCCAATCGAAAAGATCGAGCGATGAAGGCAGCGGCAATTCAGCAGGTAAGCACACTCCACCATGACAATCACATTGACGACGGAAGTACGTGCCTGAGCCAGAGTGTTGCCTGGACGACTCTGTTCGATCTGAAACACCCAGAATGAACCCAGCAGAATGATCAACGACACAAGCCCCGTCCGCATAAAGAGCGGAAACGTGAGAATGGGCTCTCGAGGATCGCGCGGTGGCCGCTTCATCAGATTTTGCTCATGAGGTTCAAAGACCAGCATCAGCCCCAGCAAGACCGATGACGCCATATTGATCCACAACAGTTGCACCGGCAGGATAGGTAGTTCTGTCGCCAGAAGGATGGCAACAAACAACACCATCGCTTCGCCCACATTGGTGGGTAATGTCCAGACGATAAACTTGACGAGATTGTCAAACACGCCGCGTCCTTCTTCGACGGCGGCTTTAATCGTGGCAAAGTTATCATCGGTCAGAATCATGGCGGCTGCCCCTTTGGCAACCTCTGTCCCGGTGATTCCCATGGCAATTCCAATATCTGCCTGTTTCAAAGCCGGGGCATCATTCACTCCATCCCCCGTCATCGCCACGACATGACCGCGAGATTGCAAAGCCTGGACGAGCCGCAATTTCTGCTCTGGAGCCACACGAGCGAAGACTGTGGTCTTCTCCGCAACAAGTGGCAGATCCTCGTTCGATATCTGTTCCAGTTCACTCCCAGTGACCGAAACTAACGTTTCATCACCCATCCCGATTCTTTGGGCAATCGAGCGTGCTGTCGCCACATGATCGCCCGTGATCATCTTGACTTGAACCTGGGCTTGCTGACATTCATGAATGGCATTGATAACTTCCGGTCGCGGGGGATCAATCATCCCCGTTAATCCAAGAAACATCAGATTCCCAGCCACATGATCATGCTCCAGTTCTTGCTGATGATCTTCTCCTGCGACTTTAGCAACCATCAAGACGCGTAAGCCACGCCGGGCCATGGCTTCCGCTTGACCTTGAATTTCAGCAGCATCGAGCTCGACAGTTTGGCCAGCCTGATTAACAGCCTGATCGCAACGAGGTAACAGACGTTCGAGTGCCCCGATGATGTAAATCACCCGGTTCTCATCAGGCGTTTCATGCAGTACAGCGCGAAACATGTGCTCAGATTCGAAGGGAATCATGTCATGTCGAGGCCACGGATCTTCTCGATGCCTGTGATGCAATCCGGCTTTATGGGCAGCGACCAAGAGGGCCGCTTCAGTCGGGTCACCCTCAATTTCCCATAGGCCAGCCTCTTCTCGAAGATTGGATTCGTTACACAACAGCCCTGCGCGAAGAACTTCAATCAAAGCCGGGTGATCCCAGGGGGCGACAGATTTCCCACTTTGGCTGAAATCACCCAAGGGTTCATAACCAGTCCCTGAAACGTGAAAACAGCTACCCGCTGCATAAATCTCGACCAGAGTCATCTGGTTCTGGGTCAAAGTGCCCGTTTTGTCAGAGCAGATGATCGATGTACTCCCGAGGGTTTCCACTGCGGGCAACTTGCGAATAACAGCTTTCCGCTGGGCCATGCGCGAGACACCAATCGCAAGCACAATCGTGACAGCAGCGGGTAAACCTTCGGGAATCGCACCGACGGCCAGCGCCACAGCCGCCATGAAGACATCAGCCGCCGGCTCTCCGCGTAAAATGCCCAGCGCAAATACAGCGAACGCGAGCAACAGAATCACCACCATCAACAACCGACTGAACTGCGCAATATTCTTTGTCAGTGGTGTTGATAGATCGACCGTGCTCGACATCATCCCGGCAATCTGTCCGGTTTCTGTCGCATCGGCAGTGGCAATCACCACTCCTTCGCCAAACCCGGCAGTCACCAACGTCCCCGCAAATGCCAGATTTCTCCGATCAGCAAGAGTGGTCTGAAATGGTAATGGATTGATCTGTTTCGTCGCTGGTACCGATTCACCGGTGAGAGCCGCCTCTTCGACCTGCAGGTTCTTTTGAAGACAAAGCCGGAGGTCGGCGGGAACCCGGTCGCCACTTTGAATCAGCACGATATCGCCAGGGACCAGCGTTTCTGCCGGGACACTTTTACGCAGACCATCGCGACGAACCGATGTCTGCACAGCGACCATGCGTCCCAGGGCATCAATCGCTTTTTCGGCTTTGGTTTCCTGCAGAAAGCCAATGATGGCATTGATAAAGACTACGCCAAAAATGACGGCAGCATCCACCCACTCCTGAAGGCTGAGACTGACAATCGTCGCCACCAGCAGCAGGTAGATCAGTGGTTGATGAAACTGCTGAATGAACTTGAGCCACAGCGGTGTGGAATGCTGTTGACTGATTCGATTGGGGCCGAACTGGGCTTGCCGCCTGGCCACTTCCTCGCTGGCTAATCCGTGATCAAGCGAAACCTGAAGTTGTGCGAGCACTTCTTCGGCCGACTGTGCATATTCGGCTCGCTGCGTATCAGCCGGAGTGATGTCTTTGCGGCCAGTGTTTGCATTCGGCAACGATGGCACCATGGATGACACTCCGTCAAGCTTCCATTTGCTGCAGAGCGAGCAAAGCTCAGGACATCGTAAGATTAACTGGGACGTGAACGATCCGCGATCCAGCGACTGCCGGGTTCTTCATGCGGAGTTCGAGCCAGTTCCATCAATCGAATCAACTCGTGCAATTCATCCGCAGCGAGATGCCCCAACTGCCGCTCATGACATTGCCGCACAGGTTCTTCCAGGTCTTTCAAGAGTTGTAGCCCGGCATCAGTCAGCGCCACTTCGACGACTCGCCGATTCTCGGGTTTTCGTGTTCTCAGAACCAGACCTCGATCGTCCAGCCGATCAATGAGCCTGGTGATATCAGGAGCCCTGCTGATGAGTCGATCAGCAATCTGCAGAGTCGCCATTCCTTCGGGATGAACACTTCGCAGCAGCCTTAACGTGTTGTATTGCTGGGCCGAAAGTTCGAATTGACTGAAGATCTCTTCCTCAATCGCTTTCATCCGGTCGTACGTTCGCCATAGCTGCAGATAAGCCTCCTGCGTCAATGAGTCGAATCGAAGTGGCCTCGATCGCTCATTCATCTCCTGCGAAGCCTCCCGGTCTTCTTTCGCATCTTTTTTTGTTTGCGAGGCCGGATCAGCAGGCATGAGATTAAGACTTTCCAATAACAAAGATTTCCGCCGCTCAACGTTCCGGGAAGCGAAAGGAATTGTTCGAACTGTGAGATCTGCAAATGGACATCACAAACGTTCTGAGCCTGTAGGGTTATACGACAATGCGGCCACACAGGGAGTCTACCAGCGAGGAAAGTGCGGATTCTAGCGAATTTGACGACTGTAAGGGTGGGGGGTGTTTCGATTTGGAAACATGCGTTGTCTTTTTTCGTCACGGGGACTTTTCCTGAACTACGTTTGAAAGCGGAGAGCTGTTTCTCCGGCAGCGCGTCGGCCAACCCCAAGGGCCAGCGGTGCTGCGACTCTATCGACTGGTCCTTTCAAAGGATTGCTGGCCATGCGTTTGACTGTTGCCGACCTGATGACGACTGCCGTGACGATTTCCCCTCAGGCGACTTTGACAGCCGCACTCAAGCTGCTGATCAGTTCGAAAGCTCAAGAGTTATTCGTGGTCGGGCCACGCAAAAAGCTGCTGGGAATTCTCCCGGATTATGAACTGCTGAAGGCTCAACTGGCAGAAACCGATCCTGATGCCAAGGTTGAACGCTGGATGGTGACCAGCATGCAGACCTTGTCGCCCGCCACGGATCTGGCGATCGCCACCAATCTGTTCCGCGCTGGCAACTGCTCGCGGGCCGCCGTGGTTGAAAAGGGGCAACTTGTGGGCGTGGTCTCCCGCTTTGAAATTTTGAGGTTATGCCTCATTCTCCGGGTTGATGCACCGCATACAACGCCCAGTGCTGTGGAAGTCGAAACACATCTCGAACCTGCACAAAACTCGAAAACCAAAGGTCGTCGCACGACGACTTCCCGGACCTCATCACGGGCAACACCTGAGCCTGTCACAACCAAGTGCCAGGTACCCGAACCAAAATTCATCTCCACGACGACGGGCCGTCAAAAGTCAAAGTCGTCAGGACGTGCAAAGACCTCCAGCCGAGAGAAAGTGACCAGTCGCGCTAAGGTAAGATAAGGTTGCTCGATTGTATACGCGATTTGTGGCAAGAGCATCAGTGGGACGGCATAAACTCCACGCCCTCGTCGTCCCTGGCCCGTACGAATACCACCCCGTTTGACACGGGAAATGCTTGGCTGAGGTGTCAGGTGCACAAACTTCATGGTTTATCAGATGACGTACGAAGAAACCTTCTGCATGTCGATCGAATGACATTGACGACTAAACAAGCGCCAACGTCGAGCAAACCGCAAGTTGACTTAACGCCATGACCAGAATTGCAGTTTCCTACTGGATTCACACCTGTTGAACTGAGATGATCACGTTCCTGAAGCAGTCCTCTCAAATCTTGAGCACACGGCTTCACTCAAAAACATGATCATTCGATGGCAGTGGCAGGTGAGGTAAGTTTTATGGTGTTTCGTGCACAGTCTCCGTTTTGCAGCAGAACGGCTACACAACCCGGCGATGCCATCAAGCCTTCGATCCTTCGAGTTGGGCTCACGCTTGCCGCTCTGTTACTCTTCACCCCGCTAACCTGGGCAAATGACAAAACCGCTTCTCTTCCTGATCTCGTGGCCAGAATCAAATCGATTGGCCTCAAGGGAGAAGGTTATCCAGCGGCTGTCGCTGCCCAGAAAGAATTGTCATCGCAAGGGCCACAGGCGTTACTGCCGCTGCTCGATGCGATGGAAGGGGCTTCACCACTGGCAGTGAACTGGCTAGCCGGGGCTTTGGAAACCATTGCCGACCGTTCACTTCGAGCCGGTGCTGTCGGCCAGGAAGCAGGAAGCGGGATTCCTGCCGCTGCATTCGAAAAAGTGGTGCTGGATCGTACGCGATCGGCCACCCCCAGGCTTCTGGCTTTCGAGTGGCTCGTGAAGGTCGATCCTGCTGCCAGGGATCGATTGATCCCTGGGATGCTTGACGATCCTTCCGCCGACTTCCGCCGAATGGCAGTGACCCGCCTGATAGCAGCCGCCGATGCATCGAAAGATGATGCCGAGCGGCTCGATCTTTGGAAAAAAGGATTGTCGGGTGCGACGGACGAAGATCAGGTGAAGGTGCTGGTCGATCATCTGAAAGCAGCGGGAGTGACTGTCGATCTGGCCCGGCATTTTGGCTACCTGCTGGAATGGAATCTGATCGGGCCTTTTGACAACTCCGGAAGAGAAGGCTTTGCCAAAACCTATCCGCCTGAAGTCTCGCGCGATCTGGCAGTTCCTCTGCAAGGTCGAGAAGGGGAAGTCAAATGGGAGCCATTCACTTCGACCGACAAGATGGGTGAAGTCAATCTCATTCCTATCTTCAAAAACTATCGCGATTCGCTGGCTTATGCCGTGACAAACTATAAAGCTGCGAAGGCTGGCCCGGCCCAGATTCGCTTGACGACACCCAATGCCTGGAAAGTCTGGGTGAACGGAAAGCTGGTCTTTGCGCGAGATGAATATCATCGTGGATCAATGTTCGATCAGTATGTGATTCCGGTCACGCTCCAGGAAGGTCACAATGAGATCCTGCTCAAGATCTGCCAGAATGAGCAAACCGAAGACTGGGCACAGAAGTGGTTTTTCAAAGTGCGGATTACCGACAGCTCGGGTAAGGCCATCCTGCCAGCCGAGTAATACTCATCCCCACTCAGCACTTCAGTGATACTGGTCTCGACTCAGTGAAACATTAATACGGTGAGTCATTAATTCAGCGAGTTATCAACACAGTCGATCATCCTTCATTGCACCCTGTGGCCACCCTCATGGATCCTGTTGCCACCAGAGCAGAATTGAGCCTTCTATGATCCGTCCATTAACGCGTGCGAACATCTCTCCGGTGAAGCCACTGTTTTCCGTTGGCTGCCTCAGTGCAGGGTTGATTCTGGCGCTGGGGATCCATGCGAATCATCGACTGCTTGCCGAAGACTGGCGGCAGTTTCGCGGGAGTTCCAGTACGGCCATTTCCCGCAGTGCCGCACCACCCGTCGAGTTTGACAGCAGTGGCAAAAATGTGGCCTGGAAGGTTGATCTTCCCGGCCGTGGCCTTTCCAGCCCGATCATCATTGATGATCGGGTGGTGGTGACAGCAAGTTCCGGCCCAAGGCAGGACAATCTGCACATTCTCTGTTTCAAGGCGAATACCGGAGAATTGCTTTGGGAACGCCGATTTCTTGCAACAGGTCGCAGCCTGACTCACCCCAAAACCTGCAATGCCGCTCCCACTCCCGCCAGTGACGGCGAGAAGATTTTCGCCTTTTTCTCGAGTAACGATGTGATCTGTCTTGACCTTTCGGGCCAGTTGCTCTGGATGCGCGGACTGACGCTCGATTACCCGAATGCCAGTAACAGCCTGGGCATGTCGTCTTCCCCGGTCGTCGCGGGTAATGTCCTGGTGACACAGGTCGAGAATGACAGCGAATCGCTCACGACGGGGCTCAACACCTCAACAGGCGAAACCCTCTGGAAACTCGACCGCCCCAAACGAGCGAACTGGACATCGCCACTCCTCCTGGCCGATGGCCAGACAGTCCTGCTCCAGTCCTCCAAAGGTGCCGATGCTGTCGATGCCCGAACAGGAAACATCCTGTGGTCATTTGGTGAAGGGGCCGCCACCATTCCTTCTTCAGCACGGGAAGGCGAGACGATCTTCATTCCATCCAATGGCTTGGTAGCACTCCGGCCTGCCAACTCGAATACGCCTCCCGAAAAACTCTGGCAGGAGAACAAACTCAAACCCGGGACAGCCACACCAGTGGTTGCCGAAGGTAAAGTTTATTGCCTCTCGGGAGCGGGCGTCCTGCTGTGTGCGAATGTCGATAAGGGAGAACTTCTCTGGCAATTGAGGCTCGAAGGTCCCTTCAGTGCTTCTCCAGTCATTGCCGACCGGAAGCTTTATTGCGTTAATGAATCAGGCAAATGTTTTGCAGTCGATCTCAGTGGTACCAAAGGCTCCATAGTGGCTGAGAGTCTTCTGGACGAAACGATCCTCGCCACGCCATCGCTTTCTGACGGTGCACTCTATCTGCGAAGTGATGCCCACCTGTGGAAGATCGCCACGCCGTAGTCGATCGTCCGCATCAGCCGGGCACATCAGCATCAAACCCGGATACGCTTTTCATGAGCTCACAGCGGTCTCTGTGCCATGCATGCAGCTCTGGGCTCTCTTTTGCACACATCTCTCCATGCCTATTGATCTGAAGTGTGGTTGGTGACTGCGTGGCTGGGGTCAAACGTCTTCGTTTGCCCCCAGGTCATTCGACTTTGGTCGTTCTTGACGAACTTTTTCAACGATCATGAAGCATGCTTTCAAATAAAGTGGTGCTTGTGAACTCGATTGACGAAAGGATGGAGGAACACACCGGACCTCCACCACCTGACAGTGTGAAAACACGAATTGGAAAAGCGTAAAGGCCACGCCTTTTCGCTCTGTTTGAGTTTTTGGGGCCTTCAGGGTCGTGCCACCCAAAAGCGTGCCAGCCAAGACGAAGTCCAGCGTGGTGGCAGGGCACACGCTTGGCGCGGCTTCTTGTCGTTGTGTCGAACACAACGACCTGTATAGGCAAATTGGGCACAAGTTGGCCGGGCCACCCTTGGGGTGAAAGTTGTGTGCCTTATAGAGCAGCTCTGGGCAAGCATGTTATCGCAACCAGTTACGCGCTGTTGTTTCGCGGGAACCGTATCAGAGGCGATTCTCGGCCAGTTCCTTGGGTCAAGCTCATTCGTGGCAGTTGAGTACCAGGAACTTCAGAGCCCCCGCAAAGCAAGTTCGACCAGTGCTCGTGCACAGGCAACTTCAGAGCCCGCAGTCGTCCAATAGTCTTTGAGAGAGAGAATCGCTTCCACTGGAAAGCCCGACTGTATTGCGACCTTGCGGCCTAAAAACTCTCCCGAGCCCGAGAGCACGATTTTTTTGATCGGCCGCGATGAGCGGTAAGTCACTGTTCGTGCTGCCTGAACAATCTGCTGCTGCTGAGCAGCGGCAACGGCCATTGCGAGTTGGATCACGTCGTGAGTCGTCAGTTCCGCATGATCTGAACAGATCTGCCGGGCCAACCGCGCCTCGGCAAACTTCTTCGTGGCGGGCCGACCATCAGCCGTCTCGCAGTTCTCGGGTTCTTCCTCGAGAGACCCCAGCAGCAGATAGATATCGAGGCTCGTGGCAAAAAGTTCACTGCTTAAAGGGATCGAAACATGGCCGTATCGGTCAAGTTCACCTCGAAAAGAGGGGAGCATATGACAGACAACAGTTCTGCGAACACCGGTATAAACCAGTTCGCTGGCAGCAAGTCGTTCGAGATCTGTGCGACCACCAGCACTCACCTGGCCCTGCAGAATCGGAATCAGATCGGTCGTCGTGCTCCCGATGTCGAGCAGTAAGAGATCGTCTTGAGGAAACAGCCATCCCACCATCGACGCCAGTGCCTGCCAGTTGGAAGCAGCGGTCAACAGAGGACTCGCCATCGCATCGCTCGGAGCGACAAATTTCCCGTGTGTCTGCCAGAACTGGATGGTCGAATGTGGCAGAACCGAACGGACGGCTTGCTCCACCGCACGGACAATGAACTCGACACCCTCCATGCGGGTGGCAAAACAATCCGCCAGTTCGCCAGTCATGGTGACAACCACGCGATCGGCCACTGGCAATTGCTGCAACATGGCAGCGAGCTGGCCCGACAGTTGTTGCGGTAACTTCCAGAGCGCAAATGGGATTGCCAGAGCCTGGCCCGCAGCATGCCAGGCCTTGAGGTTGGCACCCCCGATATCCAGGCCCACAATCGCCTGATGAGAGTTAATCATCTTGAATCGCGCACGTCTGGATCAGATTTCTTCGGGCAGACTTCATTACTGCACCAGTCCACGAGTCAACGAGAGGAAGGCCGTTTCGAGGTTGACTTCCTCTTCGCGGAACAACGTCAGCTTGAAGCCATTCTCGATGAGAGTACTGGGAATCGAACTGTAATCGAGAACTTCCAGTGCGAGTGTCGCGTGGATCTGGCCCTTGACGATTTCGATTTTTGAAATCTGCGGATGCTGTTCGAGCAGCTTAGCTGCCTCTTCCAGTCGTTCCCGCACCTGAATCTGCAGAAGAATCTGCTGGCGCGCTTTGCGCATCACTTCATCGACATAGCCATCCACAATGAGATGACCTTTTTCAATCATCCCCACACGCGTACAGACATCTGCCAGTTCGGGCAGAATATGGCTCGAAACGATTACTGTCTTATTGAGTTCACCCAGTCTTTTCAGCAGGTTACGAATTTCAATTCGTGCGCGTGGATCGAGACCACTGGCGGGTTCATCGAGCAGCAGCACCTGGGGCTCATGCAGGAGCACACGCGCCAGACCAATGCGCTGTGTCTGTCCTCGCGAAAGCTGGTTGACCATGGCATCGCGCTTAAAGCTCATGTCCACCAGTTCCAGTTTCTCTTCGCAAATCTTGCGGCGAGCGGGCCCGGAAATCCGATACGAAGCTGCGAAGAATTCCAGGTATTCCAGCACTGTCATGTCGTCATAGACACCAAAAAAATCGGGCATATAGCCCACCAGACGACGGATCTCCTCCTGATTCGTGTAGATCGACTTCCCGCAGACGTAAGCCTCGCCGTAATCAGGATTCAACAGCGTGGCGAGCATACGCATGGTGGTCGTTTTCCCCGAACCATTCGGCCCGATGAATCCAAAGACATCACCTTCGCGCAGGCTCAGGTTAATCTCGTTGACCGCGATGAGATCGCCATATCGTTTTGTCAGTTGTTTCGTTTCAATCACGGAAGATCATCTTTCGGTGATATGCAAAAATAGGATGGACTTAAGTGATGCCCAGAGTCATGGATCGCCGTCAGGAATATAGAATCTCGACAATTTTCACACGAGTGCCATGACTGGCTGAATGTCATTTGGAGTTCAACTTTGGCAAAGGTGCCAGTTCACCACCGGTGGAACTGGTGACAGGGAGAATGCAGCGAATGATCGTGATGACTTCTCCCGACTTTGTTTGTGTCGGCCCTTTGGAACCTTTGCTGGGTCTTAAATAGTTGTCCGCATCAATTTCCAGACTCGTCGCTGGCTGAGCAATGCGGCCCACCAGGATCGCTTTTCCAAGCCGAAGCTGCATCGAGAGATCAGCACCCGAGATCAACTTGCTCGTCAGGCCCGTATAGCCGGCACCGCCAATGTCTTCGTGGAAGCTCATCATGCGCACAATATCGACAGGTTGGCTCCCCAGGGCATTGTAGGCTGCCTGTTCGACAGCAATTGTGCCGCCAGCGCCGGAGGCATCCCCTTTGACTGTGCGAGCCCGGGCACCGGTCATAAAACCGCGAAGTTCTCGTTGCGTAATACCCGGTTGATCAACACGCCAGACGAAATTGGCTTCCAACGGCACAATCCGCTCCTCATCGCCTCGGTCCAGCCAGCGATAGAGTCGGTTACCATGCACCAGCACCCAGTCGGTAATCGCCATGGGGAGCTTGTGGCGAATTGTGCCAGTCAGTTTCCCTAAGCCGTTGGTTTCGAGATTGGTTTCGAACAATGGCTCAGGGATGCGATAGCGACTTTCGCTCTGCAATAACCGTGTTCCCCAATGCTCGACAGGCAGCCCGTTGAGCATCGATTTTTGTGGTTCCAGTTCGTAAGGTGCCGCGGGAAAGAATGTGCCGCCCGGACGCAATAACCCACCCAGAGAACCTTCCGGCGGAGCCCACCAAGAAAGGAGTGGCAGATCATCCTCGCTACCGGTCACCCTTTCCTTTTCGGGCCATAATGACTTGGCCTTTACCACCAGACGGTTGGGTTCCGCACCATAAATCGCATGCAGTGAGAATGTTCGACCCACTTGTGCCACGGGATCAAGATCGACGAGGCTGATCGACTGGCTGGTCGCTTCAATACCGTTGGTTTTCGCTGCCCAGTAAGCCATCCCTATCACAATAAGTGCAACCATCGCAGGAAACGTGATCCAGGTGAGAGCTGGCTGCCTGAGGAGGCGATGGACAATCAGATAATCAATGGGTCCCACGAGAAGTACAATGGCCAGAAGAGCCGCCATTAACAGACCGGGAGTGATTCGCTGCACACCGGGAAATGTTTCTACCACTCCAGAGAGTTGAGTCGCGAGATCCGTCACACCTGTCGAAACCAGTTGACGTGAGGACTCTAAAGAAGATTCGGATCGGGTGACAGATTCCGCAGCCAGTTGCTGCCATAATCGCGGCTGTGCTTCCCAGTTCTGCAATGGTGTTTTCGCAGGATCGAGCGCCAGTATGGCAACGACACCCAGGCCATAAGCCGAGCGGACGAGCAGTTGATCATCCCGACTGGCAGCCAGCAGTTCTCCTTGTCGCATGCGAAAGCGAGGCAGGCTGATGCGGCCACTCTGAGGAATGCGCTTATCACTCTGGGCGAGTTTTTCCAGCGAACCAAGTTCTCGAACAATGGTGACTTCTGTCGTCAGATCGGCAGGCAACCAGTTGGCAAGCCCGCGTGATACGAGGGCTAAACGAGCTTCAGGTGATAAGTCTTTCGCTTCAGCATCGGTCACCAGTTGCAGTGATGTCCAGAGTGTACCACCTGTTTCGACCCACGCCTTGAGTTTCTGGCTCTCGGCATCCTTGAAAGCGGCTGTTCCACCAACGAGCAGAAAATCAATGGCCGACCACCCTGCGAGATCTTGTGGTAACTCGGCAGGACTCTCGAGGTGGACAACATCGAGCGGGCCGCGAGTTCGGGAAGCTGCCATGCCCTTGAGCTGACTCAACATGTTTCGCGTGGACTCGGGCAACCCGATCGTCGCGACAAGCCGTTCTTCCAATCCGCGGCCCGACTGAAAACCAGGCACGAAACCCGCTTCAATACGATCCGTTTTGAGCAGCTTGCCAGCCTCATCCCACTGCGAAATCGTGATCGCTGCCGAAGGGCTGGCCAGCTTGATAAAGCCACTCCAGAGAACCGGCCCCTTTCCAGAGAGAGAAGCTTGCCGTGCCAACCGGAGTGAAACGGGTGAGCCATCGACATCGGGAGTCGCCAGTTGAATAGTTGTCGCTTCCGGCAGGAGATCGCTCGAACTTAGTCGGCAGGGAGCCCAGATTCCCGGCTGCCAGAAACCTGCCACACCCACTTCCAGAGTGGCCCAGGGGCCTGCAGGTGTGCCTGAGATCACGGCTGATGAGACTTCGGGAATTGTGGGATTCTCTCCCCGAGCCTCGATGAAACAGAGGCTATTGCCGCAAAGAAAAGCCAAAGAGGCCATTGTGAGGCAGAGCCAAAAGTTTTGGCTGACTTTCCGGATGATCGCAACAGATGGCGCCCGTCGATCCGTGACTGGCCCTCCTTCACTCGATGTCGAGGAGCGATGTGGAGTGGCAGATGGTTTGATTGGTGCGGCGTGAAAGCAATTCAAGGTTTGTCTCGGAGGCATCGGCCCAAACCGACTTTCTCACAGAACAGCGGTAGAATCATGACAAGCATGGCAATCCGACTTCCAGTAAAGACAATCAGAAAATCGGATGCTGACTTACTCAAATGATGGTATCGGAGAACGCAACCGATTACGAACTGAACGGCTTTTCCGATGAGCAGCTTCGCGAAAATTTCGCGAAGTGGCGGCCTTTGGCGAGTTCAGGAACGATGGATCGCCTCAGCCCCCATCACGACTTCCTCACAAAATGGATCGACCGATCCTGCGTGGGAGATTTTGATAATGTAAAAGCGTTGCGCAAGATTTCCGTTCCGACATGCTGGAAAAACTCCAGCCTGTTTCTCAGGTGAAAGGAACCATTCGTTCGATGAAATCCCACACGGAATATCTGACATTCAACCTCCCGGCTCGCATGGCGTTTGAGAACATCACGCCGAAAATCGAGGCCATTGTGCGGGCCAGCGGCGTGCAGGAAGGGCTGGTTCTGGTCAACGCCATGCACATTACCGCCAGCGTGTTCATTAATGACGATGAGCCAGGTCTTCATGGCGACTACAAAAAGTGGCTCGAAAATCTCGCCCCCTTCGACGCTTCACCTCAGCGTTATGCTCACAATCGCACCGGTGAAGACAACGCCGACGCTCACATGAAACGGCAGATCATGGGCCGGGAAGTTGTGGTGGCGATTACCAAAGGCCAACTCGACGTCGGACCTTGGGAACAGATTTTCTACGGCGAGTTCGACGGGCGTAGGGATAAGCGGGTGCTGGTAAAGGTGATTGGGGAGTAGCAATGACCAGTATCGTTGAACTGCACGGGATTGAGCTCAAGCCTGTCGTTAAATTAGAACCTTCGACTTTCTCCATAGAGACTCGCACTTCTCCTCAAGGGGCATTCAGAGAGATTCCTGATCAGTGGGATCGCTACTGGAGAGCATCCCTGGCTGACTCTGGAATTAATGACATCAATCCTGTCATTCCGGGTTCTTGGCACATTGCAACATGTGAGTTTTCGTTGCTCCAACTCGAAAAATATCTTGGTGTCATTTTCGATCATTGGGGTGGCTTATCGAACTTGGATGATCCAGACTGAAAGCCAGTTTTGAACGGTGGCTTTGCTCTGTGTTCGAGGCACAACGGCGTGATTGTCGAGCCGACTTGTTGTTGCGATCTCGGTGACATTGCGAATTGGAAAGCAGCAGCGACCTTTCAGGGAAAAGATTGGGAGATACTGTGGATTGGGCATCCGTGGTTATCAATGAAATTTCGGCAACCATGGTTACTGCTCAGCGAACCACATGAGTCCAACGATCCTGTTGAGCGATGGGCAGTGAAGCCGGATGAACTCGGTCAAGCGGTCTCTGCTGCGGAAGATGAACTCTCTCATTTCTCAAAGATGATTGCCTCAGTTCTGTTAAATTGCGGTTTCAAAGGCAATGTAGTCAGTATGTCATTAAAGCTCGTCGGACTTGACGGCGAATAATCACAGCAACCTCACGATCTGCTCTGTGCAGTAAGACTGTGCAGTACGATCGTCCAACTCGACATCGGGCTGTGGGAGCAGATTTTCTACGGCGAGTTTGATGGGCGACGGGATAAGCGGGTACTGGTAAAGGTGATTAGGGAGTAGGTTCGTGAAACCGAGTGATCTCATCAAAAGAGATCTTGGTGAAAATGTGTGGGCCGAGTGTTGGCCGAAACCTTCTGCTACTGGTGATCTGCCTGTAGTAGAGGACTTATCCCCATTTCAATCGCCAAAAACCTACGTTATCCACGGGAGGAGGGGGCAGTTCGACTTCACGACATTGCCACATGGAAGTTACTGCGTTTATGTTGCCGACGGTCGGAAGGCTGTTCGGCTGACACGAGCAGGAAAGGAGATTGAAAGTGTTCTCAAGGAGAAATGGGAGACGTTGGCCGACTGCAACCCTGTCATCCTTGCGAGTCTGATTCTCAAGTTTTTCGATGGCGGAATACGTTCAACACACCGTGTCTTGTCTGGGGGGGATGACCTCCGTTCGCACAGAAAGAACTACGTTCTTAACGACCGTGAGCTTGAGAGATCTCAAGGGTTGATCGGCACAACCTCTACCAGCCGAAGCGATGATTTTGTTGTCATTCGTGCCGTGACGCTTTGTGGATGGATGCACGACAAGCGAAATCTCGGAATCGAACACATTCACATCTCTAAGTCGGGAACGGTTCACCTTGAAAAACGAGAGGTATTGTCGGAGAGGATTTTCACCTCTGTTCCCCAGATTCTATATTGATTGGCATAATGAGAAAGCGAACTGTTCGCCATGTCCACAGGACATCACGAGATCGAAGCTGAAATTCGATATTTGACCACCGAAGAAGGTGGCCGAAAGACTGGCGTGTTCAGTGGCTACCGAGGACAGTTCTATTACAGGGGCAAAGACTACGACGGATTTCAGTTTTTTCCTGACCTTTCCGAGAATGCGATGGTGGAACTGGGAACGACCGTTCGAGCCTATGTAGGGTTTCTTCAAGAACGATGGGATGAGGTTCACTCAAAGCACGTCACCGTGGGAATGACTTTCGAGATTCGGGAGGGAAACAGAACAGTCGGTCGTGGTCGAGTGACAAAGGTATAATGGAGAAACGCCCATGACTGGCAACGTCGATGGCCTTCACATTCCTGAGATCTGACGTGACCTGAAACACTGTCCGGTGGAGCGAGTAGAAACCGAGATTGCAAGTCTGCTCTTTGTCGCGATAAATGCTCAATCGTGGGTTATCTTGATGGTCGGGGATGCAATTGTCCGCAGCAGGTGCTTGAAACCTGAATCGATTCTTCGCAACATGAAGAAGTGTTCATGTTCGTTTTCGCACCCTGTTGCTTTGAATTCTCGCAGCAACAGCCCGCATGGATGCGACTGGTTCTAAGGTCTCTGCTAGCGCTTCTGTCTGAATTTCATGTGATCGATCCTCCGATTTCGATGTTCCATTGTTGATCGAGTGCCCGCCCATGGTTTGTCTCTCGCCTGCCCGCCTTTGCTTGTCCGCCAGCTTCTCCCCCCGCACTTCGTACCAGTTTCTGAGTGTGGCCAGCCTGCTGGTCGTGCTGAGTCTGTCTTTCTCAGAATACAGGTTGCTGGCAGCGGATTGGCCGCAGTTCCGTGGTCCTTCAGGCGAAGGCCTGAGTTCCGAAACGATGCTCCCCATCGAGTGGAGCGAAGAGAAGAACATTCGCTGGAAAACCGAGATCCCTGGCCGCGGCTGGAGTTCTCCCGCACTGCGCGATGGCAAAATCTGGCTGACGACAGCCGTCGATGACGGCAAGCAGTTGCGGGCCATTTGCGTCGATGCCGCCCAGGGCCAGATTCTGCACGATGTCCTCGTTTTTGAACTCGACGACCCTGGTGCCATTCATTCCAAAAACTCGCATGCCTCACCCACGCCGTGGATTGAGGAGAATCGTATCTATGTCCACTTTGGCGCTCATGGAACGGCCTGTCTCGATCCATCCGGGAAGATCCTCTGGAAGACCAAACTCGAATACGATCACCGGCACGGGCCGGCGGCTTCACCAGTGGTGGTCGATCAGTTGCTGATCATCAGTTGTGATGGCGACGACAAGCAGTTCGTGGTGGCACTCGACAAACTGACAGGCCAGGAAGTCTGGCGTACCAGTCGCGAAGGAGCCATGGCCTATTGCACTCCGCTATTCATTCAGGTGCCGCAACCCGATGGCACAAAGCAGGCACAGGTCGTTTGCCCTGGGGGAGAATGGGTCATCGCCTACAACCCCAAAACTGGTAAAGAGATCTGGAAAGTGCGTTACCCCAAAGGGTATTCCAATGTTCCCAGGCCAGTCTATGCGCATGGTCTCGTCGTTGTTTCGTCGGGCTATAATACGCCAGTCGTCTTTGCGATCGATCCCACGGGGCAGGGCGATATCACAGAAACACATGTCCGCTGGCAGATGAAAAAAGGGGCTCCACTCAATCCATCGCCGGTTGTGGTGGGTGATGAGATTTATTTCATCAGCGATGGTGGGATTGCCAGTTGCGTCGATATGAAGACGGGGAAAGTTCACTGGCAGCAGCGGATCCCCGGGAACTACTCAGCCTCCTGGGTCTTTGCCGCCGGCAAGCTGTACATCACCAATGAAGCCGGTCTCACCACAGTCGTGAGACCGGGAACCGAGTTTGAAGTTCTCGCCGAGAACCCGCTTCCAGGCCGCACGCTGGCCACTCTCGCACCGGTCGATCAATCGATCTTTTTACGAACCGATCATCACCTGTATCGGATTGAAGCACCTAAACCATAACACATCTTTCAATCTGAAATGGTGAATTGTGTGCCATGCTTGCGGCTTTGGGCAAGCATGTTTACGCAGTCATCAAAGTGCTATCGCACACTGCGATTCGTATCAAGTGCGAATTAAGACAAACAGCAACTCATCACTACATCCGGTTGCTCGCACGGCAGACCGCGAAGAGTGCTCCCCCAGCCAGAGCTGCAAAGATCCCTGCATCCAGCCAACTGATGGTGGCCACGGGTCTGGCGACGGGTGCAGCCGGCTGAGCGGGCGCTGCAGGCTGGGCCCACGCTGCTGATGGCGAGCCACCGAACTCCGGGAATACGAGGACTGCCGTCCACAGAAATCCCGTACGGAATATCAACCGGGCACTTTTTGATCGTTGGCTTGCCGGGTGAACAGCTCTTGAATTGGTCATGGCCCAACCTCACAAACTCTGTGCGGATTTTTTCAGTTTTTCTTCAGTGTCAAAATCGTATCGCATCCGATCAGTGGATGCACTGGGGGAGCACCGGATCGGAACAACTTTTCGCAGCTCCCCAGGGTATTCCTTCCGAGAATCAGCGACATCTCAGCCACAAAGCGATAAACTTTTCAGGCAATCCACTTCGCGTCAGCCAAGTCATCTGGCAAATAGCGGCTCCTCTCACGGATCTCAGGCAGAAATGACGAAATCGTCGAAGAAACCCTCTAAGCCCAGTCCATTTCGTCCCTTGCCGGCTTATCCTGGGCCCTCGATTTCATGGTCTCCCATTGTTCCCAACCCGGAATGGGAAATGACGATCGCGGGTGATCTCTTTGAACAGCAGACCGAACTGCTGGAAAAACTGGTCGAACTTCCCCGGCGGTCAGCAGGCCTGATTTACATCGATTCGTGCGGCGGGAATGCGTATGTGGGCCTGGCACTCGCTTCGATCATTCGCTTACGCGGTCTCAAGGCGGCGGCGGTGGTCACAGGGGAATGCAGTTCGGCAGCGCTGATGCCCTTGGCTGCCTGCCGGGAACGCTATGTGACGCCACATGCCTCTTTGCTGTTTCATCCCATTCGCTGGCAATCGGATGACCAGCTCAAGCTGGAAGAAGCCGTCGAATGGGCCAGACATTTCCGCTGGATGGAATCCGATCAGGATCAGCTTCTGGCCCGATTGTTTAACTGTAGTGTCGAGTTGATTACCGAATGGTCCAGACCTGGCCGCTTCCTTTCCGGGAAAGAACTGGCCGATGCGGGGCTGGCCCATCTGCTCGATTTGTTTGACAGCCACGACTTATGGCAGCAGATCGAAAAACACCGATTCGAGCAGGCTCACAAAAAAGGCCCCGATCGACAGACAGAACTCGCCTGGGCATAGTTCGTGGCGAAGACTCTTAGCCTCCACCGACCAGTGTGACCACTTCGAGAACATCGCCCTCGGTGAGCCTCGTGGTGGCGTGCAGTTTCCGGGAAATGACTTGCCCGTTGAGTTCAATGGCCAGATAGCGAGGCTCCAGCTTGAGCACTTCAATGAGCTGTGTCAGGTTCATTTCCGCTGGCAGCGAGCGTTCCTGCGAGTTGATTGTGACAACAATCTCTCCAGGCGACTGTTGAGCGTTCAATTCGGCCATGTTGCCAGCTTTCTTTTGAGCACGTCCGTCGATTCGATTTCGCCAGCCGCCTGTCGCGCCAGAAAATCCTGTTCGAACTGATCGATCTCGACCTGACGCTCTTTTCGCGCGCGATCTGTCATACGGTCGATGAACAGCATGCCATCGAGATGATCGGATTCATGCTGGACAGCTCGCACCGCCAGATCGTCTTCCTTCGCAGAAAGTGTCATCTCAAAGCAGTTTCCATCCATATCGAAGGCCTCGATAATCACCTCACCAGCACGTTTCACGGGGCCATATAACCCTGGAAAACTCAAGCAGCCCTCTTCACCTTCACATGAGCTTTTGCGATTGAGGATCACTGGATTGATAAAGACGACTTCCTCGTCTTTTTCAGCGGCATCACCTGTGAGGTTCAAAATGAAAAACTGCCTTGGAATGGCCACCTGATTCGAGGCCAGACCAATCCCTTTAGCTGCGTACATCAGTTCGAACATCTCGGCAATCGCTTTGCGAAGTTCGCTGTTGATTTCGGTCACAGGGGTGGACTTGTGCCGGAGAGCCGGATGTCCATACTTCACAATTTCCAAAGCCATGTTCCGCTTATCCGCTGAAGGTCTGCTGTACAATCTGATTGGTCTCGGTGCCAAAGACCGGATGTCGATCTTTTGATGATCAAGGCACTGTTTCGAACGCCATCAGATCTATTGAAACTTCCTATTGTAATCGGAATTCGTCTCGAATCGAAGCGCGGGAGGATCAGGATTGAGTCCCGCGGCGATTCTGTGGCAATCGTCCTTGAAAAGCAGTTTCCATGACCGAACAGACAGCCCCACTGCTTACTCCCTCTGCCTGGCCTGAGCTGACGAGTCAAACGGCAGGAGTGGGCGGCGTCTGGAAACAATCTCCCGAAGATTTTCTTGTCGAAGAAATCCCGGCTTACCTCCCCTGCGGAGAAGGTGAGCATCTGTTTCTATGGGTCGAGAAACGAAATCTTTCAAGTGAAATGCTTCTGGCACAGCTCTCGAAACAGCTCTCCGTTCCCCGCTCAGAAATTGGCATGGCCGGCTTGAAGGATAAACAGGCGGTGACCCGTCAATGGGTCTCGGTCCCTGCCCGGGCCGAAAAACTGGTACCAGCTCTTGAGAGCGATGATTTACAGGTGCTTGAAGCCAGACGACATCGCAACAAGCTCAAGACCGGCCATTTGAAGGGCAATCGTTTTGTCGCCATTTTGAGGGGCGTTGAGCCTGACCATGCCAAAATTGATGCCATTGCCAGGCAACTGCAGTCTCAAGGTTGTCCGAATTATTTCGGCATGCAGCGATTTGGACACCAGCACTCAACATGGACACTGGGCTGGCAACTGCTACTTGGCCAGATCTTGCCGCAAGATATTCCCGCCCCCAGGCGAAAGTTTCTGCTCCGCCTCGCTCTCTCTGCCGTCCAGTCCGGGCTGTTCAACGAGGTGCTGGCTCAGCGACTGCGTGACGGGCTCTTCTCGACAGTACTCTGCGGCGACCTGATGGAAATTCTCCCCGCTGGGGCGAAGTTTCTGGTCACAGAGGCCGCTTCCGACCAGCCACGCTTCGACTCATGGGAGATCTCCACCACCGGACCCATTTTTGGTGTGCGCATGCGTTCGCCCGGAGGCGAAGTTCATGCTCGGGAACTGGCGATCCTGCAGAAGTCAGGATTGACGATCGAGCACTTTCAGAAATTCTCCTCGCTGATGGAAGGAACCCGGCGGCCCTTCCGATTCTTGCCGGCAGGTCTGACCTGCGAATTGTTGCCAACCAACAGTTCTGCTCATGAAACGCCTCGCGGTGACCTCCGCGTTTCCGTCGAACTCCCGGCTGGTGCCTATCTGACGGTTCTGCTGCACGAGTTTCAGAAGTCGCCCCTGGAAGTAGCGGAGTCTCCCGATTCTGCCGCCAATTCCGAGGATGCCGACGAAATCGCCTCACAATCGGCAGATTAAGTATTCTCTTCCGCAGTACTGCAGAAATTGGTGCTGAAGCCCTGTGACTGTGATCACAGAAGGTGCTCGCAACCGAAATGCGCTAAGGATCGGTAGGTTCGCGCGTGGTGCACGAACCACGACGATCTGATAGGGAGCTGGCGAATTATGATGCGAGCCGCCTTCTTTGGGCTGGGCGCCTTTGTGGCTCTGACGGGCTACTCGTTTCTCGTTGTCGATAAATTCGTCATGAGCGGCGAGCACGAAGAACGGGCCAAAGGCTTTCGAGGCATGCTCACCTCTCCCGAAACAATCCACGAGCGCACCAAGGATGTCTTTGATCCCCCCGAATGGAGTGCATTCGTGCTGATGTCGGTCGGCTGTGTCACCATGCTCTACGCGGCGGCACTGCCCAAACATGGGCATTAACGCCGGGCCAAACACGGGCATTAACCCCGCGACAAACATCGGCATGAACACTCAGGCACGACGACTCAGCGATTGAGTCCCTGCCAATGCAGAACGACCCGGCCATGACCTGGCACGGGTCGTCTATGAATCTGTGAGTCGCTAACCAGCGGCCAGTTACATGTTGGTCGAGATCGATCCCGCCAGCTTGGCCTTCGGAACGACACCCACGAATTTATCGACAATAATCCCGCCTTTGAACATCAGCACCGTCGGAATCGAGCTGATGCCGTGCATCGATGGAATGCGTGGATTTTCATCGGTGTTCAGCTTGCCGATTTTGACTTTGCCAGCATACTCCGTGGCCAATTCATCAATAGTCGGTGCCAGCATGCGGCAAGGACCGCACCAGGGAGCCCAGAAGTCGACCAGAGTCAGCGTGCTGCTGTCGAGAACTTCGGACTGAAAGTTTGCATCGGTAATTTCGAGAACGTGATCGCCAGCCATCTGCATCTTCCTTTCAAATTGTCGGCCGGTCACTTCCTGCCAACATCGACACTCAACGAAATTGAATCTTAAAAGGGCCATCCAGCCCCTGTTGTTTCGATCAAAACTTTATCATTCAGGTGACGCCAAAAACTTTGCCTCAGCTAAACCTTTACTCTCTGAGGGCAATCACCTTTGGCTTGAACTTCAAACTGGTGAATCTGTATCGCTCGTGACTGATGGTCACTTCCCGTTATGAAACGACTCGCAAGCTGAAGTATAGGTTCACACAAGATACTGTCAATTCGCTGCTCCTGCTGCAACTGG
>VFQR01000774.1_pt1 | contig 33652 bp, 25 predicted proteins | sample 3512321 | NCBI WGS metagenome assembly VFQR01 (sample SAMN10412374, study PRJNA504923) | tailings metagenome | isolation source: Relicate 3 Philex TSF1 revegetated site | place: Philippines: Tuba, Benguet | collected 2017-08-29 | reverse complement strand
GTCCTTCAGATCAGGAATAGCTTAACACCCTGTCCAGCTTTCCGGGACCACCTCACTATCTCCACTGCGACCCGACCGCGAGCCATTACCTCAAGCTGCTGCTGGATGGGGTGTTTGGGGCTAGCAATTTCAAAAATGAGATCGTCTGGGAGAGGACTAATTCGCACAACATGAAGACCGCTGCGTTCACCCGGTCCAATGATGTGATCTTCTTCTATACCAAATCGAAAGACTACACCTTCAACACCGTCTACGTCCCCTACGGCCCGGAACAGATGAAGCGGTTCAAGGAGGACGAGAGCGGTCGGCTCTACAAGGCGGAGAACCTCACTTTTTCGTCTGCGAACAAGTCTCGCCAATTCGAATGGCGCGGCACCAAGCCGCCTGAAAACCGTTCTTGGGGTGCATCACTGGAACAGCTTGAACAGTGGTGGGCGGAGGGCAGGATCCTCACCAAGAAGGACGGCTCACCTCGAATGGACGGGCTGAAAATCTATCTGGAGGAAACCAAGGGCAAGCCAGTCGGCACGAATTGGACAGACATCGGGCGAGTTGGGAACACTGCCGCCGAACGCCTCGGCTACCCCACCCAAAAACCCCTCGCGCTGCTGGAGCGCATCATCGCCGCCTCCTCCAACGAGGGCGATGTAGTGCTCGACCCGTTCTGCGGCTGCGGCACCGCCGTTCATGCCGCGCAAAAACTGGGGCGGCAGTGGATCGGCATCGATGTCACCCACCTCGCCATCGGCCTTATCGAAAAGCGCATGAAAGATGCCTTCCCCGGCCTCGCCTTCGATGTGGTGGGCCGTCCGCAAGACCTGAACTCCGCGCTCGATCTTGCGGCGCGCGACAAGCACCAGTTTGAACTGTGGGCCTTGTCGGTTGTCGATGCCCAGCCGTGGAAGGGCGGGCGGAAAGGTGCCGATGGCGGGATCGACGGGATCATCTATTTCAAGCCCGACGGCAGGAAGACCGAGCGCGCGATCGTTGAAGTGAAGGGCGGGGCCGTGGGTGTGAAGGATGTCAGCCGCCTCGCGCAGGTGATGGAACGCGAGCGCCGCCGTTCGGCGTGCTGATCACCGCCGAACTTCCGACGCGCGCAATGGAGCGGGATGCGGCGGCGGTCGGCGTGTGGACGAACGAGATGACGGGGCGCAGCCACCCGCGCCTCCAGATCCTGACGCTGGCCGAATTGTTTCAGGGCAAGCGCCCGGACATTCCGTGGGTTGACCCCAGCGTCAGCAAGCGTGCCAGGCGGGAGGAGGCGGGCGGGCAGGCGAAGCTCGACCTGTAGGGCTGGATAAATCGGAGTCCGGGACCTATCCCGCCGGCGGGGGTCGCTGCGAATCGGAGGCAGCCCGGCCTTTTGGGGCCGCACGGGGTTCGACTCCCCGCCCCCGTCACCGAAATTTCATCGCGCGCCACCTCTTGACCCCCCGGGGGGCGCGACATATCTGCCGCTCGTTAGCACTCGCTGTCGGTGAGTGCTAATCCGGCCTGCGGGGCAGCCGTCGGTTGCCTTGCCGGGGCCGGGTTCAATCGCAAACGCAAGAGGGACCAACCATGGTGGATTTCACCCCGCTGCACGATCGCGTGCTGGTTCGCCGCATCGAGGCCGAGGAGAAGACGGCCGGCGGCATCATCATTCCCGACACGGCCAAGGAAAAGCCGCAGGAAGGCGAGATCGTCGCCGTCGGGCAGGGTGCCCGGGACGAGGGCGGGAAGCGCATTCCCCTTGATGTGAAGGCCGGCGACCGGATCCTGTTCGGCAAGTGGTCGGGCACCGAGGTCAAGCTGCACGGCGAGGACCTCATCATCATGAAGGAAAGCGACATCCTGGGCGTGATCACCGGGGCGGCCGCGGCAAAAAAGGCCGCCTGAGGCTCGTTTCTCCGCCCACGGAACCAGACAACGGACAAGCTGAAGGAACAGGACAATGGCAGCCAAGGACGTGAAGTTCGGGCGCGACGCCCGTGAACGCATCCTGCAGGGCGTGGACATCCTCGCCGATGCGGTAAAAGTGACGCTGGGGCCCAAGGGCCGCAATGTGGTGATCGAGAAGAGCTTCGGCGCGCCGCGCATCACCAAGGATGGCGTGACCGTCGCCAAGGAAATCGAGCTCAAGGACAAGTATCAGAACATCGGCGCGCAGATGCTGCGCGAGGTGGCCTCCAAGACCAACGATATCGCCGGTGACGGCACGACGACGGCGACGGTGCTCGCGCAGTCGATCGTGCGCGAGGGGCTGAAGTCGGTCGCGGCGGGCATGAACCCGATGGACCTGAAGCGCGGCATCGACCTTGCCGTCATCAAGGTGGTGGAAGACCTGAAGGCCCGCTCCAGGCCGGTCTCCAACTCCGCCGAGATCGCCCAGGTGGGCATCATCTCGGCCAATGGTGACACCGTGGTCGGCGAGAAGATCGCCGAAGCCATGGACAAGGTCGGCAAGGAAGGCGTGATCACGGTCGAAGAGGCCAAGGGTCTCGAGTTCGAGCTGGATGTCGTGGAAGGCATGCAGTTCGACCGCGGCTATCTCTCGCCCTATTTCATCACCAACGCCGAGAAGATGCAGGTGGAGCTGGAGAACCCCTACATCCTGATCCACGAGAAGAAGCTCTCGAACCTGCAGGCGATGCTGCCCGTGCTCGAGGCCGTGGTGCAGTCGGGCCGGCCGCTGCTGATCATCGCCGAGGATGTGGAAGGCGAGGCGCTGGCGACACTCGTCGTCAACAAGCTGCGCGGTGGCCTCAAGGTTGCCGCCGTCAAGGCGCCGGGCTTCGGTGATCGCCGCAAGGCGATGCTGGAGGACATCGCGACGCTGACCGCCGGCGAGATGATCTCGGAGGATCTGGGCATCAAGCTGGAGAATGTCACGCTCGCCATGCTGGGCCAGGCCAAGAAGGTGACGATCGACAAGGACAACACCACCATCGTCGATGGCGCCGGTTCGGCCGAGGCGATCAAGGGCCGGGTGGAGCAGATCCGCGCCCAGATCGAGACGACCACGTCCGACTATGACCGCGAGAAGCTGCAGGAGCGGCTGGCCAAGCTGGCCGGTGGCGTTGCGGTCATCAAGGTGGGTGGCGCGACCGAAGTGGAAGTGAAGGAGCGCAAGGATCGCGTTGACGATGCGCTGCATGCCACCCGCGCGGCGGTGGAGGAAGGCATCGTGCCGGGCGGCGGCACGGCGCTGCTCTATGCCACCAAGGCGCTGGAAGGCCTGAAGGGCGCCAACGAGGACCAGACCCGCGGTATCGACATCGTTCGCCGCGCGCTCCAGTCCCCGGTGCGCCAGATCGCGGCCAACGCCGGCCACGACGGTGCGGTGGTTGCCGGCAAGCTGCTGGAAGCCAACGACGCGACGCTGGGCTTCAACGCCCAGACCGAGGTGTACGAGAATCTCGTCGCCGCCGGCGTCGTGGACCCGACCAAGGTGGTTCGCACCGCGCTCCAGGATGCGGCCTCGGTCGCCGGCCTGCTGATCACGACGGAGGCGACCATCGCCGAACTGCCCGAGGACAAGCCGGCTGCGCCCATGGGCGGCGGCATGGGCGGCATGGGCGGAATGGACTTCTGACGCCGACCGACGCCAAGGCTGAACGACGTCAGGCCTGAACGAGAGGGGCGGGGGCCATCACCCTCGCCCCTTTTCGCTGGCCGGTGGCATGGCTTCGGCGCCTGCGGCCACCTCCCCCCCGTGGATGGGGAGGATGCCCCTTGTTCGGGATGGGCCGCGGCTGCTAGACAATTCGCCGGCCCGGCCGGGCTGAGGGGACCGGCCTTGCTGACATGGATGGGAGAAACGCATGACCAGCGCATTTCGCGTGGGCTTGGCGGCGCTGCTGTGCGCCGCGGCGGCCGCGCCTGCCTTGCCCCAGGGAGTGAAGATGGACGAGACCCCCCTCATCGAACGCGCCAAGCTGTTCGGGAACCCCACGCGTGCCCAGGGAAGGATCTCGCCGGACGGGCAGTGGCTGAGCTGGATCGCGCCCCTGGATGGCGTGCTGAACATATGGGTGGCACCAGCCGCCGACCCGTCGAAGGCGCGCGTGCTGACGCGCGAGACGGTGCGACCCATCCGCCAGCACTTCTGGGCGCCCGACAGCTCGATGATCCTGTTCGTGAACGACACGGGCGGGGACGAGGACTTCCACCTGTTCGGCGTGCCTGCCGCCGGCGGCGAGGTGCGTGACCTGACGCCCTTTCCCAAGACGCGCGCCCAGATCGTGGCCACCTCGCACAAGGTGACCGACCGGATTCTGGTGGGCCTCAACAATCGCGATCCGCGCTGGCACGATGTGCATTCGCTTGACCTGAAGACGGGCAGGCTGACGCTGGTGAAGCAGAATGACGGTTATGGCGGCTTCATCGCGGACGAGACGCTGGCACTGCGCGTGGCGATCCGGCCGAACCAGGATGGCGGGAACGACTATTTCCGGATCGAGAAGGGCGAGGTGGCAGCCGCGCCGTTCCTCAGCCATGGCCTCGACGACAGCCAGACGACCCAGCCGCTGGGCTTCTCGGCCGACGGCAGGACGCTCTACTGGCTGGACGCGCGCGGCCGCGACACGGCGGCCGTCCATGCGATGGACTGGGCGACCGGCGCCATGACCCTGCTGGTGGCCGATCCGCGCGCCGATGCCTCGTCCGTGCTGACCAATCCGCGCACCGGCCGGGTGGAAGCTGTCAGCATCGATTACAAGAAGCCCGAGTGGCGGATCGTGGACAAGGCGATTGCCGCCGACATCGCCTTCCTCGACGAGCGGCTGGGCAACTGGTCCCTGGGCAGCCGGACGCTCGCCGACGACAAGTGGACGGTGGCGACCGACAACAGCCGCGAGGCGTCATCGACCTGGCTCTACGACCGCAGGGCCCGGACGCTGACGAAGATGTTCGACAGCCGGCCCGAGCTGGTGGGTGCGCCGCTGGCCGAAATGCGCCCGCTGGAGATCGGCACGCGCGACGGCAAGACGATGGTATCCTACCTCACATTGCCGCGCGGCGCGGGCGAGAAGCCGGCTAGGCCCTTGCCGATGGTGCTGTTCGTCCACGGCGGGCCCTGGGCGCGCGACACCTATGGCTATGACGCCTACTCCCAGTTCCTCGCCAACCGGGGCTATGCGGTGCTGCAGGTGAATTTCCGCGGCTCGACCGGGTTCGGCAAGGCGTTCGTGAACGCCGGCGACGGGGAGTGGGGCGCGAAGATGCACGACGACCTGATCGACGCCGTGAACTGGGCCGTGAAGGCGGGCGTCGCCGACCCGAAGCGCATCGCCATCATGGGCGGCTCCTATGGCGGCTATGCGACGCTCGTGGGGCTGACCTTCACGCCCGAAACCTTTGCCTGCGGCGTGGACATCGTGGGGCCATCGAACCTGTTCACGCTGCTTTCGACCGTGCCGCCCTACTGGGAGGCCTTCAGGAAGCAGCTGATCCGGCGGATGGCCGACCCTGATACCGAGGAAGGCCGGGCCTGGCTGAAGGCGCGATCGCCGCTGACCCATGTGGACCGGATCCGGCGGCCGCTGCTGATCGGGCAGGGAGCGAACGACCCGCGGGTCCGGCAGGACGAGAGCGACCAGATCGTGGCGGCCATGCAGGCCCGGAACATCCCGGTCACCTATGTGCTGTTTCCCGATGAGGGACATGGCTTTGCCCGGCCTGAGAACAATATCGCCTTCATGGCCGTGACCGAGAATTTCCTGGCCAGCTGCATCGGCGGCCGCGCCGAGCCGATCGGCGGCACGCTGGCTGCTTCCTCGGCGAAGGTGCCGCACGGCGCCCAATATGCGCCGGGGCTGAAGGAGGCGCTGTCGGCGAGGTAGCTTCAGCCACCGCGCCCTTCGCGCAGGGCCTTGAGCTCGGCGCGAAGGGCGCGCAGCTCCTCGGCAAGCTCCTTCACCGGCAGGGGCGAGGGGGGCGTGTCGCTTTCGGTCATGGCGGTGACGATGATGGCGATGAACAGGTTCAGCACCATGAAGGAGGTGACGAGGATGAAGGGCACGAAGAAGAGCCAGGCCCAGGGATAGATCTCCATCACCGGGCGGACGATTCCCATCGACCAGCTCTCGAGCGTCATGATCTGGAACAGCGAGTAGAGCGAGGCGCCAACGCTGCCGAACCAGTCGGGAAAGGCGGCGGCGAACAGCTTGGTTGCCATCACCGACGAGACGTAGAACAGCAGCGCCAGCAGCGCGACCACCGAGCCCATGGCCGGGATGGCGCGCAGCAGGCCCTCCACCACGCGGCGGAGCGAGGGCACGACCGAGACGAGGCGGACGACCCGCAGGATGCGCAGCGCGCGAAGCACCGAAAGCCCGCCGGTGGCCGGCACCAGCGCAATGCCGACGATGGCGAAATCGAAGACATTCCAGCCCGAGCGGAAGAAGCGCGGGCCATGGGCGACCAGCTTCAGCGCGATCTCGACCACGAAGATGCCGAGCGCGATCCGGTCGAGGCCGACAAGCAGCGGGCCGGCGCGGTCCATGGCGGCGGGCCAGGTCTCGAGGCCCAGCACCACGGCGTTCACGAGGATGACGGCGATGATGAAGCCCTGGAAGCGCTGGCCTTCCACCAGTGTCATGAGGCGGTCGCGCCAGCCGGGGTGTTGAGCGATCGCCGGAGAGAGGTCTGACATGGTGCAACCCGGCTGTTATCGACTGCGCTGAGTTAGGAAGCCGTACCTTCGTTGGCAACAGCCCCGAACCCGTCGGCGAGGAAGCTTTCCGCAAGCGCGGCATGGACGGCTGCGCCGCGCGCCATCACCGTTTCATCCAGCACCATCCGGTTGGAATGCAGCGCGCAGCACTGGCGCCAGTCATCCCCTTCGTGGCTGGCGCCCAGGAAGAACATGGCGCCGGGCACCCGTTCCAGGATGTAGGAGAAATCCTCCGCGCCCATGATCGGGCTGTCGAGTGTGACCCAGGCGTCCTCGCCGAGGAGCGCGGTCACTGTCCGCCTGCCGAAGGCGACCGCCCGGGCATCGCAGACGGTGACGGGAAAGCCGGCGGTGAACTCGACGCTGGCCGAGGCGCCATGTGCCGCGGCAATTCCCTCCGCGAGGCGCTTCAGGCCCGCCTGCACCTCGGTGCGGCGGCGAGGCGAGAGGGTGCGGATGGTGCCGTAGAGCAGCGCCGTTTCCGGGATCACATTGTCCGTCGAGCCTGCCCTCAGCTCGCCGATGGTGACGACGGCCGGGTCGGCGATGGGCACGTTTCGCGTGACCCATGCGTGCATCGCCAGCACGATCTCGGCTGCGATGGGCACGGGATCGAGCGCGTCGTGCGGCATGGAGGCATGGCCGCCGCGGCCGTGCACCGTCACGCGGATCCTGTCGGCCGAGGCAAGCAGGGGCCCGGCCCGGCCCGAGACGAGCCCGTGCGGCGCATTGGGCATGACATGGAGGGCAAAGGCGGCGTCCGGCAGCGGATCAAGAAGCCCGTCTTCGAGCATGAAGCGGGCGCCATGATGGCCCTCCTCGCCCGGCTGGAACATGAACTGGACGGTGCCGGCAAGCCGATCGCGCCGCGCCGCGAGCAGGCGGGCCGCGCCCACCAGCATGGCGACATGGCTGTCGTGCCCGCAGGCGTGCATGACGCCCTTCACGGTCGAGGCGAAGGGCAGGCCGGTGTCCTCGTCCATCGGGAGCGCATCCGAATCGCCGCGCAGCAGCACGGTGCGGCCGTTGGCGCTGCCGCTCAGCGTGGCGACCAGGCCCGTCGTCGACGGCCCCTCGCGCCAGTCGAGGGGCAGATCCTGGAGGGCCTGGCGGATTCGCGCCGCCGTCCTGGGATTGTGGAGGCCAAGCTCGGGCTCGGCGTGGATGGCGCGGCGAAGCGCGATCATGTCGGGCAGCAGGGCCTCGGCGGCAGCGGTCAGCGCGGGGGTCATGGGCGTCCTTCTCGGGCTCGGGACGACAGCCTAGAGCCATGTGGCGCCGGCTGCAAAGCCGGCTCTGGGGTGGCGCGCATCGGGCCCGCCCGCCATGGTGGCGCCAATGCTCGACCCAAACAGCGACACCAGCAGCCCGCGCCCCCGTGCGGACCGGGCCGTGCTGCTGCTGTCGGCGCCGCTGGTGGCAGGCTTTGCCGCCTGGGGGCTTGCGGCGCCGGAGACCCTGCGAGGCGTGGCGCTGGCGGCCACCGGCGGGCTGCTGACCCACTTCGGCTGGCTCGTGCTGCTGATGGCCAACGCCGCGCTCGGGCTTGTCATCTGGCTGGGCCTCGGCCCGTTCCGGGCCGAGCGGCTGGGCCCCCCGGGCGAGGGGCCGGACTTCTCGACAGCATCCTGGCTTGCCATGCTGTTTGCCGCCGGCATGGGAACCGGGCTTGTCGTGTGGGGCGTGGCCGAACCGGTGACGCACCTGCTGGCACCACCGGGCGGCCCTCCGGCGGGTGATCCTGCCGTTCGTGCCCTGGTGCTGACCTACCTGCACTGGGGTTTTCATGCCTGGGCGATCTATGCGCTCGCGGGGCTTGTCATCGGCTGGTTCGCCTTCCGCAGCGGCGACCCGCCGCTCGTCTCCGCGCCTCTGCGGCGCCTGTTGCCGGGACCCGCCGGCCGGATCGCGGGGCAGGGGGCGGATGCGCTGGCGATCCTGGCCGTCACCTTCGGCGTGGCGGGAACGCTGGCCATGGGCATGCTGACGCTGCGGTCGGGCCTGTCGGGGCTTGGGGCGGCGGTTTCCGACCAGCCGATGCTGCCGGCTGCGATGCTGCTGCTGGTCGGCGGGCTGGCGCTCGGCTCGGCCCTGTCCGGCCTGGCAAGGGGTATCCGGCGGCTGTCCGATCTCAACGTGCTGCTCGCGCTGGGGCTGATGGCGGCCGTCCTCATCCTGGGGCCGACCGCGCGGCTGCTGGCGTTGCTGCTGGAGTCGGCGGCGGCCTATGTGGCGGCGCTGCCCGTGCTGGGCTTCGCGCTGAGGCCGATGGACCCGGCCGACGCGCAATGGACCCGCGACTGGACGTTGACCTACCTGCTGTGGTGGCTTGCCTGGGGGCCTTTCGTCGGGGTGTTCATCGCGCGGATCAGTCGCGGGCGCCGCATCGGCGACTATCTGGCCGGCGTCGTCCTGGTGCCGGCGGCGGGATCGATCGCCTGGTTTGCGCTGATGGGGGGATCGGGGTTGATCGCGGTGGCCGACCAGGGCGCCGACGGGCCGCTGGCGCGCGCTGTCGCCGCCGACCCGACAGGGGCCCTGACGGGCCTGCTGGCGGCGCTGCCGGCCGGGGGCTGGCTGGCGGGGCTCGCCCTCCTCATCCTGCTGCTGTTCCTCGTCACCTCGGTGGACAGTGCGATCTACGTGCTGGGCATGATGACGAGCGGGGGGGCTGCACAGCCGCCGGCGGTGCTGAGGCTGCTGTGGGGACTGTGCCTGGTGGCGCTGGCCGGCGGCATGCTGGCCGTGGCCGATGTTGGCTCGGTCCGCGCGATGGCGATCCTGGGGGCCTTGCCCTATCCGCTGATCCTGGCCGCACAGGCGGTGGCCCTGGTTGTGGCGCTGCGGCGGGCCCGGGGCTGAAGGCGCTTGCGATCCGACTCAATCGGGTCGGACACCGCGCCAGCCGCCGCCGAGCGCGACGGCAAAGCTCGGCTGTGCGTCTGTCCAGAGGTGGACATCGCCGAAGCCGGCGTCCGCCATCAGGGCGGTCAGCCGGCCGGGTGTCCACTTGGTCGAGATTTCGGTCAGGATGCGGGTGCCGGCCGGGAAGATGCGCTCGCCGCCGGGCCAGCGGACGCGCGTGTCGGCGATGGCTTCCAGATGCATCTCGATCCGGGCCTGTTCGCGGTCGTAGCATGCCACATGCCGCCAGCCCTGAAGCGCGAAGTCGCTTCCCAGCGCCCGGTTCACGTTCGCGAGGATGTTGCGGTTGAAGGCGGCCGTCACGCCGGCCGGATCGTCATAGGCGGCGACCAGATCGGCCGGCGCGCGGACGAGATCGGCGCCGATCAGCAGCGCCGATTCCGGTATGGCCGCCTTCAGGCGGGCGAGGAAGTGCAGGGCGCCCTCGCTCGTGAAATTGCCGATGCTCGAGCCGGGATAGAAGAAGAGGGCGGGGCGATCGGCAAGGTCGGCCGGCCACTCGAACCGGTCGGCGAAGTCCTGGCCGAGCCCGACGATGTCGAGCCCCGGGTGGGCCTGCTGCACGCGGTCCAGCGCGCCTTTCAGGAAGTCGGCTGATATGTCCACGGCGACATAGCGTGACGGTTTCAGCCGCGGGATGAGGGATTCGGCCTTGGCGGCATTGCCTGCGCCCAGATCGACGAGCTGGAAGTCGTGGTGAAGGCGGGCCTGCGCCTCGGCAGCGATCGCGGGGGCATGCGCCTTGAGAATGGCGGCTTCTGCGCGGGTGAGGCCATAGGCATCGAGCATGGTGATCGCTTCGAACAGGCGCGAGCCCAGCGGATCGTAGAAGTGGCCGGAGGCGATCCGCGGCGGGTCGGCCATCAGCCCGTCGGCCAGTCTGGCGGCCGTATCGGCGGGCGGCGCCGACAGCGTGCGGAAACGCGGGCGCCGGATGGCCTCAGACGACGCACGGCCGGCTGCGAGGTCGCGCGCGAGCCTGAGCCCGCTGAACTGCCAGCGGGCGGCCGGGGGGAAGAAGTTGCGGTAGCTGGCGCGGATGTGGCCGGGTGGCGTGGCGCAGGAGCCGCCGCGAAGCACCATCTGGCCGGACATGAACTTGCCATTGTATTCGCCGACGGCCCCTTCGGCCGGGCGGTAGCCGGGATAGGGGAGGTAGGCGCTGGCCGTCCATTCCCAGACATCGCCGAACAGCTGCGCCAGCGCGCCGTCGTGGGGCGGCGTGCGCAGGGCAAGCGGATGGAAGGCGCCGCTGTCGGCGAAATTGCCATTGGCCGGAAGGTCGGCGGCGGCAACTTCCCACTCGGCCTCGGTGGGCAGTCGGGCATCGGACCAGCGGGCGAAGGCATCCGCCTCGTAGAAGCTGACATGGGTGACCGGGGCATGCGGATCGACCGGGGCGTCGCCATGCAGGGTGAAGCAGCGCCAGCCGGACTCGGCCCGATACCAGTAGAGCGGAGCTTCCCAGCCTTGCGCCTGCGCCGTGGCCCAGCCGTCGGAGAGCCAGAGTTCGGGCCGCAGATAGCCTCCGTCCTCGATGAAGCCGATCCAGTCGCCGTTGGTGACGGGATGGGTGGCAAGTTCGAACGGCTGAAGGAAGACGTGGTGACGGGGCCTCTCATGGTCGAAGGCGAAGCCGGGGCCCTCGTGCCCGATCGCGTGGAGCCCGCCGGGAAACGCCACCCAGCCGCGCGGCACGGGGGAAACCCGGGTCAGCGGCCAGCGGCCGGCATAGGAAGGTCTGAGCGGGTTGATCGCCAACAGGTGCTTGATGTCGGTCAGCAGCAGTTCCTGGTGCTGCTCCTCGTGGGCGAGGCCGAGCTCGAGGAGCGCGGCCGCCGCCTCGTCGAGCGGCCGGGCCAGCAGGTCGGCCATGGCGGCATCGACATGCGTCCGGTAGGCCAGCACCTCGCCAAGGCCCGGCCTTGTGACGAGGCCGCGCTGCGAGCGGGCGAACTGTTCGCCCACGCCATTGTAGTAGGAGTTGAACAAGCTCCGGTAGGCCGGATCGAACGGCCGGTACCCGGGCAGCAGCGGCTCCAGCAGGAAGGTCTCGAAGAACCAGCTGACGTGGGCCAGGTGCCATTTGGCGGGGCTGGCGTCCGGCATGGACTGGGCCGTCGCGTCCTCGGGCGAGAGGGGGGCTGCCAGTCGTGCGGTGGCGGCACGGATGGCGCCATAGCGGGTGGCAGGATCGGCGGGCGCCAGTGCCGTCCGTGTCCGGACGGGCGCTGGCGTGGCCTTCGGTCCGCCAAGGCTCATTGCCACTCTCCTGACCGTGCCCGAGCAACGACGATGATGACGTTGACAACGGCAGACGTCCAGAAAGGTTCCGGCAGCGGGTCGGGTCGAAGCAGGGACGCGACAAATTGCGCCGGATGAAGCCGGCAAGAGCAGCGGATGGTGGGCGCGACAGGGATTGAACCTGTGACCCCTGCCGTGTGAAAGCAGTGCTCTACCGCTGAGCTACGCGCCCGGGAGGACCAGCCTTGCGGCCATCCGCGAGAGGGGCCGGTAAAAGAGCGCTCGGTCCCTGTCAACCGCGCGATCGTGCCCGCACAGTGCCCGCACAGTGCCAGCACCGCCCTCAGTGCGGCAGGCTCGTTTCGGGTGTCGTCGGAACCGGTGGCGTGGGGGCGGCTGCCTTCTCGTCGGTCTCGGTCCATTCGATCGGCTCGACCGGCCGCGCGAAGGCGACCTTCAGCACTTCGTCCACATGGGCGACGGGAATGATCTGCAAACCCTGCTTCACATTCTCGGGGATCTCGGCCAGGTCCTTTTCATTCTCGGCCGGGATCAGCACGGTCGAGATGCCGCCGCGAAGCGCGGCCAGCAGCTTTTCCTTGAGGCCGCCGATCGGCAGCACGCGGCCGCGCAGCGTGACCTCGCCGGTCATGGCAACGTCGCGCTTCACAGGGATTCCCGTCAGCGTCGAGACGATCGAGGTGACCATCGCGATGCCGGCCGACGGCCCGTCCTTGGGGGTCGCCCCCTCGGGCACATGGACGTGCACATCCTTCTTCGTGAAGACCGTGGGCGCGATTCCATAGGCCGCGCTGCGCGCCTTCACGAAGCTGAAGGCGGCCGTGATCGATTCCTTCATCACGTCGCCGAGCTTGCCCGTGGTCTGGATCACGCCCTTGCCCGGCACGGTCACGGACTCGATCGTCAGCAGGTCGCCGCCCACGGAAGTCCAGGCCAGCCCCGTCACCATCCCGATCTGGTCCTCGCTTTCGGACATGCCGAAGCGATACTTTCGAACGCCGGAATAGTCAGAAAGATTATCTGATGTAATGACAATGGCTTCTGACTTTTTCTCGAGAATTTTCCTGAGAGATTTTCGAGCCAGCCGCGCAAGTTCACGCTCCAGCGTGCGGACGCCGGCCTCGCGCGTGTAGTAACGGATGAGGTCGCGAAGCGCGGCGTCCTCGATGGCGAATTCGCCTTCCTTCAGCCCGTGCGATTCAACCTGCTTGGGGATCAGGTGGCGCCGGGCGATCTCGACCTTCTCATCCTCGGTGTAGCCGGACAGCTGGATGATCTCCATCCGGTCGAGGAGGGCAGGCGGCATGTTGTAGCTGTTGGAGGTCGTCACGAACATCACGTTCGACAGGTCGAAATCGACCTCGAGATAATGGTCGTTGAACTTCGCATTCTGCTCGGGGTCGAGCACCTCGAGCAGGGCTGATGCCGGGTCGCCGCGGAAGTCCTGGCCGAGCTTGTCGATCTCGTCGAGGAGGAACAGCGGGTTGGAGGAGCCGGCCTTGCGGAGGTTCTGGATGATCTTGCCGGGCAGCGCGCCGATGTAGGTGCGCCGGTGGCCGCGGATCTCGGCCTCGTCGCGCACGCCGCCCAGCGACTGGCGGATGAACTCGCGCCCCGTCGCCTTGGCGATCGAGCGGCCGAGCGAGGTCTTGCCGACGCCGGGCGGGCCGACGAGGCACAGGATCGGACCCTTCAGCTTGTTGGTGCGGGCCTGGACGGCCAGATATTCGAGAATCCGTTCCTTCACCTTTTCAAGGCCATAATGGTCGGCCTCGAGCACGGCCTCGGCCTCGAGGATGTCGCGGCGGACCTTCGACAGCTTGCCCCAGGGAAGCGACAGCAGGACGTCGAGCCAGTTGCGGACGACCGTGGCCTCGGCCGACATGGGCGACATCGACCGGAGCTTCTTCACTTCGGCCATCGCCTTGTCGCGAGCTTCCTTCGACAGCTTCGTCTTCTTGATCCGCGCCTCATATTCGGCAGCCTCGTCCGAGCCGTCCTCGCCGTCGCCGAGTTCGCGCTGGATCGCCTTCAGCTGCTCGTTGAGGTAATATTCGCGCTGGGTCTTCTCCATCTGGCGCTTGACCCGGCTCTTGATCTTCCGCTCGACCTGCAGGAGGCCCATTTCGCCTTCCATGAAGGCAAAGACCATCTCGAGCCGCCTTGCGACATTCAGTTCCGCGAGCAGCGCCTGCTTGTCGGCGATTTTCAGGTTGAGATTGGCGGCAACCGAATCCGCAAAGCGGCCCGGTTCCTCGATCTGGCCGATCTGCAGTGCAACCTCCGGCGAGGTGCGCTTGGCCGTCTTGACATAGGTATCGAACTCGCGCCGGGCCGAGCGGACCAGGGCCTCGAGCTCGGGGCCTTCGGGCTCGATGTCGGCCAGCGGCTCGACCTCGGCGACGAGATGGCCCTCGGCTTCGCCGAGCGAGAGGCGTCGCGCGCGCTGCTGGCCTTCGACCAGCACCTTCACCGTGCCATCGGGCAGCTTCAGCAGTTGCAGGACGACGGCGAGCGTTCCCACATCATAGAGCGCGTCGGCCGCCGGATCCTCGTCTGCCGGGTTCTTCTGGCTGAGGAGAAAGATCGTCTTGTCGGCCTGCATCGCGGCTTCGAGCGCCTGGACGGATTTCTCGCGGCCGACGAACAGGGGCACGATCATCTGCGGAAAGACCACGATGTCGCGCAGCGGCAGGACCGGGCGGGTCTGGGTATCGGGGGCTGTCATATCAACCGGGAATATGGGCGCGGGGCGCGGCCGGTGCAATCGCCTGGCCCTGTCATTCACCCTTTCATTGCCGAAAGCGCCGGGGCTGGCCCCGGCGCGTCGCTGACCGGGGTGTCGGAGAAGCGCGCCGGATGGCGGGGCGTCCGTACCCGGCCGAGCTCGCCCTGGTCGAGCTCGAGGATGGCGCCATTGTGGCGGACCTGCGGGTCTGCGAGCACCTCGGCGCGGCTGTTGACCCGGCAGCCGACGGCGCCGGCGCGGATGAAGCCCGCCATCAGCTCGTCGCGGCTTCGCTTTGCCACTTCGGCGGCCATCGCCGGCAGGAGCGTCGAAAGATTGGCGAAGCGACCGGCCATGGTGGCATAGGCCGGGTCGGCGAGGCTTTCGGGGTGGCCCAGCGCCTCGCGCATGGCCTCGAACTCGATGTCCTGGATGGCCGCCATGCTGACCAGCCCGTCCCTTGCGGGCCACAGGCGGGTGAGCGTGCCATAGTCGGGGAAGGGATCGGCCGGTTCGACGAAGGCGTGGTTGTACATGCCCTCCGGCCAGTTGAAGGCCAGCGCGGCATCGAGCATCGCGACCTCGATCTTCTGGCCGCGGCCGCTGCGCTCGCGGGCGAAGAGGGCCGCCGTGATGGCCTGGGCGGCCGTCAGTGCCGTCACCTTGTCGCAGACGAGGGACTGGACGAGGCCGGGGTTGCCGGCCGGGTCCGTCTGGGTGGCGGCCACGCCCGAGGCGGCCTGAACGACCGGATCATAGGCGCGGATGCTGGCATAGGGGCCATCCAGCCCGAAGCCGGTGATCGAGCACCAGACGAGCCGCGGGTTGAGGACCGCGCAGCGGTCGTACGCCCAGCCGAGCTTTGCCATCGTGCCGGGGCGGAAGTTCTCGACGAGCACGTCGGCCCAGCGCACCAGCTCCTCGAAGCGGGCATGGTGGGCGGGGTTCTTGAGGTCGAGCGTTTCGCCGCGCTTGCCGCGGTTCACGGCGATGAAGATTGCCGACATGTTGCCCTTGCGCGCGCCGACGGTGCGCACCGGATCGCCGGAAGGGCTTTCGAGCTTGATGCAGTCGGCCCCCTGGTCCGCCAGCCACTGCGCGGCCATGGGGCCGGAGACGATCTGGCTGAGATCGAGCACGCGGATACCCTCGAGCGGTCCTGCCATTGGCGTCTCCTCCTGGCCGGCAGGGTGGCAGGAAGCGGCCCGCGTGAAAGCTGGCGCTTCCTTCAGGCCGCGATGTCGCGGCCGCGCGTCTCGGGAAGCCAGACGAGGGTGACGATGAAGGCCATGGCAACCACCGCCACGGTGTACCACAGGCCGGCAAAGGGATCGCCGGTGTTCACGACGATCAGCTGCTGGATGAAGGGCAGGAAGCCGCCGAAATAGCCGGTGCCGATATGGTAGGGCACCGACATGGAGGTGTAGCGGACCTTGGCCGGGAAGAGTTCGACGAGGATGGCAGCGACCTGCCCGTAGGTCATGGCCGACAGCGCGACCATGGCGAAGATCGCCAGGATGATCATCCAGCGGTGCTTTTCGGCCGGATCGGCCTTTTCGGGATAGCCGGCGGCGGCGAGCGCTGCGGTGAAGGCTGCCTGGTCGAACCCCTCGACCCGCGTCCCGCCGACGCGGAGGGCGACCTCGGGGGCCGCCTGCTTGCTGTAGGCGATGCCGCGCTTGGTGAGATAGCCGAGCGCCTGGCCGCACTCGCTCGTCTGCTGGCGGGCGAAGACGCTGAAGTCGCACGGCGGCAGTTCGAGGACGACGGGGTTCTGGGCGGTCGCGCGGGCCAGCGCCGGGTTGGCACCGGTTGCCATCAGCTGGAACAGCGGGAAGATGAGCAGCATCGACAGGGCATAGCCCGCCAGCAGCAGCTTCTTGCGGCCGATCCGATCCGACAGCATCCCGAAGCCGACATAGAGGGGCGCGGCCACCAGCGCGCCGGCTGCCAGATACATCAGCGCTTCGCGCTCGCCCACGCCGGCCGTGCCGGTGAGGAAATAGAGCGTTCCGAACTGGCTGGTGTAGTAGATGACGGTCAGCCCCGCTGCGACTCCGAACAGGGCGGTCAGCACACGCCCGACATTGCCCCTGTTCGAGAAGGCCTCGACAATGGGGTTCTTGGACGTGGTGCCGGCATCCTTCATCGCCTTGAACACCGGGCTCTCGGAAAGCTGCAGGCGGATGTAGATCGAGATTGCCAGCATGATGAGGCTCAGGAGGAAGGGGACGCGCCAGCCCCAGGCCTCGAAAGCGGCGTCCGACATCAGGCCACGCGTGACCAGAACCACGATGAGGCACAGCAGAAAGCCGCCGACGACCGAGATCTGGATCCAGCTGGTATATTCGCCCCGCCGGTGCGGCGGTGCATGTTCGCCCACATAGATGGCAGCCCCGCCATATTCCCCGCCCAGCGCGAGCCCCTGCAGCAGGCGAAGGACGACGAGGATGATCGGCGCCCAGATTCCGGCCGTGGCGTAGGTGGGCAGCAGGCCGATGGCCGCCGTCGCGCAGCCCATCAGCGTGATGGTGACGAGGAAGGTGCGCTTGCGGCCGATCACGTCGCCGAAATGGCCGAACACCATCGCGCCCAATGGCCGGACGGCAAAACCCGCGCCGAAGGTGGCAAGGCTGGCGAGCAGGGCGGCCGTGGGATTGTCGATGGGGAAGAAGAGCTTGCCGATGAGCGCGGCGAGGATGCCGTAGAGGAAGAAGTCATACCATTCGAAGACGGTTCCGAGCGAGGAGGCGAGGATCACCTTGCGATCCCGCTTCATGTCGATCGGCGCATCCGCCGCCACGGTCTTTGCGTCCATCGGGCCTCCCTTGCCGAAGGATGCGCCTAGCGACCGCTCCGAAGGCGGGCAAGGGCGTTCATCGGCCGCGAAGTTCAGGCCGCCTGCTGCCCCGCCAGTGCCGCGCGCGCGGCACTGAAGCGCTCGACGATGGCATCGACATCCTCGAGGCTGTGCGCCGCCGACAGCGAACAGCGCAGCAGGAACACGCCGGCCGGTGTCGCGGGCGGTCGGCTCATGTTGCAGTAGATGCCGTGCTCCAGCAGCTGGTGCCACATGGCGACCGTCGCTGCCTGGCCCGGCAGCAGCACGGCGATGATGGCGCTCTCGGGCGTTTCGGTCGCCATGCGGAAGCCGGCGGCCTTGAGCCCGGCGTGCAGCTTGCGCGACACGGCCCAGAGATTGGCCCGCTTCTCATGCGCGTTCATCAGCTTGCGGATGCTGGCTTCGGCCGTGGCCACGACCGCCGGCGGCAGCGAGGCCGTGAAGCGATAGGGGTTGCAGACCAGCCGCAGGATCTCGAACTTCGGATGGTTCGAGACCGCGAAGCCACCGACGGTGCCGACCGACTTGGAAAAGGTGCCGACCACGAAGTCGATCTCGTCCTCGAGGCCCTGTTCCTCGTAGACGCCCCGGCCATGGGCGCCGAAGAAGCCCATGGCGTGCGCTTCATCGACGAGCGTCATCGCGCCATGCTTCCTGGAGACGGCGACAAGCTCGCGAAGCGGGGCGACATCGCCCAGCATCGAATAGACGCCTTCGAGGATGACGAGCTTTCCGGCTTCGGCCGGCAGGCGGCCGAGGCGCCTGTCGAGGTCCTGCCAGTTGTTGTGGCGGAAGCGGACGACCTCTGCTTGGCCCAGCTTGCAGCCGTCATAGATGGAGGCGTGGCTGTCGGCGTCGAGGAGGATGTAGTCGCCCTTGCCGGCAAGCGTCGAGACCATGCCGAGATTGGCCTGGTAGCCCGTGCTGAACACGATGGCGGACGACATGCCGTAGAAGTCGCGCAGGGCCTGTTCGACGGCCAGGTGCGGCGCGAAGGTGCCGTTCAGCACGCGGCTGCCGGTGGAGCCGGCGCCGAACGCTTCCAGTGCGCGCGTGCCGGCGGCAATGACCTCCGGGTCGAAGGTCATCCCCATGTAGTTGTAGGTGCCAACCAGGATCGTCTCGCGGCCGTTGATGATGGCGCGGGTGGGGGAGAGCACGCGCTCCATCACGACGCCGAAGGGGTCGTGGACGCCGGTGTCGAGCAGGCCGCGATGCTCTGCGATGTAGGGGTCGAACTTCGACAGCAGGTCGGCCATGGCCCCGTTCACCCCTTCAGCTTCACGACCGCGTCGGCGAGCTGGCCTATGGTCTCGAGGTCGGGAAGGATGTTCAGGGGCATGTTGATGTCCCACTCGTCCTCGATGTTGGCGACGAGGTCCATGACGGTGAGCGAATCCAGCTCCAGATCGTCGGCAAAGCGCGTGTCCTCGGCGAGGTCGATGCCCTTGCGGTTGAAGGGGGCGATCAGCTCGAGCAGGCGGGCGAAGGTGGCGGCGCGATCCATGCGGGCTCCGGTCGGTCGGGTTGGCGGGCCGTTGCCGCGCGATTGTGGCAGAATGGGGGAGAGCTGGCGACGGGAGCGGGCCTTCCCGTCAGCGGCCGTGGTGAAGCAGGATCTGTGGGTAGCCAGCGATCAGCAGGACGGACGCCTGCGCACCCGTGCCGGATCGTGCCGACGGTGCCGCGGCTATGCCGACCCGTCGCAGCAGGGCCCGGCACGCAGCCGGGCGCGACCAGGCGGATGAAACAGGCGGATGAAACAGGCGGATGAATCAGGCGGATGAATCAGGCGGATGACACAGAAGGTGCGTGCGCGGATGGCCTTCATGCAAGCAGCCCCGCTTCCCGGTACCAGATGGCGGTTGCCGCAAGCCCGTCCTCGAGGCGGGTGGCTGGCTGCCAGATGCCGAGGGCGCGAATGGCTGCCGAGTCGGCGGTCCAGTCGGGATGGGCGAGATAGCGGGCGCGGTCGAAGCTGAGACCGGGAAGCTCGCCCCTGAGCCGAGCGACGCCAGTATCGAGGGCGGCGGCTGCCCTCAGCACGGCGGCCGGCACCTCGAGGGGCCTTGCCCGGCGCCCGGCGGCGCGGGCGATCGCGCGGGCGATCGCGGTCTGGGGATGGCCGCCGGCACCATCGTCGATCTCGAACAGGCCGCCGGCCGAGCGTTTCGATCCCGCAAGATCCTCGGCAAGGGCGACCAGGGCTTCGGCCAGATCGGGGCCGTAGATCATCGCTGCCCGGGCATTGGCGGGCACGGGCAGAAGGCCGGTGCGGGCGAGGCGGAAGAGGGCGAGGAATTCCCGGTCGCCCGGGCCATAGACGGCCGGCGGGCGGACGATGGCGACGGGGCCGGAAAAGCCGCGTGCGATCCCTTCGGCTGCGAGCTTGCTGGCGCCATAGCGGCTGAGCCACGGCGCGCGCGCGGCGAGCGAGGAGACGATGACCGCCGGGATCCGGCCGGCGGCGCGGCGCAGGAAGGCGGTGCCGATCGGATTGCCTTCATCGAAGCCGGCCTGGTTGCGGGCATTTGTCACGCCGGCCACATGGATGATCGCGTCCGCGCCCTCGACAAGCCGGTCGAGGGCCGCCCCGTCGGTGAGGCTGCCGGCGATCCACTCGGTGCGGTCGCGCGGGTGCTGCGGCCGGCGGGCAAGCGCGCGCACCCGGTGGCCGCGCCGAAGCGCTTCGTCCAGCGCATGACCGCCGACAAAGCCGGTTGCACCGGTGATGGCGAGCGTCAGCCACATGGTCTTTCCCTAGCGGTGCTGCTAGGCGCGCGCCATGCGCCAGATCCCCCGGCTGTTCGTCGATGCGCCGCTGGGGACAGGCGACCTGCCGATCGAAGCGGCGCCGGCGCATTACCTGGCCGGAGTGCTCCGGTTGCAGCCCGGCGCCGAGGTCCGGCTGTTCGACGACCGGACAGGCGAGTGGGCGGCGACGGTCTCGTCGGTCGGCAGGCGGCGGGTGGTGCTGACGGTGGTGGCGCATGTCGCGCCGCGCGAGACCGTGCCCGACCTGTGGCTGCTCGCGGCCCCCATCCGGCCCGAACGCTTCTGCTGGGTGGCAGAAAAGGCGACCGAGCTGGGCGTGGCACGGCTGGTGCCCGTGCTGACCGAGCGGACCAACTTCCATCGCCAGAATGCCGCGCGGCTGCGGGCGCACATGGTGGAGGCGGCCGAGCAATGCGGACGAACGGCGCTTCCCGAACTTGCCGCAGCGGTGGCGCTGCCTGCCCTGCTGGCCGACTGGCCCGGCGACCGGACGCTCGTGCTTGCCGACGAGGCAGGCGGCGACCCGGCGACGCACCTCGATCTGCGGCTTCCGGCCGCGCTGCTGATCGGGCCGGAAGGCGGGTTCGCTGAGGCCGAGCGCGCCGCGGTGCTGGCCGTGCCTGGCGTCCGCCGCCTGTCGTTGGGGCCGCGCGTGCTGCGGGCAGACACGGCGGCCGTGGCAGCGCTAGCGCAGCTGCTTCTGGTGCTGGATTGAGCGCCACTCGAAAGCTGCTGGCGCGCCGCCGGCGCGACCGCTAAGGGCCGGGCCGGAAGGCGAAAGGCATGAGCAACCGCAATCAGATTGCCGGCGACGATGCCCCGCTTTCGGGTCTTGAGGATCTCGTTGCCCTGTTCGAGTCGGGCGAGAAGTCGCGCGACCGGTGGCGGATCGGCACCGAGCATGAGAAGTTCGTGTTCCGCCTGGCCGACCGCCGGCAGCCCGCCTGGGACGAGCCGGGGGGGATCCGGGACCTGCTGACCGCCTTCGGCCGGTTCGGCTGGGCTCCGGTCGAGGAAGACGGGCGGGTGATCGCCATGAAGGGCCCGGACGGAAGCCTGAGCCTGGAGCCGGCCGGCCAGTTCGAGCTGTCGGGCGCGCCGCTGGAGACGCTCCACCAGACCTGCGCGGAGACCAGCCGCCACCGCGCGCAGTGCCTGGAGGTCGGCGAAGAGCTGGGCCTGGGGTTCCTGGGCCTCGGTTTCAATCCCGTGGCCACCCGCGACGAGCTGCCGTGGATGCCCAAGGCGCGCTATGCGATCATGCGCCGGCACATGCCGCGGGTGGGCGGCCTCGGGCTCGACATGATGCAGCGCACCTGCACCGTGCAGACCAATCTCGACTATGAATCCGAAGCCGACATGGTGAAGAAGTTCCGCGTTTCACTGGCGCTGCAGCCGCTGGCGACTGCGCTGTTCGCCAATTCGCCCTTCACGGAAGGAAAGCCCAACGGCTTCCTGAGCTATCGCAGCCATATCTGGACCGATACCGATCCGGCGCGCACCGGCATGCTGCCTTTCGTGTTCGAGGCGGGCTTCGGCTATGAACGCTATGCCGAATACATGCTTGACGTGCCCCTGTATTTTGTGTGGCGGGACGGGCGCTACATCGATGCCGCGGGGCAGAGCTTCCGCGACTTCCTCGCGGGGAAACTGCCGGCGCTTCCGGGCGAACGGCCGACGCTTGCCGACTGGACCGATCACCTGTCCACGGCCTTTCCCGAAGTTCGGCTGAAGAGCTTCCTGGAAATGCGCGGCGCCGATTCCGGGCCGCAGAGCCGCATCTGCGCGCTGCCTGCGCTCTGGGTTGGGCTGCTCTACGACCAGAGCGCGCTCGATGCTGCCTGGGACCTGGTGAAGGGCTGGTCCGTCGAGGCCCAGCAGCGGCTGCGCGACGAGGTGCCGAGGCTGGCGCTTCGGGCGACCGCGCCAGATGGCGGGCCGTTGCGCGATCTGGCGCTTCGGGTGCTGGGGATCGCCGCGGCGGGCCTGGAGCGGCGGGCCGAGGCCAATGCCATCGGCGACAGCGAGGCGGGGTTCCTGGCGCCGCTGTGGGAAATCGCCGAGAGCGGTAAGACACTGGCTGAACGCCACCTGGATGCCTTCCACGGCCGCTGGGGCGCACGGATCGACCCCGTGTGGGACGAGGCGCGGTTCTAGGCTGTATGGTTGGTCCTTGAGCCGACAGATCTCGTCATTCATGGTCCGGTCGGGCCCAGCTTATGATGTGGACCTGGCCGCCTGGTGCCAGCATCAGGCAGCGCTTCTCCGGAATCGAGATTTCACTCGATCGACCTGGATCATGTCATCGAGGAGATCGAGAGCCTGGGGCGTGAGCAGTTGCATGCGGTTGAAAGCCACGGCAGGATGTTGCGTGAGCATTTGCTCAAGCTTGATGGGTCGAACGATCCTGACCCCGGACGTGGCTGGAAACGCGCAATTCTGGCGAAGCGCCAGCAGCTGAAGCGTCGCCTGAACCTCAATCCCAGTATCCGGGCACGGTTCGCCGGCATCGGGGAGGCAAGAGGGACGGAAGCCGTCGAACTTGCGAAGCAGGGTGCCCGCCCGGATGAAGAAGCAGGGATCGATGCTCTGCCGCGCTACGCGCCCGAGAAGCCTGTCGACGACGGCTATTCTGGTGAGCGCGAAGCGGCTGCATAGAGACTGATGGCGGCCGCGTTCGAGACGTTCAGGCTTTCGACCGTGCGGGTGATCGGCAGGCGGGCGAGGATGTCCACATGTTCGCGCGTGTTGTGGCGCAGGCCCTCGCCCTCGGCGCCGAGCACGAGGGCGGTGGGGCCGGGGGTCAGCGCCTCGGCGAGCGTTGCCCTTGCATCGCCGGCAAGCCCGATGCGCCAGTAGCCGGCCTCGGCGATGGCCTCGAGCGCGCGGGCGAGGTTGACGACACGCACCCAGGGCAGCGCCTCGAGCGCGCCGGACGCGGCCCGGGCGAGCGCGCCGGATTCGGGCGGGGAATGGCGATCCTGCGTGACGAGCCCGCGCGCGCCGAAGGCGGCCGCCGAGCGCAGGATGGCGCCGACATTGTGCGGGTCGGTGACCTGGTCGAGGACGACAAGCGGCCGGGCGGCATCGACCTCGAGAAGAAGCTCGTCGAGGAAGGGCTGGTCGAGCGGTTCGACCTCGAGCACGAGGCCCTGGTGCGGGGCATCGGGGGGCACGAGGCGGGCGAGATCATGCGCGTCGCCATACTGGACAGCCAGCCCTTCGGGGAAGACGATCTCGGCCAGCGCCTCGTGCGTGCCGTGCAGCTTGCGCAAGGTGCGGGCAGGATTGTCGAGGGCGGCGAACACCGCGTGCCGGCCATAGAGGCGGGGGCGGCTGGGGTCGGGGCGGTTGGCAGTGCCGTGGCGGCGGTTCGGGCGGCGTCCCATGGGCCGGATGCTGTGACGGGTGGCTGGTGCGTTGACAAGGCCGCCGGCTTTGCCCATGTGCGCGGCCCGAACCGGCGGTGCCCAGCCGCCGGCCTGACCGGCTGGACCGGAGGGGTGGCCGAGCGGTCAAAGGCAGCAGACTGTAAATCTGCCGACGTCAGTCTACGTTGGTTCGAATCCAACCCCCTCCACCATCTTGGTCTGGCCCTCAGGCGCCGGGCGCCGCCAATCCGGGCGGCCTGGCGGCCTCGAACAGGCTCGGGGCGCGTGGTCGCGCTTGCGGCCGCTGTTCCGGCCGGATATGCGCCTGGTCTCCGGGCGCCGGGCATCCGCGCAGCTTGCCATTCCGGGTGCCGATTGGCAGGAAGCCGGCCGGATGCGGGTATAGCACAATGGTAGTGCAGCAGCCTTCCAAGCTGAATATGCGGGTTCGATTCCCGCTACCCGCTCCAGCCCCGCCGGCTGCTCTTGCATGGTGGTGCCCCCTCGGGTAAGGCCCGGCACCCGCGCTCGCTCGGCTGCTTCATGTGCAGGAGTGTAGCTCAGTTGGTAGAGCATCGGTCTCCAAAACCGAGGGCCGGGGGTTCGAGTCCCTCCACTCCTGCCAGCGGCTGACGCAAGAGCGGGCGGATTTCATGCCCGGCCGGTGCCCTGGGGTGCCCGCCGGACGGAGGTGCTGGCGAACGCCCCTGCAGGGCCGGGCCGGTGGTGAAAGGCGAGCGAGATGGCAAAGACGAGCCCGGGCGAATTCGTCCGGCAGGTGCGGGGGGAAACGGCGAAGGTCGTCTGGCCGACGCGGCCCGAGGTGGTGCGCACGACCATCCTTGTCCTCATCATGACGTCGATCCTGGCGCTCTTCTTCCTGGCGATCGACCAGGTGCTGGGCCGTGCCGTTCGCCTTCTGCTGGGCCTGGGGGGCTGACGATGTCGCGCTGGTACATCATCCACGCCTATTCCGGCTTCGAGAACAAGGTTCGCGACCAGATCATCCAGGATGCTGCGCGTCTGGGGCTTTCGGGTCTGGTCGAGGCGGTCGAGGTGCCGACCGAGAAGGTGACCGAGGTTCGCCGCGGCAAGAAGGTGCAGTCGGAACGGAAGTTCTTCCCGGGCTATGTTCTCGCCAAGCTGGAGATGAACGATCAGGTCTATCACCTGGTTCGCAACACCCCGAAGGTGACGGGCTTCCTGGGCTCGTCCGGCAAGCCGCAGCCGATCAGCGAGGCGGAAGCCGCCCGCATCCTCAGCACCAAGGCCGAGGCGGATGCCGCCCAGCCCAAGGCCAAGAAGAAGGTGAGCTTCGAGATCGGCGATTCGGTGAAGGTGCTCGATGGCCCGTTCGCGAGCTTCGCCGGCCTGGTCGAGGAGATCGACTATGAGAAGGGCCGGGTGAAGGTCTCGGTCTCGATCTTCGGGCGGGCGACGCCCGTGGAACTGGATTTCGAGCAGGTCGAGAAGACGAAGTAACCAAGGGCCGCGCCCGGAATTCGCGGCCGATGAAGTAGGTTGGCCGCGCCCGGAATTCGCGGCCGATGGAGCAGGCGGGCCGCGCCCGGAATTCGCGGCCGATGGAGCAGGCGGGCCGCGCCCGGAAGTCGCGGCCGGATTGGATTGCCTGTCGGGCCGCGGTCGGCCGGCGGGGTCATCGTGGGAGGGAAGGGCGGTTCCGCCCGACCCGCTTGGACCACACGGCCGCACAACCGGAGGGGAGGGGTAAGCCCCCGACCCTGATTTGGAGCATGAGGAAATGGCGAAGAAGATCACGGGCTACATCAAGTTGCAGGTGCCAGCCGGCGCCGCGACCCCCAGCCCGCCCATCGGGCCCGCGCTCGGCCAGCGCGGTGTCAACATCATGGAGTTCTGCAAGGCGTTCAACGCGGCCACCGGCAATATGGACAAGGGCATGCCCATCCCGACGGTGATCACCGTCTATGCCGACCGCAGCTTCTCCTTCATCACCAAGACTCCGCCGGCGAGCTTCCTGCTGAAGAAGGCGGCGGGCCTGAAATCCGGCTCGCAGACGCCGGGCAAGGGCAAGGCGGCGGCGAGCGTCAGGCGCTCGCAGATCCGCGAGATCGCGGAGCTGAAGATGAAGGACCTGAACGCGAACGACATCGACATGGCCATGCGGACGATCGAGGGCTCGGCGCGCTCGATGGGTCTCGACGTGGTGGAGGGCTGACCCATGGCGAAGCTGACCAAGAAGCAGAAGGCGCAGGCAACCAGCGTCGAGCCGATGAAGCTCTATCCCGTGGATGAGGCGCTGGGCCTGGTGAAGGCCAATGCGACGGCCAAGTTCGACGAGACGATCGAGGTGGCCGTCAATCTGAACGTCGATCCCCGCCATGCCGACCAGATGGTGCGCGGCATGGTGACCCTGCCCAAGGGCACGGGGAAGACGGTTCGCGTGGGCGTGTTCGCGCGGGGCGCCAAGGCCGACGAGGCGCGCGAGGCCGGGGCCGACGTGGTGGGCGCCGAGGACCTGCTGGAGATCGTGCAGGGCGGCACCATCGACTTCGACCGCTGCATCGCGACGCCCGACATGATGGGTCTTGTCGGCCGGCTGGGCAAGGTGCTTGGCCCCAAGGGGCTGATGCCGAACCCGAAGCTGGGCACGGTGACGATGAACGTCGGCGAGGCGGTGAAGGCGGCCAAGGGCGGGCAGATCGAGTTCCGGGTCGAGAAGGCGGGGATCATCCACGCCGGCCTCGGCAAGGCGAGCTTCCCGACCGAGGATCTGAAGGCCAACCTGGATGCGTTCATGGACGCGCTGGTGAAGGCCAAGCCCTCGGGCGCGAAGGGGAAGTATGTGGAGAAGATCGCGCTGTCGTCCACCATGGGCAAGGGTGTGAAGGTGGATCCGGCGAGCGTCGGGGCCTGAGCCACAGCGCCACCGACAGGAAGGGGGCCGGGGCGCAATCCCCGGCCCTATCGAATAATAAATGACGCCTACCGATGACCATGAATTTTTTCTATCTGTCTGGTTAACTGTTGACGCTTCTTTCTTTTGTCTTCCAGTTGATTTTTGCAATGAATTGATTTCCTTTACTCTGTCTTGACTATGCACTCATTTTCTATTTTTTGACTGAAACTGGGATAGATTTGAGTTTTCACATCATCTTCATTTGTTCGCCCAGTGCTTGAATTTTGGTGAAAAAAGTCAACAAGTCTTTCTTCGGGCAATGGGCATGCTCACTGAGCCCTCCAGGATAGCACGGATCGGCGCTGTCAGTTGATGAACCCCAACTTTGCTCCGCGGTGTGGCTTGTCGGATCCTTGGGGTAGGTGGGCGCGGCTTGACCCGTGCGCCCTGCCCTGTATAGGCGCGGCTTCTGCCCGGCAGCCTCGGCTTGTCGGGAGCCGTCCGAGATTGCAGGTGTGCCGTGCACCTAAGCCCATCGGGGCCTGCATGAGACGAGGAACGTTTACGCCTCCGGCCGTGCGATGGTTCGGAAGGCATCAGGCGGCGGGGTGATCCCCCGTCGCGCGGCGATCCTTTTCGGACGGGCCATGGCGGGCCCGGAGCTTCCAGGCCCCTCATGGCTCCACCGGTGCGCGGCATCCGTCGCGTGCCAACGATGATGGAGTGAGCATGGATCGGAACCAGAAGAAGGAACTGGTCGCCAATCTCGCGAAGACGCTCGCCGAGACGCAGGTTGTGGTGATCACCCGCAACCATGGTCTTTCGGTGGCGCAGGTTTCCGACCTGCGCGCGCGGATGCGGGGCGCGGGCGCCCAGTTCAAGGTGACGAAGAACCGGCTTGCCCGCATCGCGCTGGAGGGCACGCCCTATCAGGACATCGGCTCGCTGCTGGTGGGACCTGTGGGGCTTGCCACGTCTGTCGATCCGGTCGCCGCCGCCAAGGTTGCGATCGAGTTCGCGAAGGCCAACGACAAGTTCGAGATCGTCGGTGCTTCGATGGCAGGCCAGCTGCTCGACCCCAATGGCGTGAAGGCGCTTGCCGAACTGCCATCGCTCGACGAGCTGCGCGCGAAGCTGGTGGGCCTGTTGCAGGCACCTGCCACCAAGGTTGCACAACTGGCGAATGCGCCGGCCGCCAAGCTGGCCCGTGTGTTCGCGGCCTATGGCGACAGCGCCGCGGCCTGAACGATATCAAGGAGTTTGAGACATGGCTGACCTGAACAAGATCGTTGAAGAACTGTCCTCGCTGACCGTGCTGGAAGCAGCCGAGCTGGCGAAGATGCTGGAAGAGAAGTGGGGCGTTTCGGCTGCCGCGGCGGTTGCCGTGGCCGCAGCGCCGGGCGCAGGTGGCGGTGCGGCCGCACCGGCCGCCGAGGAAAAGACCGAGTTCGACGTGATCCTGACCGGCGACGGCGGCAAGAAGATCAACGTGATCAAGGAAGTCCGCGCGATCACCGGCCTTGGCCTGACCGAAGCCAAGACGCTGGTGGAGTCGGCGCCGAAGGCTGTCAAGGAAGGCGTGAACAAGGACGAGGCCGAGAAGATCAAGAAGCAGCTTGAGGAAGCCGGAGCGACCGTCGAGCTGAAGTAAGCCGCAGCCGGCTGCGGCCGGACCGCGATTGCACAGCAATCGCGCGAAGGCTCGCAGCGCTGCCGAAGGCCCGGCCGGCGGGCCCGCCTTGCGGACTGGCCGCAAGCGCGGGATCCGACCGGCGGGCCCGGGTCTGACCGGGGGGGCGGGGCCGCAGGAGCGCGCCCGCCCCTTCGTTCTTCTGCAGCCCCGCGCCGGGCTTTGACAGCCTCCTGCGTCCACCCTATAGCGCCGTTTCCCGACCCCCGGGACAGGAGGTGCCGTCGCGCAGTGCCTCGAACGGATGGGGGCGGGCCTGCCAGACGCGCCCAGCCGCTGCCGGACACTTCCTTCCGGCCGAGCGGCCCTTGTCGTCTGGCACCCTGCGCCTGTCGAGCCAATGCGAACCGAACAAGGATCCTGTCCCGCCATGGCAACCAAGGCCGTCGAACCCGCCCGTTCCGCCCCCCGCTTCCGCGCCACCCGTCGCGTGCGCCGGGTGTTCGGCACCATGCACGATGCGGTGCAGATGCCGAACCTGATCGAGGTCCAGCGCGAAAGCTACGAGCAGTTCCTGCGCTCGCGCCCGGCCGACAACTATGTCTCGGGGCTGGAAAAGACGCTTCGCTCGGTGTTCCCGATCCGCGACTTCGCCGGCACGGCCGAGCTCGATTTCGTGAACTATGAGCTGGAGGATCCGAAGTACGACCAGGAGGAATGCCGGCAGCGGGGCATGACCTATGCCGCCCCGATGCGAGTGACGCTGCGGCTCATCGTGTTCGAGGTGGACGCCGACACCGGCACGCGCTCGGTCATCGATATCAAGGAGCAGGACGTCTACATGGGCGACATGCCGCTCATGACGGGGAACGGCACCTTCATCGTCAATGGCACCGAGCGGGTGATCGTCAGCCAGATGCACCGCTCGCCGGGCGTCTTCTTCGATCACGACCGGGGCAAGACGCATTCCTCGGGCAAGTATCTCTTCGCAGCCCGGGTCATCCCCTATCGCGGCAGCTGGCTCGACTTCGAGTTCGACGCCAAGGACATCGTGAACGTCCGCATCGACCGCAAGCGCAAGCTGCCGGTCACCGCCCTCCTCTATGCGCTGGGGCTGTCGGGCGAGGAGATCCTGAACCATTTCTACGGCACCGTCCGCTGGGAGCGGGACGCGAAGCTGGGCGGCTGGCGCATGCCCTATGTGCCCGAGCAGTGGCGGGGCGTGAAGCCGGCCTATGACGTGCTGAACGCCGAAACGGGCGAGCTGCTGTTCCGCGAGGGCGAGAAGGTGACACCGCGCACCGCCAAGAAGGTGCAGAGCGAGGGCGTCAACACGCTGCTGGTGCCCAATGAGGAGATCATCGGCCGCTTCTCGGCCTTCGATCTCATCAACGAGAAGACGGGCGCCATCTACATCGAGGCCGGCGAGGAAATCGCCCAGACCCACCTCGACAGGCTGGCCGAGGCCGGCTTCTCGCATGTCGATGTGCTCGACATCGACCATGTGAACGTCGGCCCGTGGATCCGCCAGACGCTGAAGGCCGACAAGGCCTCGGCTGCCGACAACACCCGTGACCAGGCGCTGGCCGACATCTACCGGGTGATGCGCCCCGGCGAACCGCCGACGCGCGAGACGGCCGAAGCCCTGTTCGGCGGTCTCTTCTTCGACCCCGAGCGCTACGATCTTTCAGCCGTCGGCCGCGTGAAGATGAACATGCGGCTGGGTCTGGAGGCCCCGGACGACCTGACGACGCTTCGCCGCGAGGACATCCTTGCCGTCGTGAAGACGCTGGTCGACCTGAAGGATGGCAAGGGCGAGATCGACGACATCGACAATCTGGGCAACCGCCGGGTGCGCTCGGTGGGCGAGCTGCTCGAGAACAGCTATCGCGTCGGCCTGCTGCGGATGGAGCGGGCGGTAAAGGAGCGGATGAGCTCGGTCGATGTCACGACGGTGATGCCCAACGACCTCATCAACGCGAAGCCGGCCGTGGCAGCGGTGAAGGAGTTCTTCGGCTCCTCGCAGCTGAGCCAGTTCATGGACCAGACGAACCCGCTGTCGGAAGTGACCCACAAGCGGCGCGTCTCCGCGCTGGGGCCGGGCGGCCTCACGCGCGAGCGGGCCGGCTTCGAGGTGCGCGACGTGCACCCGACCCATTATGGCCGGATCTGCCCGATCGAGACGCCCGAGGGGCCGAACATCGGCCTCATCAACAGCCTTGCCACCTTCAGCCGCGTGAACAAGTACGGCTTCATCGAGACGCCCTACCGGCATGTGAGGGACGGCAAGGTTTCCGACGAGGTGATCTACCTGTCGGCGATGGAAGAAGCCAAGCACACCATCGCGCAGGCGAATGTGGATCTGGATTCCGACGGCCGGATCGTGGACGAAATGGTTTCGTCGCGGCAGGCCGGCGAGTTCCTGATCGCACCGCGCGACCAGATCACGCTGATGGACGTGAGCCCCAAGCAGCTCGTCTCGGTTGCTGCCTCGCTCATTCCTTTCCTCGAGAATGACGACGCCAACCGGGCACTGATGGGCTCCAACATGCAGCGGCAGGCCGTTCCCCTGGTGAAGGCGGAAGCGCCGTTCGTGGGGACCGGCATGGAAGAGACGGTTGCGCGCGATTCGGGCGCGGCGATCGCCGCGCGCCGGGCGGGGATCGTGGACCAGGTGGATGCCGGCCGGATCGTGATCCGCGCGACCGAGGACGTCGAGCCGGGCACCTCGATGGTCGACATCTACACGCTGCAGAAGTTCCAGCGCTCGAACCAGAACACCTGCATCAACCAGCGGCCGCTGGTGAAGGTCGGCGACGTGGTGGCCCGTGGCGACATCATCTGCGACGGCCCCTCGACGCAATATGGCGAGCTGGCGCTGGGCCGCAACGCGCTCGTCGCCTTCATGCCGTGGAACGGCTACAATTACGAGGATTCGATCCTGATCAACGAGCGGATCGTCCGCGAGGACATCTTCACCTCGATCCACATCGAGGAGTTCGAGGTGATGGCCCGCGACACCAAGCTGGGGCCGGAGGACATCACCCGCGACATTCCCAATGTCGGCGAGGAGGCGCTCAGGAACCTCGACGAGGCGGGCATCGTCTATGTGGGCGCCGAGGTGGAACCCGGCGACATTCTTGTCGGCAAGATCACGCCGAAGGGCGAGAGCCCGATGACGCCCGAGGAAAAGCTGCTGCGGGCGATCTTCGGCGAGAAGGCCTCCGACGTTCGCGACACCTCGCTCAGGCTGCCGCCGGGCGTGGCCGGCACGATCGTCGAGGTGCGCGTGTTCAACCGGCACGGCATCGACAAGGACGAGCGCGCGCTGGCGATCGAGCGCGAGGAGATCGACCGGCTGGAGAAGGACGCCGCCGACGAGCGCGCGATCCTCGAGCGGGCGACCTACGCGCATCTGCGGGACATGCTGGTGGGCCAGACGCTGGTGACCGGCCCCAAGGGCGTCAGGAAGGGGGCGGTCATCGACGAGGCGCTGCTCGGGGAGCATCCCCGGCGCGACTGGTGGAAGTTCGGCGTCGCCGACGATGCCGTGCAGGCGAACCTGGAGGCCAGCCGGGCCCAGCATGAAGGCGCGCTGAAGCTGATCCAGGAGCGGCTGGATGACCGGAAGGACAAGCTGCAGCGCGGCGACGAGCTGCCGCCCGGTGTCCTGAAGATGGTGAAGGTGTTCGTCGCGGTGAAGCGCAAGCTGCAGCCGGGCGACAAGATGGCCGGCCGGCACGGCAACAAGGGCGTGATCAGCCGCATCCTGCCGTCGGAGGACATGCCCTTCCTGGAGGATGGCACGGCGGTCGACATCGTGCTCAACCCGCTGGGCGTGCCGAGCCGGATGAATGTCGGCCAGATCTTCGAGACGCACCTGGGCTGGGCGGCGCGCGGTCTCGGCCGGCAGGTGGCCGCGCTGCTGGAGGACATCCGGCAGCAGAACGAGGGGGCGGTCTCGGCTGCGGCGGGCGACATGGCGAAGCTGCGCACCAGCCTGAAGGCGATCTACGGGCCGCAGGTGGACGTGGAGTCGATGCCGGACGAGGCGCTGCTGGCTTTTGCCGACAGCCTGACGCCAGGCGTGCCGGTCGCCACGCCGGTGTTCGACGGGGCGAAGGAGGCGGATGTCAGCCACATGCTCTCGCTCGCCGGGCTCGATGAATCGGGCCAGGTCGAGCTGTTCGACGGACGGACGGGCGAGGCCTTCGACCGGCCGGTGACCGTTGGCTACATCTACATGCTGAAGCTGCACCACCTGGTGGACGACAAGATCCACGCCCGCTCGATCGGTCCCTACAGCCTCGTCACCCAGCAGCCGCTGGGCGGCAAGGCGCAGTTCGGCGGCCAGCGCTTCGGCGAGATGGAGGTGTGGGCGCTGCAGGCCTATGGCGCGGCCTACACGCTGCAGGAAATGCTGACGGTCAAGTCGGACGATGTCGTCGGGCGGACCAAGGTCTACGAGGCGATCGTCAAGGGTGACGACACCTTCGAGGCCGGCATTCCCGAAAGCTTCAACGTGCTGGTGAAGGAAATGAAGTCGCTGGGGCTCAACATCGAGCTGAAGGCAACCGAAGCCGACACCGACGCGGCCGTGGCGCAAGCCTGAGATTTGCTCGAGCTCACGAGGCAGACCCCATGAACGAACTCGTCCCCAACGCCTTCTCGCCGGTTGCCAAGCCCGAGATCTTCGACCGGATCCAGATCTCGATCGCGTCGCCCGACCAGATCCGCAGCTGGTCGTTCGGCGAGATCAAGAAGCCCGAGACGATCAACTACCGCACGTTCAAGCCCGAGCGTGACGGCCTGTTCTGCGCGCGGATCTTCGGCCCGATCAAGGATTATGAGTGCCTGTGCGGCAAGTACAAGCGCATGAAATACAAGGGGATTGTCTGCGAGAAGTGCGGTGTTGAGGTCACCGTCTCCAAGGTCCGCCGCGAGCGGATGGGCCATATCGAGCTGGCCGCGCCCGTTGCCCACATCTGGTTTCTGAAATCGCTGCCCAGCCGCATCGGCATGCTGCTCGACATGACGCTGAAGGACCTGGAGCGGGTTCTCTATTTCGAGAATTACATCGTCATCGAGCCGGGCATGACTCCCCTGAAGAAGCTGCAGCTTCTCTCGGAGGACGAGTATCTCGACCAGCAGGACCAGTTCGGCGAGGAGGCGTTTCGCGCCGGCATCGGCGCGGAGGCGATCCGCGAGCTGCTGACAGACCTCGACCTCGCCGGGGAGCGGCAGGCGCTGCTCGAGGAGCTGGCGACCACCAAGTCGGAGCTGAAGCCCAAGAAGATCATCAAGCGGCTGAAGATCGTCGAGAGTTTCCTCGAATCCGGCAACCGGCCGGAATGGATGATCCTGACGGTCGTGCCGGTGATCCCGCCCGAACTGCGCCCGCTGGTGCCGCTGGATGGCGGCCGGTTCGCGACCTCGGACCTGAATGACCTCTACCGCCGCGTCATCAACCGGAACAACCGGCTGAAGCGGCTGATCGAGCTGCGCGCGCCCGACATCATCGTGCGCAACGAGAAGCGCATGCTGCAGGAGGCCGTCGACGCGCTGTTCGACAACGGCCGC
>VFQR01000773.1_pt1 | contig 33673 bp, 36 predicted proteins | sample 3512321 | NCBI WGS metagenome assembly VFQR01 (sample SAMN10412374, study PRJNA504923) | tailings metagenome | isolation source: Relicate 3 Philex TSF1 revegetated site | place: Philippines: Tuba, Benguet | collected 2017-08-29 | reverse complement strand
CGGGGCTGCGTCCTATGCGGCACCTTTGCTTTCGACGATTTTTCTGGTCGCTGCAGGATACGCAGAGCCAAGCTGGACGCTGGGTCTTGCCGCCGTACTGATCTCGTTCGGAGGCGTGGTCGCGGCCAAGGAAATGTTCGTGAAGCCTACGACAGCGACCCCGGGCTCCAATCCTTCGTAGCCAGTTCGAAGCCTGCGAACTCGAATCCCGGCGCGACCGTGCAGCCGACCAGCGTCCAGTCGCCGAGCGTCTCCGCCGCCTGCCAGTTGCCCTGCGGGATGACGAATTGCGGCTGCTGACCGTTCGCGATGTCGTTGCCGAGGATGACGGAAGAAGGCGGCGTGTGATCGCTCGCCGCGTACTCCAGGGCAAGCGGGCTGCCCGCGTAGAAGTGCCAGACTTCCGCGGCATCGACGCGATGCCAGTGCGAACGTTCGCCCTTGGCGAGCAGAAAGTAGATCAGCGTCGAAGCGGAGCGCCCGCCGATCTGGCGCATGTCGCGGAAGGTTTCGCGGAAGTGCCCGCCTTCGGGATGCGGCTTGAGATCCAGGAGCCGAATAATCTCGGCCGCAGACCGCCGCTCGATGCTCACTGGAAGGTGTTCTTCAGTTCGCGAAGCTTGACGAACACCGCTGCCGGATCGGAGCCGCTCATGCCGACCGTTTCCTGCACCGAGGGATCGTCGGCGCGCAGGAACGGATTGGTATGGATTTCCTCTTCCATCGTGGAGGGCACGGTGGGCTGGTTCTTCGCGCGCATCTCTTCGATCTGCTTCAGCCGCGCTTTCAGCTGCATGTTCCGGGGATCGACGGTGACGGAGAATTTCGCGTTGGAGAGCGTGTATTCGTGGCCGCAATAGATCTTCGTTTCCGGCGGCAATTCGCGAAGCTTCAGCAGCGACTGCCAGAGCACCTCCGCCGGCCGTTCGAACGGGCGGCCGCAACCGAGCGCGAACAGCGTGTCGCCGGCAAAAAGCAGCGCTTCCTTCGGGAAGTGATAGACGATGTGCCCCGCCGTATGGCCCGGCGTATCGATCACGTTCGCGCGCAGCGGGCCCACTTCCGCGACGTCGAGATGCCCGAGCTTGACCGAGATGTCGGGGATCTTGTCGGCTTCCGCGCGAGGCCCGTAAACGGGAACCGGAAACTTTTCGCGGATCGCCTTGATGCCCTGCACGTGATCGGGATGGTGGTGCGTGATCAGGATATGGGTGAGGTTCCAGCCTTCCTTGTCGAGCGCGGCCAGAATCGGCGCCGCTTCTGGCGCATCGACGAGTGCCGTCGTCTTGCTGCCGGGCTCATGCACGAGCACCGCATAATTGTCGCTCAGACACGGGATGAGCCGGACTTCGACCGCCATAAATTGCTCCGCATTTCGATTCGAATGGACCGTAGTCGCCCGCTATTTGCGCCGCAAGTTAAGCTTTCGGCTCCGGCGGAGCGAGGCTAGTCTCGAACGGATCCTTGCGGAGCAAACATGTTCCTCGACGTCGTCGACCTACGTTCTTTTTACGCGCAGCCGCTCGGCATCATGACGCGGCGTCTGCTTGGGCGTGCCATCCGTGCGCGCTGGCCGGATGCGCGCGGACAGTCGATCCTGGGTCTCGGCTATGCGACGCCGTATCTGGGTATTTTCCGCGAGGAAGGCGAGCATACCTTCGCGTTCATGCCGGCCGCGCAAGGCGTCGTGAAATGGCCGAGCGCGGCGCCGACGCTTTCTTCCCTCGTATTCGAGACAGCGCTGCCGTTGCGCGACGCGATGATCGATCGCGTGCTTGCGGTGCATGCGCTCGAGATGACGCCGCATGGTGCGGACATGCTGCGCGAAGTCTGGCGCGTGCTTGCGCCCGGCGGCAAGCTTCTGCTGATCGTGCCCAATCGCGCAGGCCCGTGGGCGCGCATGGACTCGACGCCGTTCGGTCACGGCCAGCCGTTCTCGCGGACGCAGCTCGTGTCGTTGTTGCGTGAGGCGCTGTTTACGCCGGTCGGCTGGCACGAGGCGCTGTGGATGCCGCCGTTCCAGCGCAAGTGGCTGCTGCGGTCCGCGTATGCGTGGGAGCGTGCCGGCGCCAGCCTGTCGCTGCCGTTCTACGGTCTGCACATCGTCGAAGCGACGAAGCAGGTGTGGCGTCCGGTGCAGGTGAAGAAGACGCGGGAAGTGCGTGTGTTCGCGCCGGGAACGGCGCCGGCATAATTAATTCTTGCGCGACAGCACGAAGACCGCCTGCTCGCCGAACAAATTCCAGAACCACCACGGCGCGTCGAAGCGCACGCGAACGCCGCTCGGACCGAAGGCAACCGCGCGCTCGATCTTCACGTCGAGTTCGCGCGTGAGATCCACGAAATCGCGGATGGTGCAGAAGTGGATGTTCGGCGTGTCGTACCAACTCACCGGCAGGTTTCGCGTGACCGGCATGCGGCCGTACCAGACCAGCTGGCCGCGGATGCGCCAATGGCCGAAGTTCGGGAACGAGACGATCACCCGTTTGCCGATCCGGAGCATCTGCTCGAGCACCCAGCGCGGACGGCGCGTGGCCTGCAGCGTCTGCGAAAGGATCACGTAATCGAACGTGTCGTCGGGATAGTCGACGAGGTCGGTGTCGGCGTCGCCCTGAATCACTGCAAGACCCTTGGCAACGCACTCGTTCACGCCGTCGCGCGAGATTTCAATGCCGCGGCCGTCGACGTCGCGGGTCTCGGAAAGAAGCTGCAGGAGTTCGCCGTCGCCGCAGCCCAGGTCGAGCACGCGCGAGCCGGGCTCCACCATGTTGGCGACCACCACGAGATCGACGCGCGGGGCTTTCGGTACGGGATGCGCGGCGAACGCGCCCGGATGAGTGCTGGTGAGCATGCTTTATTTCGGCGCTTTCACGCCACGCTTTTTCGCGGCCGCATCGAGGAAGCCGCGCACGATCGCGAAGAGTTCCGGCTCGTCGAGCAGGAAGGCGTCATGGCCTTTGTCGGTTTCGATTTCGGCGAAGGATACCGGCGCGCCGGCGGCGTTCAGCGCATGCACGATGTCGCGGGCTTCTTCGGTCGGAAACAGCCAGTCCGAGGTGAAAGACACCATGCAGATGCGCGCCTTGAGATTGCGGAAGGCGTTCGCCAGCACGTCGCCGTGCTCGCCAGCGAGGTCGAAGTAGTCCATCGCACGGGTGATGTAGAGGTAGCTGTTCGCGTCGAAGCGCTCGACGAAGCTTGAACCCTGATAGCGGAGATAATTCTCGACCTGGAAATCGGCGTCGAAGCCGAAGGTCGGCAACTCGCGGTCCTGCAACCGGCGGCCGAACTTCCGGTGCAACGCGGCGTCCGAGAGGTACGTGATATGCGCGGCCATGCGCGCGACCGCGAGACCGCGATGCGGGCTCGTGCCTTCGGCGTGATACTTGCCGTTGCGCCAGTCCGGATCGGCCATCACGGCCTGCCGGCCGACCTCGTGGAAGGCGATGTTCTGCGCGGAGTGCCGCGCGGCGGTCGCGATCGGAAGCGCGGAGAAAATGCGCTCGGGATAGGTGACCGCCCATTGCAGCACCTGCATGCCGCCCATCGATCCGCCGATCACGCTGAGCAATTGATCGATGCCGAGATGCTCGAGGAGTGCGGCCTGCGCCCGCACCATGTCGCGGATCGTGACGACGGGAAAGGTGAGGCCGAAAGGTTCGCCGGTCGCTTCGTTCTTCGAGGCGGGGCCGGTCGTGCCCATGCAGCCGCCGAGCACGTTCGCGCAGACGATGAAGAAGCGGTCGGTGTCGATCGGCAGTCCGGGGCCGACCATGGAATCCCACCATCCCGGCTTGCCGGTGACCGGGTGCACGTTGTGTACGTGCTGGTCGCCCGTGAGCGCATGGCAGAGCAGGATTGCATTCGAGCGGTCGGCGTTGAGTTCGCCGTAGGTCTGGTAGGCGACCTGATAGGACGAGAGCTCGACGCCGGCGTCGAGCTTCAAAGGCTTGTCCTTGCCGAAGCGAACCAGCTGCGAACGCGGTTCGTCGGCTTCGCGGCGGATGATTTCCGCGCGGCTCGCTTTGTCTCCGCGTTCGATGCGAACGATACTCATCACGTCCTCGGCCGCCCTTGGCCAGCATAGCAGGGCCAGAGGGAGGTAGGCAGCGGGGCCTGAACGGTCAATGAATTCTTTGCTTGGGCCGGGACCCGCGCTATCAGGGTCCCGATCCTAACAAACCGGCGCAGCGCCATGGTTAATACGCCACATTCGAAGCCCGCAGCGGGGCAACAGCCCACGCTTGCCGACCTGCGCGGCGAAATCGACCGGATCGACCGGGCGATGCACGAGCTTCTGATCGAGCGTTCCGGCATCATCGACACGCTCATCAAGGTCAAGAAATCGGGCGAAACCGGCTCCGCTTTCCGCCCTGCGCGCGAAGCGTCGATGATGCGCGCACTCGTCGAGCGGCATCGCGGCATTCTCCCGCTCGATACGGTGGAGAGCATCTGGCGCGTCATCATCGCGACCTTCACCTACGTGCAACAAGCGTATTCGGTGCACGTCGACCTCTCCTCCGGCGATGCGCTCGTGCGCGACAGCGTGCGCTTCCATTTCGGCTATACGGTGCCGGTGGTGCAGCATGTCGGCGCAAGCGCGGTCGTCGATGCGGTCGCCCATTCGCGCGGCGATCTCGGGCTCGTGCGCGCGGAGGCGGTCGCCGGCGGCAAGTCCTGGTGGACCGCGCTCGAAGGCGAAGGCAGGCCGAAGATCATCGCGCGGTTGCCGTTCGTCGAGCGCGGCGATCACCCGGCGGCGCTGCCGCTTTTCGTCGTGTCGAAACCGCTTCCCGCCGACGCCGCACTCAACGAAGTCGAAGTCTGGAGCGTGCATGTCGCGGGCTGGAACACCTCGGTCGCGCGTGCGCTGGCGCCGCTTGCCGAAGTGGTCGCACAACCCGACAGCGGCTTTGACAGTGCCGCGCTTCTGATCTCCGTGCCGCAGAGCCGCAACGCCGAGCAGGTGCTTGCTTCGCTGAAAGAAGCGGGCGCTTCGGTGCGCTCTTCGGCTCTCGTCGGGGGCCACGCGACCCGCTATACCGTGCCGCCCAAATCCTAATTTCGTTTCATCAGGTTCTGCACAATGACCGCTTCAGGGAAGTCCCTTCGTCCGCAGCCGCGCGCCGGCGTCATGGAAATCGACGCCTACATCCCGGGTCGCAGCCATGCGCCGGGCGCCGCGAAGGTCATCAAGCTTTCCTCGAACGAGACACCGCTGGGGCCGAGCCCGAAGGCGGTGGAGGCATACAAGCGCGGTGCCGATACGCTCGAACTCTATCCGGACGGCGGCGCGACCGAACTGCGCGAAATGATCGGCAAGACCTATGGCCTGGACCCGAATCGCATCGTCTGCGGCGCGGGCTCCGACGAATTGCTTGCAGTACTCGCCCGCGCGTACCTGAAGGACGGCGATGAGGCCATCTACACGACGCACGGCTTCCTGATGTACCGCAACGTGACGCTGTCTGCGGGCGCAACTCCCGTCATTGCGCCGGAGAAGGATTACACGACCGATGTCGATGCGATTCTCGCCTGCGTCACCCCGAAAACGCGCATGGTGTTTCTCGCCAATCCGAACAACCCGACCGGCACCTACACGCCGATCTCGGAAGTGCGCCGACTGCACGCTGCACTTCCGGGCAACGTCATTCTCCTGATCGACGCGGCCTACGCGGAATACGTCCGCAAGAACGATTACGAAGCGGGGATCGAGCTTGCGGGTTCGAGCGAGAACGTCGTCATGACGCGCACGTTCTCGAAGATCCACGGGCTTGCGGCCCTTCGCATTGGCTGGATGTACGGGCCGGCGGCTATCGTCGATGCGGTGAACCGCACGCGCGGGCCCTTCAATCTCGGTGCACCGTCGATCGCGGCCGGCGCCGCAGCCCTCACCGATCTCGCGCATGTCGAGCAGGCGGTCGAGCACAACATGAAGTGGCTGCCGTGGGTGTCGGACGCGTTGACGAAGCTCGGGCTCGAGGTCACGCCGAGCGTCGGCAACTTCGTGCTCATTCACTTTCCCTCTAGGCCCGGCAAGGGTGCGAAGGAAGCCGACGCCTTCCTGATTTCGCGCGGGATCGTGCTGCGCCAGATGGTGGCCTACAAGTTGCCGAACGCGCTGCGCATGACCATCGGCACGGAAGAGCAGAACAAGGCCGTGGTCGCGGCTCTCGCCGAGTTCCTGAAGTGACGGCACATTGCTCATGGCACCGGTCGTAAACCGCCTTGCGATCATCGGTCAGGGGCTGATCGGCTCGTCGATCACGCGCGCGGTGGTCGCCAATCGCGCCGCACGCGAAGTGGTGGTGACCGACGTTTCGCCGAAGGTTCGCAAGACGGTCGCCGAACTGGGTCTTGGAATTGCGAAGGTCGTGGAGAGCAGTGCGGACGCGGTTCGCGATGCCGATCTCGTGGTCGCGTGCGTGCCGGTCGGACAGTACGGCGAACTTGCGAAAGAAATCGGCCCGCATCTGAAGCCCGGCGCGATCGTGTCCGATGTCGGCTCGGTGAAGGGCGCGGTCGTGCGCGACATGCTCCCGCATCTGCCGAAGTCCGCGCATCTCGTCCCTGCGCATCCGCTCGCGGGCACCGAACATTCGGGGCCTGAAGCGGGGCTCGCCGATCTTTTTGAAAACCGCTGGTGCATCGTGACGCCGCTCGAGGGCGCGCAGGAAAGCGCGGTCGAGACCGTGCGGGCTTTCTGGAAGGCACTCGGCTCCGAAGTCGAGATCATGCCCGTGCGGCACCACGACGAGGCGCTTGCGATCACGAGCCACCTTCCGCACCTGATCGCCTTTGCGATCTTTCACACGGGTCTCAAGCACGAGGAAGTGACGCAGGCCGAAGTGATGAAATATTCAGCCGGCGGATTCCGCGACTTTACGCGTATCGCCTCGTCGAACCCGACGATGTGGCGCGATATTTTCCTCAACAACAAGGAAGCCGTGCTCACAGTATTGAAGCAGTTCAACGAGGATCTGTCGGCGCTCGCGAAGGCGATCGAGGAAAATGACGGACCGAAGCTCGTCGATGCGCTTTCGAAGAGCCGGCTCACGCGCCGCAAGGTCATCGAGAAGGAACACATCTCGGTCACCGCGCCGAAGCGCGAGCACGAAGACGCGTTCCCGATCGTGCGCCCTTATGGCGACGACTAGTTTTCGAAGATGAGCGAAGACCTCTGGGTGTTCGGTTACGGGTCGCTGATGTGGCGGCCCGGATTCGAGTTTCTGGAAAAGCGTCCCGCGCGGCTCAATGGCGCGCATCGCGCGCTTTGCGTGGTCTCGCACTTTCATCGCGGCACGCCGGAACGTCCCGGCCTCGTGCTTGGACTCGATCAGGGCGGAAGCTGCCGGGGCATCGCATTCCGGGTCGCCGGGCCGGAGCGCGAAACGGTGATTCAATATCTGCGCGAGCGCGAGCAGGTGACGAGCGTCTACCTCGAGAAATACCGTCTCGTGGATCTACTCGACGGCGGCCGGGAGCGCGTCAGTGCGGTCTGCTATCTGGTCGATCGCGGGCACGCGCAATACGCGGGCACGCTCTCTCCCGAGGAACAACTGGCCTACGTGAAGCGCGGGCACGGCAAGTCGGGCAACAATCCGGACTATGTGCTCGCGACCGTCGAAGCGTTGCGCGGGCTCAACATTCGCGATCGCAGCCTCGAATGGCTTGCGGAACGCTTGAAGAGCGAACGGCCGTTTACGCCGCGTGACGCGGAGTAAACGGGATCACGTTGTCGGGTGCGCCGCTTGGTGCGTTGCCGCCACCCTCAAGCAGGGCACGCAGGTCGCGGTGCGCGAAGGCCAGCGCTTCGATGCGCTCGACCACGTGCACGTGCACCTCGTCGGCATCCACCGGAGCGGTGTCGCCGGCTTGCCCTGCGGAGATTGCGATGACCTTGGGCCCCTCGCGGGTCTGTTTCACGTATAGCGAGACGGCAAGGTCATAGGCGGGCGTCTGGCCCGGCAGATAGCGGCTGGTGGCGTAGCGGCGCCCGGAGCCGCCGCACCAGAACTGGAAGCGGCCTGCAAGGTCAGGAAACTTGGTCGCGGAGAGCTGTCCCGCGTATTTCGCTCGTTCGAATCGCGTCATGAGAACAAAGGTAGAACATCGATCGTTAATGTCAACTTAACGATGGGGATCAAGTTCTCGTGCGGGCGATTTCCTTCCGGCCTTCGGCCACAAGCCGGTTGGTGGCCGTTTCAATCTTGTCTTCCAGCAGTTTGAGGAAGGCGGTTCTTTCCATGCCGGGCGGGATCGGGTCCATAAACTCAATGCGCACGGTGCCCGGCGTGAAACGCAGCGAGCGGCGCGGCCAATAGAGTCCCGAGTTCAGCGCGACCGGTACGCACGGCACGTTCAGTTTCTCGTAAAGATGCGCGACGCCGAATTTGTAATTCGGCGGCGCATCGACGGGGCGGCGCGTGCCTTCCGCATAGATGATGAGCTGGCGATTGTTCTTCATCCTCTCTTTGCCCAGCTCGGTCACCTGATCGAGCGCAGCTTTCCGCGCGCCGCGATTGACCGGGATGAGCTTCGCTTTTGCGGTGTACCAGCCGAACAGCGGAATCCATTGCAGTTCGCGTTTCAGCACGAAGGTCGGATCGGACAAGATCGCGGCCATCGTGAAAGTTTCCCACGCCGACTGATGCTTGCTTGCAACGATGATACCGCCAGCCGGAATTTTTTCGGCGCCGATGACTTCGTGTTCAATGCCGCAGATCCATTTCAGCAGGAAATGATTTCCCGCCGTCCAGGACTTCACGGCAATCCAGATGTATTTGCGCGGCATCAGAAGCAGCGGCAGATAAAAAAGAATCTGCAGCAGCGTGTTCAGATAGAAGGCGACGTTGAAGATGAAGCCGCGTACGGACTGCACGGTGTGAATTCCTTGTTTGCCGCAGCGGTTTTCTTCAGGCCGCACGGATGAGCGCGGCAAGATATTTCAGATATTCCAAAACGAGAAGGCGGGCGACCTGCGGGCTCGTCCACCAGCTTTGCTCCCGCATCCGCTCGGTGAATACGGGATAGGGGATCAGCTGGATGTCGTCGGTTTCGCGCTCGAGCTGCACCAAGGCGCGCGGCATGTGCCAGGCCGAGGTCACGACCAGCAAGGATTTGAAGCCGTGCTTTTTTGCCCAGGCCGCGGTCTCGACCGCATTCCCGAGCGTGTTCTGCGCTTCGTGGCCGAGATCGATGCAGCATTCCGAAAGCCGTGCGAAATCGGGAATCTGCTTCTTCAGTTCTTCGTCCGTGATTGCCGGATTGACGCCCGAGACCAGAAGCCGTTGTCCGCGCTTGGCTGCGAGCAGTTCGATCGCGTCGGACAAGCGCTGGGGCGCGCCGGTGAGCACGACGATGCCGTCGGCACTGCGGGGGCTGCGCGATCCGGCCGCCGGGATCTCGTGCAGGAACACCGCAAAGCCGGCCACGAGAAACGCGATCAGGCCGCCCGCGACGCTCCAGAGCAGGATCGAGGCAAAGCTGCGCCTGTGCTTCGCGCGAAGCGGGGCCGGCTCGTCCAGCGGCGTCATGTGCGGATCGTTTCCCCTCATCATCCCGATCGTATCGAGCATGCTATCCCGAACTGCGGCAAGCAGAGGCCCGCAATCCTGCCCGCAAATCCCGAAAAAAGTGCGCCAAAAGTCTGTCCCGTTTCGGGGCGGGGCATCCGAATACCTTGGAAATCCTGCGTTTCGGTAGCCGCTGCCGATGCCGTTACGGTTTTCGATCCATTAACGGGTCTCCGCCATCATGGCCCGGTAAGTATCGAGTGAGGTTGCCATGCGTATCGAATGCCCGTCCTGCGCGGCAGGCTTTGAAGTGAGTCCAGCGGCACTTGGTCCGAACGGACGCACCGTGCGTTGTGCAGCCTGCAAAAACACCTGGTTTGCCGAAGCGCCCGCACTTGTCCTCGCCGACGGCGTGGAAGAGCCGGCGCCCACACCCGCGCTCCGGATCAGCGAAGAAGATCGTGAGCAGCACGCCGCGCTTGCCGCACATGCGGACCGTGCAGGCGATCCCATCGCGACCGTCGACGATGCGCCCGCGCTTTCTCCGGCGGAAGAAATCCCGCCGCCTCCGCCTGAGCCGCGACGCAAGACGGTGGCCCGTTACACGCCGGTCGCATCCAAGCGTAAACGAAGCTTTCCGCTCGGCGCGCTCACCGCGGTATTCGCCATCGTCGTCTCGTTTGGCATCGTGAGCCGCGAATCCTTCGTTCGCGCCGCCCCCGAGCTTGCAACGCTCTATGCCGCTGTCGGCCTGCCGGTGAACCTGCGCGGCCTCGAGTTTCAGAGCATCCGGACGCGTCAGGAAATTCAGGACGGCATCACCGTGCTCGCGATCGAAGGCGAGATCGGGAATGTCGCGAACCGCGCGGTCGAGTTGCCGCGCGTGCGCCTCTCGGTGCTCGGCGACAAGGGTGTTGAGATTTATTCGTGGACCGCGCTGCTGCCGAAGTCGGTTCTCTATCCTCACGAAAGCGTGCCGTTCAAAAGCCGGCTTGCTTCGCCGCCGGCGGAGGGCAAGGAAATCATGGTCCGCTTTCTGACGCGTGCCGATTTGACGGCAGGCATTCGCTGAGCGGTTCGTTTCGTTGTTCGTAACGGGAAAGGGCGTTTCGTGGCCCGGATTCTGATCGCCGAAGACGAAGAAACGCTGCGCATTCTTCTGGCGCGGGCGCTCGAACTCGACGGTCACGCCGTTCACGCCGTGGCCGACGGCGCGGAAGCGCTCGAATACCTGCAGGGCGGTGGCGAGGCCGATCTCCTGCTCACGGATATTTCGATGCCGCTGATGGACGGGATCGCGCTCGCGCTCAGCGTATCGCGCGACCGGCCCACGTTGCCGGTATTGCTGATGACCGGCTTCGCCGATCAGCGCGAGCGCGCAAGCGGGCTGGAAACGCTGATCCGCGGCGTGATCGTGAAACCGTTTCAGATCGAAGACGTCCGCGCGAAAATTCGCGAAGTGCTCGGCTAGCTGGCCTCAATAATCCTGCAGCAGCCGATCGAGGTAATCGAGTTCGAGACGCGGCCGTGTCGGGTCGCTGAGGCGCCGGCGCAGTTCTTCGAGCACGCGGCGCGCCCGCTGGGTGTCGATCTCGTCAGGCACCTTCACCGTGTAGTCGTCGCCGAATTCGCGGTTACGCACAGGCCGCCCGAGCGGGTCGGTGCGCTCGGCGGATTCGGCTTCCGGTCCGCCAGGCTCCCCCGGCCCATCGCCAGGACCGCCCTGCTGCATGGCGTCCGCCATGGCCTGTGCGCCCCGGCGCAGTTGTGACAACGCGCGGCCTTGCGACTCTGCCGCGCCATCGGCGTCGCCGTTGCCGAGTGCATCCTCGGCATCGCGCATTGCCTGTTCCGCGCGTCCGAGCGCGTCGGCGGCGTCCTTGCCGGGACCTTCTCCTTCGCCGTTCTGTTTCTGCTGTTGTCTGCGCAGTTGCTCGATCATCTTTTCGAGTTGCTGGCGCAGGTCGCCCTGGCCTTGCTGCAACTGGCCCATCTGGTTGCGGCCGTTCTTCTGCTGGCCTTGCTGTTGTTGCTGGCGGCGGTTCTGTTGCCCTTCCTGGAAGGTGCGATCGCGCAGCCGCTGCTGCTGCTGAATCATGCGGCCGAGTTCGTCGAGCGGATTGTCCTGATTCTGCTGCGGCGGGCCCGCCTGACGGCGGCCCTTCTGCAGGTTCTCCATCAGCGACTGCAACTGATCCAACAATTTTTGCGCCGACTGCCGGTCGCCGTTACGGGCCATGCGCTCGATCTGGTCGAGCATGTTCTTCAGGTCCTGCGGCCGCACGACCCGCGTGTTGGGGTCGGGGCGTTGCAGGTCGGGATTGTTGTTGTCGCGCCGCTGCTGCTCGGCGAAAGCCTGCAGGTATCGGTCGAGTGCCGCGCGAAGCTGGTCCATCAGCTTCTTGATCTCTTCCGGCGAAGCATCGCGCTCCAGCGCCTGCCGGAGCGCATTCTCGGCGGCGCGCAACTCGCGTTCGACATCGGAGAGCGTACCGTCTTCGATGAGGACGGCAATCTCCCAGAGGTAATCGATCACGCCGCGAAGGTCGTCGTCGGTGCGCGCGATCTTGAGGCGCGTGCTTGCCGTGCGCAGGCCGAGATAGATCGAGGGCTCGGGCGTGAACCGCTCGGGTGCGATCATCAGCGCGTCGAGTGCATGCTGCACGCGGCCGCGGACATTGGCATCGAAGGCGAGTTCGCGCCGCTGCTCGATCAGCACGCGCGCCAGCGGCTTCTGGAACGAACGCTGCGGGATGCGCGTCTCGCGCGGTTCGCTTCGGCCTTCGTTGCCGGCTTCGTCACGGGCGGAGAGCGTGAGGCGCACGCTCGCGCCGGCCCAGGGGTGCTCGGTGAGATCCTTTGCGGTCTGTCCGGCTCCGTTCTTGGTGCGGGCCTGTGGCAGCGACAGCGCAAAGTTCGGCGCCTCGACGAGGGGACGGGGGAGGAGGGCCGGCTTCACGGCGGGCGGTATGCGTTCGAACTGCGCCTCGGCTTTTACGATGCCGTAGTCGTCTTCCATCCGATAGGAGAGCGTCAGTGCGTTGCGGCCGCTGACTTCCGGATTTTTCGACAGTTCGATCACCGGCGCGCGGTCGGGGATCGCGCGGAACGACCATTTGGCTTCGCCGACCGGCAAGCCTTTTACGGTGAGACGCGCGTCTTCGGAAATTTTGAAATGCCGCTCGATCCCGGTCTGGTTTCCGGTCTTGGCCGCATCGGGCGCGGCGTTCGGCTCTTCCTTGAGATTGCCTTCGATCGTGAGATCCAGCGCCGAGAGATTCGTGCCGCGTACGATCAGCATGCTGCCTGCGGGAACGGAAACCTGCGCGACTTCGCCCGGCGCGGGTTCGTCATGACGAATGCCGGCGAGCAATACCGGTGCGCGGCCCGTATAGGCCGGCGGCGTGATCCATGCGTCGACGCGATAGAGATGCGGCGTCAGCGCGCCGGTCCAGTCGAACGCCGCGATCAGGCGGCGGTGGCGGTCGCTGCCAGCGATGAAGAAAGTCGCAACCACGCCAAGCAGGATGAGTGCGCGCAGCGCGAAAGGATCGCGCAGCGCGAGCTTCGGTTGCGGGAGCCCGGCGCGTAGATTTTTTGCAGCTTCCGCGGTGCGCTGCAGGTGTGCGCGCCACAGCGCCGCCGCCATCGGATCTTCGGTCTTGGTGGCAAGCTTGTCGGTGAGCGCGGTGGCCGGGCGGTGCGCGCCGCTATTCGCGCGGTCGAGCCGTGCGACGGCATCGCGCAAGCCCGGGATGCGAATGCGGATCGCGGGCACGAGGGCGATAAGCAGAAGCAATGCGAAGAGGGCGACGCCGACGATGCGCGCGTAAGGCGGGATTGCGATCCAGAGGCCCGCCCAGGACAGCGTCAGGAAAATGCCAAGCGCCGACAGAAGCGAGACGCCGATCGGCCAGATGCTTTCCCAGAGGAGCGCATGGCGCGTGCGTGCGAGTGCGACGGAAAGCGCGGCCAGCGCCTCGCGCACCACGCTCGATGGGAGTTCGTTTTCCTGCTTCTCCGGTGCGCCGCTCAAATCGCCGGTTCCTTGCGGGTCGCCCCATGCCCGGGAAGAACTCTACCGGGCGATTAAGGCAGCAGCCAATGACAAATGCGGCATTGCAGCGCTTCAGCGCTGCCAGGGCGCCATGCGGTCGAGGCCGATGATGGCATTCGCGTCGAACCGCGGGCGGACGAGTGCATATTCGCCATCGCGGACAAGCACTTCCGGCACGAGCGCACGGGTGTTGTAGGTCGAAGCCTGCACCGCGCCGTAGGCGCCGGCAGTCATGACAGCCACCAGATCGCCTTCCTTCAACTGCGGGAGGCGACGGTCGAGCGCCAGATAGTCGCCCGATTCGCAGACCGGCCCGACGACATCCGCAACCGCCCACGGGGCGTTCGCCGCGGGTTCCTGCACCGGAAGAATCTCGTGATACGCCTCGTAGAGTGTCGGGCGGATCAGGTCGTTCATGGCGGCGTCGACGATCAGGAAATTCTTCGCTTCGCCCTGCTTCCAGTAGATGACGCGCGAAACCAGAATGCCGGCGTTGCCGACGATCATGCGGCCGACTTCGAAGACGAGCTTCGCGCCGAGATGCTTCGTGTGCTTCTTCACGGCTTCCGCATATTCCGCGGGCGAAGGCGGCGGCGTGTTGTCGTTCCGGTACGGAATACCGAGGCCGCCACCGAGATCGAGATGATCGATCGCGTGGCCTGCGGCGCGCAGGTCGCGGGCGAGTTCGGCGATCAGCGCCGCCGCATTCTCGAACGGCGAAAGCTCGGTGATCTGGCTGCCGATGTGCATGTCGATGCCGGCGACGCGAAGACCCGGGAGCGAGGCGGCTTCGGCGTAGACTTCGCGTGCACGCGAAATCGGGATGCCGAACTTATTCTCGCTCTTGCCGGTCGCGATCTTGGCGTGGGTCTTGGCGTCGACGTCCGGATTGACGCGGATGGAGACCGGCGCCTTTACACCCAGGGACTGCGCGACTTCGGAAAGCGCAAACAGCTCCGGTTCGCTTTCGACGTTGAAGCAATAGATTCCGGCGCGGAGTGCCGCCGCCATTTCCTCGCGCGTCTTGCCGATGCCGGAGAACACGATCTTGTTCGCGGGTACGCCGGCTGCGAGCGCGCGTTGCAGTTCGCCGCCCGAGACGATGTCCGCGCCGGCGCCGAGCTTTGCGAGCGTCGCGATGACCGCCTGATTGGAATTCGCCTTCAGTGCGAAGCACACGAGCGACGGAACGTCGGCGAAGGCTTCGGCGAAGACGCGATAGTGACGCTCGAGCGTCGCCGTCGAGTAACAATAAAACGGCGTGCCGACGTCGCGCGCAAGCGCGGTCAGGTCAACGTCCTCGGCGTGCATGACGCCGTTGCGGTAGGCAAAGTGGTGCATGAAGAAACGATATCAGAGAAGTTTGTCGAGCAGGAACGGCTGATCCGGTTTGACCGGCTCGCTCGTGATCGGCACGCCGCCCTGGCGAAAGCGCTTCTTCTTTGTTTCATCCTGCTTGCCGACCGGAGAAAACGTCTTCGAGGTCGCGGTCTGCGTCGGGGTCGAAGTGACCGAGGCGCCCGGGGCATCGGACGTAATCGTAGTCTGCAGCGGGTTCGGGGAGGTGATGTTCTCCGCGCCGACCGGGGGCTCCAGCGGGCCCTTCACGCCGCAACCGGCGAGCACAAGCGCGCCCGCGAGCAGGGTCATCGGAACGAGGCGGTTGGACGTATCGGCCAAAGGAAATCTCCAAGAGATGCGGCGTGGTGAGTACCGGAAAACCGCGGCCAAAGCGAGGCCGCCGATCCCGTACTATTTCGGATCGTGCCCCAATTTCTTTAACCAGCGCTTGGCCTGAACCCGCACGTTTTTCGGGGCGGTGCCGCCGTAGCTCGTGCGGCTCGCCACCGATTTCGAAACCGACAGCACCGAGAACACATCGTCGGTGATGCGCGGTTCGACCGCCTGCATGTCCGCGAGCGGCAGGCGGTGCAGCGGGACATTCGTGCCCGAGGCCTTGGCGACGATCGAGCCGGTGATGTGATGCGCTTCCCGGAACGGGATGTTCAGCTTCTGGACGAGCCAGTCGGCGAGATCGGTCGCCGTCGAGTAGCCGTCGCCGGCCATCGATTTCATGCGCTTCTCGTCGGCGGCGAGATCGCGCGTCATGCCGGCGGTCGCCGCGATCACGATGGAGAAATCCGAAAGCGCGCGGATGGTGCCGTCCTTATCTTCCTGCATGTCCTTTGCGTAGGCGAGCGGAAGCCCCTTCATCACGACGAGCAGCTGCACGAGCGCGCCGATGATCTTGCCCGCCTTCGCGCGCACGAGTTCGGCGGCGTCTGGGTTGCGCTTCTGCGGCATGATCGAGGAGCCCGTCGTGAACTTGTCGGAGAGCGCGATGAAACCGAACGCGGGCGTGGTCCAGATCACGATCTCTTCGGCGAAGCGCGACAGATGCATCGCGCAGATCGAGGCGGCGGAAAGCGTCTCCAGCACGAAGTCGCGGTCGGAGACCGCGTCGAGGCTGTTCGCGGTCGGGCGGTCGAAGCCGAGTGCCTTCGCGGTCATGTCGCGGTCGATCGGGAACGAAGTACCCGCGAGTGCGGCGGAGCCGAGCGGATTTTCGTTCATGCGCTTTCTCGCATCCGCGAGGCGTCCGCGGTCGCGCGAAAGCATCTCGACGTAGGCGAGCAGATGATGGCCGAAGGTAACTGGCTGCGCGGTCTGCAGATGCGTGAAGCCGGGCATCACGCTTTCGGCGTAGACGAGCGCTTTTTCCGCGAGCGCGAGTTGCAGATCCGCGAGCGACTTGTCGAGGCCGTCGACGGTGTCGCGGATGTAGAGCCGGAAATCGGTCGCAACCTGATCGTTTCTGGAGCGTGCGGTGTGCAGGCGGCCTGCCGCGGGACCGATAAGCTCGGCGAGCCGGCTCTCGACATTCATGTGAATGTCCTCGAGCGCTCGCGAGAATTTGAACTTGCCGCTCTCGATCTCGGCCAGAATGGTCTCCAGGCCCTGCGCGATTTTGTCCGCGTCGGCTGCCGTAATGATGCCTTGCGCCGCGAGCATCGACGCGTGCGCCTTGGAGCCGGCGATGTCCTGTGCGAACAAGTGCCGGTCGAAGTCGATCGAGGCGTTGATCTCTTCGAGGATCGCGTCGGGGCCCGCCGCGAACCTTCCGCCCCACATCTTGTTACTCATGCTCGAACTCAATCTCTAGAAACAAAGCCGGCCGCTGAATGACCGCTCCACATCCCGAACCGACCGCACGTGTTAACTGGCTTCGCCGCGCACGCTATCTCTTGCTTGCGGCTTTCCTCGGCACGATTGCGGGGTTCGCGGGGGTATACTTGACCGGCGGCCTGCAACGCAACGCGGGGGTCGTTTCGGATGCTTCCTGTGGTAACGCAGTCGCCACCGCCAAACGGTTAATGCCGCTTTCGAAGGGCGAAGTCGCGGCTTTCTCGCCGAATGCCAGCCCGCGCCGCGCGACCCCTATCGCGTTCAAGGATGCGAGCGGCCGGGCGGTGAGCCTCGAGGATTTCAAGGGCCGGGTCGTGCTCATCAACCTGTGGGCCACCTGGTGCGTGCCCTGCCGCAAGGAAATGCCCGCGCTGGATGAACTGGAAGGCAAGCTTGGCGGGCGGGATTTCGCAGTGCTCGCGATCAATCTCGATCAGCGCGGCGGCGACAAGCCGAGGAAATTTCTGGAAGAGATCAAGGCGAAGCACCTCGTCTATTACGAGGATCCGACGACGAACGTGTTTCAGAAACTGAAGGCTGCGGGCCGCGCGCCGGGCCTGCCTTCCACGATCCTCGTCGATCGGCAGGGATGCGAACTCGGCTTCATGCCGGGGCCTGCGGAATGGGCGAGCGAGGACGCGCTCGCTTTGATCCGCGCGGCGATTGCGAAGAATTAAACGCCCATCCTTCGAGACGCGCTGCTCAGGATGAGGCCTCATGGTGAGGAGCGCCGAAGGCGCGTCTCGAACCATGAGAGAAAAACTTAGACTTGAATATCGAGATTCTGCCCGAGGCCGCTCGCGGCGTTTGCAAGCTTCGCCGCGTTCTGGCTTGCCGCTTCGATCAGCTGCACGAACGCCTGCTCGTTGCCCGCGTTCATCTTCATGATGCGCGCGGCGATCGCGGTCTGCAGTTGTGCGGTCTTCGACGCCATGACGGCGCCGACCAGGGCGGTGTCCATGCCCGACAATGTGTGGCAGCTATAGTTAAAGAATCGTGGCGCCTACTCAACGACGTTGAATACCGACAAATATTTTTTGTTACTCAGAATTGCCTGCACTTTTTCGTTTTCATAGCGAGGAACTGCGGCGGCGGACAGATTCTCAGTGGCTCTCGTCCCGTGAAATACGAACCACCCTTCTTCCCGCCTGTAATCAACAATGACGTGCTTCCGAATGACTTTAAGCAACAGGTTTAATGCTTTGGAGATTTCCAAAGTCCGATCATGCGCTTCGTCAATTACGCTATTCCATTGGTCAGACAGTCGCTCGTACTTCTCCGGATTCCATTCTTCAATTTTGTAAAATTTTGGCACGGCATAGTAGCCCGGAATTTCACGGGGATTGGAGCGCCTCACAAAGAAGTGCGTATAGTCGTCGATCGATTGAGCCAAATTCAGAACCGCAGCTTCAATCTCAGAAAAAGTATTTGGCCAGAATTGCCTTACAATCCAAGTGGGAAAATCAAAAAGTAGCGAGGCGAATTCCTTTTCGATTCGAGGATATTCATTGTGGCCGAGCCAGTTAAGCCATTTGTCTGCTGCCGAGAGGTCTAAGTATTTTTCGATTTGTCCTATTAGTCGCGCGTACTCTTCTCGCGCTCTCAAAATATTCTTGTCGTTTGGAGATAAGGTTTCCTGAATCCAGCGCTCATGGTCATTCTTAATCTTAATTAGCCGCTCAACGGTATATTCTGCGTGTAACGTATCGATTATTTTGTGGTGCACACCGCACATGAGAAGTACGTTGTCGTAACTGTCCAATAAATCGACGTGATAATTTGGGTCGTGTCTCGGTCCTTCAGGTCGTTTTGATCGGATATGGCAGGTTTCGCCGGTTAGGGCTAAGTCACCGCCTTCGCCAAAATGGGTTAGTGCGCGTCGGCAACTAGGCTCGCTGCAGCAGCCACCCGCTCTGCCCCAAAGTGCGACACGGGTGACAACGCCAACCATTGGGGAAACTAGCGCGTCGGGACCGGCTTTTCGCCGCGGTAGTCGTAGAATCCGCGGTTGGTCTTGCGGCCTAGCCAGCCGGCCTCGACGTACTTCACGAGGAGCGGGCAGGGGCGATACTTCGAGTCCGCGAGGCCCTCGTGCAGCACCTGCATCACCGAAAGCACGGTATCGAGACCGATGAAGTCGGCGAGTTGCAGCGGACCCATCGGATGATTGGCGCCGAGCTTCATCGCCTTGTCGATCGCCTCGACCGAGCCGACGCCCTCATAGAGCGTGTAGATCGCTTCGTTGATCATCGGCAGAAGGATGCGGTTGACGATGAACGCCGGAAAGTCTTCTGCGACGGCGTAGGTCTTCTGCAGGCGCGAGACGAATTCCTTCGAGGCCTCGAAGGTTTCCTCGTCGGTGGCGATGCCGCGTACGAGTTCGACCAGCTCCATCAGCGGCACCGGATTCATGAAGTGAATGCCGATGAACTTTTCCGGACGGTCGGTGGAAGCGCCGAGGCGGGTGATCGAGATCGACGAAGTGTTGGAGGCGAGCAGCGCGTCCTTCGGCATCAGTGCCGAAAGCTCACCGAAGATCTTCTTCTTGACCTCTTCCTTTTCGGAAGCGGACTCGATCACGAGATCGCAGTCGGTAAGGTCCTTGAAGGCGGCAGCGGGCGCAATGCGCGCCAGCGCGGTCTGACGGTCGCCTTCCGAAATCAAGGCTTTCGAGACCTGGCGCTGCATGTTGCCGTTGATGGTGGCAAGGCCCGCCTTGATCCGGTCTTCGGAGATGTCGCTGAGCTTTACGTCGTAGCCCGCAAGCGCGCAGACATGGGCGATGCCGTTGCCCATCTGGCCCGCGCCGATCACACCGATTTTTTTCAAGGCTTTCATCGCGCGGAGCCGCTCTCTCTATTTGCTCAGTTCTTTTTCGAGTTCGGGCAATACGGTGAAGAGGTCGCCAACGAGGCCGTAGTCCGCGACCTGGAAGATCGGGGCTTCTTCGTCCTTGTTGATCGCAACGATCACCTTCGAGTCCTTCATGCCGGCGAGATGCTGGATCGCACCGGAAATGCCGACGGCGATGTAGAGTTCGGGCGCCACGACTTTGCCGGTCTGGCCGACCTGCCAGTCGTTCGGAGCATAACCCGCATCGACCGCGGCGCGCGAGGCGCCCATGGCGGCGCCGAGCTTGTCGGCAACCGGCTCGATGTACTTCGCGAAGTTCTCTTTGTTCGCCATGGCGCGGCCGCCGGAGATGATGACGCGCGCAGCGGTCAGTTCCGGACGATCGGACTTCGAAAGCTCTTCGCCGACGAACGAGGAAAGACCCGGATCGCCCGCAGCTTCCGCGTTCTCGACCGAAGCCGAACCGCCCTCGCCGGCCGCCTGGAAGGAAGCGGTACGGACGGTGATGACTTTCTTCTTGTCGGACGACTGCACGGTCTGGATCGCGTTGCCGGCATAGATCGGGCGCTGGAAGGTGTCGGCGCTCTCGACCTTGATGACTTCCGAGATCTGCATGACGTCGAGCAGTGCCGCGACGCGCGGCATGAAGTTCTTTCCGCTCGTGGTCGCCGGCGAAACGATCGCGTCGTACTTGTTGGCGAGCTTGACGACGAGGGCCGCCATCGGCTCGGCCAGACGGTTCTTGTAGGCCGCGTTGTCGGCAAGCAGGACTTTCTTCACGCCCGCGAGCTTTGCAGCGGCGTCGGCGACCGCCTTCGCGCCTTCGCCCGCAACCAGCACATCGACGTCGCCGCCAAGGGCCGCGGCCGCCGTCAGCGCTTTCGCGGTGGCGGGGTTCAGGGTCTTGTTGTCGTGTTCGGCAATAAGGAGTGTTGCCATGATCAGATCACTCCCGCTTCATTCTTGAGCTTGTCGACGAGGGCTGCAACCGAGTCGACCTTCACGCCGGCCTTGCGGCCTGCGGGCTCGGCGGTCTTCAACACCTTGAGGCGCGGCGCGACGTCGACGCCGTAGTCGCCCGGCGACTTCTCGTCGATCGGCTTCTTCTTCGCCTTCATGATGTTCGGCAGCGAAGCGTAACGCGGCTCGTTCAGGCGCAGGTCGGTGGTGACGATCGCGGGCAGTTTCAGCTTCACGGTCTGCAGGCCGCCGTCGATCTCGCGCGTGACGTTCACGCTGTCGGATTCGAGCGCGACCTTGGAGGCGAAGGTGCCCTGCGGCCAGTTCAGCAGTGCCGCGAGCATCTGTCCGGTCTGGTTGCTGTCGTCGTCGATCGCCTGCTTGCCGAGGATCACGAGGTTCGGCTTTTCGGCGTCCACGATGCCCTTGAGAATTTTCGCAACGGCCAGCGGCTCGACCGCACCGTCGTTCTTCACGAGGATGCCGCGGTCGGCGCCCATCGCGAGCGCGGTGCGGATCGTTTCGGATGCCTGCTGCGGGCCGATGGAAACGGCGACGATTTCCGTCACCTTGCCGGCTTCCTTCAGACGGATCGCTTCTTCGACGGCGATTTCGTCGAAGGGGTTCATCGACATCTTTACGTTTGCGAGATCGACGCCGGAGCCATCGGGCTTCACGCGCGCTTTCACGTTGTAATCAATGACACGCTTTACTGCGACTAAGACTTTCATCCGCTGCCCATTTGTTGCGGTGCGGCGGGCAAACTATGGCTGGTCCTTAGGCCTGTCAACGCGAACCACGACCGTCGGCGCGTCGATCTGCGGTACGGGAGCCCGGGCCGTGCCCGGCTCCACGGGCTCGACGGGTGAAACGGCCGCTGCGTCAGCCACCGCCGTCACCGTATCCGGCTCGCCCTGGAACAGCTTCACGCCGGGACGCCGCATCAACGCGACCAGCACGAGGCCTGCGGTGAAACCGCCGATATGCGCCCACCAGGCGACCTCTTCGACCGAGCGCGCGTAGGCCATGACGATATTGAACACGATGTAGAGCACGAGCACCCAGTACGCGCGCAGCTTGATCGGAATACGGGTGAAGAACAGGACCCAGACTTTCGCGCGCGGAAACAAAACGAGGTAGGCGGCGAGCAAACCGGAAATCGCGCCAGACGCGCCGATGAGCGGAACCTCGGATGTTTGCGCCGAGAGAAAATGCGCGAAGCCGGCCGCAACGCCGCACGCGATGTAGAACAGGAAATAGCGCAGGCGGCCCATGGCATCTTCGATGTTGTCGCCGAAGACCCAAAGAAAAATCATGTTGCCGAACAGATGCGCGAGATCGCCGTGCAGGAACATGTAGGTGAAGAGTTTGATGGTCGGCACCTGTGCGACCAGCGCGGGCGCATCCGCCGCCGTGCGGATGCTGCCGAAGATCGAGGCCGGCATGAAGCCGTAGTTCTTGTTCAGGAATTCATCCCAGTTGAGCACGAGGCCCGACTGAAACAGGAAATAGATGAGAATGTTCGCGGCGAGCAGCGCCCACGTCACGTAGGGGCGTCTGATGTAACGCAACTGGTTGTAGTCATAGACCGGAAGGAAAACCATCTCGGCTCGCTCAGCGGTTCGCGCCCGGAACCCATAACACGTCGCGTTCGCCCCGGCCATTCACGTAACGCGCGGCCACGAACAGCAAATCGGAAAGGCGATTGAGGTAGCGGATCGCAGCCGGGTTCACTTTCTCGGACTTCTTCTGCGAAAGCAGAACGGCGAGACGTTCGGCACGGCGGCATATCGTTCGCGCGAGATGCAAATAAGCTGCGGAAGGCTCGCCGCCCGGCAGCACGAAGGAACGCAGCGGTTTCAGCGAAGCGTTGAGCTTGTCGATCTCCGCTTCGAGGCGGACGACCTGCGCTTCGACGATGCGCAGCCGTTCTTTCGGCGCGTCCTCGCCTTCCGGCACGGCGAAGTCCGCACCGAGATCGAAGAGATCATTCTGTACGCGGATCAGGATCGCGTCGACATCCGGCTCGTTCTGGAGATGCAGGCGCGCGATGCCGATGGCGGCATTGGCTTCGTCCACGGTGCCGTAGGCATCGACGCGGAGATCCGATTTCAGACGCCGCTCGCCGGAGCCGAGCGCGGTCGTGCCGTCGTCGCCGGTCTTCGTGTAAATGCGGTTCAGAATTACCAAGGCGAGGGCCTCCGGAAGGGAAGCCCGCTTGTAGCCTATTTCCGCGTGGTGCCGAAACGCGTCAGCGGCCGAGCACCCAGAGGGTAAACATGACGAGCGCGATCGCGATGCCCTGCAGGAGTACGCGCATCCGCATCAGCTTCTGCGAGGTGTTGCCGGAGCCACCCTTCATCATGTTCCAGAGACCGAGAACCAGCACGACCGCGACCGCGAGCAAGGCCACCGGCACTGCGACGGTCTGGAGGAACGACGACATGGAAAGCTCCTTCGGCTAGGGATTGAGCCGGAAAATCTCCGCGCTCAACGCCGTAGCGTAGCCGATCCAGAGCAGATAGGGCAGGAGCAACGCTGCGGCAAAGCGGTCCACTTTCCATGCCGCGTAAATCGTCCAGATCACGAGCGCGTCGAGCACGAGGATTGTGATCAGGCCCGCGCCGATCGCTTTCGCGCCGAAGAAGATGAAGGACCAGGCGAGGTTGACCGCGAGTTGCAGCAGAAAGAGCGTGATCGCGCGCAGGCGCAGACCGCTCCTCTGCGCTTCCCACAGACGCCACAAGGCAATCGCCATCAACGCGTAGAGAATGTTCCAGGCGATCGGGAAGACGTAGTTCGGCGGCGTGAACGAAGGCTTGTTCAGACTCGCATACCAGCCCGGGATGTTCGGCGTCGTTGCCATGGCGCCGAGCGCGGCAACGCCGAAACACAAAACGAAACAGGCAACGAGACGAATTGCGGACTTCATTCTCCATGCGCCTTTATTTTACGAGCATCTTCTCGATCTGGTCTGCGGGCATCTTCACGAGATCCTTGTCGATCTCTTTGGCGAGCGCCTGCTTGATGGCGGGCGTGTAGTGCTCGCGGATCATGCCGAGGGCACGCGGCGGCGCGACGACGAAGAGTTGCTTCGTCTTTCCGCCGTGCACGGCAAGATGCAGGTGGTCCGCGAGATCCTTCAGGAACTTGGCTTCGGCCTGATCGTGCCAGTCGGTCTGTCCGACCGCGCTGCGGCCGGGGCCGACGGAAGAATGCGAACGGCCCGGCCGGTCGCTGCCTTGTTCGGAAGTCGGCGGGTTCTTCTGTTCGAAGACCTCATGCGTCCGCAAATCCGGGTACTGCTTGTCGCCCTTGTTCTCGAAGATCAGCGCCTTGGCGCCGTCGCAAACCACAATCCATGCGCCGCTGTCGACTTTCAGATGTTCCAAGGCTTCCTCCGCAGTAAGCGATCCATCGATAACGCGGGTGCGCGGGATCGGTTGCCTTCAGTTCGGCTTTCTCCGCAGCGCCGCGGTTGCCGCCGATGCTATAAACAAAAACGCCAGCAGGAATTTGAGCCCGGTCAAAAGCGGTCCGCCGTCGATATCGAGGGCGATCCAGAGCAGGATGCCCGGCACGAGAATTCCGCACATGATCAGGGTCATGCGCATCAGCTGCCGGGAGACGCGGGCGTCGAGCGCCTCGATCTCGGGCGTTGTGCGAAGCTTCGCTTTCATCTCCGCGCTGGCGCATAGCCATGCGGAAATCCGCATCGACAGCGGCAATCCGAAACCGATCGTGAAGAAGGCGGTGGCCGCAAGCAGCAGCGTGAACGGCAAAGGCTGCAGGTCCCGCGTGTCCGGATAGAACGCGAGCAGGACCGGAAGAAACGCTCCGACGATCACGAGGCCGGTGAAGAGAACATAGAGGAGCGTGTTGGCGACGATGAATTTGATGTAGTCCGCGCCGCGCACCGGCGCGGAGAACGTCTTCATCAACGTCCATTCGGCCTCGGTGTAGCCGAAGCCGGGCCAGGTCCAGTTGCTTTCGCGGACGGCGCACATATTCGCCGACCAGAAAGCAAGCAGCGTCAGTCGGGATTTCGAAAGCTCCCCCATGCGGGGAGCCTATGCCCGCTAGTTCGAGCCGTCGAGAAGGCGGCGTGCGATGACCTGCGCCTGAATTTCCGCAGCGCCCTCGAAGATGGAGAGAATTCGCGCGTCGGCGAGGACGCGGGAGACCGGATACTCCATCGCAAAGCCGTTGCCGCCGTGAATCTGGAGCGCGTTGTCGGCTGACGCCCATGCGATGCGGGCGGCCAGGAGCTTCGCCATGCCGGCTTCGAGGTCGCAGCGGCGGCCCGAATCCTTCTCGCGTGCCGCATGATACGTGAGCTGGCGTGCGATCAGAATCTCGGCGGCCATCATCACGATCTTGTCGGCGACCCGCGGGAACGAATACAGCGGCTTTCCGAACTGGATGCGTTCGTGCGCATAGCGCATTCCCAGTTCCATCGCGGATTGCGCGACGCCGATGGCGCGGGCCGCGGTCTGGATTCGCGCGGCTTCGAACGTCTGCATCAGCTGTTTGAAGCCGTTGCCCTCGACGCCGCCGAGAAGGTTTTCGGCCTTCACTTCGAAACCGTCGAAGCCGATTTCGAACTCCTTCATGCCGCGGTAGCCGATGACTTCGATTTCGCCGCCACTCATGCCTTCGGCCGGGAAGGGATTTTCGTCGGTGCCGCGCGGCTTTTCCGCGAGCAGAATGGAGAGCCCCTGGTAGCCCTTTTCATCGGGCTTGGTGCGGCACAGGAGCGTCATCAGGTCTGCGCGCACCGGATGCGTGATCCAGGTCTTGTTGCCGTAAACCTTGAAGACGTCGCCCTTCTTCTCGGCGCGCGTTTTCAGCGACGCAAGATCGGAGCCGGTGTTCGGTTCGGTGAAGACGGCGGTCGGAAGAATCTCGCCCGAGGCGATTTTCGGCAGCCACTTTTTCTTTTGTTCGTCGGTGCCGCCGCCGAGAATCAATTCCGCTGCGATTTCGGAACGCGTGCCGAGCGAGCCGACGCCGATCCAGGCTCGCGAGAGTTCTTCGGAGACGAGGACCATCGACTCCTTGCCGAGGCCGAGGCCGCCGAATTCCTCCGGAATCGTCAATCCGAAGACGCCGAGTTCGGCCATCTTCGAAATGATCTCCATCGGAATGTATTCGTTGTTCAGGTGCCATTCGTGCGCATGCGGCACGACTTCGCTCTCGGCGAAGCGGTGCATTTCCGCGCGCATGGCGTCCAGCGTTTCGTCGAGACCGGCATCGCCGATCGTCAGCGCGCCTTGCGCTTTGGCGATTGCGCTGGCGAGCCGTGCGCGGACTTCCGCGTTGTTGCCCGCGATCAGGGCTTTGATGGCCGGCGTGATGCGTGCCGCGATTTTCTGTTCGTTCAGTCCGAGATCAGCAAGGCGCAGCATCTCGCCCTGGCTCATCGGGATGCCGCCGAAGATCTGCGCGAGGTACTCGCCGGCACCCACGCGCACGAGCAACTCTTCGAGTTCGCCGAAGCGGCCGGCCTCGATCATGCGTCCCGAATAGGCCGCAAGCTGCCGGATCGATTCCACATAGGTCGCGAGCCACGCGTAGCCGTGCGCGGCATGCTGTTCGCGCTCGATGGCGCCGGCGGAGACCTTGCCGCCTTCCGTGACCTTGGCGCGCACCGACGCCGAGGCTTCCGCGAGGAGCGCCTGCACCGAATCGCTGGCTTCGATCAGAAGCGGCAGCAGACTTTCTTCGCTCTGCAGGGCACGTGAAGCGGCTTGGGTCATCGGAGGCCTTCTATCGAGGATAAGCGTCGCATCCTTATTGGTGCGTTGCACAAATGCAAGGGGCAACCTTCTGTTAACCCTCTGGAGGCTTAACTGGCTGCGACTTTCGTAGAGACCGGCCCGGGACGAGACAGCCCGTGCCGCGATCTCGGCTACGCAGGGTTTTGACGATGCAGTTTCCGAAAATCGCTTTGCCGCAGGTTGCCACGCTTATTCTTCGCCGCCTGCCGGCACTCACGGTTCGAGCGCGCATCTTCACCCTCGCCATCATTCCCCTGGCCGGGCTCCTGGTCATCGGCATCTTCTTCGCAAACGGCGAGCGTCAGGTCGGCGCGGCCTTCGACACGGTGCAAAGTTCGGCCGACCTCGCTAACGCGAGCCGCGAATTCAAGAGCGCACTTTCGTCGATGCGCGTCGCGGTAAAAGATTATGTCGAAGGAAAAGATCCGGCACTGAAGCAGGGCTTCTACGATCAGCTCGGTATCGCGATCGAGAACCTCACCACGATTTCCAAGTTCGCCGACAAGCGCGAAGAAAAGACGGTCGCGAACCTGCGCGGCTCGCTGGTCTCGTTGCGTTCGAACTTCGAGTTTCTTACCGAAGGCAAGACGGCGCTCGGCTTCAGCGAAACCGAAGGCGGCCGTGGGCGGTTTGCAGAAGCCGCCGCCAAAGTCGAAACGCTGGTGACCAACGACAGCGCCAAGATGGCCGAGATCGATGCGTTGCGCCTGATCGCCTCGTTCGCCCAGGTGCGGCGTTACGAGATGGAGTTCATGATCTCGAACGACCTGAGTGCGACCTACAAGATTTACGCCGAGCTTGCGAACTTCACCGGGGCACTCGAGAAGGCCGCGCTGTCGAATACCCTGAAGGACAACATCAAAGCGGCCCTCGAAACGTATCGTGATGAATTCAGCGAGTGGATCTCGAAGACGCGCGTTGTCAGCACGCAGTCGGTCGTCATCCAGAACGCCACGGTCGATATGCAGTCGATGACCGACAGCATCATCGCACACGCCAAACAGCAGCAGGCAACCGCCGTCTTCGGACTCGACTCGTCGCAGTCGCGGACCCGGAACATCATTATCAGCGTCGGTATCGCAGTCGCGATGCTTAGCCTCGCGTTCAACTGGCTGATCGGTCTGAGCATCACGCGGCCGCTCGCCGGCCTTTCCGACGTCATGCGGCGTCTGGCGTCGGGCGAGATCGTCTCCGACATTCCGGCGGTCAAGGCACGCGACGAGATCGGCGACATGGCGCGAACGGTGGTCGTGTTCCGCGACAACGTCAGCGAGCGCAAACGGCTCGAAGGCGAGCAGGCCGATGCCTCGAGCCAGCGCGAGAAGCGCGTACGCGTGGTGGACGAACTGATCCGCACGTTCGGCGACAGCACGAATTCGGGGTTGAGCGCGGTGCGCAGCGCTTCCCAGAAGCTTACGGGCGCCGCCGACAAGCTCGGCGAGACGGCAGGCAACGTCGATTCCGAAGCCGGGCGCGCAGCGCAGGCCGCGGGCGCCGCATCCTCGAACGTCGCGCAGGCGGCGGTGGCGACCGAACAGCTGTCGGTTTCGGTGTCGGAGGTCGCACATCAGACGGCGACGTCCACCGATGTCGCGAATCGCGCCGTTGCTGAAGCGAAGCGTTCGGTGGCGATCATGCGCAATCTCGGCGATGCCGCATCGCGGATCGGCGAAGTGGTCGGTCTGATTCAGTCCATTGCCGCGCAGACGAACCTGCTCGCACTCAACGCCACCATCGAAGCCGCACGTGCGGGCGATGCCGGCAAGGGCTTTGCCGTGGTCGCGCAGGAAGTGAAGTCGCTCGCTTCGCAGACCGCTCGCGCGACCGAAGACATCGCGCACCAGATCGGATCGATCCAGGAAGCCTCCGGCGATGCCGCGACCGCGATCGATACCGTTTCGACCGTGATCGAGGAAATGTCGGCGATCGCCGCTTCGATCGCCTCGGCCATCGAGGAACAGAACGCTGCGGTCGTGTCGATTGCGGAGAACGTCTCGCGCGCTTCGAATGACGCCGATGCGGGCGCCGGCGCGATGAAGTCGGTGCAGACGGCTGCTGCGGGCGCGACTGCGACCGCGAGCGAAGTCGCCAATCTCGCGGTGACACTCGGCGGCGAAGCGGAGCGGCTTGAGATCGCGATCCGCGATTTCCTCGGCGCGGTTCGCGCCGCCTGAGCGGCGTCGCGAGCGGCTTGCAATTTCGCATCCGAATCGCGATCTGAAGGGTTTCCCGATAGGGTTTTCCCGTGCCCAAAGCCATTCGCATTGCCATCGACGCCTTCTGGCGCTTCAACGACGACGACGGCTGGGCGATTGCGAGTCACATCGCGCTCTCGGGCCTGATGGCGCTGTTTCCTTTCATGATCTTCGTGACGTCGCTCGCGGCCTTTTTCGGCTCGAAGGAACTCGCCGACAACACCGCACAGCTGCTGCTGGAAACATGGCCGCGCGAAGTTGCCGGACCGATCGCGCGCGAGATCCACGACGTGCTGACGAACGTTCGCACCGACGCGCTTACGTTCGGCATCGTGCTAGCGGTCTATTTTTCTTCGAGCGGTATCGAGAGCCTGCGGATCGGACTCAATCGCGCTTATGACGTCGGCGAGCAGCGCTACTTCTGGTGGCTGCGGCTGGAATCCATCGGTTACGTGCTGGTCGGCGCGGCCGGTCTGCTCGCGCTTTCGTTTCTCATCGTGCTGTGGCCGCTCTTGTGGCAAACGGCGGTGAAATTCATTCCGGCGCTCGAGCCGTTTCGCGGGGTCGCGGCCTTCGTGCGCTATGCGACGGCCTCGTCCGTACTCGTGGTTGCGCTGATTGTCGTGCACATGTGGCTGCCTGCGGGCAAGCGTACGCTCAGCGAAGTCGCGCCGGGCATCATCGTGACGCTGGTGCTCTGGCTGATCGCGGGTGCGGCCTTCGGTTATTACCTCGGCCGCTTCTCCTACAACTACGTCACGACCTACGCCGGTCTGGCGTCCTTCATGGTCGCGCTCGTGTTTCTCTATACGACCGCGTCCATCTTCATTTATGGCGGGGAATTGAACGCAGCTATTAAAGATGAGCGCTACGCACCCGCGATCAACAAGGTGCCGAAGAAAACCAAGCGGCGGAAGAAAAGTTAATCGGGCTTTCCGCTGCTCCAGCCCCAGAACCACGTGACGGCGATTGTTGCGACGAGCAGCCCGACGGGAATTCCGATCGTAATGATCGCGTACTCTTCCCGAGGGATGAGTTGCAACCAAGACGCCGCTTCGTACCCCAGGATGCCTGCGAACCATCCCATCGCAGCGGTGATGAGAAATATCATCACCGCAAGCGCGAAGCGGGCCAAACCCTAAACCTTCGTGCCCGACGCTTCGATCACATCGTCGAAGGTGCGCATGCCGGGGCGCTGCGCGTTGACGAGCACCGCCATGTTGCCGGGCTTATGCTGGTTCTTCCACATCTTGGTGTGGGCTGCCGGAATTTCCTTCCAGCTCAGCACTTCGCTCATGCACGGATCGACGCGGCGGTCGAGCACGAACTGGTTCGCGGCTGCTGCCTGCTTCAGGTGCGCGAAGTGCGAACCCTGCACGCGCTTCTGGCGCATCCAGACGTAGCGCGCGTCGAACGTGATGTTGAAGCCGGTGGTGCCGGCGCAGAACACGACCATGCCGCCGCGCTTCACGACGAGACACGAAACCGGGAAGGTCGATTCGCCGGGATGTTCGAAGACGATGTCGACGTCCTTCTTGCCGGTGATGTCCCAGATCGCCTTGCCGAACTTGCGGGCCTCTTTCACCCACTCGTTATACTCGGGCGTGTTTACCGTGGGCATCTGGCCCCAGCACTTGAAATCCTTGCGGTTGATCACGCCCTTGGCGCCGAGGCCGAGAACGTAATCGCGCTTGTCGTTGTCGGAGATGATCCCGATCGGATGCGCGCCGGAGGCGGCGGCAAGCTGGATGCCGAACACGCCGAGACCGCCGGAGGCGCCCCAGATCAAAACATTGTCGCCCGGCTTGATCGTGTGCGGCGCGTGGCCGAACAGCATGCGGTAGGCGGTGGCGAGCGTCAGCGTGTAGCAGGCCGACTCTTCCCAGGTGAGATGCTGCGGACGCGGCATCAACTGGCGCGACTGCACGCGGCAGAACTGCGCGAACGAGCCGTCCGGCGTTTCGTAACCCCAGATGCGCTGCGAGGGCGAGAACATCGGATCGCCGCCGTTGCACTCTTCGTCGTCGCCGTCGTCCTGATTGCAGTGAACGATGACTTCGTCGCCGACTTTCCAGCGCTTCACTTTCGCGCCGACCGCCCAGACGATTCCGGAAGCGTCGGAGCCCGCGACATGAAACGGCTGCTTGTGCACATCGAACGGCGAGATCGGCTGGCCGAGACCAGCCCAGACGCCGTTGTAGTTCACGCCGGCCGCCATCACGAGCACGAGCACGTCCTCGTCGCCGACCGGCCAGGTCGGCACGACCTCGATCTGCATGGATTCTTCGGGCGGGCCGTGGCGCTCGCGGCGGATCGCCCACGCATACATTTTCGAGGGCACGTGTCCGAGCGGCGGGATTTCGCCGATCTCGTAAAGATCTTTTGGACCTGTCTGCAACTTCGTGACGGCCGACATGGCAGCTCCGGAAAGAAAATGTCTCGGTTTGATGACGGCGGGAGCATGGCCCAAAGGATGTTGCAGCGCAATGTGCCCTTTGGCGGAGCAACAGGCTTAAATCTTCCGCAAGTGGCAGCCGCTACCCTCGAAAAATGCTTACTGCTGCCGCAACGTCATCCGCCGAAATGCCGCTTCTGCCCAAGTGGTTCGCGCTGCTCCTGTTCGCGTTCTGCGTGGCGAACGGGGTCTGGCTTGCGACCGCGCTCCTCACCGGAAGCTGGCTCTGGGATGCCGCGGGCAGGCTGATCTCGACCGACTTTCTGAACGTCTACGCGGCGGGAAAACTGGCGCTGTCGGGTACACCGGCGAGCGCCTATGACTGGCCCACGCACAAGCAACTCGAGATTCAAATCCTCGGCTATGACTTCAAGGGCTATTACGGCTGGCACTATCCGCCGTTCTATCTCTTCGTCGCAGCGGCTCTTGCGATGCTCCCCTATGCGGCCGCGCATGCCGGCTGGTCCGCGCTTTCGTTGTTGCCGTTCGTTGCCGCCGTTCGCGCGAGCGCTGCGAACCCTTCGGGATACCTGCTTGCGTTCGCCGCGCCTGCGTTGGTCGCCAATGTGCTCGTGGGGCAGAACGGATTTCTCACCGCCGCGCTGATCGGCTTCGCGCTCGCTCTTCTTCCGAAACGGCCCATGCTTGCAGGCATCTGCATCGGGCTTCTCACCTACAAGCCGCATTTCGGCATTCTGTTTCCGGTGGTGCTCATCGCCGCCGGGCACTGGCGTGCCTTCATCGCCGCAAGCGCCACAGCGCTCGTGCTCGTGGCGGCTTCAATTCTTGCCTATGGCCTCGAGCCCTGGCTCGCATTCCTGCGCTGGCTTCCGGTGACTTCGCAGGCTTTCCTCTCCGAAGGACGCGCGGAAATCGAAAAGATGCAGAGCCTGTTCGCGCTCCTGCGTACGTTCGGTGCCGCCGAATGGATTGCATGGAGTGCGCAGATCGCTTTCTCCGGCGCCATTGCGTTGGCGATCTGGAGCATCTGGCGAAGCCGCGAACACGCCTACGCGCTGAAAGCCGCGGCGCTTGGCGCGGGCGTGCTCTTGGCGACGCCTTACATCTATCTCTACGACATGGTGACGATCACGATCCCGATCGCATTTCTGTTTGCGCTGGGGATGTCGCGCGGTTTCCTGCGTTACGAAATTCCGGCGATCGCCTTTGCGATGCTGCTGATCGCAGTCTTTCCGTTCGTGAAGCTGCCGGTGGGGCTCGCCGCGTCGCTGGTGATCGCCGCCCTCGTGCTGCGCCGCGTAGCGGCACGCTGACTGCGCCGCACAAGCCGGGTTTTCCACCTGTCGCCGCACCCCTCGCGTTGCCGCCCGAAGTCTGCCTATCATTCTTTCGTCTAATAGGAGATTCGCGGGGGCGTCATCGCCGCCTGCGAGGAAATCCCCGCGGGTAACCGCATAAAATGGAGGACGGGGGCTATGGCACTTGAAAGCATTATTATTCTTCTGATCGTGGGCGCAGTCGCAGGCTGGCTCGCCGGCGTCATCATGAAGGGCTTCGGCTTCGGGCTGATCGGCAACATCGTCGTCGGCATCGTGGGCGCCGCAATCGCAAGCTGGCTGTTTCCCCGGCTCGGCGTATCGCTCGGCGCCGGCCTGGTCGGCGCGATCATTTCGGCGACCATCGGCGCGATCATCCTGTTGTTCGTGATCGGCCTCGTGAAGCGCCGCTGACGGCTTTACCGAGCGCGTATCGGCATACCCGGCGGGAAGCAATTCCCGCCGGTTTCGTTTTGCCCCGGCGGCTTGGTGGGACCGGCCTATTTTGCGGGCGGACTTGGCAAGCGTTATGCTGCATTGCAGGAAAGGGCCGCGCACCTGCGTTTTCAGGGGTGCGGGCAGGGGCTGGCGATGGCTGAGAAGAAAAGCGCGACCGGGAAGCTGAAAGAGGCGCCGTGGCTGATCCGCACCTATGCGGGGCATTCGACGGCTGCGGAGTCCAACAAGCTCTACCGTTCGAACCTTGCGAAAGGCCAGACCGGTCTTTCGGTCGCCTTCGATCTGCCGACGCAGACCGGCTACGACTCCGATCATTTGCTGGCGAAAGGTGAAGTCGGCAAAGTCGGCGTTCCCGTCTCGCATCTCGGCGACATGCGCACGCTGTTCGACGGCATTCCGCTCGCCTCGATGAACACGTCGATGACGATCAACGCGACGGCGGCATGGCTCTTGTCGCTTTACGTCGCGCTCGCGGAAGAAACCGGTCAGCCGAAGACTTCGCTTTCGGGAACGACGCAGAACGACATCATCAAGGAATATCTTTCGCGCGGCACGTATGTTTTTCCGCCCGCGCCTTCGATGCGGCTCACGCGCGATACGATTCTTTACACGACGCGCGAAGTGCCGAAGTGGAATCCGATGAACGTCTGCTCCTACCATTTGCAGGAAGCGGGCGCGACGCCGACGCAGGAACTGGCTTACGCGCTCGCCACTGCGATCGCGGTGCTCGACGGCGTCAAGGCCGCCGGCGGTATCGAAGGAAAAGACTTCGAAGAAGTCGTCGGCCGCATTTCCTTCTTCGTGAATGCGGGCCTGCGTTTCGTCACCGAGATGTGCAAGATGCGCGCCTTCACCGAACTCTGGGAAGAGATCACGCGCGAGCGCTACGGCGTAACCAACGAAAAGCACCGCCGCTTCCGCTATGGCGTGCAGGTG
>VFQR01000772.1_pt1 | contig 33710 bp, 32 predicted proteins | sample 3512321 | NCBI WGS metagenome assembly VFQR01 (sample SAMN10412374, study PRJNA504923) | tailings metagenome | isolation source: Relicate 3 Philex TSF1 revegetated site | place: Philippines: Tuba, Benguet | collected 2017-08-29 | reverse complement strand
CGTCCTCGGAATAAACCGTCACCAGCAGGCGATCGGCCGGCAGGCCGTATTCCTTGGTGATCAGGTTCCAGGCGAGTTCGATCGCGCGTTCCTTGAAGTAGTCGCCGAAGGAGAAATTCCCCAGCATCTCGAAGAAGGTGTGGTGGCGGGCGGTGTAGCCGACATTGTCGAGGTCGTTGTGCTTGCCGCCGGCGCGCACGCATTTCTGGGCCGTCGTCGCCCGGACATAGGGCCGCTTCTCCTGGCCGGTGAAGACGTTCTTGAACTGCACCATGCCGGAATTGGCGAACATCAGCGTGGGATCGTTGCGCGGGACGAGCGGCGAGCTTTCCACCACCTCATGGCCGTTGCGCCGGAAGTAGTCGAGGAAGGTCGCGCGGATGTCGTTGCTGCTGGTCATGGTCCTGGGATCGCCGGCGAAAAAAGCCCCGTGAGTTACCGCGCGGCGGCCCCCGCGTCGAGGCCCAGCGCCCGGAGCGCCTCGGCCAGCCCCGCCGCGTCCCGGAAATGATGCGCCTGCATGCCCACCGCCTCGGCGCCGCGGACATTCTTCTCGCTGTCGTCCACGAAGAGGCAGCGCCCGGCCTCCAGCCCGTTGCGGTCCAGCAAGGCGCGGTAGATGGCCGGGTCGGGCTTGAGCAGCCGCTCCTCCCCGCTCACCACCACGTCGCGGAAGCGGTTGAGGAAGCCGAAGCGGGCGCGGGCCTCGGCGAACTTCTCGGTCGAGAAATTGGTGATGGCGTAGAGCGGCACGCCGGCCGCCAGCAGGCCGTCCAGGATGTCGGGCGTGCCCTCGACCGGGCCGGGCACCATCTCGTGCCAGCGGTCGGAATAGGCGCGGATCAAGGGTTCGTGGTCGGGGAACAGGGCGATGCGCTCGGCGATCGCCTCGGCCCAGGGGCGGCCGCGATCCTGCTCGACATTCCAGGCATCGGTGCAGATCTCCGCCAGGAAGCGCTCCATCGCCGCCTCCTCCTCGAAGAGCTTGCGGTAGAGGAAGCGCGGATCCCAGCGGATCAGCACATTCCCGACATCGAACACGACGGTGTCCACCCGCATCCCGGCCTCCCTCTGGCGGCTATGCACACCGGCCCGGCGCGCGGCGCAAGCCCTTGCGGACCCGCCTTTCCGGGCGCAGAAGGCGGCCCCTCCCCCGCGTCCGGCGCCCCGCATGAACGACCGCATCTCGCTCCCCAAGGATCGCATCCGCATCCTGCTGCTCGAAGGCATCGCCGATTCCGCGGTGGAGCTGTTCGGCGGCGCCGACTACGTGACGATCCAGCGCGAGAAGCGCGCGCTGGAAGGCCAGGCGCTGATCGAGGCGGTGAAGGGGGTGCATATCCTCGGCATCCGCTCCCGCACCGAGGTGACGGAGGAGGTGCTGGAGGCGGCCGACCGGCTGATCGCGATCGGCTGCTTCTGCATCGGCACCAACCAGGTGGATCTGCGCGCGGCCGCGCGGCGAGGGGTGGCGGTGTTCAACGCCCCCTTCTCCAACACGCGCTCCGTCGCAGAACTGACGCTCGCCGAGGCGGTGATGCTGCTGCGCGGGATCGTGGACAAGTCGAACGCGGCGCATGCCGGCGGCTGGGACAAGTCAGCGGCCAATTCCTGGGAGATGCGCGGCAAGACGCTCGGCATCATCGGCTACGGCAACATCGGCAGCCAGCTTTCCGTGCTCGCGGAGGCCTTCGGCATGCGGGTGATCTACCACGACCACACGGCGAAGCTGCCGCATGGCAACGCCGCGCAGGCGATGAGCTTGCCGGACCTGCTGCGCAACGCCGATGTGGTCACCATCCACGTGCCGGAGACGGCCGACACCATCGGCATGATCGGCGCCGCGCAGCTCGCGCTCATGAAGCCCTCCGCCGTCTTCATCAACAATGCCCGCGGCACGGTGGTGGATGTGGCGGCGCTGGCCGCCGCGCTGAAGGAACGCCGCATCCTCGGCGCGGCGGTGGATGTCTTCCCCGAGGAACCCAAGCGCAATGGCGAGCCCTTCGTCTCGCCGCTGCAGGGGGCGCCGAACACGATCCTCACCCCGCATATCGGCGGCAGCACGGCGGAGGCGCAGGACCGCATCGGCGCCGAGGTCGCGCGCAAGCTGGTGGACTACAGCGACACCGGCGCGACGATGGGCTCGGTAAACCTGCCGCAGGTGCAGCTTCCCGCGCGCCCGACCGGCGCGCGCTGGACGCATCTGCACCGCGACGCCCCGGGCATCCTCTCCCGCATCAACGAGAGCTTCGGCCGGCGGGGGCTCAACATCGCCGCGCAGTACTACCAGACCGATTCCGAGCTGGGCTACGTCGTGGTGGAGAGCGTCGAGGCGCGCGCCGAGGCGGAGGCGATCCTCGCGGAGCTGCGCGCCCTGCCCGGCACGGTGCGGGCGCGGCTGATCTACGAGCGCGGCTGACGACGCCTCACAGCGGCCAGACCCACAGCAGCAGCGGCAGGCTGATCGCGACGACGAGGATCTCGAGCGGCAGGCCGAGCCGCCAGTAGTCGCCGAAGCGGAAGCCGCCGGGGCCCAGGATCAGCGTGTTGTTCTGGTGCCCGATCGGGGTGAGGAAGGCGCAGGCCGCGCCGATCGCCACCGCCATCAGGAAGCTGTCCGGGCTGACGCCCAGCGCCTGAGCGATCCCGATGGCGATCGGGCACATCACCGCCGCCGTGGCCGCGTTGTTCATCACGTCCGAGAGCGTCATCGTCACCACCAGCACCAGGCCGATCGCCAGCACCGCAGCGCCGCGCGCGACCGTCTCCACCAGGAAGCGCGCCAGCAACTCGGCGGCGCCGGTCGTCTGCATCGCGTCCGCCACCGGGATCAGCGCGGCGAGCAGCACGATCACCGGCCAGTCCACCGCCCGGTAGAGCCCGCGCGCCGGCACGGTGCCGGCCAGCACCGAGACCAGCGCGCCCAGGGTGAAGGCGACGGCGGCGGGCAGCAGCCCGAGCGCCGCCACCGCCACCGCGCCGAGCATGATCCCGCCGGCCAGCGCGGCGCGGCGCGGATCGGGGATGCGCAGCGCGCGCTCCGCCAGCGGGACGCATTCGGCATCGGCGGCGAACTCGGCCAGCACCTCGGCCGGTCCCTGCATCAGCAGCAGGTCGCCCGCCCGCAGGCGGATGGCGCGCAGCCTCTCCTGCGTGCGGCGGCCGTCGCGGGAGACGGCGAGCATGTTCACGCCATAGCGCGTGCGGATCATCACCTCGCTCGCCGAACGCCCGATGAGCGGCGAATCCGGCCGCACCACGTATTCGCGCAGCAGGATCTCATCCTCCGGCTTGCGCGGCTCCACCGCCGGCTTGTCCGGCTTGTCCTGCGCGGCGGGCTCCACCTCCTCCTCCAGCCGCAATCCGAGCGCGCTGATCGCGTCGGCGAGCGCCTCCACATCCGCCTCGACGAGCAGGATGTCGCCGGCGCGCACCCGGTGGATGCCGCGCGGGGCGATCATCCGCACCTCGGCCCGCACCAGGCCGAGCACCTGCGCGCCATCGCCGCCGAGCGCCGCCTCGATCTCGCGCAGCGTCATCCCGGCGGCCTTGCTGCCCTCGTCCACGCGCAGCTCGGTCATGTAGGCGCCGGTCTCGAAGGCCTCGGCGCTGCCGGCGCTGCGCGCGGGCACCAGCCGCCAGCCGAGCAGCGCGACGAAGCCGATGCCGGCGGCCGCCACGGCAATGCCGACCGGCGTGAAATCGAACATGCCGAACGCCTCTCGCCCCGTCTCGGCGCGGAAGCCGGCGACGATCAGGTTGGAGGGCGTGCCGACCAGCGTCGTCATCCCGCCGAGGATCGTGCCGAAGGCGAGCGGCATCAGCACCCGCCCTGGCGGCAGGCCGAGCCGGCCCGCCATCTGCACCGCCACCGGCATCAGCAGCGCGAGAGCGCCGACATTGTTCATGAAGGCCGACAGCCCGGCGCCGAGCCCCATCAGCAGGGCAAGGCTCGCGGTGCGCCCCGCCTCGCGCGGCAGGACGAGCCGCGCCACCACGTCCACCGCGCCGGACTCCTGCAGCCCGCGGCTCAGCACCAGAACGGCGGCGACCGTCACCACCGCGGGGTGGCCGAATCCCGCGAAGGCCTCCGCCGTGCCCACGACGCCGGCGAGGACCGCGGCCATCAGCGCGATCACCGCGACCACGTCGTGACGCAGCCGGCCCCACAGGAACAGGCCCATCGTCACGACGAGAATGAGGAAGATCGCGCCCTGGCCGTAGGTCATGCCGGCGGTGTCTCCTGGCGCGTCATCGGGTCCGGCATGCTCCTGCTGGTCAACCGGCGAGCGGCGCCGCGGTTGCAGGCGCGGCGAGGGTCATACCGGGCGCACGAAGGTTTCACCTTCGTGCCCCTCAGACGCCGGGCGGCGGCCATCCGGCCGCCTTGGCTTCGCGGCATAGGCCGCGGGCCGCGTTCGCGGCCTCGGCCCTGCGGGCCGCAAGTCGGAACTTCGTGCGCCTCGTATCAGTCGCGGCGCACCTGCCGGGCGGGGAGGTGGATCGTCACCTCCAGCCCCTCCGGCCGCCAGTCGAATGCCGAGGTGCCGCCGAGCTGGCGCTCCACCGTGTTGCGCACCACCGAGGAGCCGAAGCCCTGATGCGATGGCGGGCCGGCGAGCGCCGGGCCGCCGCGCTCAGTCCAGCGCAGCTCGAGGCCGCCCTTCTCGCAGCGCCTCCAGCACACCGCAAGCCGGCCCTCCGGCACCGAGAGTGCGCCATACTTCGCCGCGTTCGTCGCCAGCTCGTGCAGCGCCATCGCGAGCGGCTGGGCGGCGCCGGCGGCGAGCGCGAGGTTCGGCCCCTCCAGCGTGATCCGGTCCGGCCCGGACTCCGCGCGATGCGGCGCGAGCTCGGCCGCGACCAGCTCCGCCATCTCCGCCCGGTCCCAGCCCTCGCGCGCGAGCAGGTTGTGGGCGCGCGCCATCGCGGCGATGCGCCCGATGACCGCGGTGCGGAACGCCTCCGGGTCGCGGTCCCGCGTCAGGCCGACGATCGCCTGCACCACCGCGAGCGCGTTCTTGGCGCGGTGGTCCACTTCGCGCGCCAGCAGCATCTGCCGCTCCTCGGAGCGCCGGCGCTCCGTGATGTCCTGGTTGATGCCGCGCACCAGCACGGGGCGGCCCTCGGCATTGCGCACCACCTCGCCGCGCGCGGCGATCCAGCGCTGCTCGCCGGTGTCGGCGCGGCGGATGCGGAAGGCATAGTCGAAGCGGGTGTAGCTCGGGTCGTTGCGCACCGCCTCGCGGCGGAGATGGTGCGCCTCGCGGTCCTCCGGCTCGATCAGCGCGAGATGGTCGGCCGATTCCATCCAGGGCGGGCGGCCTTCGGGATCGAGGCCGTAGAGACGGAACATCCCGGCCGACCAGTAGGCGCGCGTGCCCGGCAGCACGCGCTCGAACACGCCGACCTCGGCCGATTCCTGCGCCGTGCGCAGCCGCGCCTCGCTCTCGGCGAGCGCCGCGGCGGCCTCGCGGCGCTCGGTGATGTCCATGGTGACGCCGACCATGCGCAGCGGCCGCCCCGCGGCATCGCGCTCGACCTCGCCGCGGCCCACCATCCAGCGCTCCTCGCCGGTGTCGGCCCGGCGGAAGCGGAATTCCACGTCGTAGCGCGCGGCGGGATCGGCCACCGCCCGGTCGGCACTGGCGCGCACGCGGGGACGATCCTCGGGATGGATATGCGCGTAGAAGGCATCGCGGTCGGCCGGCGCATCCGGGCCGAAGCCGAGCAGCTCATGCAGCGGTCCCGACCAGAAGACGGTGCCGTCGGCGAGATCCACCTCCCACACCCCGACGCCGCCGGCATCCTGCGCGCGGCGCAGCCGCTCCTCGCTGGCCAGCAGCGCGGCCTCCGCGGCGCGGCGGGCGGTGATGTCGCGCACCACCAGCGCGAAGCGGCCGCGCGGCTCCACCGGCGTGGCGAAGATGTCGAACCAGCGCCCCAGCGCCGCCGACCCGCGCTCGAAGCGCAGCGTCTCGCCGCCCAGCGCGACGCGGCCATAGAGGTCGAGCCAATGCTCCTCCAGCACGGCCGGCCGCAGTTCCAGCGCGGTGCGGCCGACCGGATCGAGCAGCCCGGTCATCGGCGTGAACAGCGGATTGACCTCGATGTAGCGGAAATCCGTGGGCGTGCCGGCCTCGTCCAGCACCAGCTCGCAGAGCGCGTAGCCCTCGTCGATCGCCTGGAACAGCCGGCGCAGCCGCGCCTCGCTCTCGGCAAGCCTGGCCTGCGCGGCACGCTCCTCCGTCACGTCGCGGACATAGGCGACGACGCCGCCATCCTCGCGCGGGTGGCACTCGAAGCGGAGGGCGCGGCCGGCGGAGGCTTCCTGCTCCGCCGCGGCGGCCTGGCGCAGCGCCATGGTGCGCGCCACCGCCGCGCCGACCGCGCCGCTCGCCAGCGCGGGCAGCGCGAGCCGCCAGTCCTCGCCGACGAGGTCGCGCCCCGCGTCGAGCAGCGCGGCGCCGCGGCGGCTGAGGAAGGCGATGCGCCACGCCGGGTCGAGCGCGATGACGCCGTCATTCGAGGCCTCAAGCACCGTCGCCAGTTCCCGCTGCCCCGCGTCCACCGCGCGGCGGCTGCGCGCGGCGCGGGCGAGGGCGGCGGCGACACCCGCGCCGAGCGCGCCGACCACGAGGGTCGCCAGGCCGAACAGGAGGGCATTGCGCCAGAGCCGCGCGCGGAAGGGCGCGAGCGCCGCCTCGCGCGGGAGCGCCGCGGTGGCGATCACGCCCCGGTCCTCGCCAACCAGCCGCCAGGCGACCAGGAACCCTTCGCCACCCGGGGTGGCGGCCTGGTGGCGGCCGGCGCGCGCGGTGCCGGCCAGCGCGCGCAGCGCCGCGTCCGGCCCGCCCGGCCCGGCCGCCGGGCGCTCCTCGGCATCCGCGGGCGGCAGGGGGTGCAGCATCACCGGCGCGCCATCCGGCAGGCGGTAGAGCCCGATGCGGCCCTGCGGCCCGAGGCCGAGCCCGGCCTGGAAGCGCTGGAAATCCTCGGCATGCAGCGAGGCCTGCACCAGGCCGAGGAAGCCCTGCCCCGGGTCCCGGATCGCCCGGTTGTAGCTGAAGAACCAGAGCCCGGTGACGCGGCCCAGCAGCATCGCCGAGAGGTCGCTCTCCGCCCCGTCGCGCAGCGGCGCGAAATAGGGTCGGCCCGAGAGGTCGAGCGGCGGCGCCTCCGCCTCCAGCGTGTAGGAAGCGAGCAGCCCGGTGCGGTCCACCAGCCAGAGCGAGCCGATCTGCGGCGCGTGGTCCAGCAGCGCGACCAGATCCGGCTGTCCGGCCCCGCGATAGGCCTCGATGCCGTCCCGCCGGACGCGGTCGGCGACCTGTTCGGTGACGATGCGGGCGACGGCGAGCGTGCGCTCGGCATGCTCCGCGGCACCGAAGGCCGCGCGCTCGACGCTCGCCCAGCCATCCTCCAGCGTCGCCCGGTAATCCTCCCGCGTGATCGCGGCGAAGGCGGCGCAGAGCAGGACGAGGACGACGCCGATCAGCGCGGCCAGGCGCCGGCGCGCCGGTTCCACGCCCGGGCGTTCGGCGGGCGTTGTGGTGGTTCCGGTCAGGCCGGGCGCGGAGGGCCCAGCGAGGCGCCCTTCGTCCGGCATGTCCCCGTCACGCTGACGGGCGGCCAACTGCCCGCCCCGCGCGTCTAGCCCGAACCGCCGCGCTCCGGCAATCGCCGTCTCGCGGGGCGCGCCGCCTCAGCGGCGTTCGACCACCTCCACCACCTGGTCGCCGGCGTAGAGCGGCATCCAGGGGCGGCGGATGGAGCCGACCCAGGCGGAGGCGATCGGGCAGGTGATGGTCTCCAGCACCTCCCCGGCCATGGCGATCATCTCGCCCATCACCTGGCCGCCGACCATGTCGTCGCCCGGCGCGACGGCGGGGTTCCAATAGCCGCCGCGGGTGCATTTCACATGCACGGCGTTGCCGCCGTAGCGGATGTCCTGCGCCACGGGCGGCGCGCCGGGCAGCATCCCGAGGGCGCGGGTGATGCCGCTGAGCGCGGTGGCGAAGTTGGCCAGATCCTCCTCGCGCACCCGCGCCCCGCCGCCGGACTCCACGATGATCGCGGGGATGCGGAGCCGGCGCGAGACATTCGTGAAGAAGCCGCCGTCCAACCAATCCTCGGCGGAGCCCCACTGGTAGCGGCTGCCGACGCTGGCGGCGAGGCGCCGGCCTTCCTGTTCCACGGCGCCGTCGCCCTTGGCATCGTGGATCACGTAGAAGGCGGTGATGGTGAGCTCGCCGCCCGAGTGGAGGTCCATCAGCACGTCGCCCTGCTCCTTCGCGATCTCCATCAGGCGATGCGCGAGCTGCTCGGTGACGGCGCCGTCCTTCCTGCCCGGAAAGATGCGGTTGAGGTTCATGCCATCCTGCGGCGTGAGCCGGCTGTGCTGGCGCTGCCCGAGCGGGTTGGCGCAGAGCAGCCCGGCGATGCTGCCCTTCATCTGCGCGAGGTCTAGTCCGCGGAGGAACCGCGCGAGCGCGATCGGCCCGACATTCTCGCCGCCATGGATCAGGCAGGTGACGAGCAGCCGCGGCCCCTTCTGCGCGCCGCGCGCCAGCATGACTGGGGAGGTGACGGGGCCGAGCGGATCCTCGATGAGCGGGATCACGCCGGTCGCGAGTTCGCCGGGGGCCGCCTCCGCCGTGCCGAAGCGCATTCTCGTCAGCTCCTTCATGCCGTGCGGAGCGGCACCAGCGCCGCCGCCTCCCAGCGTGCCGTGGCCGGCGCGCCGGGCTTGAACAGATCGGTCCAGCTCGCGGGGCCTTCGGCCAGCAGAAGCCGCCCCGAAGGCAGGCGCAGCGAGGCGTGCGTGCCGGTGCCGAGGAAGCTCACCACCTCGACCGTGCCGGCAGCGGCGTTGGCGCCTTCGGCCGGGGCGGCGTCGAGCGCGATGCGCTCAGGCCGCAGCAGCCAGGCGGCGCCGCCCTCCTCGGCGGGGGCGAGGGTCACGCCGGGTTCCGCCAGGGCGTCGAAGATGTTGGCGCGGCCGATGAAGCCGGCGACGAAGCGCGTCGCGGGCCGGTCGTAGATCGCGCGCGGCGTGCCGATCTGCTCGATGCGGCCCTGGTGCATCACCGCGATGCGGTCGGAGATCGCCATCGCCTCCGCCTGGTCATGCGTGACGAAGAGCGTGGTGACGCCGAGCGAGGTCTGCAGCCGCCGCATCTCGATGCGGGTGCTCTCGCGCAGCAGCGCATCGAGGTTGGAGAAGGGCTCGTCCAGCAGCAGCACCGCAGGGTTGATCACCAGCGCGCGTCCGACCGCGACGCGCTGCTGCTGGCCGCCCGAGAGCTGCTTCGGCAGCCGCGCCTCCAGCCCTTCGAGCTGGAGCAGCGCGACCATGCGCGTCACGCGGTCCGCGATCTCGGCGCGGGGCACGCCGCGGCGCTTCAGGCCGAAGGCGATGTTCTCGGCGACGGAGAGATGCGGGAACAGCGCATAGGATTGGAACACCATCCCCGCATTGCGCTTGTGCGGCGGCAGTCGCGTGATGTCGGCGCCGTCCATCAGCACGCGGCCGGCGGTGGGCTCGACGAAGCCCGCGACCATGCGCAGCGTGGTGGTCTTGCCGCAGCCGGACGGGCCGAGCAGCGCCACCAGTTCGCCCGGCGCCACGGCCAGGTCCACGCCGGCGACGGCACGCGTCGCGCCGTAGCGCTTCTCGATCCCTTCCAGTGTCAGAGTCGTGCTCATCGCTTGGCGAAGACCTGTTGAAGGAGCATGAGCAGCCCCGCGAGCATGATGAGAAGGGAGGACGCCGCCACCACCGTCGGGTCGAACTGCATCTGCGCCGCGCCGTAGAGCACGACGGTCAGCGGTGCCTCGCGCGCGGAACCCACGAACAGCGCCATCTCCACCTCGTCGAAGGAGAAGATGAAGGCGAGCGCCGCGGCCGCGAAGAGCCCGGGCCGCAGCGCCGGCAGCGTGACCAGCAGGAAGGCCTTGATGGGCGAGGCGCCGAGATTCTGCGCCGCTTCCTCCACGGAACGGTCCACGCGCCGCAGCACCGGCAGCATCACGCGCAGCACGAGCGGCACGCCGACCAGCAGATGACCCGCGATCAGCCGCGGCGTGCCGCCCGGCAGCAGCGGCGTGCTGGCGAAGAACAGCGTGAGCGCGACGGCGAGCACGAGCGTGGGCAGGATCAGCGGCGAGAGGAACACCGCCTCCAGCAGCGCGCGGCCCGGGAACTCCAGCCGCGTCAGCGCCACCGCCGCCAGCGTGCCGATCACCAGCGAGAGCAGCGCCACCGTGGAGGCCAGGCGCAGGGAAATAAAGAAGCCGCCGACATAGCGTGGATCGGTCAGCGCAGCCTGGTACCAGCGGAAGGAGAAGCCCTCCGGCGGGAAGGCGATGTAGCCGGTGTCGCCGAAGGAGGAGGCGACGATCACCGCGAGCGGACCGAGGATATAGACGAAGGCGAGCGCCGAGAGCGTCCAGAGCAGCCAGCCCAGCCCGGTCTTCAGACTGGTCATGGGCGTTCGGTCGAACGGTCGGCCGCACCGACCAGCCAGCCATAGAGCAGCGCGACGATGAGCGAGATGCCAAGCAGAAGCGCCGCGATCGCGGCCGCGAAGGGCCAGTCCAGCAATTCCAGCGTCTGCTCGTAGATCGTCACCGCCATGAAATGCGCCCGCGCGCCGCCGACCATCGAGGGTGTCGCGAAGGCGCTGACGGAGAGCGAGAAGACCAGCAGCGACCCGGCGACGATCCCGCCCGAGGCGAGGCGCAGCGTCACCAGCCACATCGTCGCCAGCGGCGTCGCGCCGAGGCCAAGCGCGGCATGCTCCAGGTCCCGGTCAATGCCGCGGATCACCGCATAGAGCGTGATCACCATGATCGGCAGCAGCACCTGCGCCATGGCGATCACCACGGCCGCGAAGGTGCCGAGCAGCGCGAAATCCGGCTCCACCAGGCCGCTGCCCTGCAGCAGCCGGCTGATCGTGCCACCACGGTAGAACAGCACCATCCAGGCGAAGCTGCGCACCACCGCGCTAACCCAGAGCGGAAAGGTCGTCAGCAGCAGCAGCAGCCCCGCCCAGCGCGTCTCGCTGCGTGCGAGCAGGAAGGCGAGCGGAAAGCCGAAGACCAGCGTCACCGCCGTGACGGAGACGCCGAGCGTCAGCGAGTTCACCAGCACGCCGAGCCAGTAGCTGTCGCCGAGGAAGCGCGCGAAATGCCGCGTCGTCGGCGGATCGCCCACCGACAGCGAGAGCAGGCCGGCCTGCGGCCAGAGGAAGAACAGCGCGAAGACGAGCGCCGCCGGGGCCAGCAGCGCGGCCCCGACGGCGAAGCGCTGTGCGGTGCTGGTCAGTGCACCAGAGCCCCGACTCTCACCGCGCGATGTCGCGGTTGAAGCGCTCCGTCCAGGCAGGGCGGTTCGCGTTGACGAAATCGCGGTCGATCGGCGCGAGCTTGTCGGTCGGCGCCATGAAGCGGCCGACTTCCGGCGGCAGCGGCGCGCTGGTGGAGGGCGCCCAGCCGATCTGCTTCGCGATCTCCACCTGCACGGCCGGGTCGAGATGCATGTTGATCGCCGCCGAGGCGATGTCCGCGTTGCGGCTGCGCCGCGCGACGCAGGCGACCAGCAGCACATAGGGCGCGCCCTCGGCCGGCACCGCATAGCCCACCGGGATCCCCTGCGCCGTCGCGCGCATCGCGGAGGCCCCGTCATAGGGCATGATCCAGATGTCGCCGGAGGCGAACAGCGTCTGCACCTCGGCGGCCGTGCGGAAGATGGTGGCGCGGCGGGCGATGCGGCCAATCGCCTCGAAGCCCGGATCCATGTTGCGCTCGCTGCCGCCGAACGTCTTCGACAGCATGATCAGGAAATCCGTGCCGTAGCCGTTGGTGATGTGCGGGAAGGCGACATGGCCCTGGAATTCGGGCTTGAAGAAGTCGCGATAGGAGGTCGGCGGCGCCGGCACCTTGTCGGTGCGGTAGAGGATGCCCTCCGTCACCAGGCCCCAGGCGATCCAATGGCCGTCGGGGTCCTTCAGATGCGCCGGCACGCTGCCGAAATTGGAACCCGCGGGAATCGCCTGCGTCAGCCCATCGGTCTTCGCCACCGCCTCCTGCCCGCCCGAGAACATGAACAGGTCGATCTGCGGGCTGTTCGCCTCCGCGCGCATGCGGGCGAAGGCCTGGGCCGAGAGCAGCGGGGTCTGCGTGCAGCGCGCGCCGGTCGTACGCGTCACCTCGTCATAGACCATGCGCTGGATCAGTTCCTGGCTCGGCCCGCCGAAGGCCGTCGCCACGAGTTCCCGCCCACGGAATGGCTGCGCGAGGGCGGCGCCCGGCAGCATCCCCGCCGCGAGGCCGGCCCCCAGCACGGAACGCCGCGACAGCGCGGCCGAAAGGGTCTGGTCGGAGGACATCTTGCGATCCTTCACGCTTACGTCAGCCCCGATCATGCGCCAGGGCCTTTCGCCTCGGCAAGCCGCGCGCGGGATTCCGCGAGCAGGCAGAGGATCTCGAACAGCATCGTTGCGCCGGCGATCGCGGTGATGCCGGCGCTGTCATAGGGTGGCGACACCTCCACCACATCGGCGCCGACCAGGTTGAGCCCGCGCAGGCCGCGCAGCATCCGCATCGCCTCGCGCGGCGTGAAGCCGCCCGCCTCGGGCGTGCCGGTGCCCGGCGCGAAGGCGGGGTCGAGGCAATCGATGTCGAAGGTCAGGTAGCAGGGGGCCCCGCCCGCGACGCGCCGCGCCTCCGCGGCCACCGCATCGGGGCCGAGTTCCTCGCATTCCTCGATCGTCATGATGCGGATGCCGGCGTCCCGCGCCCATGCCATGTCGTCCACGCCGTAGAGCGAGCCGCGGATGCCGATCTGCACGATGCGCTTCGGATCGAGCAGCCCCTCCTCGATGGCGCGCCGAAAAGGCGTGCCATGGGTGTAGCGGCTGGTGCCGAAGTAGAGGTCGCTCGTGTCCGAATGCGCGTCGAAATGCACGAGGCCGAGCGGCCCGAAGCCCGGCATGCCGCGCGCCATCCCGCGCAGCACCGGCAGCGACATCAGGTGATCGCCGCCGGCGGCGAGCGTCCAGGCGCCGGCGGCGCAGAGCCCCGCGACGAACGCCTCGACGCGCGCCAGGGTCTCCATCACATCCACCGGGTTGACCGGCGCGTCCCCGACATCGGCGATACGGCAGAGCGCGGCGGGTTCCACCAGGCTCACCGGATGCACGCGACGCATCAGCGTCGACGCGCCGCGCAGCTCGCGCGGTCCGTGCCGCGTGCCGGGGCGGTTCGTCGTCGCGGCGTCGAAGGGGATGCCGAGCAGCGCGATGTCGAGCCCCGTCGCATCCTGCCGCACCGGCATGCGCATGAAGCTCGGCGGCGCCGCGAAGCGCGGCGTGACGGTGCCGTCGATCGGCTGGGGCCAGGTCGGCTCCGAGGTCATGCGGCGGGCTCCCGATGGTGCGCCGACAGATTGCGGAGCGCCGGACTTTGCGCAACCCGCCGCCCCTTCGCCTGCGCCGCCGCGCATGGCAGGGTCGGCGCGAGGCAGGGGATGACCGCATGACGACACGCTGGTGCCGCTTCGAGGCCGAGGGCAAGGCCCGGCACGGCCGGATCGAGGGCGACCAGATCCTCGCGCTCGACGCCGCCCCCTGGGATGGCGGCGCCGAGACCGGGGCGCGGCATGCGTTGACGGCGGTGAAGCTCCTTCCGCCCGCGATCCCGCCGACCTTCTACGCCGTTGGCCTCAACTACCGCGAGCACATCGTCGCCGCCGCGCGGCGGCGTGGCGTCGAGCCCGCCTTTCCCGAACGCCCCGATGTCGGCTACCGCGCGGCGAACGCGCTCTGCGCGGATGGCGATCCCATCGTGAAGCCCCGGGATTCGGGCGAGCTGTTCCAGTACGAGGGGGAGCTGGTGGCCGTGATCGGCAAGCGTGGCCGCCACATCACTCGGGAAAGCGCGCTCGATCACGTCTTCGGCTGGACGATCGGCAACGATGTGAGCGAACGCGGCTGGCAGCGCGGCGACCGCACGCTGTGGCGCGCGAAGAACAGCGACAGCTTCAAGCCGATGGGCCCCTGGATCACCACCGGCCTCGACTATCGTGGCATGACCACGACCATCCGCCTGAACGGCGAGGAGGTGGACCGCTTCGCCACCGCCGGCATGATCCACGATGTCGAGACCTACATCGTCGAGATCAGCCGCTACTGCACGCTGCATCCCGGCGACGTGCTCTGGATGGGCACGGATGGCACGCCGCGCAACATGAAGCCTGGCGATGTCTGCGAGATCGCCATCACCGGCCTCGGCACGCTGCGCAACCCCGTCATCGCGGAGACCTGATGGACCACAACCTGGAAAGCGCGGCCGACGCCCTGCTGCGCGCCCGCTACGGCGAGGCCGACGCGCCGGCCGACATCGCGATGAACGCGGTCATCGCGACGCTGCTCGCGCATCGCTCGGTACGGCATTTCGCGCCCGATCCGCTGCCGCCGGGCACGCTCGAAACGCTGGTCGCCGCCGCGCAATCCGCCGCCACCTCCTCGAACCTGCAATGCTGGAGCGTGATCGCCGTGGAATCGCCGGAACGGCGCGCGCGGCTCGCCAAGCTCGCCGGCAACAGCGGCGATTTCGTCGCGCGCGCGCCGCTCTTCCTCTGCTGGCTTGCCGATCTCTCGCGGCTCGACCGGCTGGCGGAGGCCGAGGGCCGCACGCTGGAGGCGAACGCCTATCTCGAAGCCTTCATGGTCGCGCTGGTGGATGCGGCGCTGGCCGCGCAGAACGCGGCGGTCGCGGCGGAATCGCTGGGGCTCGGCATCGTCTATGTCGGCGCCCTGCGCAACCGGCCGGAGGCGGTCGCCGAGGAACTCGCCCTGCCGCCAGGCTGCGTTGCCGCCTTCGGCATGGCGATCGGCCACCCCGACCCCGCCCGCCCCGCCGCGATCAAGCCGCGCCTGCCGCAATCCGTGGTGCTGCACCGCGAGCGCTACGGCAGCGCGGCGGAGGGCGAGGCCATCGCGCGCTATGACGAGACGCTGTCGGCCTTCTCCCGCGCGCAGGGCATGGCCGCCGACAGCTGGACCGGCCGCGTGCTCGACCGCCTCGGCACCGCCGCGGCGCTGCGCGGGCGGGAGCGGATGCGGGAGATCCTGAAGGGCCTCGGCTTCGGGCTGCGGTGAGGGATGGTAGCGGCGGGCGGACTTGAACCGCCGACCCCGGCATTATGAGTGCCGTGCTCTAACCAGCTGAGCTACGCCGCCCCAGGCGGCGGGTCCGTAAGCCCGTCGCCGGTCGCTGTCAACGATCAGGGGAAATCCTTCACGGCCCTGGCGCAGGCCGTCTTGGGATCGGTGCCCTCGAACACCAGGCGCTCGGCGCGGCGGCGGCGCTGCAATCCCTTCACCACCTTCCCGCCGGCCTTGTTCCACAGCTCGATCGCGGCGGCGGCGCCGGCGTGGTCGCCCTCCTTCAGCTTGCGCAGGGCGGAGCTGGTCCCGAAGCCGCCGGTGCCGATGTTGTAGGCCAGCGAGATGCAGGCTGCCGCGTGCTTCGGCGCGGTGCCGGCCGGCAGCAGCGCGAAGACCGCATCGGCGAAGCGGTTGAGGAAGACCAGGAACAGCGCATCGGCCTCCGCCTGGGTGATCGGCTTGTCGCTCATGCTCACCTTCCGGCCATCCGGCCATTGGGTGTTGCCCCAGCCGATCGTCGGCACCTGCACCATGTCGAGATAGGGGCCGATCATGCCGCCGGGCAACTTCTTCTCGCAGCCCTCGAAGAAATGCATGACGGCGGCGGCATCCTCCAGAGCGGCGCGGCGGGCGGGGTCGGTGCCGGGCGGCAGTTCGATCGTGCTCATGGCGGGGTCCTCCTGCGCGACCGAGCCTATCCCGCCACGGCCTCCGCCGTCGCGAAACTGCGCCGAATTTCTCCCGAAACGCGGATGAACCCGGCGCCCAGCACGCGCTCGCCATCATAGAGCACCGCCGCCTGGCCGGGCGCGACCACGTTCGGCTCGTCGAGCGTGAGGCGTAGCAGCCCGGCGGCCGCGTCCCATTCCGCCATGGCGCCGCGCGGCACCTCCCGCGCGCGGAGCTTCGCCTGCACACGGATCGGCGCGGCGGGCGGGGGGATGAGCCAGTTCACCTCGCCAGCGACGGCCTCGCGCTGCGGGAGCGACCCGCGCGGGCCCACCACGATGCGCCGCCGCGGCGCATCCACCGCCGTCACGAAAAGCCGGTCGCCGCCGCCGATGCCGAGCCCCCTGCCCTGCCCCACCGTGTAGCGCCCGATGCCGCGATGCGCGCCGAGCACGCGCCCGTCCTCGTCCACGATCTCGCCGGGCTCGGCGGCGTCGGGGCGCAGCTTCGCCACGGTCGCGGCGTGGTCGCCGGACGGGACGAAGCAGATATCCTGGCTGTCCGGCTTGCGCGCGACCGCGAGGCCGAGCCGCTCGGCCTCCGCCCGCACCGCCGCCTTGTCCGGCATGGCGCCCAGCGGGAAGCGCGCGAAGGCGAGCTGCGCGGGCGTGGTCATCGCGAGGAAGTAGGACTGGTCGCGCGCGGGATCGGCGGCGCGATGCAGCTCCGGCCCATCGCGCCCGTCCAGGCGGCGGGCGTAATGCCCGGTGGCGAGCGCCTCGCAGCCGAGGTCGCGGGCCAGCTCGACCAGGTCCTGGAACTTCACGGTCTGGTTGCAGCGGATGCAGGGGATCGGCGTCTCGCCGCGCGCATAGGTGTCGGCGAAGTCCTCGATGACGGCGGCTCGGAAGCGCGCCTCGCGGTCCAGCACGTAGTGCGGGATGCCGAGCGTATCGGCGACGCGCCGCGCATCCATGATGTCCTGCCCGGCGCAGCAGGTCTTTCCGGAGTGCGTCGCCGCGCCGTGGTCGTAGAGCTGGAGCGTGGCGCCGATCACCTCATGCCCGGCCTCCCGCATCAGCCCGGCGACGACGGAGGAATCCACCCCGCCCGACATGGCGACGAGCACCCTCATGCGGCGCGCAGCCCCATCGCCCAGAAATCCGCCTCCAGCCTGGCGGCCTTTGCGAAATCGGCACTCAGTGATGCGAAGCGCGCCTCGCCGCCATGGCTGATCCCGAGCGCATCGAGCCGTGCCGCCGAGCCTCGCGCGAGCGCCTGGTACTCCTCGCCCGCATACATCGCGATCCAGGATTCATAGGGGTTGCCCGCGCGCCGGCGCTTTGGGCTCGCCTCGATCGCCAGCGCGATCTCGCCATAGCCGATGGTGCAGGGCGCGAGCGCGACTTCGAGGTCCAGGATGTCGCCGGCGATCCCGCGATCCAGCACCCATCGCGTATAGGCCACGGTCTCCGGCGCTTCCGGCTCGGCCAGGATCGCGTCCTCGGCGATGCCCCACTCCGCGCAGTAGCCGACATGCAGCGTCATCTCGTGCAGCAGCGCCTGGATGGCGGCCGCCTTGTCGCGGAAGGCGGCGAGGCTCTCGGCCTTGTAGGCCGCGAGCGCGAAGGCGCGGGCGAACTGCACAAGGAAAAGATAGTCCTGGACCAGGTAGCGCCGGAACGCCGGCAGCGGCAGGGAGCCATCGGCCAAGCCCTGCACGAAGGGATGCCAGGTGTAGGCGTGCCAATCCTCGGCGCAGGCGGCGCGCAGCCTGCGGAACAGGCCGCCCTCGGCGCCGAAGGTGGTGGTCACCCCAACGCGTTCCGCGTGCCCGAGGGCAGCTTCACCACCAGCCCGTCGAGCTTCTCGGTCATGATGATCTGGCAGCCCAGCCGGCTGGTCTCCTGCAGGTCGAAGGCGAGGTCGAGCATGTCCTCCTCGTCCTCGGTCGGCTTGTTGAGCTTCTCGAACCAGGCGGCGTCCACCACGACATGGCAGGTCGAGCAGGCGAGGCTGCCCTCGCAGGCGCCCTCGATGTCCACCCCGTGCTTGTGCGCGATCTCCAGCACGGAGAGGCCGAGCGGCGCGTCAACGTCCTTGCGCGTGCCATCGCGCTCGATGAAGGTCATCTTCGGCATCGGGGGCCCTTACTGTGCGGCATGTGCCGGCGCGCTGGCGGTGGAGGCGGCCTGCCGCCAGGCTGCGCCAAGCGCCGCGGCAGCCAGGTCCACCTCGGCGGGCGAAGTAAAGCGCCCGATGCCGATCCGCAAGGTGGCGCGCGCCCTCGCCTCCGGCAGGCCGAGCGCCTTCAGCACATGGGAGGGCTCGACCTCCGCCGAGGAACAGGCCGAGCCGGTCGAGAGGCAGAGCTCCGGCGCCGCCTCCATCAGCTGCTGTGCCGTCACCCCGCCCGGGAAGGCCAGCGAGAGGTTGCCCGCCACGCGGCGGTCGGCGTCGCCATTCAGGGTGAGGCCGGGCACCAGCGCCTCCAGCGCGGCCCGGAAACGGTCGCGCTGCCCGGCGATGCGCCCGGCATCCAGCACCATCTCCTGCCGCGCGATCCGGCAGGCCTCGCCGAGCCCGACGATCAGCGGCGCCGGAAGCGTGCCGGAGCGCAGCCCCCGTTCCTGCCCGCCGCCCGAGAAGAGCGGGAGCAGGCGGACGCGCGGGCGCCTTCGCACATAAAGCGCGCCGATGCCCTTGGGCCCGTAGATCTTGTGCCCCGAAACCGACATCAGGTCGGCGCGGATCGCCCCCACGTCCAGCGGGATGCGCCCCGCCCCCTGCGCCGCATCCACATGGAACAGCGCGCCGTGCCGCTTCGCGACCTCGCCGATCGCCGCGAGGTCCTGGATGACGCCGATCTCGTTGTTCACCGCCATCACGCTGACCAGCAGCGTCGGCGCCTCGGCGAGCGTGCGGTCCAGCAGGTCGAGGTCGAGCAGCCCATCGGCCCGCACCGGCAGGATCACCGGCTCGAACCCCTCGGCGCCGAGGTCCTTCGCGCTCTCCAGGACGCATTTGTGCTCGGTGGCGAGCGTCACCACGCGGCGCCGATCGGTCTCCTGCGCGGCGGCGAAGCGGGCGGCTCCCTTGATGGCGAGGTTGTTGGATTCGGTGGCGCCCGAGGTGAGGACGATCTCGGACGGCTCCGCCCCGATCAGCGCGGCGACCTGCGCCCTCGCTTCCTCGACGGCCGCCTCGGCCTCCCGCCCCATCGCGTGCTCGACGCTGCCGGGGTTGGCGAAGTTGCGTTCCCACCAGGGCCGCATCGCCGCGAGCACGCGCGGATCGAGCGGCGTGGTGGCGTGGTTGTCGAGATAGATCGGGCGGTTCGGCCGGGTCATGGGACGACTATGTGGCGACCCGCCGCAGCCGGCGGAAGAGCGTGGCTTGCATGCAGGATATCGCGCCGGATACGCTTCGATACTGGCCAGGAACGGGCCAGCCGCGGGAGCCGAGGAGCCCGATTCCACGCATGCGCGCATCGGTCGATCCTTCCGAGCGTCCGCACCTTTCCCTGATCCTGCTGCTTGGCGCCATTCTCCTCGCCGCCCTCCTGTTGCGCATGGGCCTTGCGACGGGCCTGCCCAGCCTGCGGCGGCCGGACGAGATCTTCCAGTCGCTCGAACCCGCCTTCCGCCTGCATACGGGCACCGGGATCATCACCTGGGAATGGCGCGAGGGCATCCGCTCGCCGCTCTTCCCGGGCTTCCTGGCGGGGCTGATGGCGGTCGCGGACGCGCTCGGGCTCGGCCCGGACGGCTACCTGCCGCTGACCCGCCTCGCGCTGAGCGTTGTCGCGCTCGGCGCGCCGCTCGGCGGCATGCTGCTGGGCTGGCGCGCGGCCGGGCCGGCCGGCGCGGTCCTGGCCGGCATCGCGACCGCCATCTGGCCCGACCTGCTCTGGCTCGGTCCAAAGAGCCTGAGCGAGGTCCAGGCCGGCAATCTGCTCGCCGCCGCGATGGGGCTCGCGGTGCTCGCCACGCCGCAGTGCAGCGCGCCCTCGGCGCAGCGCCCGCGCCTCGCCTTGCTGGTCGGCATCGGTGTCCTGCTCGGCCTGACCTTCGCGCTGCGCTTCCACCTGGCGCCCGCCATCCTCGTGGTCGCCGCCTGGGTTGGGCGGCTGGAGATCCGGGCGCGCTGGCTTCCCATGGTCATCGGCGGGCTGCTGCCGGTCCTGCTTCTGGGGCTGACCGACCACCTCGCCTGGGGCACGCCCTTCCATTCCATCTGGCGCAACGTCCAGATGAACGTGCTGGAGGGTGTGAGCCTCGAATACGGCGTCCATTCGCGCGCCTGGTACATCTACCAGACGCTGAGCGACTGGGGCGCCGGCGCGATCTTCGTGGGCGCGCTCTTCTTGCTGGGGATGCGCGCGGCGCCCTTGCCGGCGCTGGTCGCCGCCATCGTCGTGCTCTCGCACAGCGCGCTCGCCCACAAGGAGAGCAGCTTCATCTACGCGGCCCTGCCGGCGGCGCTCAGCGTGGCCGGGATCGGGGCGGCGCGCCTCGTGCTGCTGTTGGAACGCCGGCTCGCGCCGCCGCCGCCAAGGATCGCGGCGGTCGGCCTCGCGGCGCTCCTCTGGGTCGCGGTCGCCGGCGCGACCGCGCTCGGCGGCGGCTTCCTCCCCTATTGGCGGCTCGGTGCCGGCTATCTCGAGGCCGGTGCCGTGCTGCGCCGGCAGGCTGATCTCTGCGGGCTTGGGCTGCTTGGCGCCGATTGGTACGCCACTGGCGGCAGCGTCCATCTCGGCCGCGCCGTGCCGACCTACCACGTCCCGGAGCCCGGGGAGCTCGCATCCATCGCGCCCGCCTTCAACTACCTGCTGCTGGCGCGCGAGGCACGCGGCGGCATCGGCGGGTTCGAGGTGCTCGCCTGCTACGGCCGGCCCCCGGGCCAGGGCGATGTCTGCCTCGCGCGGGCCGCGCGGGAGGGCTGCTCGCCCATGCCCGAGCACGAGCTCAACAGCTTCGAGCGGCTCGGCCGGGCCGATGGCCTGATCCGGCGGTAGTGTCCTGCCCCCGAAGTTCGCTGCGCTTCACAGCGAACGGAACGGGCCAGCAGGCCACGGACAACAACAGCGAGTGGCGCGATTCCGAAGTTCGCCGTCAATGCGGCGACGCCGGAAGCGGGACGCTCGCGTCACGCCGCCCGCCGCAGCCGCGCCCGCATCGCCCGCCACGCCGCCACGAAGCGCTCCGCCGTATCCTCCGGCGCGTTCCAGGGCAGCGAGACGCGGATCGCGCAGCCGGCAAGCTCGCCGAGGCCCATCGCCGCCAGCACATGGCTCCGCGCCACCTTGCCGGAGGAGCAGGCCGCTCCGGCGCTGACCTGCACGCCGGCGAGGTCGAGTGCGATCACCTGCGTCTCGGCCGCGGCGCCGGGCAGGATCAGGGAGGTGGTGTTGGCCAGCCGCGGCGCGCCGGCGCCGGCGACCGCCGCGCCCTCGGCGAGGCAGGCGGCTTCGATCGAGTCGCGCAGCCGCGCCAGCCGGGTGTCGGGCCCGGCTTCGGCGGCGGCGGCCATGCCGGCGATCGCGGGCAGCGGCTCGGTGCCGCCGCGGCGGCCGCGCTCCTGGCCGCCGCCGGTGATCAGCGGCGCGGGCGACAGCCCCGCGCGGAGCAGCAGCGCGCCCGCCCCCTTGGGCCCGCCCATCTTGTGGCCGGAGATCGCGAGCGAATCGGCGCCGAGCGCATCCATCGTCACCGCCATCCGCCCCGCCGCCTGCACCGCGTCCACATGGAGCAGCGCGCCAGCGGCCCGGCAGAGGGCGGCGGCCTCGGCCAGCGGATGGAGCACGCCCGTCTCGTTGTTGGCCGCCATCAGGCAGACGAGCGCCGGCGGGCCGGCGAGTGCCGCGGCCAGCCCATCCAGCTCCACCTGCCCGTCCGCCCGCACCGGCACGATGCCGGCATCCGGTGCCGCGGCAAGCACGGCGGGATGCTCGGTGGCGCCGACCAGCACCCGGCGCCCGGCGCCGAGGCCCCGCACCGCCAGCGCATTCGCCTCCGTCCCGCCGGCGGTGAAGACGAGATCCGCCGCGCCGAAGCGCGCCACCAGCCGCTCGCGCGCCGATTCGAGGAGGCGCCGCGCGGCCCGCCCCGACGCATGGACCGAGGATGGGTTGCCCACCGCCTCCATCGCCGCGAGCGCCGCTTCCCGCGCCGCCGGGCGCAGCGGCTCGGTGGCGTTCGCATCGAGGTAGAGGCTCACCGGACGGGCGCCACCGCCCGCCCGCGCACCGCGCCGCAGACCACATCGGCCAGCGTCACGCCTTCCAGGAAAAGCTGGATCTGGCTGCCAAGCTCGGCCCAGAGGTCATGCGTCCGGCAGCGCTCGCCGGCGAGGCAGCCCGGCACCGCCTCGCCGCAGCGGGTCGCCTGGATGGGTTCGTCCACCGCCTGCACGATGGCGGAGATGCTGATCTCGCCCGGCGCCTTCGCCAGCCGGTAGCCGCCGCCGGGACCGCGCGCCGAGGCGACCAGCCCGGCGCGGCGGAGGGGGCCGAAGAGCTGCTCCAGATAGGCGAGCGAGAGATGCTGCGACGCGGCGATCTCCGCGAGGCTGACCTGGCCGCGCGCCTCCGAGCACTCGGCGCCTCCCTGGCGGGCGGCGAGTTCCACCATGGCCATCACGGCGTAGCGGCCGCGGGTGGTCAATCGCATGGGTGGGATCCCACTCCGGCCGAATCGGACCATTCCGCGGGCGATCCCGGGATTTTGCCCTGCGCGGAGCAGACCGGCCCCAAGAGAATGCGTCCCATGCCGTGAATCCGATATGAAACCGGACGTTGACTCCCTATATTGCAGCCACCCTGGGGCTCGGGAGCCCGCCCCGGGTCCAACCCCACGGGCGCGGTCCCCCGCACCCATCTGAAACACGACCGTCGCCCGATGACCGCAGCCGCGCGTCAGCCTGGGCGAAGCTATTGTTCCCGACCTGGGGCGTCAACAATTGACGCAAGCCGGCGGAGCAGGCGAGCGGTGAGTGTCGCGGATGGGTCACGCGCCCGCGGGGATGCGTCGCGGCGGCGGCGATCGTGGTTCCCCAATTGGTCCGCGGCGTCCCGGCGCCGCGGCCGCAACCGAGACTGGACCTGACGCGCGATGCCTGAAGTGATGTTCGCCGGCCCCGACGGTCGGCTCGAGGGCCGCTATCACCACGCGAAGCAGGCCAACGCGCCGGTGGCGCTCATCCTGCACCCCCATCCCCTGCATGGCGGCACGATGAACAACCGCGTCGTGCACGCGCTCTACCAGCGTTTCCAGGCGATGGGCTTCTCGACGCTTCGCTTCAACTTCCGCGGCGTCGGCCGCAGCCAGGGCCGCTACGACGGCGGGATCGGGGAGATCTCGGACGCCGCGGCGGCGCTCGACTTCCTCCAGGCCGTGAATCCCAGCGCCTCCTCCCTCTGGGTCGCCGGGTATTCCTTCGGCTCCTATGTCGGCATGCAGCTGCTGATGCGCCGGCCGGAGATGTCGGGCTTCATCTCGATCAGCCCGCCGGCCAGCCACTACGATTTCGGCTTCCTCGCCCCCTGCCCCTGCAACGGCCTGATGCTGCATGGCGCGGATGACGAGCTGGTGCCGGAGATCAGCGTGAAGAAGCTGGTCGAGAAGCTGAACACCCAGAAGGGCATCGCCATCGACTACCGGGTGATGCCGTCCGCCGGCCACATCTTCACCCCGCCCCAGGCCGAGCAGGTCGCGGAGGCGGCGGAAGACCACATCAACCGCGCGCTGAATCGCACGCGCATGGCGCTCGCCGCCGACTGACGGCGACCGTCGGCAGGGACACGAAAAGGGCCGGGCGGGCGACCGCCCGGCCCTTTTTGTTGCCGCCTTGGCAATCGGCCCTCCGACGCCACCTGCCCCGTCAATGCCGCCCAGACGGGGAGTTCCAGGAATGCGCCGTGCGTTGATCGCCCTTTCCCTAGCCGCCGCCCTCCCCCTTGGGCTCGGCGCGCCAGCCTCGGCCCAGACCACGCCCTCGCCGGCCGGTGCGCGGGTCTATTTCATCAATCTCAAGGATGGCGACACGGTCAGCAGCCCTGTCCTCATCCAGTTCGGGCTCTCGGGCATGGGCGTCGCGCCGGCCAACCACGATGGCGGCGACGCGCATCGCAACACCGGCCACCATCACCTGCTGATCAACACCCCGGCGCTGACCGGGGATGCGCTGCGCTCCGGCATTCCCGCCGACGACAACCACCGCCATTTCGGCGGTGGCCAGACCGAGGCGCGGATCACGCTGCCGCCGGGGCGGCACACGCTGCAGCTCGTCCTGGCCGACTGGATGCACGTGCCGCACAACCCGCCGGTCATGTCCGATCGCATCACCATCACCGTGCGCTAAAGACTGGGCGCTGACGGCTGGCCCGCCGACCGGGCGCGCGCTATCCCGCGCGCGTGTCCGCGCCCACCCGCCTCTTCCTTGTCCGCCATGCGCTCGTCGAGCCCTCGGCGCGGCTCACCATGTATGGCGCGATGGATGTCGGCCTCTGCCAGCTGGCGCTGACGCAGGAGGCGGCCGCCTATCGCTGGCTGGCCGCCCGGCTGCCGGCGCCGGCGCGCTGGCTCGTCACGCCGCTTTCCCGCACGCGCGCGACCGCCGCGGCGATCTTCGCCGCCGGCTACCCCGAGGCGCCGCTCGAAACCCGACCCGAGCTGATCGAGCAGCGGCTTGGCGAGTGGGAAGGCCTGCCGCACGAGGCCTTCGCCGAGCGCCTGCGCCACCGCCCGCATCCCTTCTGGTCCATCGCCGCCGAGGAGCGCCCGCCGGGCGGCGAATCCTTCACCGACGTCCTCGCCCGCGTCGGCCCCAGCCTCGACCGGCTGGTCGAGGATGAGGCCGGTCGCGATGTCGTGATCGTGGCGCATGGCGGCTCGATCCGCGCGGCGCTCGCCCATGCGATGGGCGTGCAGCCGGAGGCGGTGCTCTCCTTTTCCATCAAGAACCTGTCGCTCACCCGGATCGAAAAGGTCGGCACGGATTGGCGGATCGCGGCGGTCAACGAGGAGCCCTTCACCCTGCCCGCCGCCTGATGGCCGCAAAACAACCCCATCGGCGCCTTGGACAGCGGAGTCGCAAGCCTGTAGAATCTGCGACACGATAAGGATTTGCAGGGGGCGGCTCATGTTTCGTGGCATCTTCGTCGCGCTTGGTCTGCTCGCGGCGCTCCCCGCCGCGGCGCAGCAGGAGCAGCAGACCCTCGTGGACCGCGCCGCGCTCGCGGTGCAGGAGGTGATGACCGGAGGCGACCGGCCGCAGGACGCGCAGGATCTGCTCCGCCGCGCCCGCGCGGTGATGGTCTGCCCGCGCATCTTCCGCGCCGGCTTCATCATCGGCGGGGAGGGCGGCAGCTGCGTCTTCGTCGCGCGCGACGGGGGCGGCTCCTGGTCCTCGCCGGCCTTCTACCAGATGGCCTCCGGCAGCATCGGCCTGCAGGCCGGCATCCAGGATGCGGTGCTGGTGCTCATGGTGATGACCGATCGCGGGCTGAACGCGCTGCTCAACAGCCAGTTCACCCTCGGCGCCGATGCCTCGCTGGCGCTGGCGACGCTCGGCGCGGGCATCCAGGGCGGCACGACCACCGCCGCGGGCGCCGACATCGTCGCGCTCGCCCGCGCCCGCGGCCTCTATGCCGGGCTGTCGCTGAGCGGCTCGCTGCTGACCTTCCTGCCGGACTATGTCCGCGCCTATTACGGCCGCGACGCCTCGGCGCGGCAGATCGTGATCGCCATGGAGGTGCACAATCCCGGCGCCGACCCGCTGCGCGCGATGCTGATGCGCTTCGGCAGCCCCCAGTGACGGGACGGGTGAAGGGACGAGTGACCGGGCGCCTCCGCGGCCGCACGCCCGATGGTTCGTTTCACGCCGGCGTGTTGACCGATGGCCGGGGGGGTGCGAGGGATTCCGCGTGACCCCCGTCGAGCCCGAGGTCCTGATGAGCCTGGCCGCGGTGATGCCGCGATCCGAGCTCCTGACCATTATCGCCACCTTCGATGCCGACCTCCGCCGCCTGGGCGGTGAGTTGCAGGCGGCCGCCGCCGGCGGCGACCTCGCGGCCTATCGCCGCGCCGCCCATGCGCTGGCCGGCGCCGCGGCGGGGGTGGGGGCGAAGCGGCTCGAAGGCGTCGCGCGGCATGCCATGGACCCGAACGGCGCCGAGCAGCCGGCCACCCTCGCCGTGCTGATCCGCGTCGAGGTCGAGGAAGCCTGCGTGGAGCTGGCCCGGCTCGGCGCGGAACTGCCGGCCGCGGACTGAGCTACCCCACCTGGTCGAGCCCGGCGCGCAGCCGGCCGCGCTCGGCCTCGGAGAGCCCGGGCAGCAGCCCATGCCGCAGGGCGAAATCCAGCAGCACCAGGTTCACGTTGAACTTCACCGGCCCGGCCTCGGCCACGATCCGGAGGATCCCGGCCACCGGCAGCAGCTCGAACCGCTCCACCTCCTCGTCGTTCGGGCGCGGCACGACGCCCTCCGGCAGTTCGAGGTCGAAGAGGTGCAGCACGTCGCGGCGCAGCCCTTCCTCATTGGCCATGACGTAGCTGACGCGGCCGACCGGGACCGCCTGCGCCGCCAGCCCTGCAGGCAGCGAGGCCTCCTCAGCCGCCTCCTTCACCAGGCATTCGACCGGTGAAAGCCCGGCCGGGATGCCGCCGGCGACGATGTTGTCCATCTGGCCCGGCGCGACCGGCTTGGTCCGGGACCGCCAGCCGATCCAGAGATGCAGCCCATCGGGTCGCCGGACGAAGCCGTTCACATGCACGCCCTGGGAGATCACGCCGAAGGCCGGCAGTGCGCCGCGGTCGAGCCGGGCCAGCACCGGCCCCTCCGGCGTCTCCCGCACGTCGAAGGCCTCGCCGCGCAGGCGGAAATGGCCGCGGGCGGCGAGCAGCGTGGCGAGCCGCTCCAGCGCCGTCGTCGCCGCGCCCTCCCCCCGGATGCGCCCGGCGAGCGCCACCCCATCCCGGTCGAAATGCACGTCGCGGGGGAAGAAGGCGAGCGCGCGCGCCAGCTCCGTCCCGAGCCAGCCGACCTGGCGGCCGCCGATGCGGAAGGGGAGCAGATGCGCCGGCGAGGCGATGTTGTTGCAGGTGGCGATATGGTGCCAGAGGCGGTCGAAAGGGAGCATGGGCGTGCTGTAACGCGCCCACCGCATGGCGGGGAAGCGGCCGCGCCGTCTTTCCGGAGTCCGCCCGGCGACACATCTTCCCCCCGCAACGCCCCCGCTGGAGCATCGCTTGTCCCTCACCGCCAAAGACGACAGCGGCCCGATCCGCACGCTGATGACGCTGGCCCCCTATCTCTGGCCCGCCGATGCGCCGGGGCTGCGCGCGCGCGTGGTGGCCAGCTTCGCGCTGCTGGTCGTCGCCAAGCTCACCAATGTGCTGGTCCCCGTGGCCTTCGGCCGCGCGGTGGACGCGCTCGCGCCGCAAGGGGCGACGGCGATCGCGGTCGTGCCGGTCGCGGTGGTGCTGGCCTATGGGCTGGTGCGGCTGCTGGCCTCGGGCTTCAACGAGCTGCGCGACGCCATCTTCGCCAAGGTGCAGGGCAATGCGATGCGCCACATCGCGCTCGAAGTGTTCCAGCACCTGCACCGGCTCTCGCTGCGCTTCCACCTGGACCGCCAGACCGGCGGCATGTCCCGCGTGATCGAGCGCGGCACGCGCGGCATGACCTTCGTGCTCGATTTCCTGCTGTTCCACATCGTCCCCACCCTGTTCGAGATCCTGCTGGTCACGGTGATCCTGTGGGGGATGTTCGATATCGGCTTCTCGCTCGCGATCCTCGTCGCGGTCGGCTGCTACATCGCCTTCACGCTGCTCTTCACGGAATGGCGGCTGCGCTTCCGGCGGCAGATGAACGCCACCGACGAGGACGCGAACACCAAGGCGGTGGACAGCCTGCTGAACTTCGAGACGGTCAAGTATTTCGGCAACGAGGCGCACGAGGCGCGCCGCTACGATGCCAGCTACCGCCGCTACGAGGCGGCCTATGTCCGCTCCGAGGTCTCGCTCAACGGGCTGAATTTCGGGCAGCAGGCGATCATCGCCTGCGGGCTGATGGCGGTGATGCTGATGGCCGCCTTCCGCGTCGCGGATGGGCGCATGACCGTGGGCGACTTCGTGCTGGTCAACACCTACATGCTCCAGGTCTTCCAGCCGCTGAACTTCCTCGGCTTCGCCTATCGCGAGATCAAGCAGGGCCTGGTGGACATGGAGGCGATGTTCCGCCTGCTGCGCGTCGAGCGGGAAGTGCAGGACAAGCCCGGCGCGCCGGCGCTGCACGCCACGCAGGGCGAGGTGCGCTTCGAGGATGTGCGCTTCGGCTACGGGCCGGCCCGCGAGATCCTCAAGGGCGTCTCCTTCACCGTGCCGCCGGGCCGCACGCTGGCGATCGTGGGGCCGACGGGGGCGGGGAAATCCACCATCTCCCGCCTGCTGTTCCGCTTCTACGACGTGAATGGCGGCGCGGTGCGGATTGATGGCCAGGATGTGCGGGAGGTGACGCAGGACAGCCTGCGCGCCGCGATCGGCGTGGTGCCGCAGGACACCGTGCTGTTCAACGACACCATCCGCTACAACATCGCCTATGGCCGCCCCGGCGCGACCCAGGAGGAGATCGAGCAGGCCGCGAAGCTCGCCCAGGTGCATGACTTCGTGCTGAAGCTGCCGGAAGGCTACGACACGCGCGTGGGCGAGCGGGGGCTCAAGCTCTCGGGCGGCGAGAAGCAGCGCGTGGCCATCGCGCGCACGCTGCTCAAGGACCCCCGCATCCTGATCCTGGACGAGGCGACGAGCGCGCTCGACACGCGGACCGAGCAGGAGATCCAGTCGGCGCTGCGCGACGCCGCGCGCGGCCGCACGACGCTGGTGATCGCGCACCGGCTCTCCACCGTGGTGGAGGCCGACGAGATCATCGTGCTGCAGGACGGCCGCATCGCGGAGCGCGGCAACCATGGCAGCCTGATCGCGCGGGATGGCCTCTACGCCGAGATGTGGCGCCGCCAGTCCGAGGCGGTGGAAGCCGCCGAGCGCGCCGCGGCCGCGCAGGCCGCGGAGGCCGCCATCGAGGCGCGCGCGGGCGCGCCGGCGTGACCGGGCGCGTGGCCGCGCGGCCGCCCGAGGGGGTTTCACCGGGGGCCGGCCCTGCCTATGTGACAGCCCCGCGGGGAGTGTGACGTGATGCAGTTCGATCCGGATGGCGCGGCGCCTGACGATCTCAGCCATGCCGGTGCGATCGTGGACAAGGCGATCGAATACATGGTCGGCCAGGGAATCGCCCCGATCTCGGTCGCCTCGGCCCTGCTCGGCGGCGCGCTCGGGATGCTGGCGCGCACGCTCGACGACCGCGGCGTGGGCCAGGTTCTGCGCAACGCGCTGGCCTCCGTCGAGGCGGGCGAGCTCGACGAGATGCGCGGCGGCGACCGCGAGGCTTGACGCGCCGGCGCCTTTCCGCGATACGCCCCGCTCCGCACCACACCATCACGGCGTGGGGCCGGCAGATCGCGCCGGTCGCCCCGCCCTTGTCATACGGGAAGTCGAACATGGCCCGCCGCTGCGCAGTGACCGGCAAGGGCGTGCTGACCGGCAACAACGTCAGCCACGCCAACAACAAGACCCGCCGGCGCTACCTGCCGAACCTGCAGGATGCGTCCTTCTTCTCGGACATCCTCGGCGCGCCGGTTCGCCTGCGGCTGACCACGAACGGCATCCGCACCGTCGAGCACAATGGCGGCCTCGACAGCTTCCTGCTCGGCACGCCGGACCGCAGCCTGCCGGCCGAGGCGATCACGCTGAAGCGCCGGCTCGAGAAGGCGCAGGCCCGCAAGCAGGCCGCCTGAATCCTCCTAACACCAGCGACGTTTTCGGACGCCAGCGGCCCGGCCGCTGGCGTTTTTTGTCGTGGCGGCGGCCGACCTGATCGTCAGGCATGCTTGACACACAAAAACGTGTGCCGGGCCCGTTAAGGTCTCGTCAACCTTCGTGATGCACCCTGCCGGCAAGAAACGGTGGGAGTCATGACGATCGTACCTCTGCTGCTCGCCATGACGGCGAGTCTGTTGGCCCTGGCCACCTGGACCCGTAGCCGGGGTCCGTGGCGGCCAGTCGAGGCGGCAGCGCCGACCCGCCTGCCTGCCTCTGCCCTGCCGCCAGGCCATGTGAACCCCCAACTCGCCTTGCGCGAACCCTCGGGCGGCCACGCGCCGAGGCTGGCCCCGCGGCCGGTGATGCTCGGGCCGCTCATCGAGCGCGCCATCGGTGCCGCGCTGCGGACCGTCGGGCCGGGGCTGCGCCACTGGCAGGTGGACCCCGCGCTGCGCCGGCGGATGATCGCGGCCGATGCGGGGATGCTGGAAGGCGCGCTCGCCGCGCTGGTGCGCCGCGCGGTGATCCATTCCCGCGAGGGCGACATCATCGCGCTCCGCTGGGTCGAGGCGACCGAGACGGTGGCGATCGTCGTCGAGGATGAGGGGGACGGCCTGCCCGGCCTCGGCGCCGAGCTGGATGAGGCGGGGACGGTGACCAGCCTCGGCATCGGGCTGCATCATGCCCGCAGCCTCGCCGCGGCGCAGGGCGGCGATGTGCGCCTGGAAGCCGCGCCGGGCATCGGGGCGCGCGCCTGGCTCACCCTGCCGCGTGACCGGCTGGTGGAGGCGGGCTGAGCACGCCGGGCGCCTCAGGCGCCGACGATCTCGAACAGCAGCAGCAGCGTTCGCTGCAGCCGGTTCTCGTTGTCGTCGGAGACCAGGGCGCACAGCAGCCGGCCCTGGTGGCGGAACACCGCGACCGCCTCGTAATTGTCCACCGGCAGTGGATCGGCGAGGCGCAGCCACTCCTCCGGCTCCAGCAGCGCGCCGGCGCCGGCCGCGGCGAGCGGGGCGGCGGGCAGGTGCGCCAGCCGGCCGCCGAAGCCGCCGAACAGGGCGAAGCTGCGCTCCAGCACCAGGGCGCCGCCATCTTGCAGGCCGGCGGCATCCACCGCCTGCATGGCGAAGCCGGTGCGGTAGGCCAGGCTGGTCCAGCCGCCGGGCCCGCCCAGCCAGGCGGCGGCATGGCCGCCTGCCAGGAGCCCTTCGGCAATCCCGAGCCAGCGCCCATCGGCGAGGACGGCCAGCGCTTCCAGACCGGAATTGGACGGCGCCGCCTCCAGCCCGGGCGGTGCCGGGACATAGGTCCCAGGTCCTGCCAGGTCGCGATAGCGCCGGATGCGGTGCCAGCGTTCGAAGGCCACGAGGAGGCTGCCATCGGGCAGCCGGGCCAGCGCCTCGGCATCGCCGGTGTAGCTCGCGGCAAGCGGCCTTCCGCCGCCATCGCCGAGCCTTCCCGAACGGCGAAGGTCGAGGCCGGTGGGGCGTGCGGCGCCGTCAAGCCGCAAGCTCGCTTCGAGAAAGCGACCGCGATCGCTGACCGCCGTCAGTGTCAGGTCGTCGGCGATCGCCAGTCCGGACAGCCCGCCGAAGCCAAGCCGGCTGCGGTGGATCTCGAGGCCGCCAAGCGCGCGAAGCGGCGCGGCATCGGACAGGCGCGGGAGGTCGAAGGGCGTCGCGAGCGGCGCCTGGGCCAGCGCCGGCGCGGCAAGGAGCGTGGCGAGGAGGGTGCGGCGGGAGAGCGACAAGGCGCCAGCGATCGGCGCTTCGGGGGCGCGCCGCCGATGCCCCCACCCGGGCCCTCCCCCGCATTGCGGGGGAGGGAGGGTCATGCCACCAGCGGGGCGCGCTCGGCGGCGGCCCTTTGCCACGCGAGCGCCGCATCCTCGTCGAACAGCTCGGCGAGCTTCTTCATCATGGTGCCGCCGAGTTCCTCGGCATCCACGATCGTCACGGCGCGGCGGTAGTAGCGCGTGACGTCGTGGCCGATGCCGATGGCGATGAGTTCCACCTGGTGGCGGCCCTCGATCTCGTGGATGACCTTGCGCAGGTGCCGCTCGAGGTAGTTGCCCGGGTTCACCGACAGCGTGCTGTCGTCCACCGGCGCGCCGTCGCTGATGACCATCAGGATGCGGCGGTGCTCGGGCCGCGGCAGCAGTCGCCGGTAGGCCCATTCCAGCGCCTCGCCGTCGATGTTCTCCTTGAGCAGCCCCTCGCGCATCATCAGCCCGAGGTTCTTGCGCGCCCGCCGCCACGGGGCATCGGCGGATTTGTAGACGACGTGGCGCAGGTCGTTCAGGCGGCCCGGGTTGCGCGGCTTGCCTTCCTGCACCCAGCGCTCGCGCGACTGCCCGCCCTTCCAGGCGCGCGTCGTGAAGCCGAGGATCTCCACCTTCACCGAGCAGCGTTCCAGCGTGCGCGCGAGGATGTCGCAGCACATCGCCGCCACCGTGATCGGCCGCCCGCGCATCGAGCCGGAATTGTCGATCAGCAGCGAGACGACGGTGTCGCGGAAATCGGTGTCGCGCTCGTGCTTGTATGACAGCGCGTGCATCGGGTTGGTGATGACGCGCGTCAGCCGCGCGGCATCGAGGATGCCTTCCTCCAGGTCGAAATCCCAGGCGCGCTGCTGCTGCGCGAGCAGCCGCCGCTGCAGCCGGTTCGCGAGCTTCGAGACCACGCCCTGCAGGTGGCTGAGCTGCTGGTCGAGCTGCTGGCGCAGGCGCACGAGCTCGTCCGGGTCGCACAGGTCCTCGGCCTCCACGGTCTCGTCGAACTGCGTCGTGAAGGCGTGGTAGCGCGTGGTGTCGTCCACCTGCGGCACCTCGCGCCGCTGCTGCGGCCCGCCGGGCTTGTCGTCGCCGTCGGCCGCGGCGCCGTCCTCCTCGGTCTCCTCGCCTTCCTCGTCGGAGGCCTCGCCCTGCATCTGCTCGGGCTGGGCGCCGAGCATCTGGTCCTCCTGTTCGGAGGAGGACTGGCCCTCGCCGGACTGGTCCTGCTGCGGGCTGCTCTCGCCGCCCTCCTCGCCTTCCTCGTCCTGCTGCTCGGATTCCGCCTCGACCTCGGCCTCGGCCAGGTCGAGCGCGGTCAGCAGCTTGCGGGCGGCCTTCGCGAAGGCGGTCTGGTCCTCGGCGCTGTCGGCCATCTCGGCCAGCGCGGCATCGGCGTCCGGGCCGAGCGTGTCGCGCCACAGGTCGAGCACGCGGTGGGCGATCTCGGGCGCCGGCTGGCCGGTCAGGCGTTCGCGCGCGATCAGGCCCAGCGCCGCGGGCAGCGGCAGCTGGTCCTTGCGCGTCATGCGGTCATAGCCCTCGGCCTCGCATTCCTCGGCGAGCTTCGCGCGCAGGTTCGCCGCCACCCCGGCCATGTGCTTCGAACCCACGGTTTCGACGCGCACCTGCTCGAGCGCGTCGAACACCTCGCGCGCCTCGCGTCGGCCGGGCACGCGCTGGGCGTGCAGGGATTCGTCGTGGTGGCGCAGGCGCAGCGCGGCGGCGTCGGCCGCGCCGCGCAGCTTGGCCATCTCGGCGGCCGGCAGGGCGCGCGTGGGCAGCGGCAGCCGCACGCGCTTGCCCGCGACACCCGAGGGGCCGGGCTGGAAGGCGACCTGCACCTCGGGGTCGGCATGGGCGACGGCGCGCAGCGCGCCCGCGGTGGCGCGCTTGAATTCTTCCTGGCGCGTCAGGTCCTGCTTGCCGGACATATGGGTGGCCTCCGCTTCGCACCGGCGGGGCCGGCCTGATTCAGACTGCGCTCCTCGGCGCTGCGCGCCTGCGGGGCTCCGTCATCAGGACGGCCGTCTGCGTTACTGCGTGGTGGGGGGCAGGATGTCCCGCCCCCTCCGGCGCGCCATCAACCGGCCTTCTTCAGCAGCCCCGTCGAGACTTCCTCGTTGAAGCAGCGCTGTTAGTACTCGGCCACCGTCGCGCGTTCCGCCTCGTCGCACTTGTTGAGGAAGGTCAGGCGGAAGGCGAAGCCGACATCGCCG
>VFQR01000771.1_pt1 | contig 33710 bp, 32 predicted proteins | sample 3512321 | NCBI WGS metagenome assembly VFQR01 (sample SAMN10412374, study PRJNA504923) | tailings metagenome | isolation source: Relicate 3 Philex TSF1 revegetated site | place: Philippines: Tuba, Benguet | collected 2017-08-29 | reverse complement strand
TGAATATCTTCTATTTTTGATAAAGGAACAGCTTTCGGTTTGCGCGGCATATTCAGCAATAGTAATAAATTACTCCATTGTAAAAAAGTCGTGGTCAGAAAAAGTTTAAGTTTCTTGTCGTGATGTGACGAATATCAACAAAAAATAGTTTGTATCCTCGTGAGGTAGACTAGTTTAAAAAACAGTAATGCGTGAATCAACACTCTGATATCAAAGGGATAAGACAGCATTATCAAATAGACCTAGCCCTCGGTTACACTCTTGTTGTTGCATAGGGTCACTCGTGGGTTGCCTGACTCTTATACTCCCCCAGTCTCGCGTTGCGCCTCCTGGCTCCCGTATGCCCTCGCCCGTCGTGGGGGCATAGGCAAGCAATACGCCGTAACGCGCTGCGCGCTCCCTTACCCTCCGGGTAAGGCGGCGTGAATTGCTTGTTGAGGGTATCCCCCAAACCCCCATTAAACGAAGTCGGAAGTAGGAAGTCAGAAGTCGGAAATAAAGTTAGTAAATGGGGATTTTAACTTCAAATTAAAACTAGTAACTTATTGTAAATGGGATTTAAAACCTTTCATTCAGCAATAAAAATTTGTCACTTCCGACTTCCGACTTCATTAAATGTTCCGGGTTATTCGCCTACCTGCTAGGCACTACGTGCCATATGCAGCTACAGCGAATAACCCGGTTAAAAAAGAAAAATACAGATACCTAAAAACCCAGTTATGCAAACAGACCCTCGCGCCCATCTTAGTAATAAACTAGCCCACACACTAAGTAATCGGGTAGTAGAACCGGATGATAAGCGAGAAATAACCATCACCTTCAGGGTGAGCTATGCCGAAAAAAAGAGGCTAGAACAACGGTGCAACGGTGTGGTGCAAAGTGACTATATTAGAGCGAGATTATTTGATTACCCTTTACCCCAACCAAAGCTAACTATACCTGAAGTAAATAGACAAGCCATCTACGAACTAAAAAAGATAGGGAATAACCTCAACCAGCAAACCAGAGCCATCAACGAAGCAGTGAAAATTGGTAGTCAACCGCTAACTTCATCAGTCAAAGACTACCTGGAAACTCTCAAAGAACTGACGCAAGTTTTAGAACAGATGCACCAAGAACTGAACAATTCTTCATTATAGGAGTGAAAAATAATTATTTATATTCATGAATAGTAAGACTGAGTTAGCTAGTTAAAGTCAGAAGAACACCTCAAGTCCCTTGGTTGCAGCCGTGCCATTCTCCACACTTCACCATTGGGTAAACTAGTTTATGAGCGTCTAGGCTTTACTAAAAGCAACGAACTCTTACTAGATTTGTAATTAAATTTTTCACTATCATTCAGTCAGGGCGGTTGAGGAATGATTACTAAAATTAAAGCCAATAAATCATTTTGTGGCACTACAAAATACGTCATAGAGAAAGAGAAAGCGAAAATTATTGGTGGGAATATGTACGGAGCTACCACCGATAAACTGGTTGAGCAGTTCACTCTATCAGCCCACCTTAACCCGCAACTAAAAGACCCATGCTATCACTTAATGATTAGTGTACCTAAAAGTGATAGACCTCTCAATGATGATGAATTAGCTAATCTATCCCAGCGACACTTTGCTACTGTTGTTGTACTGTCGCGGCTAAAAGGTGATGAATCCCAAGTTAAACAGCCATCAAAAAGGATATCAGATAGCAAGTTAAACCAGTTAGTTGATGAATTTATATCAACAGAATTACCAGCCTATGACTTCTTCATAGCGCGGCACTCCGATAAAAAACACGACCACACTCACATCGTTGCATCCAGGGTTAATAACCTAGATGGTAAATCTATCCGTACCTGGAATAATTACGCCTACTCAGAACACTCTGCCCGACTACTAGAGCGAGAATTTCATCTCACTCCAGTTCAAAGCAGTTGGGAGAGTAAACGCAAAGCTATGACTCGTAATCAACTTGAACGAGTTAAGAGTTTGGGACTTCCAGGTGAAGAAATAATGCGCCGAGCGATTGAAAAAGTGGCAGAAAATCAACCAAGAATGCCTCAGTTTATTGAGCAGTTATGGAGACAACATCAAGTTAAAGCTGTCGTTAGTTATTACAGTCACGGCGGGGTAAGGGGTATCAAGTTTGGGATTGATGTCGGTTCAGTTAATCAAGATGGTAGCCCTCGCTTGCTCTGGAAACAAGGAGGTAATCTCAATAAATATAAGTGTTCTTTCAGCAAACTACAGACAGAATTAGGAATAAGCTACGACCCACAAAGGGACGATAACGAAATTAAACACTTAAATAATTTTTTAGAATCTGTAAATAATAAGCCTAATAATCAGCAGGTAATATCGGCAATATCGGCTGCTACTTATCCAGTTATATCTGAAATTAATCCACAGATAAGCCCAAATCTAAGAGCCGATTTATACAAATATTACAGTACAGACTTGCAGAAATTATTAGTGACTGACCGAGACAAAGAAATTGCTATTAAAGCATTATTGGATAATCACCCAGCCCAAGAGGTAGAAGAAATTCTCCTAGCCAGTCCCGCCGGATGGACTCATGATGAAGCTAAAACATTAATGCTAATCGCTCAAAATAAACTGGCATCTAAACAGCCAGAATCAGAACAGCAACTCTCCGATAAACAGCAGTTACAGTCAGAATATTTAGCTGTAGCTGTGCCTGTTGCTGTGAAATTAATCAACTGGCAGTTAAGAGAAAAAGATGAGCATAGCTTTAGGTTTAAACGTGCAATACTGTCAAAACAAGGAAGAGAATTGGCATTTACCCATGATGAACGCGGAGAAATTTTTCGAGTTAAAGTCAACCGAAACCAATCAGGTGAGCTTGAGTATTCAGCAATTAATGTGGGAGAAGTGAATAAAGAAGATACTCAGTTTTGGCATTATTGTAAGAAGTTATTGTCAGAAATAATAGAAGAAGAACAGCAACAAACACTCAGACCTAGTAAAGGCTTTTCCCGCTAGGTGATGACGCAACTCTTAACCGCTTCGCTCAAATAGGCGGTGTCTGCCACTGCCACGAATCAACTTGTTGAGCTACCCAAATAGTCGCAGGCAGCGACAGACACTCCGCTGTCGCCGCCTATTTGTTAAGAGTTGCTTGAGTTATCGCAGAAACATTTAAGAGACAACTTATTCAAAATTTTAAATTAATTTAAATCTATGTATTATATTCATCATATCACCTAATTTGACTCATTATATTTATTTCTACATAACCTCTGCGTTGCAATTCGGCGAGGACATCTGCATCTTTAATTTCATCAAGCTCAAAACTAGTTTCAGATATCTTTTGTACTCCATACTGATGGGTTCTAGTAAAAATTTTGCAGCGGATACTACCAATAATTTGATCGAGCTTGATCCAGGCATCCATAAGTACTGATTTACTCAAGCCATGTTCGCGTAACCATGTAGCGACTCTCTCACGAACGTCATCCCAAAAAGCTACCGTTAAACCACCTATAATCGCCGCAATAATCCACCATATTACGTCAAAAGGCATAAATTATTTCTCCTAATTTTTGGCACGATGACCTGAGTATTTATTGGCATAACAACCAGCTTGCCCAGAAATATTAGTCTCTAAAGCGGATAGTTTTAGCAAAAAAAAGATGAGATGATCTCTGCTTTGAAACTCACAAAAAATCGTTAATTAAGTTCTACTAATATTATTTTGTAGTAAACCTAATTGATAAAAAATGCAGTCTGCCGACGAGACCATAGTCGCTAGTTTGAAGCTGGCTCCTTCCAAAACTTTGTACTTAAAGCTTACGAGTGAGCAACAAGGTTGCACCAGAACTTTTGCTAGCAAATTCTTGCTGACGCTTAAAAGGCAACGCAACTACAATTACTGATGTAGATAAAGCATTGGTTTGGGGTGCTGACTTGACATCTAACACTAGAATGTTAGGAAATACTATAGGAGATGATAAAGATGTTGCCTTAGTTGAAGTTGGTACAAGTGTAATGTCTACAATATCACCTGCTTTTAAGTTCCCACCTAGCATCATTGCAGGTGTTGCAGGAATGCCAACAGTAACAGTATCAACAAGACGAGTTGGGTCGATTTTAGGGCTAAGTTGTTTCTCAGTTAAAGGCTTTTTCTGAGGAATTTTGACCAGAGTATAGCGACCTAAGATTTCTTGGGACTTTTTTAAGGTTTTTGAATATATACTTTTTTTAGCGTAGATTTTTGATCTAAGATCCCCTGGTTTTATCTGGTAGTAGGCAGGTAAATCGCGATTGGGAACTTGAATCTCAACCTTATTTTGAGTTTCGAGGTAGGTAGTTGTGAGAACTCCAACAAACAAAGCTACTATAGTTAGCCATTGGCTGATGGATAATCTAAACAGCCACTGCCTGAAAGTAGACATCCTTTGCCCGGAGAATAGGAAAAAACTGGATTGCTTCTTCATAAACATTATGCCGAGTTTTGACCCTTAAGTGCATCAGGGTCTTTATATTGCAATAGTACTGTCGTGTTGTTGTTATAGAGAAACTGATGAATTTTATTCCATAGTTCAATCTCTTCTAAGGGGGTTTTCGGCAGTTCTAAACGCATTTCTTTTAACAGTTCGTTACGATAAAGATCAAAGCCTGCTTTAATCTGTTGGGCATAGAGTAGCGCACTGCCCAAAGCACTCCGATAAGCCAGCCAAGCTAAAAATAATCCTCCCCAAAAGCACAACAGAAAAAGCCACCCAGATGCCTTAACAATTACTAAATAAACACCACTTACCAATGCAAAAATGCTACTAAGGGCAGAAATTAATAGCATAAAGTCTAGAGAGCTTTTTGCCTCTGCAATAGTCTCGATAAAACGTTCAGGAAACAAATTGTACAAACGTGGCCAAATGAGAACAGCATCTATCTCATAGCGGTCATAAGAGTAAAGTTCAGCGTTCTTGAGAATATTGCCTAAGCGTGTCGGCATTACCTGTTCAGGTTGTGTTGGCAGAGGATAATACAGGTAGATATTTTGATATAAAATTCTACGGTTTTCCTGCAAGTGTGCCAGTTTATTTTCTAATTCTTTTTGTTTGCTTTCCAGTTCTTGTTTTTGTTGTTGCTGAGATGGTTGTTGAAGTTCTGTTTTGACGTTTTTTAGTTCTTCTTCTAACTTCTTATTCTGTGTGGTAAAATCTAGTTTACTCAGACGATATTTATGCCAATTCTTACGTTTATTTGCCAAAAAGCGACCGAACGGAAAATTCCAGTAGCCTTCATAAAAGCATAAAATTGTATTGAAATGGCTAGATAATACAACAGAGAAGAATGTTACCCAACTAAGAAAACCAATGGTTTGCAAAGTTTTTAATGTGATGTCTAGTTGGTTCCATTCTTTCAAAACACTAATAAAATCTGCTTGCCCCTCGATCACAACTGCGATAACTAGGCTCCAAAATAGAAGACTAGGAAAAAAGGCATTCACTAGTAAACGCCGGCCAATAAGTCTAGGGACTTCTTTAAGGACATCATTTAACATAGCCATTTCCAACTTCAGGAAGTTTTAAGCTATTGTGCATTGAATTTGCACAATTTGGGCACGCAAGATGCTCAACCCACAAGAATTTCATTTAGATATAGTGTATTATGGGCTTTTTAAGCCTATCTCATGGTTTGAGTTTGACTGGTCAGGATTTTGACAGCTAGGCAGTTTTTTTCGATCAAAATAATCAAGTGTATTAAGAAAACCGCATTTTTCACACCTAATCGAGCACCAAGATAATTGGTATTCTCCTGATAGCTTAATGTCACTAGGTATTGTGTTACCACGCAGATGATAGTCACGATTATTTAAATATTTACGAACAGTGGTAACAGCTAGTACCCCAACAATTTTATTATCATCAATGATTATTACTCCCCTACTTTTCTCATACGGCTCCATCAGCTCTTCCCACTTCAGGAGGTCTTGTATATATACTGGAGAATCGATAACAATAGTGGGAGGAAACCCTGACTTAACATCGAGTAGAGAGTTAGCACCTTGATTAACTGCTTGCCTCAAATCATCAACTATAACTAGTGCTACTGGTTTTAGTCCTTTATCGAGAATAACACCATAGTTATCAGTTACTAGTTCAGCCATCGCTTCTAGTAGAGTGAGATTTCCAGCAAGCAACTGAAAGTTATTGGTTATATCTTTTGAAATCTGGCTCATTTGATTACTTTTAATTGCCAATTACAGCTATAAATTATTAGTAGTAAATATGTGGAAGTAGTGTTAGAAAAGTGTTAATTAAGTTTCTTAAGTACTTATTACCAAATAAGTCTAACTATCATCGTCAACACATCTTGAACACTTCCTTCGACATAGTGTTATTCTTTATTCAGTCCCAGCAGCAACAACATCTGAAACATGATCTTGTTTTAAGATTTGCTTGTATTCGTCATAAACTTGAGAAGGTAATTCTTTGGGTGAGACTATCTCTTCTTTGATAAGCGTTGGAGTGAATTGCTTGTCATAAGGGAATCCAGCACCAACTTTCTCTTTCCCAAGCTTGACTTGAGTAACTGCCTGACGAATATCAGATTGTAAAATCTGTTGGTCTTTGCCATTTCGCGCAACAGCTTGACTTGCAGCCAGTTTTACTATATTTAGAATATCGCCACCAGCCAAACCTAAAGACTCTTGTGCCAACCATTTAACTGTAACATCGTCGGCGCGGGGAACTTCCGCAGGTAGTAGTAAATTCCACAATTGCAGAAGGCAATCTTCGTTTGGAAGTTCAAACTCAATATGCGCCTGAATTCGTCTTACAAAAGCTCCATCATAGTTTCCTGGTAAATTAGTGGCAAAGATGACGACTCCATTGAAGCTATCTAACTCCAACAGCATGACAGAACGGCTAACATTCACTCCGTGATCAGCGCTTTGGGTAACATTTGTCAATCGCTTACCAAGAATTGAATCTGCTTCATCGAAAAATAATACTGCTCCGGTTTGGCGAGCTTTGTTGAAAGCTGCTTTAATATTTTTTGGAGTTTCTCCTACATACTTAGATTCAATCTCCGCATAGTTCACGCGGATGATTGATTTGCTCAGATGATTTGCGATCGCCTCAGCACAAAATGTCTTTCCGGTTCCTGGTGAACCAAATAGATTGATTGCAACTCTATGTCCGTGAGGGTCAATCTTTTTTAAGTTCCATTCGTGGTACAGCACATCATGGAAACGAATGCTGTTTAACGCTGTTTCAATCTGAGTTCTGACCTTAGTTGATACAATTAGATTATCTAGGCTGCGCTTGGGTGTCTCCGGTATAAATATTTCCATCCGCTGGATTTCAGAAGTTTCAGAGCTAGTATCGGGTAAAGCGGTTACATTAGCCTGAGATTGATCAGATTGATTGACTTTATCGATTCTTTTCCAATTTGTTGGCATATTTGTTTCCTGCTACTGCAACAAAGGCATAATATTTTTTTCGACGTAGCCCAACCTTTGTAGTTCGGCATAAACATCTGGGTCAGTTTTGCGAGTTTCTTCTAGGGAATGGGTTTACTCAGATATCTATTGAGTCCCAGTTTGTCTGGTTTCCACCATTAGGTAATGATGAACTCCAGAAATCAACTTGTGAAAAATAATCCAAGCTTTTATTAAGGAATTATCTTGTAAGCTGTGCTTACGCAACCATGCAGCAATGTTCTTCTAAATCTGGTGTCGATAATTCCAAGCTATACACCCAACTGCTGCTAGCATTGCTAGCTATACGATGATTTTTTATACATTACAATTATCTCATAATGTTAATTGGTCATAGCGAGTTCGCGATCACGCAGCTGGGTCACATCTATATCCTGAGTTGTGTTACCCCGCTTCAGCCATTCTTCCCGCACATCAGATGGCAAATCACTGAAATCAACTATTTCCTCTACAACCACCCGCACCGCTTCTGGTTCCTTGGACTGAAGAGTACGGATTGCCCAGTAAGTAATTTTCTTTACCCACTCATTTTGAGTGTTACGCTCAAACTGGACTAATACTTTTAGCAAATATTGGCGGAGTCTGTTCCAAGCTTGTTTAATCATGGATCTTACTGGTGAGAACACTCCATCAATTACCGAGAAAGCATTTCTAACGTAGGGTTCTAACCAGGGTAAGTAATTCTTAATCCAGGGATTCAAAGTATCGTTTACCCAGTTAAGAATGTTTTCCCAGAAAGTAATTGCAACTGCGCCTCCCACAAGCAGTGTTGCGAGCAAAACTGGCACAAAGATGGGTACAGTCATGATATTAGTCTCCTTGAGGATAAGGTCTAAAGCTGATCCGCTCTGGATCTTCCTTGATGAAGGTCTCTCTCACATCGCTCGGTAAATTGTCCCATTCTACTTCCTCCTCAAACCGAACAACGTTGGGTTTCGGGTTAGTGGGATTTATGTAAAAAATTTCGATTTGACGCAAGTGCTTACTTTTTAAACCTTTATCAAAAGTTGGGACTGCTTGGGGTTTTAGATAATGCACTTTGATAGTGAGGATGAGATCTTTTACTTTGGTTGCCAGTTTTTGAACTAACTTACTTGGAGGCTGTTCACCTATAATTTGTGGATCGGACTCGTTACATAATAAGTAAGTTGTTTGCAAGCATGTTTGAAAGTCTGCCTGAAGCTTTTCTTGCAAAAACCGAGCAATATTGTGATAGACGTGCTGTGTTTCTTGAAGGTCAATATCTTCTATGAATGTTAGTCCTTGCCAGAGCGCATTTGTCAAATTTTTGACTGATTCTGACACTTGAGATAGATGAGGCTGAATATGCTGCTGTAATTTTGATTGTTGCCTTGGTAGCTTTTCTTTTTCTGACAGTTCTTTGTCCTTGCCTTCAAATGTATTGTGTTCTTCATTCATAAGTGGTCTCTCCACATCTCTACCTATTAATTGGGGTGGTTGCAAAAAAATTTGCACTGTAAATTCCTATTTTCTTAGCTCGACTTTACCTATCTTGGAAGATAGGGCAAGAGACACAGGGTTATAAAAGACTTAACTATGAGGAAGTAGAGAGTTAAGCTTGCAATCAGCCCTAATAACACCCCAGAATGTTAAAGGCTTTTTTTACTGCCTAACCAACTTTTCAAACATCCTCTTAGTCTCAATCACCCTTTATGCAGAGCAACGGTGCTAAGTACTGCTTCTAATGTGCAAGAAAGTTTGGAAATATCTGCTTAAAAAACATACATAGAGGGGATTGCACCCTTAGCTTGTTTATCTCTGATAGGGGATTAAAGTTTAGCGGATCTGTAGCTGGATTGAAACACATTACTGGTAACAAACTTGCACCTGGAAATTTTTCTTGCAGCGCACTTAGCCTTTCTCTTGCGCTCCGTACTGCTAAAAAGGTAGGTTCACCCTTCACATACGCTTCCAAAAAATATTTGAGAAATTGCTCTGCGACTTTGTTAGGTACATCTTCACGCATGACAATTACTTGCGGAAGATTTAACTTAAGTAACTCTCGTGCTACTCCCAAACCATCGCAAGAGTTGAAAATTGCTAATTGCAACCCCTGTTTTATAGCTTCCCTTAAGGGATCTTGTAGCTGGCTAATAGTTAGATATTGATTGGGACTTATGTACAATCTTGGCTCACCGTTTTTTATATAACTAGAACTATGACCAGCAAAAAAAATAATATCCCAATGTTGTTGAAATAGTTTATCATAAATATCTTGTAGCGGCTCTTTTGAAATTTTTTCTTCCCATAAAACATCTAGCTTAATCTTCTCTATTATTGCTGGATTTTCCCAAATGTCCAAATCCTTTCTCTTACCTTTATCATCGATAATTATAAGAGCTTTTGGATACTCAGAATGTTGAATACTTGAATTAACCTTTTTATATTCAGGATTACTTAAGACTACCTCTGCCTTCCTGTAGTCATCAAAGAAACTCCAGAAGTGCCAAGGTAACTGCCACGCTAAGTCATCTTTAGCTGAAATTATTACTATAATTTCGTCTTCTTCATTTAATGCTGTACGGATTTGCTTTTCTGTTGCACGAAAATCCTTAGTATCTAGCCACTCATTTATGGCATGTTTTAATTTTTTATATTGAGAGTTTACATGGTCTGCATTTACATTGTTATTACGTTTGCAAACTTCAATCGGTCTGTTTAAATTACGCCAACTCATTGATTCGTAAAAATCTTGGTGTGATGTTTTCCAATTTTCATAAGACTCGATAACTTTTGTATCTCTAGCAGACGGTAAAATTGATATCATTCTTTTGGAACTTGCCCCTTTTTGGACTAGAATATTTATATGATTAAATCCTTGTTCTAAATTTCCTTCACCTAAGTTAATTTCAACTTTACTAATCACGCTATATCTCCCTCTATTGCAAAATTTTCAACATGAATCAAGTTTTCTAACGCAATTTCAATACAGAATTGAGTTCCCAAATTGCATTTAAAGTAGGGTAGTTCAATGTAAAGATTCGATTTGCCAGAATTTTCACTTTCTAGTACTTCTAAGTCAAAAAGCAAAGCCAGTTTAAGATTTGGGGGTAAGTATATTTCTTCTAACCCAGGATGTACTTGAACTCGTACCCCAACTCTGCCGTCTGCTTCCTTTATAAAAGCTACTTGCAGTAATAGTGTTATCTCTTTTAATCCCTTCTGCAACTGAATCAGTTTACCTTGCCAAGGAATACTACTATTACTAAGTTGAGAAGTATTTCTTAAAGAATAAGCTAATTGTATTTGCGCTCTTTCAGTGTTTAAAAAAGCCTCTATATCTTGCCAACCGTCTTGTACTAATGCATAGTTTCGTTTTAAGAACTGCCATAATTTACTAGATGCGTTTTCTTGTCGCATATTATACAATGCTTTACGGTAGACCTGACTAGCCAGCAATGCTCCCCACTCTTCAAATCTCACATCTAAGCGAGGGAAATAAAGAGATGGTTCGCTCAATTTAATTAATAAATTTTCTGCTATAGGTGGAGCTAATGGTTTCAATTGCTCTACCTTAGCTTTTTCCTCCAAACCTATTTCTTGTGCCAGCCACAGCATATCTAAATCTGCGATCACAAAATCTCGTTCTAGAGAATATGTGCGGTAAACTGGGTCATAGATTGCTTTATGCTTCAGAGTACGGTGGCTAGTAAATCCCCAAACACTTATCCAACCTGCATCAATATCTACCTGTACTGCTAAGTAATAATCTGCTATCCAGTCGGGAATATCAACCCATTCTTGGGGTACTGTAAACGTCTCTGTGTCTGTTGCTTCATCAGGAATTAAAACAAGTCGGGTTTTACCAATAGCAACAGCTGTACCATTGACTACTTCCCAGATATACGGCAAATCAGCTTGACTGGGTAATTCTTTTATAGAATCACCGTGGTTTTCTTTCACCCAGACACCAAAGGCATTGAGACACAAGCGGTTCAAATCTGCATTACTTTGAGCGGTTTGATTGGAATAGCGCCGGATAGTTGATTCCCTCTGTTTTAGTTCTGTTTCTGGTAATTCCTGCCAAATTTGCTCTGGATAAACTGCTTTTAACTCTTGCAAACTTAATTTCATTATATGTTCCTCATAGATTCAAGTATTTTCAATAGCTTAATTCTTATCTTTTTCTATATATACTAGGATTTGTTTAATAAATTTCTCATTTTTAAGCTGCAACCAAGCTGGTTCATCTGGTTTGATATTCAATGAATAGTGTTTTTTGATCTCTTGGATCACACCTGATTGCCATAATGTGTATGCTTGGTAGAGCATTTCATTCGCTAAAGCAGATTCATAATAGTCAAATTTTATATTTTTTTTACTTTCATCTGGAAGACTAGAATAAGTCTTATTAAAAAGTATAACAATAATATTAAAATAGTATTCTTGGAGGAATTCTTTCAGACTATCTTTTATTTCCTTGAGTTGTTCTAAAGTAGGGTCTAGATATCTTTCTGTTATATCTACATCCCTATGTTTATTTACCCATTCTATAATTTTTGCTATCAATGAATTAAGAATTTTATTATAACGACGGCTAACGTTAGATGTATTCTTGCCAATTTCTATAGCAATTTCTTCTTGTACAAGTTGTAATCCATGTTTAAGTAAAAGAACACTCCGATCATCTGTACTTATTTTTTTTATTTCCTCGCTTAATAAAATCTTAAAATTTTCTTCATATTCCTCTATTGATAATCTATTTACATCTTCTATATTGCAGAGATTTGGAAGTTTTTCAATTAAGCTGGAACTGATATTATCTTCTAAAAATAAAGAAGTATCCAAAGATTTCATTATTGAAATTGGGCTTTTATAGTCACGTATTGCTCTACCAATTTCTTCTAGCCATTCCTTAATAATTTCACAACTAACTTGTGCAGAATTCAGATGATTATATCGCTGTGCAATTTCTTTTAAATGATCTAGGCTTGGTGAATTTGTATTAATTATTATTGCTTTATTAACTTCTTGAAAACATTGCCATGCTGAAACTTTCTCTTTTATTTGTGTTTTTGTTAAACCTTTAGATGTTAAAGCATTCAATACTAGCCCTCTAGTTGCTCTTGCAGACAAACCTAAATTTGTACGATTAATTGTTTTATTGAGTTTTTCTTGACGAATCAAAATATCTCTAACTTTGCCATACATTCTTTTTTGAATGTATTTTTTGAGTGAGCAATACCAAGGTACCAATGTATCTTTAAATATATTTATTTCTTCCGTCTGATGTCGAGATGTAGAGTTGTAGTTGTTGCCTCCAACTTCTCTGTATTGTGTAATCGTGTTATTAAAATTTTTAAAAAAAGTTTTTGGTTCTAATTCAGTATAAGCAATTATAGTTGCATCTTGGAGAATCTCAAAAATTTCATAATCATTTTTACCCATGCATTGCAAATGATACTTTAATTTATTAACAACAACATCACTAAAACTTCCCAAAAAAGCTTTCAAATGTTCTACAACTTCTGCTTCGGCTGAACCGTATAATAATTTATTTAAAAAATGCCATGCTAATTCTTCTTCATTCAGTTTGGGATTTTGTTGTTTTAGGTTGTTAATATTATGGCGTAATTTAGGTTCTGGAACCCGCGTAATCTTCAAAGAATGGTCTGATAATTGAGTGAACGTATAGAACCTGTACAAGTGTTCGATGTTGTTTATCGATTGCTTGGAAGTCATATTTCTATCTCCTACTATTTATTTATTGGGTTATGAACAGAAAAATTTGCGATCCAGAGCAACAGTTGCTAGATAAACTTTGATGCCTTAATGCTCCAGAAGGCATTGAGCCAAGATCCTGATACTGTTGGCGAAAGTGTTACAAATAACAGCTGCAACCACAGATTGAAGGTTAGATTTTTGTAATATGTTGTACTATAATCTGTATTGCATTTGCCAACAGTATCAGAACCTTGCTAAAACGGAAATAGAGGCTGAAAAAGCTTATCCTATAAAGCTTTCAGCTTTTTTACTTCCTCCAGTTTTACTCAAATATAGAAGGCTAAATTTAGTGCACATTTACTAATCAATCCGCTTTGAACTCTCTCAAATACCAATCTTTAGGTGAAAGTTGGTAATAACGGGCAGAACAACATTGATTTTTTAGAGGTTTTGGGTATACAGCCACGATTGGTAGCATTACCTCTAGAGCTACATCTGTAAAAATGGTAATTCCCGGAGAAAGACTATTTGAAAAGTAAATACATCCTATTTGAACTGTAGTTTCGCAATTAGAGTATTAGTTGTATAAAATATTTTTTCTATTACTAAAGGATTAAATAATAATTACTTGAAAAATCTATATTTCTAACTCACAAAAACTTTCAAGTACTTTTGCTGCCAAAAAGTTTTAATGTTCTATCAAAGAACTCTACTACCATATATCAAGACATTTCTTCATTAAAATTTTATAGTGTATAAAAAAGCACAAAAACCTAAAACAACTTATTTACTTATCTAATCACCTGTTGGAGTCTGTACGTTGTCTAATCTTTCTGATAAACTAGCGGATTTTTCGCCCATAATAGGGCACGTTCAGCAAATCAATCGCCCGTTTCTTAGCCGCTTCCCCACGCCTATCATATTTACTTGTAGTATTTGGCGACGCATGACCTGCAAGTTTCGCTACCGTGACGATATCTGCACCTGCATCTAATAAATTACCGATAAAAGTTCTTCTAAAATCATGAGGTGTAAACGCATCCACATCAGCTTTTTCCCCGCGTCGTTGCAATGCTCGCAATACCCCCTGCTCACTCATCCGCCTTGATATGATTTTCTGTGCCTTATTTAAAGGATAAAAAAGCGGCCCTGGTACTTTACCCCGAATTAACAACCAATCAAGGACTGCTTGCACACTAGCTTCAGGTAAGTAGACAATTCGTTCCTTCCGTCCCTTAGCTTCCCGTATTGTCAATGACCGAGTGCGTGGCTTGAAATCGCTCAAATCTAGGTAAGTTACCTCACTGCGACGCAACCCTACCGTCAAAACTGCCAGCAGTGCTGCATCCCTCCGACCCAATGTTGAGTCATCTCGAATACAATCTGACCACAGCGCAGCAATTTCTTCGGTATCAAGGGAGCGCCCCTTCAATAAACTCTGGCCCCGCACGGACTCAATATCAGCTGCTCGTCCATACTCATCTGTGGACATTAAGCCTAACCGCCAAGCTTCCTTGAGCGTCCGCCGCAATGCACATAGCATTTTATTAGCCATCGCTGGGCTGTATTTCTCCATCAGCACCGACCGTACCGCAGCCGTGTGCTGATAACGCAACTTTGGCCAGTCCAAGGTGCTTGCATCACAAGTGCCACTGGTTAGCAGTTGGGCGATCGCGTTTAACGCTTCCCTCATCGTCCGCCTTGAACCTTCACCCAGAGAAGCCAGATACACCTCTGCCGGGTGCAACGTGATGGGCAGCGGCTCTGTCAGTACGAGAGATTCAGGGCTAAAATTGTCAGCGATCGCCTTGGTATTCACGGCAGTCAATCAGGAGCTTTGAAATAGATCCTCCCTCAAATGTGGCTTCCTGTATACCTCCTAGCCCTCCCGGATTGCGAGAAGTGTTTTTCTCTCCACCCATTTCGGCTAAAAGCCTCTCTACAACTAGATATTTTGTCTGCTATTAGACTGATTGCTATGGTATTTACTGCGAATATTACCGTAAACCCTTTAAATACGAGATTTTGAAAAACTTTCTACAAGAGTTTCTAAATGAAGATGTTATATGGAAAAAACTCAGATGAGAGCATCCTATGGAACGCAGAGTCCCCCTTGATGTGCTTGTGGTCGGAATGCACCACCACAGCCCTCAGTACAGAACTAAAGTCCTCCGCCGTCTTCTGCGTGAGCATCCGTCCGTTCGTGCCTATGGGAGCACTCAACGCCTGGAGGAAGCACGCACACTTGCTCTTCAAGGTGAGGTAAACACTATATTTGCAGACCCGTGGATTGATATGGGTGGCCGCCTTGTCTCTTTCATCCGTGAGATCCGCAAGGAGCGACCACATATTGTATTCGTTCTCTATGCGGAACCGAGATTGCACGAGTCTCTGATAGAGCAAGCCCCGGAGTTGGAGCACTACCTTTCGCTTGATTTGGATGATTTATATCCCGAAACGGGTAATGATGAATGTTCGGCAACCGAGGCTAGGCAACGTCTGGATAGTATCTTGCGAAAGTGCGAGGAATGGCATTGCGAGCAATTTCAATACGATGTGGCAATTTCTTTCTCCGGAGCAGATCGCGAAATCGCCCGATCTTTGGCTTCTGCTCTAATGGAAGCCGGTGTCATCGTCTTTTTTGACGAATTTGAAGAGGCCGACTTGCTCGGTAAGGATCTCTATGACCACCTTACTGTCATATACTCGAAGCGAGCACGGTACTCGTTGATGTTGGTCTCACGGTCATATGCTGAACGGGTTTGGCCCACACTGGAACGACGCTCAATGCAAGAGCGTGCCCTTATTGAGAGGGGGAAGGAATATGTGATCCCTGTACGACTCGACGACACTCCCATCAAGGGATTGCTTTCAACGACTGCCCATGTCTCGATCGCGAAGGGCCCGGCAGCGATCGCTAATCTTATTTGTAAGAAGCTCTGGATGATTGATTCCAAGAAGCCCAAGTTGGTGATCGGAACTTCGCGTCCTGAAGACGAACAACCATGACATCTGCTATATCTTCGTGGCGCGGCTGTGTACAGGACACTGAACCAGGGCTGCACCTGACTTTGCCTGCGTGAAGCGACGGTAGTGCATTTTATTTTTTATCACCGCCTACTTTAGTTTTTTGGCCAAGTTAGCTAAACGAGTAATGCTAGAGCGAATATTACCTGCTTCTTTGCGACTCTTGAGCCGTTTTTTAGCTTCTTTTATTACTTGTTTCATGACTGAATCTTTATCTAAGCAAGTAACATAAAAAGCTTCCAAGAGCGTTTCAACTGTGATTTTTTCTCTGTTGCATAGATCGTCGAGTTCTTGCTTGATTGCAGCTTCCAAACGTACAGGTACTCTAGGCGCAATTTCCGGAAAGTTCGCTAGTTGTTCTTCTAATTTTGCAAGTTCCGAAACGGAGCTATCAGCAGTCGATGGCATATTAACATCGCTTTTTGGTGAAGGAAGCTGTTGTGGAGCTAACACATCTTCTCGTGGTGCAACTGTTGGTGCAACCGCTCTATTTCTGATTTCATCTAGGATATTCATGTTTTCACCTAATAGTAAAATTTATTACGCTGGTTCTGATGGAATTAATTTGGCATATTCTTCTGGCAAAGCTGGCTTAAGTCGTTGAGCTAAGATATCAATCGCATATTCCAGATTTGGCTGTCCTAAGTCTGTTGGTGCAACCCGTTGGTTGATGGCATTTTTGAATACATCCGATTCCAAAATATGCGGCAACATCAACTCATCCCCCACCAACTGCCGCATGGTATCGATACTTGTTTTAGTAGCGTTTGTTGGATGCAAACCAGTCCAGCGTGCGCGAAACGGCACTACACCCATTAGTTCACCGTAAGGTAGGGCTGCTTTAAATTCTTTAATTAATTCCATAGTCCGCAACAGCGATTGCACTCCCTTGACGTTTGACTCTGCTGGAATCACCCATCTATCGCCAGCACCCAAGGAAGTCTGCGCTAAATGTGAACGTTCTGGGGGTGGGTCTACAATTGCCACGCCAAAATTACTCACAATTGGTTGCAGGCGATTCCTGAGAATAAACAGACTTAAGCCACTGGAAGCCAATTTATAGTTAGCACTCTCCAACCCATCATCTGAAGGAATTAAGAATAGGTTGGTATTGTTAATGGTACGGTCGCCCAGTTTAACGTCTGGTACAGACGCAATGGCATCGATAATTTTTGTTTTCTCTTCTGGTTGTGTCAGAACTTCCAGTAAGGTTGGGGTATCAGGCTGCACTTGTACCCCTAAGAAGCTGGTCAAGCTAGATTGAGGGTCGCAATCTACAAACAAAACGGGAATTCCCAAGCGACCCAAATACCTACCCAGCATCAAGGCTACGGTAGACTTTCCCTGACCCCCAGCCAAGCCCAAGGAGACGACTGTTGGCGGAATTGGCATAAAACAATTACATAAAATTACTAAAGTACAAAGTAATCAATATACTAATTTACTTTTGTAGAATTGTACTATAGTGCAATTTTACTTTTGTACAAAAGTAAAATTGTATTTTAGTTAAGGTATAATTTTCCAGACAAAACTTGCCAACGATAAACCCCAAGTAGTCTGGATGTGCTGTTCAATATAGATATTGCAGTTCAGCAGAACCAACCATGACTGAAGCCAAGTCTACTCGTACAGTGCGTCGGGGGAGAATCTTCCCTGAAATTCAATGGTCATCAGAGAAGAAAGCTCAATGGCTTGCTGAAAAAGCAGAATTTAAGCAGCGTTGCGAACAAATATTTAAAAAATTGCAGCCAGAATTAATTGAAACTCATTACAACTGGTATGTGGCAGTTGAACCAGAAAGTGGGGAATATTTTATTAATGAGGATGCCTTAGCAGTTGCCCAGATGGTACATGAAAAATACCCAAATGTGAGGCTGCACGTTTTCCGCATCAATGAAACTGGGGTCTGCGGCAGGATATGATTTCTGGCAACTTTGGTGTGGAGGATGAATTATTTTTTGAAATAGAGTTGATAGCTGCTGATGGATTAGAAATACCAGTAGAAGCACTTTTTGATACAGGTTTTTCTTGGTGGCTGGCAATTAATAACCAGGATTTAGAAGCACTTGATTGGATTTATCTAGAACAGCAAACAATGCTCACAGCCCAAGGAGAAGCAGAATTTGACATTTATTTAGGAAAAGTGCTTCTTGATGGACAGGTTTTTGATATTCCTGTCCATGTGGGACAAGGAGTGTCAGAAGTTTTACTTGGTCGCCAGTGGTTAAAAACTCGACGGTTGGTTGTGGATATGCCATCTGGGGTGTTAACGCTGGGATGATGTTTGCTTTTTTTGCAATCAGACTTTAGGGACTAATTAATGGTAGAAGAAAAAAATCCTACTGAATATGATTGGCAATGTACTTGTATTTGTTCGCCTCCCCCAGACACCCCTGCAATCTGGGTTTTTGGAATTTTTATTACACCTGATGGAAAAAAGCTTATCAATACCTATGGAGGCGGAATTTATATCTGGGATTTAAAAACAGGAATGTTGGATTGCTTGTTTGATGAGGAGTCTCCTAACGCTTTTTCTCTTGCTATTAGCCCAGAAAGACAAATTATAGCCACTGGCAGTCTAAATAAGAAAGTAGATCTGTGGAATCTGCAAACATATGAATTTATAGGCTCACTTTCTTGCCGTGCAGATCCAATCCAGTGTGTTGCTTTTAGTTATGATGAAAAGATTCTTGCTAGTGGAGGAATGAATAAATATAAAAGTGCTGAAGGAAAGACTACAACAATTTACTTGTGGGATTTAGAGACAAAAGAATTAATGGGTACACTATCAGGACATTACTTGAGAGTAAATTGTCTGGCTTTTTCTCCTGATAATCGTATTCTTGCCAGTGGAAGCTATGATAAAACAATCAAAATTTGGGATTTAGAAACCAAACAACTTATCTATACTCTCGCAGGTCACTCGTCATACGTTGCACACCTGAGAATTCTTCCTGATTGTAAGACTTTAATTAGTAGTGGTGGAGGAGGGATAAAATTTTGGGACTTAACAACTGGAGAATTACTAAATACTTTATCTGAAGATATAGAGTATGTTCGTGAATTTGCAATTAGTCCTGATGGTAATATTCTTGCTAGCGATGCTCATAACACAATTAGAATATGGAATTTGGAAACGAGGAAATTAATTCACGTTCTGGAATTTCAATCGCCAATTAGTATTACATTTAGCCCAGACAGTACATTACTTGCAAGTGGTAACGCCCAAGGAAACATTAATGTATGGCAAATTCCTTCTAACTTAAACAGGAAGGAATTTCAGCCAGAAAAAGAATCAATTCTCGATGAAGCAGCCAAATATGTTGAAGCAGAAGGATATTTCGATCCAGAAAATATAGAAGATGCTAGAAGTCGTATAAATACATCTATTGTGCGAAGGCAAGGACAGGCTTCATTTCGTAAAACATTGCTAGAAGCTTACAATTACCAATGTGTTTTTACTAGTTGCGACGCAGAACAAGCACTAGAAGCTGCTCATATCATTCCTTATCTAGGCTCTAACACGAATCATCCCACAAATGGTTTACTTTTAAGAGCAGACATTCATACGCTTTTCGACTTGCATTTACTTACAATAAATCCAGCTACAATGACAGTAGAAGTTGCACCGAGTTTAAAAAATACCTGTTACGGTGAACTTAGAGGAAATCAATTACCCTCTCCTAAATATGAATATTTTAAGCCAAATAGAAAGGCTATTGAGCAACATTACCAAGCCTTCTTACAAAAACATTGTTTTTCACCTTAAACGTAAGCTTCCTAAGAAAATCAAACATAAAAATTTGAATGCAACTCTTTTCAGCTAGTGTGGGATTCAAACTCTATGCTTGGTAAGTTTACTCACCCGTTTTTAACTTTGGTTTTGGTTTGGGACGCGGCACAGAGGTATTATCCTGACTAGTCGCTCTTGACTTACCTTTTTTCCGTGCAGGTGGTGCTGCTGCTCTTTCTGCTTTCTTAGCTGCTGACTGCACTGTGGCTTTATCCTCCTTAGACGCTTTGAGAAATCTCGGTGCAGTTTCTTGGGGTAGGGCAGTGAGTGCAACAAAACCGAAGACATCACGCCCCGGCAGAAATTTTGCCTTTAAGGTGACAAATGCGGCGCGTCCTTGTTGGTCTTTCTCCAATTTGGGATTAAATCTGAAGGGTCGGACGGGTGCATCTTTCCATAGCAAGGGTATATGACTAGCCTTCATGAATTTCACCTTACGGGCAGGCTCGGACTGCTTAATAAATTCGAGTCTTTCATCAGAGAAATTTCGGAACACCGAGATACAGGGAGTAGAGCAGACAGGAATGAACTGCCATAATCCTGATAATTTAAACTCCAGGTCTTCTAACTCCCCTGAAACTGCATCTACTTTTCGCCCTCTGTCAAAGCCTACTAACTGAAAACCGATGCGATGCGGTTGCTCTCTGCGTGGAAAGTGAATGATTTTAGGATAAACAACCAAACGCTGATTATGGTTGCCAGTATTTTCTATTTCCTTCTTGAGAGCGTTTAATACATCCCATTGTCGCTTGGAGTGGTAAAGTGGGTATTCATAGCTACCGATACTAACAGTGCTTTGTCCATCTGAACTGAAATTGACCGACCCAGTAATTACCCCAACAGCTTGAAATATTGCTGCTGTCGATTCAATACCTGAATCTGTTGACGTATCAACATTTACTTGCTCTTCATCCGATGGGGTTTCAACTGTCGGTACTGCTTGGGTTGACTCCGGCGAGGTAAAGAAAGCAGATGCCATGATTATTGTTAATAGGGGAGAAATCGCGGTCTAATTCAATCTTAATTGTCTATCGAGTGTCTACATGACCGTCCTAGTAGTGAACTGTACAGTCCCTTTTGTAGTACTTATGTATTTTTTTTAGTAGTTCTTGGGGATTCAAGTGATTTGAAATTTAGTGAAATCATCATTTTTTGCTCTCAAAAACTTTCCGCCAATTTTGGCGTACTGTGCGTCGTCCATTTGAAAAATACGACATAGAAATGCCTTTCGTGTTTCATAGAAAGCTCTTGAAAGAATCCTAATAATGACATAAATGAGTGACTTGAAGTTCTAAGAAGTTCTAAGAACTCATCTCAAATAAATGAATAATTTTATGATATGAGTTCTAGTTTGCGGTGTTTTGTCTGACAAATAGCACAGACATGACGCAAAAGTGACAACAGCCATACTGATATGTTTTACTACTGAAAATCGCCATACTGAATTTGAAATTGGGCGCTAGTTCTTATCAGCTTGCTCATGACGGGAGCAGTCTCGGATGGTGGTTCATCAAAGATGGCTGCCAAAAGCATTGCAGTATTGAAAGCGCCTCATGAGTGTCAAAGCGCGTACAATGCAACCCAATTTGGCACGGTGACGCCAATCATAGAGAAAGCTAAAGCGAGCGCAAGCTTTGTGTACTAGGTGTTGCTCTTAATCAATTGCAACTCGGACGCGGCGAATATGCGACGACTGCCCTGTGGGTTGGTGATTAGGTATCCCTGTTGATTGGTGCAGCTGTAACCACTTTTTTCGGGTTTATAAATAGATAACTCTTGGCCCACAAGCGAAGCATCTGAGCCGACATATCGAACGCGCTCTCCGATTTGAAGTTGGGCTACTGCATCCAAAAACTCCAGTTCACTAACATCAATGAGATTTAATCCACCAGCCGCAGCGCCAGGACGCAACGAAGATGCCTGGGTGAGAGGCTGTCCGGTTCGGGCAGAAACCAAAAGCACTTTATCACTACCACAGGAAACCCAAGAGATTTTATATTCTTCGCCGCTTGAAAGAAGCCTCACACGATCTCCTTTAACGGGTTTGCGGGTGGTGACGGATAGTGATGGAGTCGGTGACGGGTTGGTGACGGATTGCTCCCGGTTTGGCTCGATGGTCGGTAGTGCTTGTGGAGTAGGGGTTTGAGCCATGAGTGGTGATGGAGGTGATGGAGGTGACGGAGTTTTGCCCAAACTTTCTACAAAATCCGTTTTTTCATCGCCCAAATTTTTAACGGTCAAAAAATTAGATGGATGATTATTTACCTCGTTTACAAAAAGATTTTTGGGTAAATGTCCGTCACCTCCGTCACCTTTTGGCTTTGAGTCCATCACCATATCCATCACCATGTCCGTCACTCCTCCATCACCAGCCTGATTGGAAGTGATTGAAGATTCGGAAGGGAACGAAGCCTCATCGAAAGCGCCTCTTAGCCGGATGCCATAAAAATGACTGCCAGTTCTGGTTTTTTCCTGCTTGACCTCAGACCATCCCAGCACATGATTTAACACTTGCAGTAAGTCTGGGGTGAAATTGGGCAAGCTCTTGCCTTGTTGCCCGGAATTTTGGCAGTAGTGATGGTAGGAGCCAAACAGCGTGCTGATTTCGGGGCGATAGCTGCTGCTTTGCCACTCGTTTTTGTTGGAGCCAACTTTGACTACACCAGAAGGATCTCGGACGATATGCCGTTCCACCCAAGCCGCGATGGAGTCGGTCATCTGTGCCATCTCCCAGTAAGCTCTATCGTAGCCAGTAGAGTTTTTTCCATTAAGAGTGTTAATGATTTCACTCTCTGGAATCGATAGTAGATATTGGGCGAAAGCTCCGATTTCTGGGTAGAGCTTTTCTCTGAGGTGAATGTCTGGAATCGGCGGACAGTAATTCATGTTGACTACAATCAACCGCCTTTTGAGCCATCTGCCGACACCAGAGCCTTGCAGTGCCGCATAATTTGAAGTGATTAAGACTGTGGCAGAAAGTCTTACGTCACAAGCCTTTTTATAAACTTCCTTGGCTTTGGTGGTTCCTCCCCCCGTGAGGGTTTTGAAAGTTTGCAAACCGCCATTAACCTTATCTTGATCCTCAAAAATGACTGAGCGTTTGTTATTGATGTCTACCAGAAAGTTAGGATTATCCAAGTTTTCAATCTTGCCACTCCAAGTATTCTGTGAGCCGACTAACGCCGTCAGCAAATCCGAGTAAATGCCTTTACCATTGCCGCCATTGCCCCAGAGGTAAAGAATTTTTTGGAGATGAGACATGCCTCTGAGTGTGGCAGCTGCAAAACAGATGAGGGTTTGCATTTTTTGGGAGTCGCCCTCTGTTACTTCTTGGAACCAACGGCGAATTGTTGGCCAATCTCGAATTTTGGGATTATCAAAGCGATGGGGCAGCGTCCAGGTTAAATAATTACCCGGCGAGTGTTTCTCAAACTTCCCAGTAGCCAGCACCAGTACGCCATCTAGGAACGGAACAATGCCAGTTCTTTGGGGCCACGTTTCAACAGTTAACCGTCGCGCCATGAATTTGCGAATATTCACGATATAGCTATCAGTGCCATAGCCAGCAATGGAACGGGCATCTAATATCCCCTGAATCATTGTTTCAATCATGTGGTCATCCTGGGTTTTCCACAATCCTGAGTCATCCCCAAGATAGTACTTCCATTCCTTGTGTTCGTTGCAGTACTTGAGGCGCTCTCGGTAATCTTCTACTAGTTCAAATGCCAACATATCAGCGGGGATAATTTTCGACTTTGACTGATAAGACTTTGACTGATGAGGCTTGGACTCAACGGCATCTTTGCCGTGGGTCAATTCTCTTATTTGCTGATTTAGTGCCGCGATTAGATTATCCGCACTCATGCGAGTTTTCAAAATATTTAATTCTACGATCGTGCCGTAGAGTTGAGAAACTTGTTCGAGTTGTTCAAAACTATTAATAGAGTCTATTGCTCCTAAGCCTAGTAGCATTTTTGTGGCTATGGCTTGACACAGCGCCGAATTATAGCTTTCTCCCCAAAGCTTTAAACCATTCGGTGTCAGCAACAAGTCATCAATTCCTTTGCCTAATGACTCGTCCCAGGTGGGGCGCGATACAACAGAGCCTACCTTGTGCGCGGCAGTTGAGAGGGCATCAATCCCATGCGTGACAGATGCTATTGCCTGTGGCTTAGAATCCATGTCGTAGGCAACTAACAAGGTTCTAGGGCGGTTCATCAAAAGCTGCAAGCTGGGCTTGAATCGCTTGGTCTTTTTATCTACCCCACAGGTCGCGCCGTAGTTTGTGGTGGCGGGATATCCCTGACAGATTAGACTAAACAGTTTTTCGCCACCTTCGGTCACAGTTACGGGGAAATCTGAATTGGCTAGCCATTCATAAAAATCTACATTGTCAGGGATGCTGCCTTTCTCAAGTCCTAACTGTTGCTCAATGCGCCTTCTAATAATGGGGACGACGCGAGGATAGAAACACCGATCTCCGTTTTTAGTTGGAGCTAGCCGCTTGTAAGGTTTCGTGCCATCATCGTTTGGCAGACTCAAAATTGAATGCCACACGCTACCATCTGCATTCAGCATCAACGCAGCATACACAACGCCGGAATATGGTTTTTTCCACCTTAAAGCCTCGGCAATCCGGCGCGGTGAGTCTGTAAACTCAATCATCGCGTCAAACTGCTCTGGGCATTGGTCACGCCCAAACTTCTGCTTAATAAAATCCTTGAAAGCGTCGAATGAAATCCAGTGCTGTTTAACGCTGTCGATAGTCCAGATTTGCTCAATACTATTGGGCTGTGTCGCCTGAGCGATGGGTGAAGATAATAGTGGGGCTAGAGTCAGTTGATCTAGATGTCCAGGAACGTCAAAAGTAGCAGTAGTTCCAGAACTGTTAAAGGTGGCTACCATTGGTGAATCCTTATGAGGTAAGTGATGTGGGTTTTACCTCCCCGCTCAGATCCACCAAAGTTTTAATCAAATTTCTCGTTAAACCCGTTGTAGGAAGTTCTCGGAACTGCTAGCATTAGGTTATAAAGAAATTTAATACAAAATTGTGAGGGTGTCTTCTGGGACTGTTAAACAACTTGCTTTCAACAAGTTGAGTCTTGGGGAGGCATTCTTTTCTTATGTATATCGGGTGACATGACACTTAGAAAAGATGGACTAAGGGTATAGTCTTATTACATAGTAAATTATCTCAGGCAAAAAAATAATAAATATCTCAGCTTTATAAAATAAAACAATTTATCTTTTTTCCTCAAGCCAAGACACAGCAAAGCTTTTACAAGGTTTCAACTAATATTAAAAACCAGATAAATATCTCACACTAATAATAGTATTAGTGTGACTAAAAATAATTCAATTTATTGATGCTGCCTCAACAAGACATTAATCTAAAATTTGGACTGACTTAATACCTTGGCTGCATTTTGTCACTAACAGCCATCTTTTAGCCTCTGGCTCTAGTGCGGGCATGATTCTCCAGTTGAAAACATCTGCCCAAGTTTCGACCCCGTGAGCGTTTGCTCCCACTGACTTCAAGTTCCTTGAACCGTACCCAATCGCGATCGCTGATAGCCGTCAAAACCGGGATAAATGTACTTAGTGGCATTAGAGTTGCTGTTTGAGTCAACATACCTGTTTTTATCTATAGCCTTTGAAAGCAATTCTACACCTAATACGCTAGTACGCAATTATCCTTGTGAATGCTGCTTATCCAAAAATTCCTGGACTAGCTCACAGATTACGGTGTCCATCGTCCGATTATTTTTAACGCACCACAGCTTAAATTCTGTATGCATATCCTTTGGCATCCTTGCTCTAAGATGTGCCACTTCATCTGGTTTATCCCCTTTAGGTCTACCCACAATTACGCAGTTACTCATAAACGCTACTTCTTGATTATCCACTTATAATCAGTAATTTTCATTTATGCGTAATAGCGTACTAGAGTAATTGAGTGTTATAGTGTGGCTATGGCAAAAAAGCCACGGTTTGACAAAGACTGTATCAAACACGGTTGAAACGCCAGAGTTACTTAATTGGCTACCACGCAAAGCCAGAGAAGGCAAAAACGCTAACGGCAGACAAGATACACGTCTCCTTGGCATCTTCAGTCTGCGAATTTATTTTTATGAGGATTTATGCGAGTAACAATCAGGCAATCCTTACACCCATTTATCAGCGATAAAGCACAAAAATTAGGCATTAATGACCATGCAGAAGTGGTTAACTTCCTTTTACTTCAGATTTTGGAAAATTCGATGCTGTCACAGACTCCCTCTTGTGGGAGCCAAGATACTCAGTAGTGTTTCACAAAACGTTTCATGAAACTGTTTCAACGGTTGCATCAATGTTTCAGTCTGCGTACACCGTGAAACGCCACTTACACTCGCCTGAAACATGAAACATGAAACATGAAACGTTAGTTGATGATGACTACTTTTGCTTGTGACAGTGACGATAAAAAGTTGAGAGTTTTACGATATGCCAAGACCTAAAAAACAACCAACATCTATAAGCGCGAATGCACCCAACACAAACGAGCCTGAAACTATAAGAGAGAAAGCATCAATGCCATCAAAAACGTTTATTCATTTGATGCTAGATGCTGGGCGTTCCAGTATCAAATATCAGGCTTTTGTTAATAACGAAACTGGCACAACATACTTCGACAAAGCTCAGCAACCACCAGTGATGAAGACCGAATCTTTAGTGTGTTGTGTGCCATCAGTACCCTTTGGAGAATTAGGAGCTTTCAGCCTAAGCCGAGGCAAAGATGAAAACAACAAAGATGTTGTAGAGCATTGGGTTGTAGGCTCCTCCGCCAGACTGCAAGGCAAGGAATATATAGCGATGAGTGATTCTGAGAATTACAAAGTAGACTACTTCCCCTTATTGGCACTTGGCGCAATCGCATCTCTGCCAAATCTGCTTGAGTTATCTACGGGTACGAGCCACAAGCGTAGAACCTTGCACATTCGTTTATCAACGCTCTCGCTAGCTTCTCCATTAGAACTAAAAAAATCCATTGAACAATGCAAGTGGATAGCGGTAGACGGTGTTAGATACCGTCTGTGCTTCTCAAAGCAAGGCTTTCTTGGATTTCCAGAGGGATATGGCGCGTCACTTTGGGCAAGCGAACGCTTTGACGATAAACACTTCCATACTTTTGATATTGGATATGGTACAGCCACAATCAGCGAATACAGTAATCTCGGCAAGTTACCAAAGCGCGTAACTTGTAGTCCGAATGGTGGCGGTGGTGTTGCGACATTGATTAAAGAATTTTCTCTGGCATTGAGCAATACTGATTCTTCTAAAATGATTCGCCCCTCTCAACTGCGTGAGATTCTTGAAACCGCAACCGTCAATGATGGTCGGATAAGCGCGATTGCACCTGATGGCGAAGACATTGGGGCTGAGTTAGAGAACGCTATTCATTCATGGATGAAAGATTCTCCCTTGGCTTATGCCCTAGATGACGTATCCGTGAAAGCCAGACGTAGCAAAGTAACTTTGTGTGGCGGTGCGTTTGCGATCCCACCCGTGCAGATGTTGATTAAAGAAAGATTACTCAAAGGGAGCATTCCAGAAAGTAATTTGTTGATTCCAGAAAATCCGGGAACCGTTGCTTTATCAGAGATGAAAAAACTTTACTTAGGAGAAACGAACGATGTTAAACAAGCGGCTTAATTACAACGTCCCAACTGATTTGACTCCAGCCATCAGAATGCTTGCAGAAATGGATGGCACAACCCCCGCTTACTGGCTGAGAAAAGCTCTAGAGAAAGTAGTTTTTGAAAGATTATCCTCACATAACAATCATCAAATTAACTTAGGGGATTTGGAGGCGATAAGAGGTGAATAATATCTCTATTCAGTCAGTTACCGCAGTTGTCATTGGTCTGATGTCTGCTCGATGGTTTGGCTGGCACAATCGCACGAGTTGTACAACAGCCTAAACCTCAATCAAAGTAGATTTCACTTTTAAGCGAGGTGCAAGATGAATAGCAATGTTAGCACAGAAGAAATAGTAATCATTCTGGCTGGTGTTGAGCAAACTTTAAGATTGATTCAAGCTACTCCCGAATATAGGAGACTGCAAACATCGAAGCATTTTACTACATCAAATGACTTGGTTTTGAATGATGCCATTCAATCAATTTCTGAGGTTTTAGATGGCATTGAAAAAGTACAACTCGCTAACAGTTCTGATGAAGAATAATTGTGCAAACGCTTACCCGGTCAAGAAAAGCGTTCGCACTTGTGACTTGCATCAGGGATGAAAACAGTACACACATTAAAGGATATCAAAATGGCGCACCCCGTAGGATATTACTCCCTCTCTCACGACAACGCACTGATTAAAGATATGTGTGAAACATGGGGGGAAGGACTAGAGAAGATGAGTGAATCAGACACACTTTGGCTAATTGCAAGAATCGCTCATGAAGCATGGTTAGCGTGTGACTCTGATGAGCCTCCTAGCAACGAAGCGGAGTCAGCATGTCTTCGACTGCATGAGTTAAAGCAATGGGAAAAAATTGCATTGATTAAAGCAATGGTGCAGTGAGATGTACAAGAAGCAATTGTATTTAGCCTTGGCTGGTATCGGGGTCTGCTTCTTGCCTTTCTTCATTCCTTTAATTCCCAAGTTGGGGGCTTATGCAGAGACAGAACGGCTAAAAGCCACCGAAGGATTAGAACGTCAGCGCATAGAAGAACGGGCTAAAACCAGCGATGCCTTATATGAGGCCGGAGTCATGCCCACAACGAGAAAACTGAGAATCACGAATTATTTTGACAGTAGTAAACGCAATCCCAGGCCAGACACAACCATTTATCAAGATGACGAGATTGTTGATGTTTTTGACGCAACAGGTAGGTGTATTGGGCGAATTGAAGAAGGAATTTGGAAGTGGAAGTACAAAGCCAAAGAGGTTTGTAAAAGCGTTCAAAATATCAAACCAGTGAGGAAAAAGTAATGGCGTTAGGTTCATCAAGTTCGGAGAGTGGCAGTACTGGTAACAGCGATGGTAAACCCAAAGGTAAGAAGCGAACGCTTGGTGAAATCATCGATTTTTGTGCCAAGGCTGTTGTGATGATTGTTGGTTTACCCATTAGGGCAGCCGCCGCCATCGTTAATCAATTTGTTGCTAACGGTGGTGCGGGTCGTGCCTTAGTAGGTGGGATTTTATTTATTGGTGGTTCTGTAATTAGTGCTGATTCAACTTGGCAATTAATCTTTACTGGGCCTCCGGTTTGTCCTTGGTTTGAGCCGGCTTGGAATTGGCTAAATGTGCCGTTTGCACTGTTCAACCCTCTCTTTTACCTGGCATTCATAATTTCTGTAGGCGTTCAGGTAATCGAAGCCCACGCCCTACGCGGTAAGAACCCAGATTCAGCTAGGCGGGAACTTCAAGACCACATGGTTTATGAGCTTGAAACCAAGCCTAGTGGCAAGATTGACCTTGTTGGTGAACTTTGGAAGGATTATAAGACCGCAGGGACACGCTCACGCTCTAGCGCTGGGTTAGTTGTGATTGCGGTTTGGGCGTTCGATATTGTCACCACCTTTGCGGCTCGTAACCCATTTGAATTTACAGCCCCATTCATGATTTTGGGCTGCATCTTATTTAACATCGGCACAATGATGGCAGGTGAAATTGGGTTTGCCATCTGGCGATTGACTAAAGACTGATAATCAATAGCCGCTAAATTGAGCGCGAACAAAGTCTACTTCTTAACTCAATAAGGGATTTAACTTGTGGAAAATAATATCCCCAAAATCACAACTAAAGAAACTGAACATTTGCGATCGCAGTATCCCAGTCTCTCGCATTTGGAGGCAGGAAATGTTTCTGAATGGTTGCAAGAGCGCAAGGATCAATTATTTGAAATGGCGCGGCAATCTGAGAACGAAGCAGACATGACCCGTGTACTTGGCTTGCTGGCTGGGGGGATAGGAGCAGTTTGTTATGCGGTCAACCCACTGGCTATAGTTGGTGGTTTAATTGGCGGTGCTGCATGGCTATGGTTTGTTGTCGAACACTCCAACAGAACCAAGGAGATTGCACCAATACCATTTGTACGTGGCAACTTTATAGACGCGGTTGCCCGTGCTGGTGACTATGATACTAGGAGCAATTATCAAGCAGATCATCTTGCTAATACCGTTAAATTTCTAGAACGACAATCAGCAGAAGAGTACGCCTTTCTTCATGCTGAGTTTGAAAATATTGGGCAGTATTTAACCCAAGTTGAGCCAGGAAAACGTTTTTATGCTTATCGCTGGATGTTTGGCTGGTTTGGCAAGCTCAAGGGTCGTCAGCTACCCACTTATCAAAGTATGGCTCTCCATTTACAGGATGTGACGATTGACAGTCGGGTGAATCGGTTGGAGGTAAGCGCCATCGCACAAGCTCAAACCCAGTTACCACCGACCGTAGATATTAAGCAATTTCAATCACCACAGATAGATATTCGGGACACTCGCCAAACTTCGGAACTTTCTAAACCTACAGAGTTACAGCTATCAGCTAATGGGCTTGCACCAGAGACTATAACTCATCTCCCTCTGACGAATAGAGCAAACGCACTCATCGCGGCTTTAACTCAAAGTGGTTTCCAAATAGAAGACATGATGAGTTCCCAAGTGATAGCGATCGCTGGCACTCAGCGAGGTGGTAAGGGAACCTTAGCAGCCATCTTAGCAACATTATCTTTATCGTTAGATGCAGGATTAAACACCCAATACTTTACAGCCGGGGTGGATGTTTACCCCTTTAGTTGCAATCTGATTTCTGCTCTTAAATACCCTGAAAAAGATGCAGACGGTGCAGATAAACTAGTCGCCCGTGACTTGCTTAAATTTCTTAAAGGCTTAGATGCAAGTGAACCTTACTCCCATAAAAACTTACTGTTAGTGATTGATGAGGCGATGCGGTTGCTGTCCTTACTTGATGAGAGCGATCGCACTTGGGCTATCCAATATCTGCTGAGTCGCTTCGCCAAATGTGGCGGTACATTAATCATTGTGTTGCACGGCTCGAACCTAACTTCTGTGGTTGGCAAGGCCACAGCAGGACTAGCAGACACCTTTAAGCAATCGGTTAACTTTATTGGTTGTGTAGCTCAGTCTGTCAGCGCTGGTGGATTGCGAAAAATTAATGTTGCTAGTGGGGAATATTTCAAAGCCAACCCTAATAACTTTGCCGAACCAGTTAGCGGTGGCAATCTCGGCATGATTCCAGACTGGCTAAAGATAGAGTTACACCCAGGAAATGGTCAGCCAGATCCAGCAAGAACGTTACTCAAATTCTTCCCGGAATTGGTACAGCATCACCAGCCAGCAGTTATGCCCAGAGGAGAGAAAATTGCACCATCAGACGCAGTTAATCAGCTAGAATCCATTTTCTCAAAGCCTACCCAAGAGGTTGAAATTGCAGAGCTAGAAGAAGTCAGCATTTCTGAAGCTGATTTCGAGCAAATTTTAAACATTGTTACTTCAGCCGTTGCAACACCAGTCAGCTTTGCTGCGATTAGAAATAGCCGGAAGTGGGGCGAAGATAAACCTAGTGTTCGCTATTTAAGGGGTGCGATTGCACAACTTATAGAATCCAACCAATTGAAGGGTAGCGAGAAGTCAGGCTTTACCGCTTTTTAATATTACTGCAATGTCAAAAAGCCGTTTAGCTACACTTATATCAAAGGCATCAACCACTGGCATAAAAACAGCAGTATTGGTTAGGGATAGTCCAACTATCCCTAACCAATACTGTTTATCTCAGTAAATTAATTGGCATTAGCTAGCGGATTACCTTCTACCTCGTTTTTGATTGGAGTCAGTACCTAAATATCGTTCAACCCTCTGTAACTTGGTATTAGTAAAACCAGTGCGCTGCCAGATAGCTTGTAGATAGTTATTGAAATCATTCGAGATTTTTACCGGAATAAATTGATTGAGTAGGAAAAACATTGACAAAGCAAATACTGTCGTAATCAACCCCATCATTCCATATTTAGTTAGGGGTTCAGCGCGATAAACCTCTTTTTCTATCGTGATGGGTTTCGGGTGAGGAGTGTTTTTCAACTCTTGGATCGTCCCGTTCAACTTCTCGATGTGAGCTACTATTATTTTCCAACCATGCTTTAATTCTGTTATCTCGCTCTTTAGCCCTTTGAACTCTAAGCTCTCTAATGTCGCTGATGACTTGGGCATATTCTTTAACTGTGTCAGCAAGGGAGTTAATTCTTGTCTCAAATTCTCGTTGTTCTGCTCGTACTCGTGAGAGGAGAGATTCTGATTCTTCAATTCGGTCGTCAGCATCTCGATTGTCACCATCGCTTTGCTGAGGAGTTGATTCTGAATTAAATTCGTTTGCGCCCATGCTTGTAACTCTGCCCTATCTCTTTCGCGTTCAGTTTTCTGTGACTGCTTAAAACTTTCAAACTCTCTATATAATCTGCCCAGTGCTATCTTGACTTCCCCCTGTTCACTGCTCTCTACTGAATCGGCAGTTGAGGAGTGAAGATTGCTGTGATTGCCGTTGCCATTATTGTTGTTGCTCATTAGTTTTCTTTTGACCCCGACGAGAAGTAGACGCAGTAACTTTTGGCTGTTTTGATGTTGAGGTGTTCGACTCAGCAGCAACCACAACAAGAGGTTGTTGTAACCCCAAATAAGCCCCAGCTTTTTCTAGCTCTGGTTTAGCCTGATCTAAAAACCCACTCACTAGCAGGTAATCTCCAAAAGGAAAACCATTCTCTTCAGTCGCAGCCGAGTAAGGCAGACCTTTTTCTGTCAACGTGTCAAAGGTTGAGTAGTCTAGCTCTGGCATTTCTATTTCTATACCTTTTAGTTCGGCTATAGCTGCCGATGTTTTGCTATTCTCCCAGCGCTGAAAACCTGAACCTTTATCCCAGCAGAGATTTTTTACCACCACATAATCTGCTTTATCGCTACAGAACTCAGCCATAGTTTTTAAGCTGGTTATCACCGAGTACCCAAGGTTAAGCACAGTCACTAGCGTTACTCGATAACCCAAATCACCTGCAATCTTGAATAGCCCAAATTTACTGATAATCTCCCTGGTTTTATTGCTTGATGCTCCCGGCATATCTACTATTATTGAGTCCGGTGATTCTGCTTTTATTTCGGTAAAGAAGCGTTTCGCCTCTGCCACCTCCAGGAAATTCAACAGCCTTACTCCTGAGCCAAAGTTTTGATAGTACTCGTACAGTTCTGGATTCTCTGTATCAGCGTCATAAGCTAGATAATTAATCCCCTTTGAATGCATTACATCCAGTAGCAAGCGAGTAAAGGCAGTCTTACCTGTACCACCCTTGCCCCCCAGTATCATCACGATGCGTTTCATATTTCGCTCCTATCAGTGATATTAAATTGGGAAGAAGTATTAGGAGTTGTTTTCTTTCGTTTACTAGTTTTAGTTGATGATGAGCCGGATGGTTCACTACTAGCAGTTAGTGAACTATCTGGCTCTACTGGTAAAACCGAGTCATTATTTGAGGTTGATGAATCAGTTAATTCTGGCTCGGAGTCAGAATTAACTGATTCATCAACCGCTTTATCTGATGATGAATTACTCGAACTGTTGTCAGTTGATGTTGAAGCTTTTTTATGAAAAATCTTCAGACCACTGGCCGCTAGTTCTACCCCATGACCTTTAAACACATCAGAAACATCGTCATAAGAGTAGCCAGCGTCTAACATCTCTTGAATAGGTTTAGCCAAACTGAG
>VFQR01000770.1_pt1 | contig 33774 bp, 18 predicted proteins | sample 3512321 | NCBI WGS metagenome assembly VFQR01 (sample SAMN10412374, study PRJNA504923) | tailings metagenome | isolation source: Relicate 3 Philex TSF1 revegetated site | place: Philippines: Tuba, Benguet | collected 2017-08-29 | reverse complement strand
AGAACACCATGCCCAGCGTCTGCGCCCAGTCGGGCAGGGCGGTGTAGTGCAGGTGGTGCGGTCCTGCCCATATGTAGAGGAAGATAAGCGCCCAGAAGTGGATGATCGACAGCCGGTACGAATAGATCGGCCGCTCGGCCTGCTTCGGCACGAAATAGTACATCATGCCGAGGAAGCCGGCGGTGAGGAAGAAGCCCACGGCGTTGTGGCCGTACCACCATTGCGTGAGCGCATCCTGCACGCCCGCGAAGGCGGAGTAGCTCTTCGAGCCGACGAGCGAGACCGGGATCGCCAGGTTGTTCACGACGTGCAGCATCGCGATCGTCACGATGAAGGACAGGTAGAACCAGTTGGCGACGTAGATATGTGGCTCGCGGCGCTTCAGGATGGTGCCGAGGAAGACCAGCAGGTAGGCCACCCACACGATCGTCAGCCACAGGTCGACATACCATTCGGGCTCGGCATATTCGCGGCTCTGCGTGATGCCCAGCAGGTACCCGGTCGCCGCCATCACGATGAAGAGTTGGTAGCCCCAGAACACGAACCAGGCGAGGTCGCCACCCCAGAGCCTGACCCGGCTGGTGCGCTGCACGACGTAGAAGGATGTCGTTATCAGCGCGTTGCCGCCGAAGGCGAAGATCACGGCGGAGGTGTGCAGCGGCCGTATCCGGCCGAAATTGAACCAGGGTTCGATGTTGAAGTCAGGCCAGGCGAGCTGCAGCGCCGCGATCACCCCCACGAGCAGTCCGACCACCCCCCAGAACATGGTCGCGATCGCGCCGTAGCGCACCGGGCCGTCCATGTAGGCGGAGGGATCGGCCGATCCCGCAGGCGTCCAGTTCCAGCGCCGCAGCATCACCACCGTCGAGCCCGCCAGCACGAAGAACAGCACCCACATATGCTGTGCGAACAGGCTGTCGGCCGCGAAGGCGGCCCCCAGAAGCGCCAGGAAGGCGAAGGCGGCAACGCCGATTGTCTGCGGACCGTGGGTCATGAATGTCGCCCCGTGAGCACGCCGGCGCACTCGTCGGGCCGGCCCTCGGGCACTCATCGCCGGACGGCCGGCATTGCGCCTTGATCCAGGTCAAAGGTCGCGCCGCACGCGGCGCGGCGGTTCACGGTGCAGGCACGCGTCGCCTGCCGGTCGCATGGAAGCGGCGGCTGATGGCGCCGGCCGGCATCGCGGCCGGCCGGCGCCATCCTTGCCCGCTATTCGGCGGGCTGCGGAAGTGCCTCGCCCGGGCGCCGCGTGCGCCAGAGCGAATAGAAGACGCCCGCTGCCAGGATGGCGAAGGTGGTGGCGAGGGACCATTCGGCGGGGAATTTCTCCCAGCCGAGCAGGTCCGCGACGAAGATCTTCGAGCCGATGAAGATCAGCAGCGCCGCCAGCGCCTGCTTGAGATAGGCGAAGCGGTGCAGCACGGCCGCGAGCGAGAAGTAGAGCGCGCGCAGGCCGAGGATCGCGAAGATGTTCGACGTGTAGACGACGTACGGGTCGGTGGTGATCGCGAAGATCGCCGGCACCGAATCCACAGCGAAGATCACGTCCGCCACCTCGATCATGACCAGCGCCAGGAACAGCGGCGTCACGTAGGTGACTATCCGTCCGCGAGCGTCGGGCTCGCGCACGATGAAGCGTTCTCCGCGCAGCCCGTCGGTCACGTTGAAGCGACGCCGCATGAACTTCAGCAGCACGTTGTCGGAGAGGTCGCTCTGGTGGTCGCCCCACCAGAGCATCTTCACGCCGGTGGCGATCAGGAAAGCCGCGAAGATGTAGAGGATCCAGCCATACTCGGCCACGAGCGTGGCGCCGAGCCCGATCATGATCGCCCTCAGCACGATCACGCCGAGGATGCCCCAGAACAGCACGCGGTGCTGGTATCGCCTGGGAATGGCCAGGAAGCCGAAGATCATGGCGATGACGAAGATGTTGTCCATCGCCAGGCTCTTCTCGACGACGAAGCCGGTCAGGTACTCGATGCCCGACTGGGCGCCGAGCTGCCACCACACGAAGCCGCCGAAGCCGAGCCCGAGAACGATGTAGAAGGCCGACAGAGCGAGGCTCTGCCGTACGCCGATCTCCTTGGACCCGCGATTGAGCACGCCCAGGTCAAGGGCAAGCAGGCCGATGACGAGGGTGATGAAGCCGAGCCACATCCATAGCGGCTGGCCCAGAAATATGTCGGTGAGAATGTCCATTGTCTTCCCCTTGGTCGAACCGAGGGGAGCCCGAGGCTAGAACCTGGAGAAGCACGTCCGGACCCTTGCATCGAGCTCACCCGATGCGGTCCGACATCACGATCGATCGATCGCCAGAGGGGCCCGGCCCGCGCGCATCAGATGGGCGCCGGCATTTCGCATTTCAAGCGGCTCGCGACAGCGTCGCCGGCCCTGCGTCAACCCGCCGCTATCGGGGGTGGCCGTTCCTTGCGAGCCAGTCCTTCAGGAAGGCGATCTCGCGCTCCTGGGCCTCGATGATCTCGCGTGACAGTTTCGTGAGTTCGGCGTCCTGCCCCTCGCTGGCCAGATAGGCCTCGGCCATGTCGATCGCGCTCTGGTGGTGCGGGATCATCATGAGCGCGAAATCGGGGCCGGCCTCGCCCGTCATCTCCATCGCGCCCATCGCCTCGTCCATCCTGGCCATCGCGTCCATATAGGCGCGCGACGCCGTGCCCGGCGCGGCTGCCGCGTGGTCGCCATGGCCGCCATGCGCGCCGTGTCCGCCCTGGCCCTGCGCCAGCGCGCCGCCGGCGAGCGCTACGGCGAGTGCGGCTGCGATGATCGTTCTCATGACATCCTCCTCGATTGCGTAGCGTGGCAGGCTGCGCCTTCCAGCGGCTGGAAGGTCAAGCCGAATTTTGCGCTTGACCCTCCCCTTGCTGGAAGCCTTACCCATGAGCCGGATGAAGAGGTTCGATGATGGCTAGTGACGAGCAGAGCCGCGCCGCCGAGGCGGCCGATGGCGGGGCGACGGGAGCCAGGGACGGTGCCCTCGGCATCGTCCGTGACCCGGTCTGCGGCATGACCGTCGACCCCCATGCCGGCAAGCCGCGGGCCGTGCATGCCGGTCGCCTCTTCCATTTCTGCTGCGAGGGATGCCTGGGCAGGTTCCTCGCCGCCCCGGGCGACTATCTGGAGGCCGAGGATCCGGTCTGCGGCATGAAGGTGGACCGCGCCTCCGCGCGCCATTTTGCGCGGCACGAGGGGCGGGCCGCCTATTTCTGCTCGTCGGGCTGCAAGTCGAAGTTTGAAGCCGATCCGGCGCGCTTCCTCGCCGGCCGGCCCACTCCGGAGCCGATGCCCGCGGGCACGCAATATACCTGTCCCATGCATCCCGAGATCGTGCGCGACGGGCCTGGCGCGTGCCCGAAATGCGGCATGGCGCTGGAGCCGATGGGCATCCCCTCGGGTGACGAAGGTCCCAATCCCGAACTGGTCGATTTCACGCGCCGCTTCTGGGTCAGTGCAGGGCTCGCCCTGCCGATCCTCGTCATCGCCATGGCGCCCATGCTGGGACTGCCGCTGCGCGATGCGATCGGCGAGCGGACCGCCATGTGGATCGAACTCGTGCTGGCCGCGCCCGTGGTTCTGTGGGCCGCACTCCCATTCTTCCATCGCGGCTTCGAATCGATCGTCAATCGCAGCCCCAACATGTGGACGCTGATCTCGATCGGCGTCGGCGCCGCGTTTCTCTACAGCATCTTCGCGGTGCTGTTCCCCAATGCCCTGCCGCACCAGGCCGGCGGCCATGGCGGCGCGCCGGCCGTCTATTTCGAAGCCGCCGCCGTCATCGTTGCCCTCGTCTTCCTCGGCCAGGTGCTCGAACTGAAGGCGCGTGAACGCACCGGCTCGGCGATCCGCGCGCTCCTCGACCTGTCTCCGAAGACGGCCCGCCGCATCCGCCCCGAAGGCGGCGAGGAGGATGTAGCCCTCGACACGATCGTGGTCGGCGACCACCTGCGCGTCAGGCCGGGCGAAAGCATCCCCGTCGACGGCACCGTGATCGACGGGCTCAGCGCCATCGACGAATCCATGCTGACCGGCGAGCCGATCCCGGTCGAGAAGGCATCCGGCGACGTGGTCTCCGCCGGTACGCTCAACCGCAACGGCACCCTGGTGATCGAGGCCGAGCGCGTGGGGGCCGAAACGATGCTGGCGCGCATCATCGCGCTGGTGGCGACCGCGCAGCGTTCGCGCGCGCCGATCCAGAATCTCGCCGACCGTGTCTCCTTCTTCTTCGTGCCGGCCGTCGTCGCCATCGCGGTCGCCGCCTTCCTCGCCTGGCTCGCCGTTGGCCCGGAGCCCCGCCTGGCGCTCGCCGTCCTGGCTGCCGTCTCGGTGCTCATCATCGCCTGTCCCTGCGCTCTCGGTCTCGCCACGCCGATGTCCATCATGACGGCGACGGGGCGCGGCGCGCAGGCCGGCATCCTGATCCGCGACGCGGAGGCGCTGGAGCGCCTGGCCTCGGTCGACACGATCATCGTCGACAAGACCGGCACGCTAACCGAGGGCCGGCCGCGCCTCACCCAGGTTGTCGCTGCGCCGGGCTTCGGCGAGGACGAGGTCCTTTCGGTCGCCGCGGCGCTCGAGGCGGGATCGGAGCATCCGCTGGCCGAGGCGATCGTCCATGGCGCTGGCGCGCGTGGCGTCGAGGTCGGATCGGCCCGCGACTTCGAGGCGGTCACCGGCAAGGGCGTCAGGGGCACGGTGCAGGGGCGGGTCGCCGCGCTCGGCAATCTCGCCATGATGTCGGAGGCGGGCGCCGACGTTGCCGACCTGCGCGCGCGCGCCGATGAATTGCGCTCCGAGGGCGGGACGGTCGTCTTCCTCGCCGTCGACGGCCTGCCGGCCGGCCTCGTCGCGGTCGCAGATGAGGTCCGCGAAAGTGCGGCCGGCGCGGTGGCTGCCCTGCGGGCGCGGGGGCTCAGGATCGTCATGGCGACGGGCGACACCGCGCTGACTGCCGCCGCCGTCGCGCGCCGTCTCGGCATCGACGAGGTCCACGCCGACATGCTGCCCGAGGCCAAGCAGGCGCTCGTCATGGAACTTCTCGCCGGCGGCGCGCGTGTGGCCATGGCCGGAGACGGCGTCAACGATGCGCCGGCGCTCGCCGCCGCCCCGCTCGGAATCGCGATGGGCACCGGCGCCGATGTCGCCCTCGAGAGTGCGGGAATCACGTTGCTGAAAGGCGACCTCGCCGGCCTCGTCCGGGCGCGCCGGCTGGCCGAGGCCACTATGGGCAACATCCGCCAGAACCTCTTCTTCGCGTTCGCCTACAACGCCGTGGGGGTCCCCGTGGCGGCGGGCGTTCTGTACCCCCTCATGGGCCTGCTGCTGTCGCCTATGGTCGCGGCCGCCGCAATGAGCCTGTCATCCGTCTCCGTCATCGCCAACGCGTTGCGGCTGCGCGCGGTCCGCCTCGACGACGACCGGCCGTGACGGCGCCGGCATTTGCCAACTTGCCTTGCCGGAATCCTTGTGGCAGAAGGCGCCGCATCGACGTCTCGGGCTGCGGTAGCTCAGTGGTAGAGCACTCCCTTGGTAAGGGAGAGGTCGAGAGTTCAATCCTCTCTCGCAGCACCATTTTCCCTAGAGAAAATCGCCTGTAGCCCCAATACGTTACGTTTTTCAGTGGCTTCCGTCAACGGCGGAGCTACAAAGAATGTCACGACAAGCGTCACGACGTAGGTGGGTTATGGCCGGCCCCTGGCCTCATCCGAAGACTGGCATCCTCTACTACCGCAAGGCAACTCCGCCCGATCTGTTTGCAGCTCGTGAGCGGCTAGCGGACCTTGGTGTTGAGGTATCGCGGGAAGTGCAGCGCTCGCTAGGCACGAAGGACAGGAAGCCGGCAGAGCGGCGATACACCGAAGTCTCGATGGAGGTGGAGGCGGAGTGGGACCGCTGGAGGGCGCTCCTCCGCGATGGTCCTACCGAACTCAGCCACAAGAACGTGGTGGCACTCGCGGCGGAGGACGCTGCCGGGCTCCTCCAGAAGAATTCCGATGATCCGCAAAGGGCTCCGTCGCCCCTCACGATTATTGCCGCCACGGTGTCGAACGTTCATGCACACTTCTCACGGCAGTCGCTTCGGGATGGGCATGAGGTATTCGAACTTGGCCGGCAGCTTCAGGAATTGCCCATCGCGGCGCTTCCGGGGCGGGTAGCGGAATTGTTGTCGGCCGATCTGGAGGGGCCTCTCCGTGTGCTCCTGGAGGCCGTGGCGGCGTCCCTTCTGACCTATCGGCAGACATACGGCTGGCAGCGCAGCAAGCGGCTTACGACGGCGCGGGGACTGTCGGTCTCCAAGTCGAGCCGAAAGGCGCTGGCCCGTGCTGTAGCGGACTATCGCTTGCGGGCATGGGAGACCTTGGAGGCACGACTCGGTGGGGACTACCGGGAGCCCTCCTGGCTCGCCGGCCGGCCTCGCTTTGAGATAACGGTCCCCCCGTCGTCGGTCTCAATGGTCGGTCTGTCGCTGGAGCACCTCCTCGACCATAAGGCCAAGACGACAAGCATTCGGCCCAAGACGGTCACGGACAACCGGGCGTATCTCCGCAAGTTCGCTGCGTTCCTCGGGCATGACGATGCGCGGCGCGTTGCCAAGGAGGATGTGCGTCGGTGGCGGGACAGCCTCATGGAAGCGGGCCTCTCCCCGAAGACCGTTACGGACAAGTATCTCTCGGCGGTTCGCGCGGTGCTGTCACATGGCGTCAAGGAGTTCGACCTCCCGTCCAACGTCGCGTCGGGCATTGCGGACAACCGGGCGGCGGCGGACCCTGAGCGGTCCAAGGGCTGGACTGAGGAGGAGGCGGTCCAGATACTCGCGGCGACTGCTAAGGGCTCCTCCAAGGCCCTCTCCGAGCCGCACAAGCGGGCCATCTTCTGGATGCCCTGGATGCTCGCTTACACGGGGCTGCGGGCAGTCGAGGTGGCTCAGTTCCGGGGGCGCCACCTGCGGGAAGAGGATGGCATTCCCTCCCTCCTCATCACTCCGGCCGATGGCAGCACCAAGAGTGGGCAGGCCTGGGCCGTGGGCGTCCACAAGCACCTCATTGACCTAGGCCTTCTGGACTTCATCCGGGAGGTCGGGGACGGACCGCTCTTCTATGAGCCCTATCCGGCCGGCACGGACCTTACGGCGATCAAGGGCAAGTCTCGCGCCTTGGAGGCTGCGGGGAGGGTGGCCAAGTGGGTGACTGAGGAGGTGGGGTTGGGGGCGCCGCTCGGTCGTCCGCTCCATGCCTTCCGGCACCTGTTCACAACCCGGAGCCGTCTATGTGGTATGGACAAGGAGGCGCGGGACTTCATGATGGGGAGCCGCTCGGGGACGGACGCGCGTGAGGGCTATGGGGATTGGCCTCCGGTGGTGCTCGATGCGGAGGTGAACAAGCTGCCGCGTTTCAAGCTGGCGGGTCAGAGAGGAGGGGAGTAATGGGACGGCTTGGACTACTGAGGTGGGTGAGGTGCGCGGTGGGCATCGGGACGGCCGCTGTGCTTGGGGGATGCGAGACTACGCTTCCAACGGAGATGAGCCACACTGAGGCGAAGCAGCTTGCGCACACGATCATTCAACGCTGTCTGGACCAAGGCGTGGCGCAGGGTTCTGCTGAAATGGATGTCTGCACCAAGCATGAAACCTACCGGGAAATAGACAAGCGACTCGCCAACCGCGCCACTCTGCGGGAGATCGGCCATGGTATTCAGATTGCGGCCGACAACTACAACCGTGCTGCCCAGCGACATGTGACTTGCACAAGCCATTCGGTGGGGGCAACTACCCGGACTACATGCTACTGACCGGCGCCTAAGGCAGCTACCCGTGAGCCCAGAGCGCTTCAATGAGTGTCTTGCCGCCCTGCGATGGACAGACCATGGCTTGGCGTCCATTCTTGAGTGTGACTTGCTCCTCGTGGAGGCGTGGGCAGATGGGGCAGCGCCTATTCCGGCTAGCCTAGCCGCGTGGCTGGAGACCCTGGCGAAATGTCATGAAGCCGTCCCTCCTCCCGGTACATGGCGGGGAGCACGCTTCCGGGGCTAGGTCTCAACGCGGTCCAGTACCCTCTTGACCTGCATGGGCGTCCATGTGCCGCCCCTTGAAGTAGCCACCCCCATGTCATTGAGCGTCCCGGCGATGGTGGCGAGGGTCTGCCCCGCCCCGCGCAATGGCCCTACGATCTTGTAGACCTTCTCGGCCTCCGCCCGTGCCTTCTCCTGGATGGCCACGTTGCGCTTCATGGTCTTGTCGCGGAGACCCCCCAGCTTCGTTCCGCGCTGTTTTGCAGCCTGGAGTGCCGCCTTGGTCCGGGCGGAGATAAACTCCCGCTCCTTCTCTGCCAGTGCCGCGAAGAGGTGCATCTGGAATGGGTCGGCGGTGGGCATGGTGGCCACGCGGATGGTCGCCCGCTTCATGGTCCCTGCGATGAACTCCACGTCGCGGCTCAGTCGGTCCAGCTTGGCAACTAGCAGTTCGGCCCGTGCCTCCTTGGCATGCTTGAGGGCGGCAGCCAATTGGGGCCTGTCGTCGTGCTTGCCCGACTGGATGTCCTGGTACTCGCCGATGACCTCCCAAGGCACCTCCGAGAAGTTGGCAAGGAAGAGGTCGATGTCTCGCCGCTGTGCCTCCAGCCCCAGCCCGCTCCTCCCCTGCTCCTCGGTCGATACCCGCGTGTAGATGACGTAGCGCTTCATGGCCCAGCGGCCCCCATTGCGATGGCTTCAAGGGGAGTCTATGGGCCCAAATATCAAATGTCAACGTTGGTTGTGGATGTTATGAAGGCTGAGATAGGAGGCAGGGGGCCGTCCGGTGGGCGCTTCGGGAGGCGCGTCCCGGCGGGGGAGGCACATTGTCTAGAACTGGAGGGGTGGCACGGGGGGAAGCGGGTCCGTCGCCACGTAAATTGGAGGTCTCGCGTGAGCGACCCTTGGAGTACTTCCGGGGGCAGTGGGTGGACTACGCTGGCCGGGGCAATCGGAAGTATCATTGCGTGTCCACCTGATTCGGAAGATGCGGACTGGCCGGAAATGGTCTGACAACCGCACAAGCTACGCGAGGTGCCGGTTCGGTGAAACAGTCAACGTTGCGGCTGGGTACGGTAACGATGAGCCATGAACCGGATACAAAGAGGCTTGTTGCGGCGTTCTTCGCTGGGGACGACATCGGCGCCGTTATTCGCTGCCACGTAGAGGTGGAGCGGGCCGCAGTTCACGCGCTGGATGCGCTGACGGGAAACCGCTGGCGCCGGCCCAAGGGGCGCTACCAGTACCTTAGCGACAAGCTGAACCTGCTTTACGTCTTGGGCGTAGAGGATCGAATAATAGAGGCGGGTAAGAAGCTGAATGAACATCGCAAGAATTTGGCACACGGGGATCAAGACGAGATTCAGGAACAGCAGATGCTTGACCTGTTGCACACTGTGCGCCGCTTTGAGCCTAGACTCAAAGACAGCTTCGTAGTGCGATTTCTCGGAGAGAAGACATTTGATGGAACATTCAACGAATGCACCACGCGCCAGAAGTACGTGGTATGTTGCGGCGCCCTTATGATGCGTCTCGGCGCCATCCCGGCGATGATCCGCCTTGCGGTCGTTGATTCCCATAGAGCCGGCGTGGGTGGTGGTGCCAGCGAGGGGGTTCCCCATGTCCAACCCTGAGACCTCCACAAGCGGCGTGTGGGGGCGTGGCGGGATGGCGCACCATGCGGGCCGCATAGAGACCTGCCTAATCCGCATAGCGGAAATGGAGCGGCGCGGAATGAGGGACTATCGCGAAGGTCCAGATGGCCGCCTTAATGTCGATGACACGTCTAGAATGCTGGAGGTCTACCGGCAGTCGCTGAGTTGGCACCGGCAGTTATTGCGCCTCCGGTCGGGCTCGATGCCGTCTACGGGGTGATGGACCTAGAGTGAGGTGTTGGCTCCGCCTCCTCCACCTCTCCTTCTTGATGGAACTACCCAGAGCCCTACCCGGTACCAAGTCGGTCACCTTGAGCACATAAGCAGGCGGACAAAGGGGTCAATGCTCAAGGTAGCAGGGAGGAGAGGAGGTGGTCTCCCTCCCCCATCCTGGTCAACTCCGGGCCGGCCGCTCGGAGTCGGGCTTCAAGCATCGCCACCTTGTGCCCCACCGGGAGGAGGCCACCCCTACTACTCCATAGGGGGGGAGTTAGCGTTTGGCCGGCCGCTCGGCGTCCTTCGTGACAACCGGCAAGCTGGTCCCGACGATCTCCATTGAGGCCTGCGCCATGGCCCGCCGCGCCGCTTCCTCGCATGATGCCGGAACCATGATGCCGTCGTGCATGGGAAGCGCCGGAATGCCCTGCGCAAAGAGACCGAGGAGCGTGGCCATGAGGATGTCGCTCTCGGTCTTCATCAGCCTAAGGCCAAGCCTCCTGCCGAATAGGTGGGCGATGCCGGGATGCCGCTCTTCGAGGGCCGCCTGGAGGCGCTTCCCCGTCCATTCCCGCCCGGCCAACTCGCGGAGGTCTCTGGGGAGGCGCTGCATCGGTCCCCGGCGGCAGAGGAGCGCGGAGAGGCCCATCTTCACGGCGGCTCGCGGAAGCCCCTCCACGCCTTCGTACGGGTCGCTGTTGGGCAGCGCGAGGCCGGCCTCAAGGTAGGCGAGTTGGACGAACATGCCGGCGAAGTCGAGGTCTGCAACCGGCTCGCCGTTGACGCGGAGTAGATGCCTCTCGGTTTTCGGCAAGGAGAGCCAGAAGCCGCCATAGAGCCGACCGTGTTGGTGGAAGATGTGAGGCGCCTCCGGGTGGTCGATCTGGAAGCGCCGCGTGAGGAAGGCCGGCGTCGGCGGGGCGGTGTTGCCCAGGCCAATGGAGGCGGCTCCCAGCGCCTTGTTGACGGCCTGCATGTCGGCCCGCATTGCGTGGGTCTCGGGCGTGTCCTCGTAGTCGATGAGGGCCTTGGGCCGATCCCTTCCGATGGGCGCCTTGAGGATGATCGTCTCGGCGCCTCCGGCTCGTCCCAGCGTGACCTCCATTGTGGAGACCATCTGGCGGAACTTTGCGGCCGGCTCGATTGTCGTCCTGGCGCCGCCTCGTATGCCGCGCCTCAGGGCTAGAAGTCCGTGCTGGTGCAACTCCCCGACCATCTGCATGAAGACCTCGCGGGGGAAGTCCCGCCGGTCGTAGCGTGTTCTGCCGGCGTTCTTGGCGCTGATGGCCATGCGGGCGCCCTCGGGATGGTGACGCGACAAGAGGGCGAGGCTGGCGACGATGTTCTCCACGATGGCGGCGCGTCGGGACTTGGCGTCGGACCTTTGGCGGGCGGGCCTGGGGTAGGTGGTTTCGAGTTGTTCGAAGATGGACGCGGCGAGGGACTTGAGGGCTGGGCTCGCTGGAATGAGCCAAGGGTCGTGGTGAATGGTGGGGCGGGGGCTTGGTGGGCGGGAGATGGCCTCCTCGCCCGCCTCTTGGAGGACTTGAAGGACCATCATCAGGTCTGGCCTTGAGTCCGATTTCTCGTCAAAGTGGCTCACCTAGCGCGTCCCGGCCGACACCATGGCCAAGACTTCCTCCACGGTGTCAGCGTCCGCGACGATGCCCGCGATGTCCTCCACCTGGTGGCCCAGTATCCGCATGAAGGCACCCTCGGCGCGGGGGTAACGTGGGCCTCCAAGGAGCGGGAAGCCGGAGGGTGTCCTGTGAGTGCCGGAGGCCATGCGATGGATCAATTTGGCAATCTGAACGTCACGGAACTCCCGGTCGGCTCTGGGTCCGATGGCGGCCTGGGTTGCCTTGACGGCGAGGGTGATGACGAGAAGGTCTTCCGCCCCGTGGCCCCCCTGACGAACTCGGGCGAGGGCGATCCTTGCCTTCTCCTTGGGCTGCTCCCATCGCACCTCGTTCGCGGTCTTCGGTCTGCCCGCCGCCTCCATGCGCCCCTCAAGGGTGGACAGCACGCCTGCGACCTTGGCGTCCTCCCGGTGTCGCTTGAGCCACTTCCGGGCGGCCTCCCGGTATGGGTCGATCTCGTCAGCCGTGTAGCTCCGCCTCCACACGCTGCCATGGCGGCGGCGGAACTCCACGTGCCTCTTGCAGTGTGCGTCTGACAGGCCGTTCCCGGCACTCCGCTGGGTAGGCCGCTGGCATCCCATGATGGAGCACCTGCGGGGAGGCTCGGCGGCCGGGGTGTAGGATCGCTCGGCGATGTCGGCGAGGCGTCGGCTCCTTCTTGAGGCGCTGCCCATCAGTCGTCCCACTGGTCCGGATGGCCGTCATGGGGCCTTCCCGCCTCGATATTGCGGAGGCACTCCATGGCGTAGCGGTCCTCGGCGGTGGGGCGCACTAGCTCCCTCACGTCCTCGCGTTCATTCTCTCGCGCTAGCCTGCGTTCCATCCGCTCCAAGTCCGCGCTGGAGGGCCGCCCCTGCATTTCCCACTCTTCCCCGGCCCTCGTGGTGCTGCGGCTTGTATCGAAGTCCATTCCGTCAATCTCCTTGATCGCGGTGAGGATGGTGGCGGCGTCTCTAGCGTCGTAGGACTTCTTCCGCAGGCGTCGGAGCTGGTCGTCCGTGAGGCGCCCAAGCGGTATCCGTCTGAGGTCCTCTTCCCGGAGCTTCCACCCCATGACCTCCCCGATGAAATGCGGCCGGCAGTGGCCGTCTCGGGAGACCATCCGGCTGCATCCCTCGTGCCGGCATGTCGGGTAGGTCGTCATGGCCGCCGCCCTCCGCCCTGGAGGGCCTCAAGAAGCTCTCTGCCTCCCGGCTCCCTCTCGCGATTGCGGCTGCGGGCAATGAAGGCCTCGCGCTGCCTCTTATAGACAAGGCCCTGAAGGTCTGGGTTCTCCCTGAGGAACGCTGCCTTGGCCGCTTCCCGGTACTTCCGGACCTGGAGGGCAAGGACGTTGAGCCGCGTTCCCTTTACGTCCGCGTCTCCGTCCGGAAGCTCCCGATACCAGTCGGCCGCGATGATGTCCTTGAGCCGCTGCTTAAGGCTTGGCCCAGTCGGAAGCTGCCCGGAGAGTTCCTGCAATCGGTCATAGGCGTTCTGCCCGGTGGCGAGGGTGATGCCTCGGAGGTCTTCGCCTCCTAGGCCGTGTGAGGGCTTGCCGATGCCCCTGCCGGTTTCAAGGATGATGCGGTTGTGTTCCGCCTCCACCTCATCTGCTTCGTCCCGCGACGTGATGCCGATGCGGCGCCATACCGGCTCCCCGAATGCGTCCCGAGTCGGCGGGAGGGTGTCGGAGTAGCCCGGCATGTTCTTGAGCATGGAGTCCACGAACGTCCGGGCATCCCGAAGGTACGGGTCCGGGTTGAGGCCCCGGAGCGCTGAGGAGAGCGGGGCGACGTTGCCAGCGATGTTTCCGAGCCACCTCTCCCCTCGGCTCCCCGGATCGCTGAGAGCCTCAAGCGCCTGATGCATGTTCTGGAGGAACGTCCGGTCGGTGAAGCTCTTGGCGAGGGCAAGGAGGAGCGCCCCCATGCCAGCCTCCGGGTCTTTGGCGTCCGGATCGACTCTGAGCGCCTCCACAAGGTCTGCCACCATGCCGAAAGCCATGCCGGCCGGATCGAAGCGGCCCATGGGTACGTATCGCTTGGTCCCGTCCTCGCCTTCAAAGACGTAGGCGTATGGTTGCCACCCGGTGGAGCGCAGTTCCTGCTGAAGGCGTGGCTCCTTCGGCCCGGCGCCCGTCATTTTCCCGTTGATGGCCAATGCGGAGGCAAGGCCCATGAAGGTCGCACCAAGGGTCATCTGCCCGATGGCGTGGGCCTGGGCCTCGGCGCCCTGTCCGCCCGTGATGGCTTGCCGGAAGTCCGTCTGGAGAAGGTTGAGGCCGGGGGTCATCCGCCATCCGTAGCGAAGGACGTTCACGGGGGTCTTCACGAATGGGAGAATGAACGTGAGGACCGGGTGTCGGCTCCGCGCCTGCTGAATGGTCGCCCCTGCGGTGCCGGCCAATAGTTCACTCTGAAAGGTCGTGGTCTGGGCTTCCGCGAGGGCCTTGGGGTTGAGTGCCTGTCCGGTTGCTGGATCGAAGGACTTCTCCAGGCGGGTCGCGATGTGGTTTCGGAAGTAGTCTCCCGTGAGCCCTCTCATGCTGGCTTCCGTCGCTGCCTCTGCCTGGATGTAGGCCCGGTAGCGGAGCGTCTTGAAGAACTCGTCCACCGCTCCCAATGTCCTCGTCGGCAGGCCCACGATGGTGCGGTAATTGGCGGCGACCATCGCGTTGTGCGCCAAGTCGGTGATGTCTCGAAGTGGGCGCCAAGGGAGCGGCTTCTGGATCACGCTGCCCTGGAAGAATTCGGTGTTATGCGGGCTGAGGATAGAGTCGCCTCGCTTGAAGGCCTCCACCATCGCCGTCCAAGCATCCCCCAGAGCGGCGACCGTACCCGCATATTCCCGCATGGCTCGCTGCCTGATGATGTCGCCCCCGGACTTCGGCCCCAAGGCGAGGCCGCCGATAAGCTTCTCCGTGGGGCGGCCGGCCAGCATGTAGAGGTTGCTCGCCATGTTGACGACGTGAGTCGGGTACAGCCAGAGGATGGAGTTGGTGAGGCTGAAGGTGGCCTCGTTGAGCGCTCGGCGGAGGAAGCCGGGATTGGCGGCCTGGGCAAGCTTCTTGGGATCGCCTTTGGTGGAGTATAGGAGTTCGGCGAGCCGTCCGGGGTCCACTCCCTCTAGCGCGGCGAGGTCATCCGGCCTGAGTTGAAACTGCCCGCGCAGTCTCCTCATGGTGCGGCCCGTGTTGGAGCGGATCGATTGGGCGGAGGCGAGGAGAGTGGCGGAGGTTCTCAGTCTGGCCCTGAGTTCCTCGCCGGCCTTGGTCGCGTCTCCTCCCCATTCGTCCAGCATCCCGTTCCGGACCTTGAAGGCGGCGTCATACGTGTCCGCCAGCATCCGGTTGGCGATGAGGTAGCCTGCCTCCATGCGGGCGGTCATGGCGCTAGCCTCGTCCCCCGCCCTAGCGAGTTCCCCCATGAGAGCGGCGGGGTCTTCGCCCCAGAAGTCGGCCATGTCCCGGACCCTGGCGTTGACGGCGGTGTCGCTCAGCACGTCGCCACCCTTGGCAGTGTCCATCTGGGCCTTGAGGGTTTGCTCGGCGCTGTCCATGAAGGCGCTCAGCCCGTCCGGCGCGTGGAGCTTCTGCCATGGGAGGCGGGAGGATGATCGGGCGGCAATCTGTCCGGCTTCTGCGGCGGCCTCTCGGGAGCCGTGGCGGGCGATGGCCTTAAGGTCGGCATCGGTTGATTGGAGGATGCGCGATACGTCCTCTGGCGAGACTTCCACCATGGCGACGCCGGCCGGTGGGGGCTCCTGGCGCGATGAAGGGAGGTCGGGATTGCTCCCTCCCGATTGGTTTGGTGAGAGGCTCGGGCTGTCGGCCCTCGCCGTATCGTTCATGCGGTAGCCTGTTTCGGCTGCGGCTTGACGCTCTGCCTCGGTGCGGGAAAGCCCGGCCTCGTATTCGAGCACAGCGGCGCGTTCCTCGAACTCGATGCGCTGCTCTTCGACTCTAGGAGACTCACTGGCGGCCTCTGCGCCTCTGGCCGGGGGTTGGGACTCGGCGGCCTCCAGCGGCGCTCCACGGGGCTCTGTGGCCGTTTGCGGGGAGGCGTCCAGCTTGGCCAATTCCCCTGCCACCTTCTCCGCGTTGCCTTCGCGCATGAAGCGATAGCTCCTCACGGCGGCGCCAAGGGTTCCGATGATGGCGAGGTCCAAGCCAACGCCCTCAAGCGCGTTCTTGAAGCGGCCCGCTGCTGCGCTGTCGGACGGGTCGGCCGCGAGGTAGTCGGTGATGGGGTTCCGGAGGTCCGGGAAGGACTCGATGAGATTGCTGAGGCGTTCCTCGTGCGGGTCGATTGCTACCGCTCCCACCATCGCCCCTCTGCCTATCTCATAGGCGCCCCGTCCGGCCGTGCCTGCTGCCTTGAGCTTCTGGACTCCCTTGAAGGGTGCCATGATCTTTCCGGCGCCTAGCAGTCCCGTAGCGAATTGGGCGATGCTTGCGGCCATTGCGTTGGCCGGGGATGTGTCAGCTAGCTCCCTTCCGCGCTGCTCTATGCCGCGCCTGAGGTCCGACTTCTCGTGCTCCTCCGGTTCTCCCAAGAGGAAGTCCGTGGTCTCGATGCCAGCCCTGGCGATGCCTACTCCCGCCGACTGCCATAGGTCGGCTCCCCGCTGGAGGAGGGACTTGGAGGGAGGCTTCGGGGCGCTTGCCTGCTGCTGGTAGTCGCGTTCGACTTCCTCGGCGGCTCGGCGGAAGAGGTCGGCCTCGGGGAGGCTCGTGGTCATAGTCGTCGTGTCCATAGCGTCAGGCTCCCTTGGGGCCGGTCTTGATGGCGAAGTGGGGTTTGTCCTTGAAGCGTTTCCAGTCAGCCCCGATGTCGAGCACGACGCCTAGCTCTCGCGCGGCCTGCTTCATGGCCTGCACGATCTCGGCCTGAGATTTGCTGTCGAAGTTGACGGCGCCGTCCTGGTCGATGGGCCAAAGGTCCACCGCGTTTCCGTCAAGATGGTCGCTGTCGTGGGTCCGGGACCATCCCCATTCCACAGCCTTGCGCTGGAGAGCCGCATCACGCCGTCCGGAGCCAATCACAAAGCGGACCCCGGCAAGGGACTCGGCGCGGCGCACCACGTCTGCGAGCGTGGGGTTGATGGACCTCAGGTTGGCCGCATGGTTGGCTACCGGATCGCTGTTCCACTCCATGAACTTGGTCACCTGTCCCGGCCGGCCTGAGCCGTCCACGTCCGGTATCTTGGAGTAGGCCGGGGGTGTCCCCTCGGGAGCTTGCTGGGAGGATGCGGCCAGCTTGGCGGAGGAGTGTCCGGGAGGTCCGCCGTGGAGGGCTTTGAGTACCTGCTTCGGGGTGGCGGTGGCTCGCTGGCCCTTGTAGTAGCCCCGGCCGCTCGGCGTCGGGAGCGATGCCCACTCCTGGGCTAGACTCGTGAGGAACTCTCGGTCGCCGATGTCCCCGGAGCGCCACCTGGAGAGCCCGCGCCGTTCAAGGAGGGCGATGGCTAGCCGGTCCTGCATCGCCGCGTCAAACCGCTCGTTCCCGGAGAGGCCCAACTCGCGGCGGAGGCTGCGGAGGGTGGTCCTCACGATCTGGTAGCGGCCGATGGCGGAGGAGTTCCACGAATTCTCCGGGTGGCGGAGCATGTCCGACTGGAGGGCGTCCACCTCGTCCAGCGTCATGCCGACAAGGTTGACGGGGCCATTGGTGTAGGCGCCGTAGGCCAGTGTCTCGTTGTAGCCTTCCCCCCGGTCTGTCCCTTCGGTGCGCCCGATGAGTGCTAGGATGGGCTCGGCGGGGATGCGGTCCTGGGCGCCCTCCGGTAGGGACGGCGGGCTAGAAAGGAGGTCCGCAAGGCGCTGCCGAATGTCCTCCGGGACGGCGTTGGTGATCGACGGGTCTATGCCGGGCTCGTCTGTCTCCGCCTCGGCTGTGCCTTCCCGCTCCACGATCTCGCGGACCTTTGTCCAGATGTCACGCTGGGCGGCCTCGGGGTCTACACCATGGCGCTCGGCAATCCCGGTGATGGCCTGTCGCTGGTCTTCCGGAAGCGACTCCAACGGCGGCATGGGGTCTTGGGCGGTGACTGGCGCCTCATCCGTTTCCCCGTCCCCGAAGATGGTCTCCAAGAGTTGCCGGCCGGACTCCAGAGGATTGGGGATGAGACCCCGTGTCGCTTCGGGCTCGGAGTGCTCGGGTTGAGTGGGTTCGGGTGGAGGCGAGGATGAGGCTGGGGCCGATGATGGCATTCCGGGGTGAGCGTTGACGGGCGCCTCGGCGCTCTCTTGGGTAGGCGGACGTACGTAGCGCCCCCCGGTACTCATGCCTGGGTCAAGCTCGATGCGCTGTCTGAGGATGTTGCCGATGCGGTTGATGGCTTCCTGGCGCTCGACAAAGGAGGCGTCCGGGTTGTTGGCCTCCCACTCCAACACCATCATGTTCATGTCGTGTACGGCCTCCAGCCCCTCCTCGGTCAGGCCGGCCCCGCTGAACGGATTGACCGGATCGCTGCCGGTGAGGCTCTCCAAGAGGGTGTGCCACTTGCGGAGCGTTGCGTCGGACAGGATGCCCGTGCCCTGGGCGTGGTCCTTCTCGATGCGGTCCACACGGTCGAGCGCTTGGTTGAGGGTCTCGGTGCTGCGGATTGCGCCGCGCTCGAAGTGGGCCATGATGTCCCGCTTGGAGGCCGTCCCCTCATGGATGTCGGCGAAGATGCGGGCGATGGTCGCCTTGTCCTCTATGCCGTCCGCCTCCGCCATCTTCTTGCGTAGGTCCACAAGCTTGGAGCGGGCCATCGGATCGATGCGGGAGAGGTCCTCAACGACGGCCTCGGGGATGTTCTCGCGGATGTCCTTGGACCAAATGGCGGCGATCTCGGCATAGACCTGGCCGGCGAGCTTCTCCTCCGCCTCCTTCCGCTGCTTTGCGGTGTCAACCTCATGGCGGGCCTTTGCGCTGGCGATGCGGTCGGCCGTGGTGTCTCGCTTCTTCTGGACCTCAAGCCCGAATGAGAGCGGGTGCTCCTGTCCGGGGAGCGTCCGGTCCAAGAGCGCAAGGAGTCCGTCGTCTGATGCCCGCTCGGCGTTGAGGAGGATGGTTTCCACAAGGTAGCCGTCGATGTCGGCATGGAGGGTGCCGCGCCGCAGGGCCTCGTCGCGGATACTCAGCGCGTGCGTCCAGATGGCCTCGTAGTCGATTCCTGAGGGGCTGGTCTCGCCGTCCTCCTCATGGGCTCGAATGGCCTCAGTCAGGGCGGCGCTGTCGGTCTTGAGACCTTCGCCATAGAGGGCGGTGGAGGTGTCCTTGGTGAACTGCCCGTAGCTCTCCTCGGTGAGCGTGTCGATATGCGGGAGGATGCCCTTGAGATAGTGGGGGTCGCTGTTCTCCGGGACGTTCCTGGTGATGAAGTCGCGGAGGAAGGAACCGAAGGCCTCGGGGTCTCCATCGCTCCGCCCTTCCCACTGGAGGAACTCCCGGCGGAACTGCGACCGGAGGCGTATCCCGGCGAGATTACCCTGGCCGGCCCTCAGCCCCTCCATGAAGCGGGGAGACTCTTGGGGCGGAATGAGGCCGCGCCTGACGCCTTCCTCCAAGGCGGGACCCTGATCGCGGTATGCCTCGGCGAGGCCCTTCTGATAATCGGCGTCGTGCTTCTCTTTGCGGCGCTTCTGGAGGAACCCGCCGAGACCGCTATCGAACGCGGCAAGCCCTTCAGCGAGTTGATGGAGCGGCGAGGGTGTGGGGTCTGCCGGACGGACGTAGGTATCCACCGGGGCGGCGATGCCTCGGATGGGGGAAGGTGCGGAGACCTCCCGGATGGGTGCTCGTGCCATGCGATGGCGTTCCTTTCGTGGACAATAGGAGTCCCGCCTCCGGTGGTGAGCCGTAGGGAGTGCGGTGGCGGGATGTCGGGACAGTGGGCGCGGCGCGAAAGGCCGCTATTCCTTACCGAAAAGGTTCCGGCGGGGATAAACCTTTGGAATGATTGGATGCGCTAGTCGCGCAGCTTAGCTCGGCTTCCGGGCTGCTTCTGGATTGGCGTGAGCGGGTGCGACGGGTCGGCCTCGGTAAGGATCGCGAGGCATTCCTCCAGCGGCGTTGCAATCGGGAGCCGCTCCAGGTCGCTCATGAGGTCAAGCTGTACGTCGCTCATTCGGCCAACCGGGAGTTCCGACGCCAAGAATGGTCTCCGGGTCCGGCCTCTTCCCGCACGGGCGGACTGGAGGTCGCGGACATAGAGAACGTGCGAATTGAAGTGCTTCCGGCAATAGCCGCGCATGAAGACGGGGGCGCAACAGACGTGGCCCTCAGTGGCAGGGATGGTGCGATAGGGCGTGGACTTGGCGTTGGTCGGCATCACAAGTGCCTGGCACCGTCCTTCCGCCTTGGCTGCAATCAGCTCGGCCGCGTGGCTGCGCTCCAGGACAATCTCCGCCTTGCGCTTCTTGTAAAGCTCAACGCGGGTCCAGTGTGGTAGCTCGCGGCCTTTGTGGCTCTGTCGGATTTTCTTGAAATGCAACGCTGCGGCCTCAGATCGAACGATATGTTTGTATTCACACAGGTCCCGGAAGGGGTAAGTGTTTGGTTCCCTTAGAAGTGGGCTCCGCCGCAAGATTGCCGCCCGGTGGTGGACGCATGGTGTTGCGGCGGAGCGGCGGCGGCTAGTCCCTGTCGCCGGGAAGCAAAAGGTCCGCCTTCAAGTTCTCCAGCCATTGGCGCATATCGCCGCCGCTGCGCCAGTCCTCAAGGAAGTCAGGGACCATGAAGCTCGGCACGTTGTCGAGCGCGAAGCCGATGGCGAAGGCTGGTTCGGCCAAGAGTGCCAGTGTGTCGTCCAAGTGCTCGTACCACACCAAGTCCTTGACCGTTGCGCCTTCCTCCTCGGCGGCAAGGTCGGCCTGTCCGGTCTCGATGTCGGCCCCAAGGAAGAGTTGGCGGAGGTTGCCGAGATAGAGACTAACCGTGAGGTAGCCGACCATCTGGGCGAGGCTCTTCCGGTTAGTCGCTTCCCACTGCTTTGCCCGCTGCTCGGCCTCAAGGAGGGCCGCTGCCCGTGCCGCACCTTGCGGGATAAAGGCGAAGTGGGTGGGTCCGGGGAAGCGGTTGAGTTCGGCGAGGAGGGCCGTCTGGATCGGTGTCCGGTCGGAGGGGAGTGTCAGGCCGTAGGGAATGGCGCTGAGTGCGGCCTCGGGTTTGTCGGCGAGGCGGTCGAGCGTGATGAGGCTGGCGGTGGTGAAGGCGTTGGTCGGTGACATTGAGTCGGTCTCCTAGGGATTAAATCCATTGCGCGAGCTACGATTTGCAGCTACAAAGCGCTTCCTAGGAAGCCTTGGAAATCAAGGGCTTCGGGCGATGCGGCTAGGTTTCAATCCTCTCTCGCAGCACCAGCCCTCCGACCGACGACGCGTAGACCTACCTCGCCTGGGAACCGTCTCCCGGCGTCGCGGAGCCTTTCGCAGGGCCCGGCTTGACGGTCTGAGCATTGGCGACGGAAGGCGCGGCCTTCGCCGCCTCCTCTCCCGCGATCCGCCAGTCGATCTCGCGCTGGAGCAGATCCTTCGTGGTCTGCAGTTCCTTCTGCAGGGAACGGATGCCGCTCTGCAGCCGCGCGTTCCTCGCCCGCCAGCGCGCGCCGGCGACGGCGATGCCCAGGAGACCGAGCGAACCCAGTACCGCGGCGGCGATGTCGGCATCGCGATCGGGCAGCCTGGCGATCGTCCACAGGCCGAGCAGGAACAGGCCTATGCCGCCAAGCGCCGACCCAAGGTCGCGGGCCAGCACGAAGACGAGCAGGACGAGCGCCCCCATGATCGCGGCGGCGACGGGATGCCCGGCGGCGGCGGCGGCGATCTCGGAAATCCAGGTCCCGATTCGGGCGGTGGCATCCGATCGGGCCCATTCGAGAAGGCCGCCCAGCATGTCCGTGTCCATACCGCTACCGTTCCGCGCTTTCCGCTTCCCGCTACCGATATCTACATCGGTCGCGATCGGCACGAGGCAAGGCTTTCCAACCGGCTTTCTCGTCCCGAAGTTTCACTTGCCCGCTCCCGCCTTCGTCTTGCGTGAGCGCCTCCGGGCAGCCGCCCGGCCGTGCCACGGACACAATGCCCTACATGCCAAGTTGGTGAAAGCAGGCGAACATGAAATCGTGTGTGATTAACTTAATGTTAAGAATGCTATTTACGGGCCACGATGTTCAGGAGTAGCATCATCGTGGGGACATAAGAATATGTTGGGCTTGGGACAAACGTATGCCTATCTCGGTCGCGTTCTTTGACGACCATCCAATCCTGTTGGATGGGCTGTCTCGCATCTTTCGCTCCGATGCCGAGTTCGACGTCGTGGCAACCGGCGTCTGCGCCGCGGATGTAGTTGAAGTTGCGAGGAAATTTTCCCCCGACGTGCTCGTTGTTGATCTGAGCATGCCGGGCAATGTGCTCGAGGCCATGCAGGCCGTGACGCGCATCTCCCCGAATTCGAAGCTCATCGCCTTCACCGCTTCGGCGGGTGTCGACAGCGCGGTGCGCACGCTGGAGAGCGGCGCCACCGGCTATGTCCTGAAGGGCAGTTCGGCTGACGAGCTTGTCGGCGCGATCCGCAGCGTGCTTGCCGGCGAGACCTTCGTCACGCCGAGCTTCGCCACGAAGGTCATCGCGGCGCTCCGGCAGGCGGCGATCCGCAACACCGTGTCGCGGGCGATCAAGTTCAGCGTCAGGGAAGACCAGATCATCCGGCTCCTGCAGAGGGGCTGGACGAACAAGGAAATCGCCCTGCAGCTGCGCATCAGCGAAAAGACGGTCAAGCACTACATGACCCTGCTGATGCAGAAGCTGAACGTCAGGAACCGGCTCGAGGTGATCATCGCCGCGCGCGACATGTCGGCCGAAACCGCCGATGCGTCGGCGGCGATGCACAGCAGGCACTGACGCCCGGCCGACACCGCCGCAGCTTCAGTCCGGCGCCTCGGTCGGCAGCCGGACCGTGACGCGGAGACCTCCGTCGTCGCGGTTCTCGATGGCGAATGTGCCATTGGAGGCGGCGACCCGGCTCCTTATGCCGACGAGGCCTAGCCGTTCGCGGTCGTCCGGCTCCGGCGGTGCCATGCCCGGACCACGGTCCTCGACGACGAGAACCAGATGCGAGGGCTCCGCATGCGCCCTCACCGACTGGCCGAGCCCGTCGGCATGGCGCGTTGCGTTGTTCAGGCACTCCTGCACGATCCGGTAGGACACCGCCTTGAGGTCGGGCGACAGCTGCGTCGGCAAGGCGTCGATCTCGATCGTCACCACGGTGCCGGTGCGCAGCTCGTGCCGGGCAACCGCCAGCCTGATCGCCTCCTCGACCGTCAGTTCCGAGATCTCGGGCAGGATGAGCCCCGCCGATATCCCTCGCAATTCGGAGATGACCTCCGGCAGCAGCGCCCCGCTTTGGCTCTCTCCCCCGCGTCCGGCGTCGGGCTGCAAGGCGAGAAGAGACAGAAGCTGGATCGGACCGTCATGGATCTCCGCGCCGACCCGGCTCAGGAGCTGTTCCATCTCGAGGGCGGCCTTGCGGCGGAGCGAGTCGGCATGTTCGCGCAGCCGGGCATTGTGGACGGCGAGCTTTCTTGCCTTCGCCAGATGCCGCTGGATTTGCCGTTGCTGCCGGCGAAGGGTCCTGTCGGCGCGCCGGAACAGGAGAAAGAAGAAGCCCAGCAGCGGAACCAGGAAGATCGCGGTCATGCTCCAGTTGTCGAGGATGGCACGATCGGCGACGGTGCGGGCCCGCGTGTAGTCCTGGTAGAACTCGCCGACCGCGAAGATGCGCCCGTTCTCGTCGCTCAGCGGGATGTAGAGCTCGAAGACCTCGGCGAAGTCGGCATTGTCATGATGATGGTCCTTGCCGTCGGGCGGGTTGATGACGAGCGCGCCCCGCGCGGCGCGGCTCACGGAGCGCGACGCGTATTTTCGACCCATCTCCTCGCGGTCGGTTGAATAGACGACCGTACCGTCCGGCGACCAGATCTTCACTTCGCGCATGTGCGCCGAAAGTCCGCCCTCGGCGATCGCCTCGTCGATCCTCTCGATGTCATCGGGCGCGAGGCCCGAGCCGTCGGCCAGGCGGTCCAGATGCGGCTGCACGATGCCGCGAAGATAGACCGACGCGATCTCGGCGCTGGCCTGCGCGACGTCCCGCTCGATCATGCGGTTGTGGGTGATCGTCGCGATGGTGAAGGCCGCAACCATCATTGCGACAGTCAGTCCCAGGAACTGGCCAGCGAGGCCGAGCCGGCGCCACCATCGGGTAAGACCTATGGCACCTGCAAGTTCAGACGAAAGTCCGAAAAGGCTGCTCACCAAAGTCGGGGTCATGCGCCGGACCGAAGTCGCCATCCCGGATCGGACCTTCGAATCTAACTCCATCCACGTCCCCCATATACGCTTCTGGTCGATTGCCGGATCGCATCCCGCGTTCCGGAGGGGAACAAGTTAGCACGTCCGGGCAGAACGCGCGCATGGCGCATTGCGACCCGGACCAGCCATCCAGCCGTCCGGCCGCGCCGGGCGCCGCGTCCAGGGAGAGGGAAAATGGCAATTCAGCTGAACCTTCACGATCTGCAGTTCATCCTCAAGCAGATCAAGATCGCAGAGGCCCATTCCAATGGCGCGGCCCTGACCGAGATCAGGCTCAATCCGCTGACCGGCGAAGTACTGACGGACGGCAACCTCTACAATGACGACGGAATCTTCACCGGCGGGCCGGGCTTCCCGCTCGTCGACGACCAGGGCGCGCCGATTGCCTACGCCCGTGCGATACCCGACCCGAAGACGCCCTTCGGCCTGCGCACGGTCGACGGCACCTACAACAATCTCATGGACGGTCGCACCACCTGGGGCGCGGCCGACCAGCCGATGCCGCGCTTCTTCGCGCCCAACTACATCAACGACGCCGATGGCGACCAGATGAACATGGGCCCCCCGATGCCGGGTGTACCGGCACCGGTGACGAACAACGACTACGGCATCACCAACGGCACGTCGACCAGCACGCCCAATCCCTTGGACAACGAGGCGAACGGCGGGCACACCGGCAACGTCGCGGACGCCGATCCGCGCATCATCTCCAATCTCGTCGCGGACATGAGCATCAACAACCCGGCGGCGCTCTATGCGGCCCTGAGGTTCGCCGAGTCTGAAAACCCTTACGCCGATCTCGCCGAACTGATGGCGGCGCGAATCACGCAGGCGCAGGCCGACGCGGCGCTTCTGTTGGCGGAGACTGCGGTGACGGAAGCCAACGACGCGCTGGATCAGGCCGTCCAGGAATACATCGCCAATCCCGGTCCCGACACGATCGACGCCATCCAGGATGCCGCCGAAGCCCTGACCGCCGCCGAGGCGGCGTTCGAGCACGCCGACGTGGTGGCCGCCGATCCAGAGGCCGCCTTCAGAGCGCTCGCCGAGGAGAAGGGCATCATCTTCGATGCCAACGGCGCGCTCGTCATTCCAAACATCGCCCCGGACGAGGGCATCTCCGCGCCCTTCAACGCGTGGATGACATTCTTCGGCCAGTTCTTCGACCATGGTCTGGACCTGATCAACAAGGGTGGCAACGGCACGATCTTCATTCCGCTCCAGGCCGACGACCCGCTGATCGCCGGCGCCGATGGCCAGTTCGGAACCATCGACGACCTGCCGGCCTCGATGCGCTTCATGGTGCTCACGCGCTCGACGACCGTTCTCGACGAGAACGGCGTGCCGACGCAGCAGAACCAGACGACGCCCTTCGTCGACCAGAACCAGACCTACACCTCCCATGCCTCGCACCAGGTGTTCCTGCGCGAGTATCATCTCGTCGGCGGCGTACCTGTCGCGACCGGGCGTCTTCTCGAAGGCGAGAATGGCGGCCTGGCCACCTGGGCGGACGTCAAGAACCAGGCGCGCGACATTCTGGGTATCCAACTCGACGACCGCGACGCGCTGAATATCCCGCTCATCCGCACCGACGCCTATGGCGAGTTCGTGCGCGGTGACGATGGGCTGCCGCAGCTCGTGCAGATGAATTCGTCCGGTGAGATAACAGGATATGTCGAGGGCGACCTCGCCACCCCCGTAAACCCGTTCACGGCAGGTGCCGCGCGCATCGGTCACGCCTTCCTCGACGACATCGCTCACACCGCCAATCCGATCAACAGCCAGACCGGGGCCTTCAAGCTCCGCAACGAACTCGACGGCGTCAACGACACCAACGCCAATGGCAGGATCGACGTCGGCGAGACGCCGCTTCCCGCCAACAGCTACGACGGCGACCTTCTCGACCGGCACTTCGTCACCGGTGACGGACGCGGCAACGAGAACTTCGGGCTTACCGCCGTCCACCACGTCTTCCATTCGGAGCACAACCGCCAGACCGTCATCCAAAAGCTGACGATCCTGGAAGAGGGCGATCTCGCCTTCGTCAACGAATGGCTGGCGGTCGACATCAATGCGGCGCAACTGGCCGCGATCAAGGCCGCCATCGCCAGCGCCCGGAGCTCGAACGTTCCATCGGAGCAGAACCTCCACAACCTCATCGATGGCTTGAATCTCGGCTGGGACGGCGAACGCATCTTCCAGGCCGCGCGCGTCGCGACCGAGATGCAGTATCAGCACCTCGTCTTCGAGGAATTCGCCCGCAAGATCGAACCGATGATCGACGTGTTCGTGTTCAACTCGGTCACCGACATCAACCCGGCGGTATTCGCCGAGTTCGCAAACGTGGTCTATCGCTTCGGCCATTCGATGTTGACCGACAGTCTGCCGCGGTCCTTCCTGTCTGAAACCCAGACCTCTAGCGGCGACTTCCTCAATACGGTGGACGAAGGGCTGATCGCAGCCTTCCTCGACCCGGTCGACTACGACCTCGACGGTGGCATCAGCGCTGAGGCGGCCGCGGGCGCCGTCGTGCGCGGCCTGACCAACGTGCGCGGCAACGCGATCGACGAATTCGTCGTCGACGCGCTGCGCAACAATCTTCTGGGCCTGCCGCTCGACCTTGCCGCGATCAACATCGCGCGTGGTCGCGACACCGGCATGCCGACGCTCAATCAGGCCCGCGAACAACTCTTCCAGGCGACCGGCTCGAGCTTCCTGAAGCCCTATGCCAACTGGACCGAGTTCGCCATCGGCCTGAAGAACCCGCTATCGGTGGTCAACTTCATCGCCGCCTACGGCACACACGATCTGATCACCGCCGAGACGACGCTGGCCGGCAAGCGCGCAGTCGCATGGGAACTGGTCTTCGGCGTAGAGGCCGACGGCACCAACCCCTCCGACATCGCCGACCGGATGGACTTCATCAACGGCACGGGCATCTACGCCGGCAATAAGGGCGGCCTCGACAATGTCGATCTGTGGATCGGCGGCCTGGCCGAGAAGATCCTGCTCTTCGGCGGCATGCTCGGCTCGACCTTCCGCGCCGTCTTCGAGCTCCAGCTCGAGAACCTGCAGGATGCTGACCGATTCTACTACCTGACGCGCACGCAGGGCCTGCACTTCCTCGACGCGCTCGAGGCCAACGCCTTCTCCAAGATGATCATGGCCAACACGGATCTGACCGATCCGGGCCCCGACGGCATCCGCGGAACCGACGACGACGTCATCCGCCATCACATCGGCATCGACTCCTTCGCCAAGTACGACCTCATCCTCGAGGTCAACCAGGAGTACCAGCAGGACTACAATGGGGGCGAGGCAGGCAAGGACCCGAACGAGATCGACCAGACGCTCGCCGGGCTGGGCTTCACCCAGGTCAACCGCGGCTACGCCTCGGAAGGCACCATGCCGTCCGCCTTCGCCGGCTACTACGACACCTATCTCCGCTACATCGGCGGCGAGCACGTCGTGCTCGGCGGCTCGTCCGGCAACGATGTCCTGGTCGGCGACCTCGGCGACGACGCGATCTGGGGCGGCGCGGGCAACGACTACATCGAGGGCGGCCAGGGCGTCGACCTGATCATGGGCGGTGCCGGAGACGACATCATCCTCGACGAGGGTGACGAGGGCGACTTCATCAAGGGGGACGGCGGCGACGACGTGATCGCCAGCTCCAACGGCTTCGACGTGCTGATGGGCGGCGATGGCAAGGACGTCATCTTCGCCGGCGCCGACGCTACCGAAATCTTCGGCGGCAAGGGCGACGACTTCATCCTCGGCGGTGCCGACATGGACTTCCTGCTCGGCAACGAGGGCGACGACTGGATCGAGGCCGGCGCCGGCTTCGACACGACGGCCGGCGACAATTCCGAGCTGTTCTTCAATTCGTCCATCGTCGGCCACGACGTGATGTTCGCGGGCTCTGACGAGCATGATTTCGACGCCGAATCCGGCGACGACATCATGGTCCAGGGCGAAAGCGTCATGCGCAACGAAGGCATGTTCGGCTTCGACTGGGCGATCTTCAAGGGCGTCGAGCGCGACGCCTACGCCGACATGCGCGTCCGGATCTTCACCACCGAGGAAGAGGACATCCTGCGCAACCGCTTCGACAAGACCGAGGCGCTGTCTGGCTGGAACTACGACGACACGCTGATCGGCGACGACCGCGTGGCGGGCGACATCCTGCCCGGCGACACGGTCGCGAACACCGAGGGCATCTTCTTCAACGACCAGCTCACCCAGGCCGGCGTCGACCGCATCGAAGGGCTGCGCGCGCTACTCGGCGACCTCATCCCGGCGGCCGATCCGTCGATCGATCGCGAACTGCAGACGGCCTTCAACGGCGGCAACATCCTGCTCGGCGGCGGCGGATCGGACATGATGGAAGGCAATGCCGGCGATGATTTCCTCGACGGCGATGCCTGGCTCAACGTGCGCATCCGCATCACCGAGAATGCCACTGACGCCAACACCGCTGCCAACGAATTGGCCACCGTCAACAGCCTGAAGCACATCTTCACGGCCCAGGATGCCGGCGATCCGAGCTGGGTCGGCAAGTCGCTCTTCGAGCTTCTGGTCGCCCGCACCATCGTTCCCGCCCAGATGCACATCGTGCGCGAAATCGTGGTCGACGACGGCATCGGCGATACGGACATCGCCATCTTCAACGACAATTTCCTCGATGACGATGGCAATCCGAACTACACGATCGTCCGCAATGGCGACGGCACCGTTACCGTCAGCCACATCAACGTCACCAACATCATCGACCCGTCGACGGGCCGGCAGCTTCTGTCCGACGGCGTCGACACGCTGCGCAACATCGAGATCGCGCGCTTCCTCGACGTCGACATCCGGCTGGACAACGACGCTCCGACGGACATCCAGTGGAACGGCGTCGCGCCGACCAACAACAACCTGCCCGGGGCGAATACGGTCATCGCCAATCTGGTGACGATCGATCCGGATAGCACTTCCTGGACCTACAGCCTGCAGCCGGGCAGCAGCCCGAACTTCACGGTGTCGCCGGCCGGCGTCGTGACGCGCACGGCGGCGATGGCCGACGGCCAGATCTATACGGTGAACGTCCGCTCGACCGACGATTTCGGCAATTTCCGGAACGAAACCTTCACCATCATGACCGGGACCAATGGTGGAACCACCATCACGGTCACGGCGGCGAACGACGCGATCGTCTATGCCCGCGATGGCGGCGACACCGTCAATGGCGGCATCGGCGACGACACGCTGTACGGTCAGGGCGGAAACGACACCTTCGTCGGTGGCCTGGGCGACGACATTCTAAACGGCGGCGCGGGAACCGACACGGCAAGCTACGCCGCGGCCACCGGTGCGGTGACGGTCGACCTGGCGAATGGTTTGGCCACGGGCGCGGCCGGCAACGACACGCTGGTGAGCATCGAGAACGCCACCGGCAGCGCCTTCGCCGACACGCTTGTCGGTGACGGCAACGTCAACACGCTGATCGGGAATGCGGGCGACGACCTGCTCGACGGCGCCGGCGGCAACGACACGCTCCAGGGCGGCGCCGGCAATGACACGCTGAACGGCGGTACGGGCAACGACGCGCTGGAGGGCGGCGCCGACAACGACACCTATGTCTTCGGCCTCGCCGATGGCGACGACACGATCCAGGAGGTCGGTGGCAGCGATACGATCGCCATCATCGCCGGTGGCGCGATCGCCCAGCTCAGCTTCGCCGAAGGCGGCGGTGACAATCTCGACATCGTCGTCGGCACGACGGAAGTCACCGTCACCGACCACTACGCGACCGTGGCCGAGGAAGTGGAGACCGTGACCTTCGATCCGGGCAGCACCTATGCCGGATACGCGCTCGCCGGATCCTACGCGATGAGCGCCGACGACGATGGTGTCCGCACCGCCGCCGCTGGCGTGTCCAGCATTCTCGCCGGCGACGGAGGCACCAACACGCTTACGGGCAGCACCGGACGCGACCTCCTCTTCGGCAACGGCGGTACCGATACCCTCAATGGCGGCGACGGCGACGACCTGCTCGTCGGCGGCGCGGGCAATGATGCGGTGAACGGCGGTGCCGGAAACGACACGATCGTCTATGCGATCGGTGACGGCACCGACACGATGAGCGGCGGGGCGGATACGGATACGCTGGCCGTGATCGACGGCAACGGCGGCAGCACGCTCGACGTCGTCTTCAACGGCACGCGCATCACCACCCTCGAGGGGATGGCGGTCAATACCGACATCGAACTGGTGACCGCCGATCTCGGCGGCGGAACCGACGCGCTGGTCTACTCCGCGACGAGTTCGGCCGTGACCGTCGACCTTGCGGCCGGCACGGCATCGGGCTTCGCCTCCATCGCCGGCATCGAGAACGTCACGGGCACCAACAATGCCGACACCTTCACGGGCAGCGCCGGCACCAACACCTTCAACGGCGGGGCGGGCAACGACACCTATCGTTTCGGGCTTCTCGCTGGCGCGAATACGATCAACGACAGCGCGGGAGCTGCCGATCGAATCGTGATCCAGACGGGTGGAGGCGCACTGTCGAGCCTGTCGGCAGCCGACTCCGACCCAGGCACCAACAACGGCAATCTCGTCATCGGCTTCAATGGCCAGGGGATCACGGTCACCGACCACTACGACAACACCAACGAGAGCATCGAAGCCATCAATTTCGACGGCGGGTCGTATGCCGGCTACCAGCTCGGAACCGGCGACTACGCGCTCAACGCGACCGATCCGGCCAACAGCGGCACCCCTGCCGCGCGGACCGTCACTGTCACTGCCGGCAACAATCTCATTGCTGGCGAGACCGGCATCGACCGCATCAACGGCGGCACCGGCAACGATCTCATCTTCGGCAATGCCGGCGACGACATACTGAACGGCGGCGGCGGCGACGACCTGATCGTCGGCGGCACCGGCAACGACAGCGTCGTGGCCGGGGCCGGCAACGACTTCATCGTCTGGAACTCCAACAACAATGCCGGCGCGACCAACGCCAACACCGACGGCCGCGACACGGTCAATGGTGGAGCCGATACCGACACGTTCGTCATCAACGGCAATGCCACTGCGGAGACGTTCCGGATCTACACGGCAGCTGCCTGGACCGCCATCGTCGGCAACACGTTAGCCAACGCCACGACCGAGATCGTCGTCACGCGCAATGGCACCAACAACGCCTCGATCATCGCCGAACTCGACGACATCGAGGAGATCGTCATCAACGGCGCGACCGCGTCGCCTCCCGGTGGCCCGATCGACACGACCATCGCCGGCGACACGATCCAGGTCTTCGGCAATTTCTCGACGACCAGCCTCGACCTCTCGACGATTACGGTCAATGGCGGCACCGGCAACGACACGGTCGACTTCTCGGCTCTGCAGTCGGCGCATCGCATCCTGTTCCGCTCCAACGGCGGCAACGACACGATCGTCGGCAACGTGCGTCCTCAGGACGTGATCGAGCTGGCTCCCGGCCAGGACATCGCCACCTACAGCCTCGTCGACAACACCAACGGCACGAAGAGCTTCACCAACGGCACGCATTCCATCACCTTCACCGGATCCGTGCCGCCGCAGTTCCAGAACCAGACGCCGCCGCCGGCCAATGACGAAGGAGTCTCGGGCGCCTTCGAATACACGCCCAGCGACCTCGCCGGTCTCAAGGCGCTGGTCAATGGGCTGAAGCCTTCCTTCGTCGAGGACGACGACGTTCCGGTCGGCGTCCGCGACCTGTCTGGCTACGGCAACAACGAGGCAAACCCGACCTGGGGCGCGGCCGACCAGGCCTTCATACGCCTCACCGAGGCCCGCTACGGCGAGCCGGACGAGTTCGGCAACCGCAAGATCAACCCGATCTTCAACGGCCTCGACGCCCGCGAGATCTCCAACATCCTGGGCTCGCAGGAATCGAACCTGCCCAAGGCCGGCAACGACGCCAACATCTTCTTCATGGCGATGGGTCAGTATATCGACCACGGGCTCGACTTCCTGCCCAAGGGCGGCAACGGCTCGATCGTCATCGGCCAGCCCGGCGGCGGAAACCCGATGGCGGCCGATCCGGCCGACCTCACCCGCGGCACCGTCCTCTACATCGACGAGAACGGCATCCCGCAGCACAAGAACCAGACTTCGCCCTTCGTCGACCAGAACCAGGCCTATGGTTCGCACAATCTGGTCGGCCAGTTCCTGCGCGAAAGCGACGGTAATCAGGGTCTGGGCATGCGCCTGCTCGGCGGTGCGCCCGATCCGTCCAATCCCGACTTCGCGCTCCTCCCGACGCTGCGCGAACTCATCCAGCACCACTGGCAGGCGGACACGATCTTCACCGATCCGGGGCTGCCCGGCGGCGCGATCTCCTTCCGCGACTACTATACCGACTTCGCGATCTCGGAAGGCGTGACCGGAAACCTGTTCGATCCGGGCACGGGCGGCTACGACCCGCAGGTGCTTGCGAAACTGACCTCGAACTTCATGGGGTCGACGCACCCGCTGCTGCTCGATGCCAATCCGTTCGTCAGCGCGCTCGACCACTATGTGGCCGGCGACGGCAGGGCCAACGAAAACTTTGCCCTGACGGCGATCCACACGGTCTGGGCCCGCAACCACAACTTCCATGTCGAGGGCCTGCTCGCTGCCGGCTTCGAAGGCACGCCGGAGGAGGTTTTCCAGGCGGCCAAGATGCTCAACGAGGCCGAGTACCAGCGCGTCGTGTTCGACGAGTATCTCGAGACGCTTCTGGGCGGCCTGCGCAGCGAGGGCACGCACGGCTTCGAGGAATACGATCCGAACACCGATGCCGGCATCAGCCATGAGTTCGCCGCCGCGGTCTTCCGCTTCGGCCATTCGCTGATCGGCCAGACGCTGACGGTTCTCGACGAGGATGGCCGGCCCCAGCAGGTCAACCTGTTCGACGCCTTCCTCAATCCCAGCAACGATCCGGCCGTGTTCAACGGTCCGCTGCCTCCGGGTTACGTGCCGCAGCCGGGCTACGCCCAGCATGGCGTCAATGCCATCGTCGGCGGCACCATCGCTCAGCCGGCGGAGGACGTCGACTTCAACATCGTCGACGCGGTCCGCAACGACCTGGTGCGCATACGCGCCGACCTCTTCGCCTTCAACGTGACCCGGGGATGGGATGTCGGCCTCGGCACCCTCAATCAGGTCCGCATGGACCTGGCCAACTCGACCAACCGCTACGTCATGGAGGCGGTGGGCTTCGCCGGCGGCGACCTTTCGCCCTACACGTCCTGGGCCGACTTCCAGGCGCGCAACGGGCTGTCCAATGCCGTCATCGCCCAGTTCATGCAGGCCTATCCGGACCTCGTGCTCCAGGCCGACGAGATCGCGGCGTTCCAGGCGATCAATCCCGACATCGAGGTCGCCATGCAGTCGGACGGCACTGGCGTGGTCAAGGGCATCGACCGCGTCGACCTGTGGGTCGGCGGCCTCGCCGAGAGCCACATCAATGGCGGCATCGTCGGCCAGACCTTCTGGGTCGTGCTGCACGAGCAGTTCGAACGGCTCCAGGATGCCGACCGCTTCTACTACATCACCCGCTTCGACGATTTCGACTTCTATCAAAACTTCATCGACGGCCAGGAATTCGCCGACATCGTCGCCCGCAACACCGGTCTCACGAACCTGCCGGAGCACATGTTCCGCACGGACGAGATCGATGACAGCGACGACGATGATGATGACGACACCGTTGGCGGCGACGACGACGACACCGTCGGCGACGACGACGACGATGATGACGATGACGATGATGACGACGACGACGACTCGGACTCGGACGACGACGATGATGACGATGACGACACGGTCGGCGACGACGATGATGATGATGCGTCGTGCGGCGACGACGACGGTCCTGGGTCACCTTCGCCGG
>VFQR01000769.1_pt1 | contig 33779 bp, 29 predicted proteins | sample 3512321 | NCBI WGS metagenome assembly VFQR01 (sample SAMN10412374, study PRJNA504923) | tailings metagenome | isolation source: Relicate 3 Philex TSF1 revegetated site | place: Philippines: Tuba, Benguet | collected 2017-08-29 | reverse complement strand
AGGGCGTCGCCCATGTCGTGCAGCAGCAGGTCGGTGTAGGGCCAGATGGTCTGGCCTTGCAGAGACTTGCTGGTGAGGTGCGGGAACGGGCCTTCGGCGGTGGTGTACGAGGGCCGGTGGCACACGGCGCACTGCGCCTGCGCGAACAGCCGCTGGCCGCGCAGCACCTGCGCGTCGCCCGCGTTGCGGCGCGCGGGCGGCGCGAGCGTGGCCTGGTAGAAGACCACCTCGTTCAAGGTCTTCGCATCGATCTCGGGCTGGCCGTTCTTCGAGCCATTGGGCGCGGCCAGGCAGTCTTTCTGCGTGGGCGTGCAGGTCTCGTTCGGGAACTGCGCCGAGGTGATGCCGATGTCGCCATGGAAGGCCCCGGCCGTCTGGTGCGCGAGCGTGGCCACGTTGGCTTTCCAGCCGAAGCGGCCGAGCATCTCGCGCTGCGCGAACACGTCCCACACGCGGTTGGGTTGGCCCTTGATGGGGCCGGGCAACGCGGCCTGCGCGTCGGCGTTGGCCAGGATCTCGCGTTCGGGAATCGCTTCGAGCAGGCCCACGCCGATGACCTGCGGTGCGATGCGCGGGCTCAGCATCGCGCCGGGCGCGAGCGGCCCGTAGGCCAGGCGGTCGATCACGTACTCGGGCTTTTGCAGCGTGTAGCGCGTGCCGTCGGCAAAGCGCCCGTTCACCGCGCTCCAGCGCAGGCGCACGCGGCCCTCGGGCTTCACGCCCTGGATCGCCGCGGTGTTGAGCTGGTCGCCGTACACCGGGTCGTGCTTCGGGCCGCCATGCGCGTCGGTGCCGGGCACCGACAGGCGAATCAGCAGCGCGAGCGGGTCTTCGTCGGAGAAGCCACGCCTGAACGGCGGCGGCTCGCCGCGGCCGTCGAACAGGTGGCAGGCCCCGCAGGAGCGCGCAAGGAAGTTCGGGCCCAGGCCGTCGCGCGCGGTGGTGCTGGCGGGCGCCTCGACCCAGTTGCGCTTGAAGAAGGAATTGCCGATCACGAAGCGCGTGCGCTCCGGGTCGCTCAGGTTCGCCGCGGGAAACGAGAACGCGTTCTTCCCCGTGGCCCAGACCGTGGTCTCGCCACCGGTCTTCTCGCCCAGCAGGTCGGGCGCCGGCTCGCCCGCGTGCAGCGCGCCGAGGGCGGCGACCGCGCCGGCCGCGAGAACGGCCAGCGCGATGGCCTGAGGCTTCACGGTTGCACCAGCGTGAGCTTGGCGATGCCGACCGCGGCGGCTGCCGCCACGATGTCGTTGGACTGCGCGGTCAGGCTCTGGATGGTGGCCTCGATCTTCGGGCGCCCGGCCGAGCCCACAGCGATGGCGCGGTCGAATGGCGCGGGAATCGCCTCGGCCGCGGCCACCGAGGTGCGGATCTGCTGCGTGGTCTTTTCGGCCAGCGCGGCGTTTTTCGCGCTCACCAGATCGCGCAGGCTCGGGCCCTGCAGCGTGCTGCCGTCGGCGCGCACGAAGCGGCCCAGCCACACGTTCTCGATGCCCTTGGCGTTGGTCACCGCGTCGCGGTGCGTGTTGTCGGAGAAGCAGCTGTGCTCGTCTTCCTGGTCCTGGCTGGCCAGGGCCACCTCCAGGCGCTCGCCGGCCAGTTCACCGCGCGAGAGCGAGCCCATGGCCACGAACATCTTGCGCAGCGATTCGTTGCCGCCTTTTTCGAAGCGCGCGCGGTAGTTGTTCTTCACGCCCGGCGCCCAGGCCTTCACGAGGCCGCTGAGGTCGTCGACCAGCAGCTCGGTGACCACATTGAGGTACTGGCGGCGGCGGTCGGCGTTGGGCGCCTTGCCATCGACGAAATCCTCGAAGCTGCGGTTGCCCGGGCCGGTCTCGGACAAGTCCTGCCCCCAGAGCATGAATTCGATGGCGTGCCAGCCGGTGGCGATGTTCTCTTCGCCGCCCTTCTCGTTCAGCGCCGCGAGCGCCTTCTTGGTCAGGGCCTGCTTCCTGTTGTTGACGATGCCGGCGGCCTTCTTGCCGTCGATGTAATCGACGTAGGACTCGTCCATCGGCCAGGCGTTGAGCTGGCCCTCGGGGCCCTTGTCGTTGTCGATCGGGCCGCCGTAGAAGCGGAAGGCCTCGGTCTGGCCATAGAACTCGCGCGCGGCCAGCCAGGCCTTGCGCGCGGCGTCCTGCGTGGCTGGCGAGGGCGCGGCGGTGAAGGCCTTCACGGCGTCCTGCAGCGCCTTCGCGGTGGACAACGTGTCTTCGTAGTTGGCGTGAACCAGCGTGGCGTAGTGCGCGGCCACGCTCGCGGGGGTGGCCGGCGCCTGGGCGTGCGCGGTGCCGGCCAGAGCGAGGCTGAGCACGGCGGCGGCGATGGCGGACTGGGGTGTCATGGTGTTCTCCGGACGGATTGGATGAACACCAGTTTAAATGCAAATGATTCCTATACAAATAAAAAGGGCGCCCGGCCACCACCGGCCGGGCGCCCGCCCGTGTGACAGCGTGCTCAGTACGGCGAATCGGGGAAGTAGAACTTCGCCGCGTTTTCCTTGGTCACCAGCACCGACGGAATGATCGTCGTCGCTGGCATCGGTTTGCCGCTCACCCGCGACTCGGCCGTGAGCTTGAGGGCATCGGCGATCATGCTGGGCGAGTAGGTCACGTTCGCGGTGACGAGCTTGTCGCCATCCATGACCTTCTTGATGTAGTCCTTGGCGCCGGCACCGCCCACGACGAGCTTCACGTCGGTGCGCTTGGCCTGCTCGATGGCGCGTTGCACGCCCACCGCCATGTCGTCGTCGGACGCCCACACAGCGTCGATCTGCTTGAAGCGTGTGAGGTAGTCCTGCATCACCTTGAAGGCGTCGTCGCGGTTCCAGTTGCCGTGCTTGGCGTCCAGCACCTTGATGCCCGGGTGCGCCTTCATGACCTCGTTGAACGCGTCCACGCGCTGGTTGTCGATCACCGTGGGGATGCCACGCAGGATGACCACGTTGCCCTTGCCGCCCATGGCCTTGGCCATGTACTCGCCGGCCACCTTGCCGAAGCCGGGGTTGTCGCCCGCCACGTAGGCGTTCTGCGCGTTGGGGTCGGTCAGGCCGCGGTCGACCACGGTCACGAACACGCCCTTGCTCTTGACCTGCGCCACGGGGCGCGTGAGCGGGGCCGACTCGAAGGGCAGGATCACCAGCGTGTCGATCTTGTTGACGGCCTGCAGATCCTGGATCTGGTTGGCCTGCTCGGCCGGCGAAGCGGCGGTCTTCACGATCACCTTCACGCCCGGGTACTGTTTCTCCACCTCGTCCTTGGTGCGGTTGGCCCAGTACACCACCCCGCCTGTCCAGCCGTGCGTGGCCGCGGGCACGGACACGCCGATGACCGGCTTGTTCTGGGCAAAGGTGGGGGCGGCGAACAGGGTGCCCAGGGCGATGGCGGTAAAGGCAAATAGTCTGCGTTGCATGCTTGTCTCCGGTTGGGATTTCTCGGTCACAGGTGTCCGCGCGCTGCCGTCGAAGGCATCACGCGGTTCGTCTCACCGGCGCCCCCGTTGAAGGAAGGCGACGACGATGATCACGAACCCCTGCACCGCCGCGTTCAGGTACACGCTGATGATGCTGGTGAGGTTCAGGATGTTGCTGATGACGGAGAGCAGCACGGCACCGACCACGGTGCCGAAGATGCGCCCCCCGCCGCCTTTGAGTGCGGTACCGCCGACGATGACCGCGGCGATGGCCTCGAGCTCCCACAGCAGGCCCGTGGTGGGCGAGGCCGAGCCCAGGCGCGGCACGTACAGCAGCGTGGCCACCGCCACGCAAACGCCGAGCAGCACGTAGGTCTGCACCTTCACGCGGTCGACCGCCACCGCGGAGTAACGCGCCACCTGTTCGTTGGAGCCGATGGCCTGCACGTAGCGGCCATAACGCGTGCGGTTGAGCAGGAAGCCGCCGGCCAGCGCGATGGCGGCGAACACCCAGATGGGGATGGGAATGCCCAGCCAGCTGCCGTAGTAGACCGGGCTGTACACGTCCACCAGCTCGCCGTCGAGCGTGATGGCGCCGCCATTGGCGAAGTAGGTGAGGTAGGCGCGGAAGATGCCCAGCGTGCCGAGCGTGACGATGAAGGGCTCGATGCGGCCCTTGGTGATGAGCAGGCCGTGGGCGAGGCCGAACACCGCCCCCAGCACCAGCGCGACCGCGCCGCCCAGCAGCACCGCCAGCAGCGGCGAACCCACCATGGGCGCCAGCTGGTTCATCACCAGGATCGTGCTGCCCGCGATCAGCGCCGCCATGGAGCCCACCGACAGATCGATGCCGCCGGAGATGATGACGAAGCTCATGCCCACCGCGATGATGCCGATGAAGGCCGTGCGCGTGAGCACGTTCATGCCGTTGTCCCAGGTGGCGAAGTCCGGGTTGAGCAACGTGCCCGCGAGGCACAGCAGCACCAGGCCGGCGAGCGGGCCGAAGGCGGCGAAGCGCGCGCTCCAGTCGCCGCGGCGGCGCGCGGGCGGGCTGGCCGCGTCGGCCGGGGCGGCCGCAGCGGTGTTGGGCGGCAGGGGGCTAGTGGGTGCCGGTGGCATGGGCGATGAGCTCCGCTTCGTTCAGGTGGTCGTCGGCGAGCGTGGCCTGCACGCGCCCGGCGCGCATGACGATCACGCGCTGGCACAGGCCGATGAGTTCGACCAGTTCCGACGAGATGACGATCACGCCCAGGCCTTCGGCGGCCAGTCGCGCGATCAGGAAATAGATGTCGCGCTTGGCGCCCACGTCCACGCCGCGCGTGGGTTCGTCGAGCACCAGCACGCGCGGGCGCGGCTGCAGCACCTTGGCGATGGCGAGCTTTTGCTGGTTGCCGCCCGACAGCGAACCCGCGCGCGCGTCCAGGCTGCCGGCGCGGATGCGAAAGTCCTGCACCGCCTGCTGCAGGGCGGCGCGCTGCGAAGCGGCGTCGAGCCAGGGCCGCGCGTGGCGGTCCAGGTCCATCAGCGTGAGGTTGTCCTGCAGCGAGAGGCCGACGTGCAGGCCGCGCCCCTTGCGGTCTTCGCTGAGGTAGGTCAGTCCCGCACGCGCGGCGGCGCGCGGGTCCTTGAAGGCCACCGGCTCGCCCTGCAGCCGCATCTCGCCACCCGCGCGGGGGCGCAGGCCCAGCAGGCCTTCGAACAGTTCGGTGCGGCCCGCACCCACCAGGCCCGCGAAGCCCAGGATCTCGCCGGGGCGCACCTCGAAGCCCACGTCGTGCGCCCAGCCGGGCACGCTCGCCCCACGCACCGCCAGCAGGGGCGGCACATCGGGCAGCGGTGCCTTGGGCGGGAACATGTCGGTGAGTTCGCGGCCCACCATGAGGTTGGCCATGTCCTGCCGGCTGTGGCGTTCGGTGGCACCGCGCGTGACGAAGCGGCCGTCGCGCATCACCACGATCTCATCGGTGATCTGTTCGACCTCGTCGAGCTTGTGCGAGATGTAGATGACGGTCACGCCCTGCCCGCGCAGCTGGCGGATGAGCGCGAACAGGCGGTGCGTCTCACCCGGCGTGAGGGTGGCGGTGGGCTCATCCATCACCAGCAGGCGGGCCTGGCGCGAGAGCGCCCGCGCGATCTCCACCAGCTGCTTCTCGGCCACGATGAGATCGCGCGTGCGCGTGTCGGGGTCGATCGACAGGCCGACCGCGTCCAGCGCTTCGCGCGCGGATTCGCGCATGGACGCTTCGTCCAGCAGCCAGCCGCGGCGCCGCTCGCGGCCCAGGAAGATGTTCTGCACCACGCTCAGGTCGTCGGCGAGGTTGAACTCCTGGTGGATCAACACCACCCCGGCGGCCTCGGCCTCGCGCGAATCGGCAAAGCGGCAGGGCCGGCCGTCGATGCTGAAGCCGCCCTGCCCGGCCTGCTCGTAGCCGCACAGGATCTTCATGAGCGTGGACTTGCCCGCGCCGTTCTCACCGAGCAGCCCGTAGACCCGGCCCGGCTCGAGCTCGAAGCTCACGCCGTGCAGCACCTGCACCGGGCCGAAGTGCTTGCAGACGGCGTCGAAGCGCACGCGCAGGCTCATGTCAGATCTCTACCCAACTGGCGCCGGCAGACGACGAGCGCACGGCCGCTTCGATGAAGGCGACGCCGTGGATGCCGTCCTCGATGGTGGGGAAGTCCACCTCTGCGGGCATCGGCCGCCCCTCGCGCGCGGCGTGGATTGCCTGCGCGATCTCGGCATAGACCGTGGCGAAGCCTTCGAGGTAGCCCTCGGGGTGGCCCGAGGGCAGGCGCGTGACGCGCGCGGCGTCGGCATTGGCAGCGGCGGTGCCGCGCGAGACGGTGCGCGGCGCCTCGCCGAAGGGCGTGAAGCGCAGGTGGTTGGGCTGCTCCTGCTGCCATTCCAGCCCGGCGCGGCTGCCGTAGACGCGCAGGCGCAAGGCGTTCTCGTTGCCCGGCGCCACCTGGCTGGCCCACAGCAGGCCGCGCGCGCCGTTGGCGTAGCGCAGCATCACCTGCACGTTGTCGTCCAGCGCGCGCCCGGGCACGAAGGTGCTGAGCTCGGCGCAGAGCTGCGTGGGTTGCAGGCCGCTCACGAACGCGGCGAGCTGATAGGCGTGCGTGCCGATGTCGCCCACACAACCGCCCGCACCCGAGCGTTGCGGGTCGGTGCGCCAGGCGGCCTGCTTCTGGCCGGTGGATTCCAGCGGCTCGGTCAGCCAGTCCTGCGGGTACTCGACCTGCACCAGGCGGATGTCGCCGAGCGCGCCCTCGCGCACCAGGCGCCGCGCATGGCGAACCATGGGATAGCCCGAGTAGTTGTAGGTGACGGCAAAGAGCCGCCCGCTGGATTTCGCCAGCGCACGCAGGCGCTCGGCGTCGGCCAGCGTGGTGGTCACGGGCTTGTCGCAGATCACGTGGATGCCTGCTTCCAGGAAGGCCTGGGCCGCGGGCGCGTGCTGATCGTTGGGCGTGACGATGGCCACGGCTTCGATGCCGTCCGGGCGCGCGGCCTCTTCGCGCGCCATGGTCTGGTAGTCGGCGTAGCCACGCGCCAGACCGAGCGCGGCGGCCGAGCGCAGCGCCTTGTCGGGCGTGGACGAGAGCGCGCCGGCCACGAGTTCGTAGTGATCGTCCAGGCGCGCGGCGATGCGGTGCACCGCGCCGATGAACGCGCCTTCGCCGCCGCCCACCATGCCCAGGCGGATGCGCCGGCGCGCGTTCGCCGAGGGCCCGCTGGCTTCGATGGTCATGCGGCCCCCTGCGTCAGGCCCAGCATGCGGCGCAGTTGCGCCGGGTCGGTCTGGCCGCCGGCGAAGTCGTCGAAGGCTTTTTCGGTGACGCGGATGATGTGGTCGCGGATGAAGACCGCGCCTTCGGCGGCACCGGCCTCGGGGTGCTTGAGGCAGCACTCCCACTCCAGCACGGCCCAGCTGTCGTAGTTGTACTGGGCCATCTTCGAGAAGATGGCGCCGAAGTCGATCTGCCCGTCGCCGAGGGAGCGGAAGCGCCCCGCGCGCTGCACCCAGGGCTGGTAACCCGAGTACACGCCTTGCCGGCCGGTGGGGCGGAACTCGGCGTCCTTGATGTGCAGGGCCTTGATGCGCTCGTGGTAGATGTCGATGAACTCGAGGTAGTCGAGCTGCTGCAGCAGGAAGTGCGACGGGTCGTAGTTGATGCAGCAGCGCGGGTGGTTGTTCACGCGCTCGAGAAACATCTCGAAGGTGGTGCCGTCGAACAGGTCTTCGCCCGGGTGCAGCTCGAAGCACACATGGCAGTCGGCGTCTTCGAAGGCGTCGAAGATCGGTCGCCAACGCTTGGCGAGTTCGTCGAACGCGGTCTCGATGAGGCCCGCGGGCCGCTGCGGCCAGGGGTAGAGGTACGGCCATGCGAGCGCGCCGGGAAAGCTCACGTTGCTCTTGAGGCCCAGGTTCTTCGAGGCCTTGGCCGACAGCAGCATCTGCTCCACCGCCCAGGCCTGGCGCGCCGCGGGCTTGCCGCGCAGGGCCTCGGGTGCGAAGCCGTCGAAGGCCTCGTCGTACGCGGGGTGCACGGCCACCAGCTGCCCCTGCAGGTGGGTGCCGAGCTCGGTGATGGCCACGCCGTTCTCGCGCGCCACACCGGCGATCTCGTCGCAATAGGTCTTGGAGGCCGCGGCCTTCTCCATGTCGAAGATGCGCTTGTCCCAGGACGGGATCTGCACGCCCTTGAAGCCCAGGCCGCCGGCCCAGCGCGTGATCGACGCCCAGGAGTCGAACGGCGCGGTGTCGCTCGCGAACTGCGCCAGGTAAATGCCCGGGCCCTTGATGTTGGTGGCCATGTCTCGCTCCTTCTTGTGGTTCAGAGATAGCTGTTGACGAGGTGCTCGAGGCGCTCCTGCTGCGCCGAGCGCGGGCGCGGGTCGATGCCGCGCTGCGCGACGTCGCGCGCCAGGTCGTCGAGCGAGCGCTCGCCATTGAGGATGGCGCGGCCGGCCTCGCTGTCCCAGCCGGCGTACCGCTGCTGCACATGGCGCTGCAGCGCGCCGTCCTGCAGCATCCGCTCGGCCACCAGCAGGCCGTGCGCGCACAGGTCCATGGCGGTGGCGTGGGCCCAGACCAGGTCGTCGGGGTCGATGGACTGGCGGCGCAGCTTGGCGTCGAAGTTGAGCCCGCCCTGGCCGATGCCGCCGCCCTTGAGCACCTCGTACAGGGCCAGCGCCACCTGCGGCAGGTTGTTCGGGAACTGGTCCGTGTCCCAGCCCAGCAGCTCGTCGCCGCGGTTCATGTCGAGCGAGCCGAAGATGCCCAGCGCCTGCGCCATCGCGATCTCGTGCTCGAAGGTCTGGCCCGCCAGCAGCGCGTGGTTCTGCTCGATGTTGACCTTGACCTCGCGCTCCAGCCCGTGCTCGCGCAGGAAGCCGAACACGGCGGCAACGTCTCGGTCGTACTGGTGTTTGGTGGGCTCGGCCGGCTTGGGCTCGATGAGGATCTGGCCCTTGAAGCCGATCTTGTGCTTGTGCTCGACCACCAGCTGCAGGAAGCGGCCGAGCTGCGCGAGTTCGCGCTTGAGGTCGGTGTTGAGCAGGGTCTCGTAGCCTTCGCGGCCGCCCCAGAGCACGTAGTTGGCGCCGCCCAGTTCGTGCGTCAGCTCCAGCACGTTCTTCACCTGCGCGGCGGCGTAGCTGAAGACCTCGGGGTCGGGGTTGGTGGCCGCGCCGGCCATGTAGCGCCGGTGCGAGAACAGGTTGGCGGTTCCCCACAGCAGCTGTACGCCGGTGTCCTGCATCTTGCGGGCGAACACCTCGCCGATGCGGCGCAGGTTGGTGTGGAACTCGGCCAGCGAGTGGCCTTCCGGGGCCACGTCGCGGTCGTGAAAGGTGAAGTACGGCGCGTCGACCAGGCGGAACAGGTCGAAGGCCACGTCGGCCTTGTGCAGGGCCTGCGCCATCGGGTCGCCCGCGCCGTGCCAGGGCCGCTCGAAGCTGGGGTCGCCGAAGGGGTCGGTGCCGGCCCAGCCGAAGCTGTGCCAGTAGCACACGGCAAAGCGCAGCTGTTCCTGCATCGTTTTGCCGAGCACCAGGCGGTTCTTGTCGTAGTAGCGGTAGGCGAAGGGCTCGCGCTCGCCGGGCACGAAGGCGGGGCCGCGGTAGGCCAGCGGTTGCGGGAAGCTGAAGTAGGCGGGGTGTTGGCCGCCAGTGGGTTCGTGTCTCATGCGGATTCCGGTGTGTGTGAGGGGGAAGGCAGTTGCCGCAGCCGGCCGTACAGCCGCCGCCACTGATCGAATGCCGTGTCGTGGTGCCGCGCGCGTTGCGCGTCGGGCCCGTAGCTGCGCTGGCGGGGCGGCTTGTCGAACAGGCGCACGCCGTCGGCCGCCGCGCGCGCGAGCCGTGCGGCACCGAGCGCACAGCCGTGCTGCGAACCGGCCACCTGGTGCAGCGGCAGGTCCAGCACGTCGGCCAGGGTCTGGCTCCAGATGTCGGAGCGCGCGCCCCCGCCGATGAGATCGGCTTCGTTGATGCGCGTGCCGGCCGCGGCGAGCGCATCGCGCATGTCGCGAAAGGCGTAGGCCACGCCGTCGATGAGCGCGCGCGTCATGTCGGCGCGTCGGGTGCCGCCCGACAGGTGCAGGAAACCGCCGCGCACCTGGGCGTCGTTGTGCGGCGTGCGCTCGCCCGACAGGTAGGGCGCGAACCAGCAGGCGCCATCGCCCGCGGCGCCGGCGTCTTCGACCTCGCGCAACAGCGTGGCTTCGTCGCACCCGGTGACGCCGGCCCACCAGGCCAGGCTGGCGGCCGCCGAGAGCATCACGCCCATCTGGTGCCAGGTGCCCGGCAGGGCGTGGCAGAAGGCGTGCACCCCGCGCTCGGGCGCCGGGGCGAAGCCGGCCGTGGTGGCCCACAGCACGCCCGATGTGCCCAGCGACAGGAACGCATCGCCCGGTGCCACCGCACCGACACCGACCGCGCCGGCCGCGTTGTCGCCGCCACCACCGGCCAGCACGGGCGCCTGCTCGAAGCCCCAGCGCGACACCCACTCGGGGCGCAAGCGGCCCGCGGGCTCACTGCCTTCCACCAGGCGGGGCATGTGGCGCTCGTCGAGCCCGCAGACCGCCAGCAGCGGCGCGCTCCAGGCGCGCGCGCCCACGTCGAGCCACAAGGTGCCGGAGGCGTCGGACATGTCTTCGGCGAATTCGCCGCCGAGCTGCCAGCGCAGCCAGGCCTTGGGCAGCAGCACCTTGGCGATGCGCGCGAACACCTCGGGCTCGTGTTCGCGCACCCACAGCAATTTGGGCGCGGTGAAGCCGGGCATGGCCGGGTTGCCGGTGCGCCGGCGCAGGCCGAGTTCGGGTGCTTCCAATTGCTCGCACTGCGCCGCGCTGCGCCCGTCGTTCCACAGCATGCAGGGGCGCAGCACCGCGCCATCGGCCGCGAGCAGCGTGGCCCCGTGCATCTGGCCCGACAAGCCGATCGCGCGCACCGCGGCCAGCGCGCGCGGGTGCTCGGCTTTCAGCGCGTCCAGGCAATCGCAGGTGGCTCGCCACCAGTCGGCCGGGTCCTGCTCGGACCAGCCGGGGTGCGGCCGGCTCACCGTGAGCGGCGCGCTGGCAACAGCGCGTTGCTGCCCGTCTTCCAGCAGCAAGGCCTTCACGCCGGACGTGCCGAGATCGATACCCAGGGTGATCACGGCAGGTTGTCCTTGAGGTAGATGTCGATGCGGATGCGCTCCTGGTTCGCATGCACCGGTTCGCGCGTGACGCGCGCCAGCGCCTGCCGCAAGGCGGAGCGGATCTCGTGCCCCGCGTCCTGGTTGATCACCGCGTCCATCGTGCCGTCGAGCAGATCGGTTCGCGCCGCAGGCGTGAGCTCGTGGCCCACGAACACCACGTCGTGCGCACGACCGCTCGACTTGAGCGCCACCGAAATGCCGGGGTTGCCCGCGCCGACGCTGTAGATCGCGCGCAGGCGCGGGTGCTCGGCCAGCAGTTGCTGCACCAGCACCTCGTTGAGCGCGGGCGAGTCCTTGCCCTGCACGGTGGGCAGCACGGTCAGGTGCGCGAACTCGGCCGACATCACCTGGTTGAAGCCGAGGTTGCGCTCCGCGTGGTCGCGCAGCGACAGGCTGCCGGCGACGACGCCGACCTCGCCCGGCTCGCGCCCGACGAACCGTCCGAGCAGGCTGGCCGCCGTGCGCCCCGCCGCCACGTTGTCGATGCCCACATAGGCGTGGCGCCGCGAGCGGGGCACGTCGGACACGAGCGTGATCACGTCACACCCGCTCTCGACGAGGCCATCGATGGCGTTCTGCACGAGGGGGTGGTCCAGGCCCATGACGATCGCCGCCTCGCACTGGCCCTGCAGCGAGCGCACGAGATCGGCCAGGCGCTGCGGCTCGAAGACATCGACCGCCAGGGTTTGAACGCTCGCGCGGTGGTCTTCCAGCCAGGCGCGGTTGGCCGACAGCTCGGCCTGCAACTGGGTGACGAAAGGGTTGTTGCCGGACGGCAGCACCACACACAGGCGGTGCGACCGCGTGCGCGCCAGCCGCGCGGCGGCGGGGTCGGGGCGGTAGTTCAGGCGCGCCACGGCCTCGCGCACCCGGGCAATGGACTTGGCATGCACCCCGGCGCGGTTGTTGAGCACGCGATCGGCCGTGGCCAGGCTTACCCGGGCCTCGCGCGCCACGTCGCTGAGCGTGGCGCGTGCGGATGAGGTCTCGGCTTTGAGTGACATGCCGCGATTTTGAGGTACGCACCTCAAAATCGGGTTCAGGGTTTACGCCAAGCGTCCCTCATGGCGCGTCATGCAAGGGGAAATCAACCCGGTTTTCTGGCCGCACGGATGAGGTGCGGCCTTCATTCCGTATTCAGGCAGCCCTCAGGCGTGCGGCGCTTGGGCCGCCGGGGTGCCTGGGTGAACCCGGTGGATCGGCGCCGCGGCCACGGCCCGCCGGGCCAGTTCGCGGGCTTTGTGCATCAGGGCACGCGCGTCCCAATCGGGCGGCCAGCCCTGCCACAGGCGCACGCGGCCCTGCACCACCACCGCCTCGATCTGCCCGCGGTGGGCCAGACGCACCAGCTCCCAGGGCAGGTCCCACGAGGGGGTGAGCTCGGGCACGTCGAGGTCGACGATGAGGAAATCCGCCGCCAGGCCGGGGGCGATTCGGCCCGTGACCGCGCCGAGCGCGGCGGCGTCGGCGCCCGCGGCAGCGGCCATGTTCAGCCAGGTGCGGCCGGCGCCGGTGGAGAAGTCGCCCACATCCAGCCCGCTGGTCAGGCGTTGCGCGGTTTCGGCGGCGTCCATGAGCCGGAAACCATCGCTGCGCGTGCCGTCGGTGCCCAGGCCCAGGCGGATGCCGAGGCCGTGCATGAGCCAGGCGGGCGCCACGGCGTTGCCCTTCCAGGCGCTGGCCACGGGGTTGTAGCTGACCGCAGCGCCATGGTCGCGCAGCAGCGCGAGTTCGCGCGGCGTGACCAGGGTGGCGTGGGCCGCCAGCAGCTCCGGCCCAAGGGCACCTGCGTGTTCCAGCACCTCCAGCGGCCGCAGGCCGCGGGCGATCAGCGAGCGCTCCACCGAGGCCAGGTGCTCGTTGAGGTGGACCTGGAAGGCCACGCCCGCCTCGCGGCACAGGGCGGCCACGCGCGCCAGCATGCGGTCGCTGGCCGCTTCGGGGATGGAAATGCCCAGCGAGGGGTGAATCAGGCCGCCCGCGCGCGGCGCGGCCAGGTGGCGCTCGGCGTCGGCCTCGATCTGCCGCGCCCCGGCCTCATCCACCCCGGCGTCGTTGCAGATGCGCGCCAGCACGCAGCGGATGCCGCTCTCGCGCACCGCGGCCTCGATGGCCTCCAGGCCGCGCTCGGAGCGCGTGCCGGCGTCGCACACCGTGGTGAAGCCCCCGCGCAGGGCCTCGAGCGCGGCCAGTTGGGCCGACACATGCAAGGCCTCGTCGTCGAGGTGTTGTTCCAGCGGCACCCAGATGCGGCGGAAGATCTCCGACGGCTCGCCGAAGGCCAGCGCCTTGCCGAACGATTGCGTGAGGTGGTGGTGGGTATCGATGAAGCCCGGCATGAGCAGCCGGCCGGGCAGCGCCACTGCCCGCAACTGTGGATGCCGGGCCTGCAGCTGCGCCGCGGGCCCGACATCGACGAAGCGGCCGTCGCGCACGAGCACGGCCTGATCGGCCAGGGGCTCGCCATCGATCAGCGTGAGCCCGGCCTGCAGCAGCAGTTCGGGGGCGTTCAGGTCTTGGAGCAGGTTCATGGCAGCGGTGATTTCAGGAAAAGACAAACCAGACACCGGTGAGCAGGAGCACGCCCGCGGTGAGCGACTGCAGCACGCGCACGTCGCGCCCGGCCGCGAGCCGTCGCCCGGCCCAGGCCCCCAGCACCAAAGCAACGGCGACGCCGGCACCCAGGAGGAAATCGAGGCGCCCCGCCAGCGCATGCGCGGTGCTGGCGGCCACGGCAATGGGCAACTGGATCAACTGGGCCGCCACCACCGAGCGCGCCAGCGGGCGCTGTGCCAGCATCAGCAGCGGCAGCAACAACACCGGCCCGCCCGTGCCCGAGAGCGCCGAGCCCAGGCCCACCGCCCCGCCGATCAAGGCCTGGGCAAGGGCATCGGGCCAGGGTTTCTCTGGTGCGGCGCGGGTGCGCCGCAACCGCCACAAGGCGTGCAGGCCGCTGGCCAGCGCCAGCAGCCCGATCCACCAGCGGATCGCGACGCCGGGCACCCAACCGGTGAGCAGGGCCCCGGCAACGGCACCGACCAGTGCGGCCAGCAGCAGCGGCCATTCCTGGCTGACGCGGGCCAGCAAACCCGGCCCGGTGAGCGCAAACGCCCCGGTGACGAGAAACGCCAGGCTGGCGGCCGCGATGGCCACCGGCAGCGGAACACCGATCAGGCTGGTGAGGGCGGGCACCACCAGCACACCACCGATGGCCGTGGCGCCGATGGCCGCACCCGCCAGCGCGATCACCAGCCAGGCCAGGGCTTCGCCAGCGCTCATCGGTATCGGCACACGTCAAGCATCACTCGGGCTGAATGCCCGCGGCCTTGACGGCGGCGGACAGGGTCTCGCGCTCGCGTTTGAGCAAGGCGGCAAATTCCGCGCGCTCGATCACCATCGGCTTGAGGCCCGCGGTGCCCATCTTCTCGACGAGGCCGGGATCTTTGAGGGCTTCGCGCAAGGCACCGGCCAAGCGGGCCACGATCGCAGCGTCGGTACCGGCTGGGGCCAGCAGGCCGTACCAGGAGTCCACGTCCACCGTCTTCAACGCCGGGGTTTCCGCGAGCGCAGGCACGTCGGGCAGCGAAGGCCAGCGCTGGCGCGAGGTCACACCATAGGCCTTGACCTTGCCGTCCTTGATGAAGGGCTGGGCCAGGGTGACGGGCATCACCGCGAGCTCGATCAGGCCCGACGACACCTCGGTCAACACCTGCGGCCCGTTCTTGTAGGGCACGTGGACGATGTCGACGCCAGCGCTGAGCTTGATGATCTCGGCCGTCAGGTGCATGGAGGTGCCCACACCATCGGTGCCGTAGTTGAGCTTGCCGGGCGACTGGCGCGCCATGGCGATCACGTCGGCCGTGGCGGGCGCGGCCAGCCGGGGGCTGCCGATGAGCACAAAGGGCGAACTGGCCACGGTGGCCACGGGCGTGAAATCCTTGAGCGCGTCGTAGCGCACGATCGAGGGCTTGACCACCGGCGCAACGTTGATCGGGCTGGCCACGGCGAACAGCAGCGTGTAGCCGTCGGGCGCGGCGCGGGCCACGCGCTGGCTACCGATGGTGCCGGAGGCGCCGGCCACGTTCTCGACGACGAACGGCTGCTTCAGGCGCTCGCTCAACGTCTGCAACGCCAGCCGCGCGGCCGAGTCGACGCTGCCGCCGGGTGCAAAAGGCACCACCACGGTGACGGGGCGGCTGGGGTAGTCGCTGGCCTGCGCCAGCGTGGTGCCTGCGACGCAAGCCAGGGTGGCGGCGAGCAACAGGCGGCGGGTGAGATGCGGTATCGAGGCCATGGGAAACTCCTGTCCTGGACGAAAAGGCACCAAGCTGGTGGGCGGATTCAACTTGATATAACAAGTCATGACAAGAGAAGCAAGCAACGTTCCAGCCCTGGCCGGATCGATCACATGAGCAGGGAAGACACGGCCAGCAACGGGCTCACGCTGCGCGCCCGGTTGCGCGAAGCACTGCGCGACGGCATCCAGCGGGGGGACTGGCGAACTCACGAACGCCTGCCCAGCGAAAGCCAGCTGATCGAGCAGCACGGGGTGAGCCGCATCACCGTGCGGCTGGCGCTGGCCGATCTGGAGGCCGAGGGCCTCATCGTGCGCGTGCAGGGCAAGGGCTCGTTCGTCGCCCCGGCTCCGGTGCGCCAGGAACTCTCGCGGTTGCAGGGCTTGTCCGAGGCACTGGGAGGACAAGGCCGGGAGGTGCTCACCCGGGTGTTGTCACTCGGTCCGGGGAAACTGCCGCCACGCGCAGCCCAGGCCCTGGGGCTGGCCAGCGGCACGCCGTGCATGGTGCTGCAGACCCTGCGCTTTGCCGACGGGCGCCCCCTGTCGCTCAACAGCACCTGGATCGAGCCCACCCTGGGCGCCGGCCTGGACGAAGCCATGCTCGCCCAGACCGACCTGCTCACGATCTACGAAACGCGGATGAACCTGCGCGTCACACGCGCCATGGTCGACATCACATCGGCCCTGGCCAACGCACGCCAGCGCAAACTGCTCGACCTTGCGGCGCCCGCTTCGGTGTTGCAGGTGGAGCGCACGGTCTTCACCACGGGCGAGCGCCCGGTGCATGTCGAGTCCAGCGTCTACAGGCCCGATGCGTTCAGCTACCGGCTTGAGCTGTCGCGGTAGCCGTTGAATCAGCGCCCGCGGAAGACGGCTTTGCGCCGCTCCCGAAACGCGCTCAGCCCTTCGCGAAAGCTCTCCCCGTCGATCAGCGCCTGCTGGCGCGCGCGCTCCAGGTCCAGTTGCTCGTCGATCGAGTTTCGCTCGGCGGCATCCAGCAGGCTCCGCATCTCGCCGATCGCGTGCGCCGGCAGTTCGGCCAGCTGCTGCGCCAGGTTCATGGCTTGCGGCATCAGTTGGTCATCATCGACGCACGACGCGATGAGCCCCCACTGCTCGGCCTGTTCGGCGGACAGTCGGCTGCCGGTCAGTGCCAGCGCGGCCGCGCGTGCCCGGCCGATGGCGCGCACGGCCACCCACATGGCCCCCATGTCGGGTATCACCCCCAGGGCGGGCACAAAGGGCAGGTAGAAATAGGCCGAGCGCGCGGCGACCACCACGTCTGCCACCAGCGCCAAGCCAAAACCCCCGCCCGCCGCCGCCCCGTTGACGGCACAGACCACGGGAACGGGGAGCGTCTGCAGGCCGCGCACGATGGGATTGGCTTTCGCTTCCATCATGTTGCCGACGTAGGTGCCGAGGCTTTCACCTTCTGCGGGATGGTCTGCGCGTTGACCGAAGTCTTTCAGGTCCGCGCCGACGCAGAAGCCACGGCCGTTGCCGGTCAACAGCAGCGCGCGAACGTTGTGGTCTTCATGAACCCGTGCAATGGCGTCGAGCAGCCCGGCCTGCACCGCCTCGGACAGCGGGTTCATCCGCTCCGGTTCATTCAGCTTCACCACGGCGATACCTGCATGAACCTCGTATTCAACCGCTGATGCGCTCATGCATTGACCTCTGGGGCGTGTTGGGGGAAACCGGTGCGGGCCGCCGGAAATGCCACGCCCACCGCCACCATGTCGGCAACGTCGTTGGACGAGTACCCCAGCTCGGCCAGCAGCGGTGCCGTGTGTTCACCAACGTCAGGCGCGCAAGGCGGCAACTGCGATGGCGTCTTGTCGAAGCGCGGCGCTGGCGCAGGCTGCAGCACGCCCTGCGGACGCACGAACGTTCCTCGCGCGGCATTGTGTGGATGCGACGCCGCTTCGGCCATCGACAACACCGGCGCAAAGCAGACGTCGGTTCCCTCCAGCAGCGCGCACCACTGGGCCCGTGTGCGCGTCCTGAAGAGCGCGGAGAGCTTCTCGCGAAGAGCCGGCCACTCGGCCTGCGCCCACTGGCGTTCGAACTGTGGATCGGTGATCTCGCACAGATCGAGCAACCGCCGATAGAACTGCGGCTCGATCGAACCCAGGGAAACGTGGCGGCCGTCCTGGCATTCGTACGTGCCGTAGAAGTGGGCCGCACCATCGAGGAAGTTCTGCTCACGCGCATCGCGCCAGAAGCCCTTGGCCATCAGGCCGAACTGGGCCGCCATCAACAGCGCGGCGCCATCGGTCATGGCCGCGTCAACCACCTGGCCTTGGCCGCTCCGGGATGCCTGGGCGAGTGCCCCCAGAACGCCCAGCGCAAGCAGCATGCCCCCACCGCCATAGTCGCCCACCAGGTTCAAGGGCGGCAACGGCTTGTCGGCCGGGCCGATGGCATGCAATGCGCCCGTCAAGGCGATGTAGTTGATGTCGTGCCCGGCCGCCTGGGCCAGCGGGCCGGTCTGGCCCCAGCCGGTCATGCGCCCGTAGACCAGCCGGGGGTTGCGCGCATGGCAGACCGCGGGCCCCACCCCCAGCTTCTCCGCCACACCGGGGCGAAAGCCCTCGATGAGGATGTCGGCTCGCTCGACCAGCCGCAAAACCGCCTCGACAGCGCGGGGGTCTTTCATGTTGAGCGACAGCGATTGGCGCCCGCGATCGACAACGCCGTCATTGCGCATCAGATCGTCGAGCCCGCCCTTGCTGCGTGTGGGTGGGCGGTCGATCCGGATCACCCGGGCGCCCATGTCGGCCAGCAACATGCAGGCAAAGGGGCCGGGGCCGATGCCGGCCAGTTCGATGACGGTGAGGTGGGCAAGCGGTCCGGGCATGGCGGGTGCGGTTCCTGGCGCGCTCACATGCGCTTGGCGACTTCTTCGAGCATCACCTCGGTGGCGCCGCCGCCGATGGTGAGAATGCGCGCGTCACGCGCCATGCGCTCCACCGGCGTGCCGGTGATGAAGCCGGTGCCGCCGTGCAGTTGCAGGCAGGTGTGCACCACCTCCTGCAGGGTCTCGGCGCCGAAGGCCTTGAGCATGGAGACCTCACGCACGGTGTCCTTGCCTTGCTCGATCATCTGCGCGCACTGGTAGGTGAGCGCGCGCACCGCCGCCGCCTTGGAAGCCATCCAGGCCAGCTTGTTGCGCACCACCTGCTGGTCCCACAGCGACTTGCCGAAGGCCTGGCGCTGGCGCACGTAGTCCACCGTGAGTTCGATGGCGCGCGCGCAGGTGCCCGACACCAGCGCGCCCACCACCAGGCGCTCGTTCTGGAAGGTGCTCATGATGTAGTAGAAGCCCTTGCCCTCCTCGCCCAGCAGCGCGTCCGCGGGCAGCTGGAGATCGTCGAAGAACAGCTCGGCGGTGTCGGACGAACGCCAGCCGTGCTTGTCGAACTTGCGGGTGATCTTCAGGCCCGGGTTGTCCTTGTCGACGATGAACATCGAGATGCCGCGGCTGCCCTTGGCCTCGGGGTCGGTGCGTGCGGCCACGATGTAGATGTCGCCGTAGACGCCATTGGTGATGAAGGTCTTGGAGCCGTTGAGCACCCAGCCGCCATCGGCCGTTCGTACACCGCGCGTGCGCAGGCCGGCCACGTCGGAGCCGGCGCCGGGCTCCGTCACGCAGACCGCGCCCACCTTGAGGCCGGCACAGGCATCGGGCAGGTACTTCAGCTTCTGCTCGTGCGTGCCGCGGTGGGCGATGTGGCTGATCGACATGTCGCTGTGCACCGTGAGCGCCGAGGCCACGCCGCCGTAGCCCGAGCGCGCGAGTTCTTCGCCCAGCACCACGGACGACAGCGGCCCCATGCCGCCACCGCCGTATTCCACCGGGTGGCGCATGCCCAGGAAGCCGAGCGCGCCGAGGTCGCGGAACAGCGCGCGCGGGATCTCGCCCGTGGCCTCCCACTCGTCGGCGAACGGCACGATGCGTTCCCTGGAGAAGCGGCGCACCTGGTCGCGCACCATGCGCAGGTCTTCGTCGAGCAGGTCGGGTTCGAGGAATTCGAATTCGGTCATGTTGAAGCGGGCTTGATGCAGATCAAAGGGCGCCGGCCAGTGCTTATTTATAGTCCGGCGTGTCGGTTTATTTTATGGGCCGCACGCGACCCGTGCAACCCGGATTGCTACACTTTCGCCGCTCTTTTCAGCTGGAGGACACATGCCGCGGATCCGCTCGGACGATTACGAAACCAAGGCGCAAGCCATCATGGATTCGGCGGCAGCCATCTTTGCCAAGGAAGGTTATCCGGCCGCCAAGATGCAGGACGTGGCCAAGGCGTGCGGCGCGACCAAGTCGATGCTGTACCACTACTACCCGACCAAGGACGATCTGCTCTTCGCCATGTTGCAGGAACACCTGCAACGCCTGATCACGGCGATGGAGGAAGCCTTGGCGAGCAAGGCCAGCACGCGCGAACGGCTGCAGATGATGGTCGAGGCCTACACACAGAAGTCCAACCAGTCCCGTCGGCGCCACATGGTGGCGATGAACGATGTGAAGTTCCTGCCGAAGGCCAAGCAGACGCCATTGATCAACCTGCAGCGCCAGCTCACCGAGCTCGTGACGCGCCTGCTGCGCGAGCTCAACCCGGATCTGCCAGACGAGGTCTACAAGCCCTACACGATGATGCTGCTGGGCATGCTCAACTGGACCGACTTCTGGTACAAGCCTTCGGGCACGGTGAAGCCGCAGGAGTTGTGCGACCGGCTCACCCGGTTGTTCCTCAAGGGCTTCCTGGCCGAGAAGGCCTGAGTTCACACCGCACGAAACAACAAAGGGGGCTGTCGCCCCCTTTGTGTTTTTTCAGCCCATCACTGCACCAGCTTGTAGGTGGCTGCGGCCGGGTCGGCCTTGAGCAGGAACAGCTTGGGCGCGGCCAGGTGGTCGGTCGCCGAGAAGCTGATCGGCGTCATCGCGCCCGTCTCCAGGTTGTTCAGCTTCGCCAGCTCGGCGTTGGTGCAGTCCCAGGTGAGCGCCTTGCCGCATTTGTCCATGGCGGCGAACAGCGCCCGCGCGGCCGAGTAGCCGGTGAAGGTGTAGCGGTTCACCCGCGCGCGCTCCTCGGGCGCCAGGTGCTTGTCCAGCTTGTCCATGAAGCCCTTGGCCTCGGGGGAGCTCTCCAGGTACACGTAGTCCACCGTGTAGACGTTCTCGCCGGCCGTGCCCATCATCTTGGCGCTGGCGGGCACGCGCGACACGTAAGTCACACCCACGGGGATCTTGTGGCCGACGCGCTCGAGCTCCTTGGTCATGGTGACGTTCTCGCCCAGCACACCACCGGCCAGCAGCGCTTCGGCGCCGGCCTGCTTGACCTTCAGGATTTCAGACGAGAAATCCGACTGGCCCTTCTTGTAGATCTGGCTGGAGACGACCTGCAGCTTCTTCTCCTTGGCCGCGCGCTCGAAACCATCGCGCACGTTCTCGCCGTACTCGTCGTCCTGCGAGATCACGGCCCACTTCTTGTTGGGGTAACGCTCGGCCATGCGCGATGCCAGTTCGTAGACGGCTTCGCGCATGTCGTAACCGACGGCGAAAACGTTCTTGATGACGGGCTTGTAGAGCCCTTCGTAGGTGGTGATCGGCGCCATGGCCGGGATGCCCGCCTGCTTGATGATGGGCATGGCGGCCTGTGCCTGCGCGGTGCCCGAGATCGAGGTGAAGGCGAAGATCTTGTCGCTGTTGATGAGCTTGCGCACACCCTGGATCGTGCGCGAAGGCACGTAGCCGTCGTCCTCGGAAATCAGACGCAGCTTGCGGCCCTGGATGCCGCCGGCCGCGTTGGCCTCGGCCACGGCCACCTTCACGCCGAGGTTGTGCGCCACACCCAGCAGCGCTGGCGGGCCGGTCAGCGGCAGGATGTCGCCGATCACGATTTCCGTGTCGGTGACGCCCTGCTGCGCGGCGGCAGGAAAGATGGCGCCCGCGGCCAGCAGGCCGAGAGCAAGCGCGGTGAATCTGCGGTTCATGTTGTCTCCTTGGTTGCGATGGCCGTAGCCGTTGGGAAAACGAAAGGGATCAATAGCGCAGCGGCCAGTGCACCCAGGTGTGGCGCAGGTCGTGCCAGATGCCGCGCAGGCCGCGCGGGTCGAAACGCAGGAAGGCGATGATCGCGAGGCCGTAGAGGATGGTCTTGATCTCGTGCGCGCTGGTGGTCATCACGTCGGCCAGCTTGCCGCCCAGGAAAGACATCAGCACCGCAAACACCTCGGGCAAGGTCACGATGAAGACGGTGCCCAGCACCGCACCCAGCACCGAGCCGATGCCGCCCACGATGACGATGGCCAGGGCCTCGATGCTGAGCAGGAAGGGGTAGCTCTCGACCGAGACGAAGCCCATGTAGATGCCCATGAGCCCGCCGGCGAAACCGGTGAGGGACGCGCTGACCAGGAAGGCCAGCAGCTTGTAGTGCACCAGGCTGATGCCCATGGTGCGGGCCGCGATGTCGTTGTCGCGCAGGGCCACCAGGGCGCGCCCCACGTAGGAGCGGCGCAGGTTGAGCACCAGCAGCACGGCCAGCACGCACATGCCCAGGCAGAACCAGTAGAAGGCGCGGTCGCTCGCGAGGTTCATGCCCAGAATCACCGGCCGCTCGACCATGATGCCGCTGCCACCGCCGGTGAGCGAGCCGCCCGCCAGGATGGCCGCGCTCACGATGTGCGCGAAGGCCAGCGTGGTGATGGCCAGGTAGAGGCCGTGCAGGCGCAGCGAGGGAATGCCGACGATGAGGCCGAACAAGGCGGGGAGCACGGCCGACAGCAGCAGCGCCACTTCGGGCGGCAGGCCCCAGCGCGTGACCGCGATGGCGTAGGCGTAACCACCCAGCATCAGGAAACCCACGTGGCCGAGCGAGATCAACCCGGTGAAACCGGTGAGCACCATCAGACCCAGCGCGCCCACCACCGTGAACAGGATGATGGTCATGTGCGACAGCAGGAAGTTGCTGAGCACGAAGGGCGCGAGTGCCATGACCACCAGCAAGGTCAGCGTCCAGCCCTTGACGGCCCGCGAGTCCGTGAGGACGACCAGCTCGCCGTAGGCTTGTTTGAAGAAACCGCTGCGCATCAGACCCTCTCGATCCGTTTTTCGCCGAACAGCCCGAAAGGCCGGACCATGAGCACCACCAGGATCAGCACGAACCCGGCGATTTCCTTGAGCGTGCTGGGCAGGTAACCGCCCACCAGGTTTTCGAGCACGCCGATGATCAGACCGCTGAAAGCCGACCCGAGGATCGAGTCGAAGCCGCCGAGCACCGTGGCCGGGAAGGCCTTGAGGCCGAGCTCGAAGATCGTTGGCGCCAGGCCGTAGATCACCGCGAAGAAGGCGCCGGCCAGGCCCGCCAGGCCGGAGGCCGCGGCCCAGGCCACCGCCTGCACGCGCGCGGTGGACACACCCATCAGCCGGGCGGTCTTTTCGTCCGCGGCCACGGCGCGCATGGCGACACCGAAGCGGCTGTGGCGCAGAAAGAACCAGAAGCCCGCGATGGCCAGCAGCAGCACCACGATCACCGTGAGCTGGCTGGCGCGCATGCCGACGTCACCCAGGTGCACGATGGTGTCGGCACCTTCCACGTTGAACTTGTGCGGCGCCGCGCCCCAGATGAGCGTGACGAGCGCACGCAGCACCACGGCCAGACCCACCGTCACCAGCACCACCGAAAGCACCGGCTCGCCCAGCATGGGCCGCATGATCAGGCGCTCGCACACCAGGCCCAGCGTGGCGCCGACAAGCACCGCCACCAGCACGGTGGAGACCGCATCGGTGCCCAGCATCGTGGCGATGGACCAGGAGGTGTAGGCCGTGATCATCCCCATCTCGCCCTGCGCGAAGTTGATGATGCCGGTGGCCTTGAAGATGACCGCGAAGCTCATGGCCACCAGGCCATAGATCGCGCCGATGGCCAGCCCGGAGGCGACCAGCTGGATGAAATAGTTCATGACCCGTTGCCGTAGATCTGTTCGAGCTCGCGCGCGAACTTCTTGTTGATGAGGCCGCGGCGGACCTTCTGCGTGGCGGTGAGCTCGCCGTCGTCGTGGTCGAGTTCTTTCTCCAGCAGCACGAACTTGCGGATGTTCTCGACGCGCGCGAACCTCGAGTTCACCTCGTCGACCACCTGCTGGATCAGCGCGCGCACCTCGTCCATCTGCGTGAGCGACTTGAAGGTGGTGTATTGCAGGTCGCGCTCGGCGGCCCAGCGGCCCACGCTGTCGAAGTCGATCTGGATCAGGCCGCCGAGGAACTTGCGGCCCTCGCCAACCACGATGGCTTCGCGCACATAGGGGCTGTCCTTGATCGCGTTCTCGATCTCGGAAGGCGCGATGTTCTTGCCGCCGCTGGTGATGATGATGGCCTTCTTGCGGTCCACCACGGCGATCTCGTCGGTGGCGCGCACCTCCACGATGTCGCCGCTGGCGAGCCAGCCGTCATCGCCCAGAATGTCTTTCGTGCCCTTGTCGTCGAACAGGTAGCCCTGGAACACACCGGGCGAGCGCACGAAGACCTCGCCATCGCTGCCCAGCTTCCACTCCACGCCCGGCATGGCCGGCCCGCAACTGCCCGAGACGAACGGCCGACCCGGCACCTGAACGAAGGCCAGGCCGCCGGCCTCGGTGAGGCCGTAGCCCTGCCCCACCGTCAGGCCGATGATGTCGAAGAACTTCAGGGTCTCGGGCGATACCGAGGCACCGCCGCACATGCGGGTGTGCGTGCGGTTCAGGCCCATGTGGCGCTGCATGTTGCGAAACAGCAGCAGGTACCAGAAGGCGAAGGACAGGCGATCGCCCAGGGCCACCAGGCGCCCGTGTTCCGCTCGCCGGTCGGACAGCGCGCGCCCGCGCTGCATGCCCACGCTGTACAGCCAGCGCTGCACGCGCCCGCTGTCCTTCATGCGGAACTCGAAGTTCTGCTGCAGCTTCTCCCAGATGCGCGGCACGCCGAGAAAGAAGGTGGGCGCGATCTCGCGGATGTTGCTCGACACCGTGTCGATGGATTCCGCGAAGTTCACCGTGCCGCCGGTGAGCAGGTGCAGAACCGTGGAGTAACCGCGCTCGGCCACGTGGCACAGCGGCAGGTAGCACACCGACTCGAAGCGCTTGTCCACCATGCCGCGCGCAGCGGCGTAGGAGTAGGCGGCGAAGATGAAGTTGCGGTGCGTGAGCATCGCGCCCTTGGGCGGCCCGGTGGTGCCCGAGGTGTAGACGAGGATGTTCACGTCGTCGGGCACCAGGCTGTCGATGCTGGCATCGAGCCGCTGCTCGGCCAGCGGGTCTTCCTTCGCGAGCTGGTCGCCCAGCGCCATCAGGTGCTCGAAACTGTGCGGCTGGCCCGGCTCGTAGCGGCGCAGGCCTTTCATGTCGACGCAGAAGATGTGTTGCAGGTGCGGCAGGCCCGCGCCCTCCTTCATCGCGTCCAGCACCTTGTCGGTCTGCTCCTGGTCACCGGTGATCGCGACCTTGGCCTGGCAATGGCCGGCGATGTAGAGGACCTCGGCCCAGGGGTTGGTGGGGTAGATGCCCACCACCTGCACGCCCAGCATCTGGGCGCCCAGGTCGGCGTAGAACCACTCGGGGATGTCCTCGGCCGCAATGACGATGCGGTCGCCGCGCTGCAGGCCCAGCTTCATCAGGCCGAGCGCGGTGCGGCGCGCATCGCGGTGGTAGTCGGCCCAGGTGCGGCCACGCCACACGCCTTGCACCTTCTCGCGCAGGGCCACCTGCTGGCCGCGTTCCTTCGCGCGGTGACGCAGCAGGCCGGGCAGCGTGCCTTCGCCGCGCAACAGGGCGTCGTGCTCAAGCATGTGCACTCTCCTCGCCCAGGTAGGCCGCGAGCACGGCGGGGTTGGCGGCCACCTCGGCTGGCGTGCCTTCGGCAATCAGGCAGCCGAAGTCCAGCACATAGATCCGGTCGGACAGATCCATCACCACCTGCATGTCGTGTTCGATCATCAGCACCGCCACGCCGAACTCGTCGCGGATGTCGAGCGTGAAGCGGGCGATGTCTTCCTTTTCTTCGCGGTTCATGCCGGCCACGATCTCGTCCAGCAGCAGCAGGCTGGGCTCGCAGGCCAGCGCCCGGCCCAGCTCCACGCGCTTTTGCTGGCCGTAGGCAAGCTGGCTCACCGGCTTGTCGCGCAATTCCTCGATCTCGAGGAACTCGATGATCTGCTCCACCTTCTCGCGCGCGGCGATCTCTTCGCGGCGGGAGCGGCCCAGGAACAGCAGCGACTCCCAGGCCGAGTAGCGGAAGTGGATGTGGCGGCCCACCAGCAGGTTCTCCACCACGGTGCCGTGGCGGAACAGCGCCAGGTTCTGGAAGGTGCGGCCGATGCCCAGACGCGCGAACTCGTGCGATTTCAGGCCCCCGGTATCGCGGCCCTGGAACTGGATCGTGCCTTCGCTGGGTGGCAGCACGCCACTCACCAGGTTGAAGGTTGTCGTCTTGCCGGCGCCGTTGGGGCCGATCAGACTCACGATCTCGCCCGGCATGACCTTCAGGCTCACGTTGTTGACGGCCTTGACGCCGCCGAAACGCTTGGAGATGTTCTGCGCCTGCAGAACCGGTGTTTGCGCCACGCTGCTCATGACAGCCACCTCTTGCGGCGCTTGTAGTGCTTCACGTCTTTCATGCTGGTGCGGCCCGGCTGCGAGCTCAGGCCCAGGTAGAACTCGCGCACGTCGGCGTTGCGCTGCAACTGCTCGCTGGTGCCGTCGAGCACCACGCGGCCGTTTTCCATGATGTAGGCGTAGTCGGCGATGGCCAGCGCGCGGCTGGCGTTCTGCTCGACCAGCAGGATGGTCAGGCCCGTGGTGTCGCGCAGCGTCTGGATGCTGCGGAAGATCTCGCTCACGATCAGCGGGGCCAGGCCCAGCGATGGCTCGTCAAGCGCGAGCACCTTGGGCTTGCTCATGAGTGCGCGACCGATCGCCACCATCTGCTGTTCGCCCCCCGAGAGGTAGCCCGCGGTGGTCTGGCGCATCTCGGCCAGGCGCGGGAACAGCGAGAACACGTAGTCGCGCGCCTGCGCCAGATTGCTGGCGCTTTGCAGGTGCGCGCCGGTGATGAGGTTCTCTTCCACCGTGAGGGTCTGGAACAGGCGCCGACCCTCGGGCACCTGCACCATGCCCTGACGCACGATCGCTGGCGCCGGGTCTTTTTCCACCGCGCGGCCGTTGAGCAGGATCGTGCCTTTCTCGATCACGCCGTCTTCTGCGTCGAGCACGCCCGACACGGCCTTGAGCACCGTGGATTTGCCGGCACCGTTGGAGCCGAGCAGGGCCACGATCTGGCCCGGGCGCACCTCGAGCGAGACGTCGCGCACGGCCTCGATGGCGCCGCCATAGACGACCTGGATGTTGTGTATCGCGAGCGCGGGAGGCGCCGTGGCCGGCGCCGCCGCGGGGGTGGGGTGGGTGGAAGCCATGTCTGTCTCGGGCCCCCTTCGGCAACGTACCGCCGGGGGTGGAAATCTTGAATAATTAGTCCGTCGCGTCGGTCTTTAATTGAAGCGGATTATGGTGCGAGGTTCCATCGAAAACCCTCGGGAATACCCTAGATGGCGGCCGCCGGCTGGAGGATTTCCTTCAGTGGCAGTGACGCGTCGGCCAGGCGTTCGGCGTCCACCCCGCAGGGCTGCGCCAGTGCGCGCTTGGCCTGCATGAAATCCGCCGGGCGATTGACCGCGTCCATCGCCAGCAGGCGATCGCCCGCGAGGTAGAACGCGCTGAACGACCGGCTGGCGGGATCGCCGCGCAACACGCAGCGGTCGTGCCCCTGCGAGAGGCCCGCCATCTGCAGCTTCAGGTCGTACTGGTCGGACCAGAACCAGGGCACCGAGCGGTTGGGCTTGGGCTGGCCACCGAGCCAGGAGGCCGCGGCGCGGGCCTGCTCCAGTGCGTTGGGCACGGATTCGATGCGCAGCTCGCGACCATAGAGGCTGCTGAACTGCAAGGTGCAATCGCCCGCGGCCATGACCTGCGGGTCGCGCGTGCGCGAGAGTTCGTCCACGCGGATGCCGTCCGCCTCCGCCAGGCCCGCGGCCTGCGCGGCCTCGGTGTTGGGCAGCATGCCCAGGCCCGCCACCACCAGATCGCACGGCACGCGCGCGCCGCCGCGGCACAGCACCGCCTGAATCGCGCCTGCGCGCATTTCGACGGCCTCGACCTCGACGCCGGTGCGCAGATCCACGCCCGCGGTGCGGTGCACGCCCTCGTAGAAAGCCGACACCTCGGCGCCCGCCACGCGCGCCAGCACGCGCGGCTGCAGTTCCAGCAGCACCACCTCGACACCGAGGCCGCGCGCCGAAGCCGCGACCTCCAGCCCCACGTAACCCCCGCCGACGATGACCACCCGCGCGCCCGGGCGCAGTTGCGCGCGGATGCCTTCGGCGTCGGCCATGTTGCGCAGGTAGTGCAGGTTGGCGGGCTGCTCGCCCGGCACCAGGCCCGCGCACGCCAGCGGGCGCGGGCGCCCGCCGGTGCACAGGGCCAGTGCGTCATAGGCCAGCGCGCTGCCGTCGGCCAGATCCAGGCGCTGGTTCGCACGGTCGATGCGCTCCATGCGCACACCGCGGCGCAGCTCGACCTGGGCGTTTTCATACACGCTGGTCGCGCGCAGCAGCAAGCCCTCAGCGTCTACCTTGCCCGCCAGCCACGCTTTGGAAAGCGGCGGGCGGTGGTAGGGCCAGGCGGGCTCGTCGCCGAGCAGCACGATGCGCCCGGCCCAGCCCTGCTGGCGCGCGGCCACCGCGAGCTCGCTGCCCGCGTGGCCGGCGCCCACAACCACCAGCTGTTTGTCCTTGGTCTCCATGCTTACCCTGATGAAAATCGGTTGCAGGCTATATATAGTCCGTCTCGTCGGTCTAAATATAAACAGCTTCAGGCCCCAGCGCAATGGGGCCGGGCCTCACCAGGAGCCAGGATGACCAGAACCAGGGCGGACGACTACGAAGACAAGAAGGCCACCATCCTCGACAAAGCCGCTGCGCTGATCGCGCGCAAGGGCTTCGACCAGGCCACCATGCAGGACGTGGCCAAGGCCTGCGGTACCTCGAAGTCACACATCTACCACTACTTCCCGAGCAAGGAAGACCTGCTCTACGCCATCGTGTACGACCACGTCACGCGCCAGGCCGGCGAGCTGGAGCGCATCGTGGCGCAGCACCTGCCCGCCGAGGACCGCTTCCAGCAGTTCGTCGAGAGCTTCATGCAGGGCGCCGCGCGCGAACGCGACGAGCACATCATCCTGATGAACGACCTGAAGTACCTGCCGCGCGTGGAGCTCAAGACGATCCGCTCGCTGGAGGTGCGCATGACCGAACTGCTCAACGACCTGCTGATCGAGATCAACCCCGGCATCATGGGCACGGCCCGCCTGCGCAAGCCCTACGCACTGCTGCTGTTCGGCATGATGATCTGGACCTTCAGCTGGTACCGACCTTCCGGCGACATCAGCCCCAAAGAACTGGCGGCGCGCATCTCGGACCTGTTCGTCAACGGGTTCAAGGCGCCGCCGTCCCTGCTCAATTCACCGAACGGTTCTTCCCCTGCCAGAAAGGCTCGCGCAGCACGTTCTTCATGATCTTGCCTGCGCCCGACAGCGGCAGCGCGTCGCGGAACTCCACCTTGCGCGGGCACTTGTAGTTGGCGATCAGCGTGTGGCAGTGGGCGATGAGCTCCTGCTCGCTCACCTGCTGCCCATCCTTGAGCGCCACCACGGCCATCACCGCCTCGCCCCACTTCTCGTCGGGCACGCCGATGACCGCGCATTCGCGCACCGCCGGGTGCGCATGCACCGCGTTCTCCACCTCGCGCGAGTAGATGTTCTCGCCGCCGCTGATGATCATGTCCTTCACACGGTCGACGATGTAGATGAAGCCTTCGTCGTCCATCCACGCGCCGTCACCGGTGTGCATCCAGCCGTTGCGCAGGGCCGCGGCCGTGGCCTCGGGCTTGTTCCAGTAGCCCAGCATCACCTGCGCGCCACGCACCGCGATCTCGCCCGGCGTGCCACGCGGCAACTCCTCGCCATCGGGGCCGACGATCCTCACGTCCACGCCGTAGGCCGCGCGCCCGGCGGCCTGGCGCTTGTGCGGCCCGTGCTCGCCGTCGAAGTGGAAGCGCCAGGGCAGGCTCACGGTGAGCGCGGCGGTTTCCGTCATGCCGTAGCCCTGGATGAACTCCCAACTGGGCAGCTTCTCGATGGCGCGCGCCAGCACAGCGTCCGGGATCGGCGAGGCGCCGTACTCGCAGTAGCGCACGCTGCTGAGGTCGTAGCGGTCGAAGTCCGCATGGTTCAACATCATGTTGATCATGGTCGGCACGAACAGCACGTAGTTGACCTTGTGCGTCTGGATCGCCTCGAAGGCCAGCACCGCGTCGAACTTGGGCAGGCACACGTGGGTGCCGCCGGCCAGCGTGAGCGCGAACGCCGGGGACGCACCGGCCAGGTGGAACAGGCCCGCCGAGTGCATGTACTTCGTCTCGTCCGAGAAGTGCAGCGTCGCGATCCAGTTGATGGAAGCGGCGATGAAGTTCTTGTGCGAGAGCATCACGCCCTTGGGGTGGCCGGTGGTGCCGCCGGTGTAGTAGATGCCGCACAGCGCGTCGTCGCGCCCGCACTCGTCGGCCATGGGCGGGTGCTGCGCGATCAGCGCCTCGTAGCCGTGCATGCCCTGGGGCGTGGGCAGGTCGCCCATGTGCACCACATGCTGCATGGGGTGGCCCTTGAGCAGATCGGGCACCTGAGCGGCGAAGCCGTCGTCCACCAGCAGGCCGGCGCAGCCCGCGTCCTTCAGGCTGTAGATGTTCTCGGGAATCGCCCAGCGCGTGTTCAGCGGCACCAGCACCAGGTCAGCCCAGGCGGCGGCGAAGAAGAGCTCGATGTAGTTGTCGCTGTTGAAGGCCAGCACGGCCAGGCGGTCGCCCGGCTGCAGGCCCAGCGCGCGCAGGCCGGCGGCCAGGCGCGGCACGCGTTCGCCCACCTCGGCCCAGGTGCGTTGGCGGTTCTGGTAGATGGTGGCGAGGTGGCGATGGCGCGTCTGCACCGCCCGTGTGAGGGTCTGGGTCAATTGCATGGTTGGTCTCCTGCGCCTGACGTCATAGCGCCGGGTGTTTTTGCGGCAAGGGGTACAGCGGGTAGCCGGCGGCCACACCGTACTCGCTGATGCCCATGCCACTCTCGGGCCCGTTCGGTCCATCGGTGTGCACGCGCAGCACGTGGTCGCCCAGGGTGCGGGCGCGCTCGCGCGTGAGGGCGTCGTCCAGGTCCCAGACGTCGTGCCCTTCGGCGTAGGGGCCCTTGTCTTCGCCGTGGTTCCAGCCGCCGTAGCCACCGTAGAGGCCGCCCTTCAGATAGAAGCGCGTGGGCAGCGGCTCCAGGCGCAGCACGCGCGGCGCGCCGTCGTCGAAGCGGATGCGCAGCTCGCCACCGGCGAGGGTCTGGCCCAGGGGGTCGTCGGCCCACTGCAGATCGTGCTCGATGGCGGTGATCTCGCGGTGGCGCACGCTGCCGTCGGCCTGTTTCTCGAAGGCGGCACCCGACAGGTAGAAGGGCTTGCCCGGGTCGCGCTCCTTGAGGAACATGCAGACGCCCATGTGCTCGGTCTGCAGCATGGTCCAGGTCCAGAAGAATTTCTTGTGCGTCTGCATGGGCGGTGCGGCCCAGTCGGTTCGCATCTCGGAGCGCACGCCCCAGGAGCGGTCGCGCTGGCCCCACCAGGTGGCGGGCGTCAGCTCATGGCGTTCGCCATTCACCTGCAGCCAGCCGCGCCAGCGGCCGAACTGCGTCACGCGCGCCAGGTCTTCTTCGATCACGCCGTCGCGCTCGCGCCGGCTCTGCTTCTCTTGCGCGGCGGGCAGGTTGGCCTCGAACTGGATCTCGAAGGCGATGCCCGAGGCGTTGTCCTGCAGGCGCAGGCGGTGCAGGCCCTGGCCGGGGGTGATGTCCAGGCGCAGCGGGCCGACCTCCAGGTCCAGCGGGTTGTTGCCGAGCTGGCGAGAGGCCCGGAAGTTGTGCTGCCGGCGCCCGACGGTGACACCCGCGAAGGCATCCATCACGCCGCGGTTGGGGTAGTAGCCGAAGCCGATGTCGATCAGCAGTGGGCGGCCGTCGATGGGGTGCGCGGTGTACCACCAGCGCTCGGTGAAGCGCGGATCGCCGTTGCCGGCCTGCGCGAAGGTGCCGGGGGTCTGGTGGCCCGGCAGGTCGTCCTGGGGAGTCAGCATGGGTTCACTCTTTCTTGTCGGGGGCAGCGCCGGCGGTCATGGCGCTGAAGTCGGTGAGCGGGATGCGCTTGCGCTCGATGCGCAGTTGCTCGCGCAGGGCCTGGCGCAGGATCGCGTCGAGCTCGGCGGCCAGCGGCGCGGGCAAGGCGGCGTTCTGCTGGTCGAGCCAGTCGGTGAGCGCCCGCGTGCGGGCTTCGGCGCCAGGCAGGTCGTCGGTGCCGCCATCGCCCATGGGCAGCGTGAGGCCGGCTTCGGCCACGCGCGCTTCGAACGCCTGGTTGCCGCTGCGCAGCGCTGCGGCCTGCGCCTGCAGTGCCTGCGGGTCCCACACGGTCATGCCCGCGAGCTTGCCCAGGATGTCGTGCACGGCAGCCAGTTGCCCGCGCGCGTGGTCGCTGCTCAACTCGGGCGCCACCGCGTCGTTGAGGGCGCGGCGCAGCGCTTCAATGAGTCGGGCCAGGTCGGTGTTCATGCGGCCTCCGTCATCAGGCGGTTCAGCTCCAGCAGCGTGGACGCCACCTGGAAACCCATGGACGCCATGCGCACGTCGCGACCGCGGCCGCTTTCCACGCGTTGCGAAGCGCTCAGCAGCATGGACGCGCTCTTGAACAACCCCAGCACCTCGTAGTAACGCAGCACCCGCGCGTCGGGCATGAAGCCGGCTTGCTGCGCGTAGCGATCGAAGAAGGCGTCGCGGTCGATGATGCCGCCCACGCGCCCGCTGCCACCGGCGAAGACGCGCAGCGACGCCCAGGCCAGGTCTTCGTGCGGGTCGCCTGGGTGCACCAGCTCCCAATCGAGCACGGCGGTGATGCGGCCGCCCTGCTGCAGGAAGTTGCCGACGCGGTAGTCGCCATGCACGATGGTGACGCGGGGCGCCTCGGGCGCGTGGCGGCGCAGCCAGCGCATGGCGTGGTGCATCTGCGGCGGCGCCTTCGCGGCGTCTTCGCCGAAGCCGGCGTGGCGCCACCAGAAGTCGGTCTGTGTGCGCGCCACGGTGGCGCGGTCCACATCGCCCCACAGGCGGTGCAGGCCGGTCTGCGTCCAGTCCACCGCGTGCAGGGCGGCCAGGCCATCGACGAAGTCGCGCCCGAGGCTGGCGTTCTGCGCCTCGCCGCGCGCTTCGGTCTCGCCTTTCCAGGGCATGGGCGTGTCGCCAGCCACCCGCCCGCTCACGAGGAAGGGCGCGCCGATGACGCTGTCGTCGTCGCTGAAGGCGAACACGCGCGGCACCGGCAAGGCGGCCTGGCCCTGCAGGGCTTCCATCGCGCGGTACTCGGGCTCGGCGCGGTAGGGCGCCAGCAGACCGCGCGGGTCGCCGATGCGCAGGATGAGTTCGAGCGGATCACCGCCCTCCGCCGGCGTGGCCTGAAAGCCAATGGTGATCCACGAGAAGCCCGCCGGAAAACGGCGCCAGCCACCCAGATGCAGCGGCCGCTTCAACGCCGCCGAGAGAAAGGGAGACAGCCGGCGGCCCAGGTGGTCCGCCGACAGGTCGATACACGCTTCGGTCATCCGCCAGTGCTTTTGAACAAGAGGTTGGGCAGCCACAGGCTCAGCGCGGGCACGGCAGCGATCAGCAGCACCCGGACGAGATCGGCCGTGATGAACGGCAGCACGCCGCGCACGATGGCGCCCATGGGAATGTCCGGCGTCACCGACCGGATCACGAACAGGTTGACACCGATCGGGGGGGTGATGAGACCGATCTCGACCACGACCACGATCAGGATGCCGAACCACACCGGATCGAAGCCGAGCGCCACGACGATGGGAAAGAAGATCGGCACCGTGAGCAGGATCATGGACAGGCTCTCGAGCACACAGCCGAGCACAAGATAGATCACGATCATCACCAGGATCACGCCAAAGGGCGAGAGACCGCTGCCCTGCACCATGGCGAGCAGGCCTTCGTGCACGCCGGTGATGTTGACGAACTCACCGAACAGCGCCGCGCCCAGGATGATGGCGAACATCATCGCGGAGGTGCGTGCGCTGTCGGCGAAGATCTCGCGGATCTGCGCGAGGCTGAGGTTGTGGCGCGTGAGCGCGAACAGCAGCGCCGCCGCGGCGCCGATGCCGGACGCCTCGACCGAGGTGAACAGGCCGCCGTAGAT
>VFQR01000768.1_pt1 | contig 33805 bp, 32 predicted proteins | sample 3512321 | NCBI WGS metagenome assembly VFQR01 (sample SAMN10412374, study PRJNA504923) | tailings metagenome | isolation source: Relicate 3 Philex TSF1 revegetated site | place: Philippines: Tuba, Benguet | collected 2017-08-29 | reverse complement strand
CAGATGTCGCCCGGCACGGCGGCGGGCGACATCTTCCTGGATATCGACAGCGCGGTCGGCGGCCTGCCCGACACCCACCTGCTGCTGCACGAGATCGGCCACGCGCTCGGCTTCAAGCACCCCTTCGAGGTGTTCGGCGGGCATGACGAGACGCTCGACCCCGCGCTCGATACCATCGCAAACACGGTGATGAGCTACACCGGCACACCGACCGGCGTGCTCGGCCCGCTCGACATCGCCGCCGCCGTGCAGGTCTATGGCGCGGCGAGCGCCGACGGCACGCAGGTCGCGTCCTGGTCCTGGGATGCCGCGCTGTTCCGGCTGACCCAGGATGGCGGCGGCGGCACGGACGTGATCCAGGGCGTGACGGTCGCCGACCTCATCAACGGCCGCGGCGGCGGCGATACGATCACCGCCTTCGAGGGCGCGGACACGCTGAGCGGTGGCGCCGGCGACGACGTGATCATCGGCGGCAGCGGCGCCGACCTCATCAATGGCGGCGCCGGCGCCGACACGATGATGGGCGGCCCCGGCAATGACCGCTTCACGGTGGACGACAGCGCCGACCAGGTCTGGGAATTCGATGAGCCGGGCAGCGACCTCGTCGTGGCCTCCGCGAGCTTCGCTCTATGGAGCGGGATCGAGCGGCTGACCCTGACCGGAACGGCCGACATCGACGGCAGCGGCAATGGGTCCGCGAATCGGATCGCCGGCAACGCCGGCGCGAACCGCCTCGACGGCTTCGCCGGCAACGACAACCTGATCGGCGGCGATGGGGACGACACGCTGGTCGGCGGCTACGACCGCGATGCGCTGACGGGGGGCGCCGGCGCCGACTGGTTCGTCTTCTTCGCCGCCGACGAAGGACCCGACCGGATCGCCGACTTCACGCCCGGCCTCGACTGGATCGTCGCATCGGCGGCCGGGTTCGGCGGCGGGCTGACCCCCGGCGGCCTCGGCGCGGGGCAGTTCGTCGCGCATGGCTCGATGCTGGCCACCGCGCCGGCCGGCACGGCGCAATTCATCTACCACACCGGCGCCGGCATCCTGCTGTTCGACGCGGACGGGATGGGCGGGGCGGCGGCGCTACGCATCGCGGTGCTGAGCCTGCAACCCGCGCTCGGCGCCGGCGACATCATCCTGGTGTAGCGCCCGCGCGGCAGCGGCGGCTTCGCAGAGCGCATTATATTCCTATTTTGTTCTTGTTTCTTTCTGCGCTTCCGGAATAGGCTTTTCATCCTATCGCTGGAGGCCCGCATGGCCGTGACGCTTGATGCAACCCGATATATGCAACACTGTCTCGTACTACACGCTATGGTTGTCGGCGGGCGGCTGCGCCTCGTGGCGGGCCGACGCTTCGCAGACCCGCCCGCCGCAATCCGCCGCGCCTGGCGCGCGGCCGCGTTGGAGGACCGGGCGATGGACGGGTCTGCGAAGGACGGCTCAGCGAAGGATGGGGGAGCGAAGGCCGCCCAGGCGAGCCCGCCCCGCAACCGCCTGCCCTGGCCCGCGGCAGCGCGGATCATCGCGGTGCTCGCGCTGGCCTTCTGGCTGCTCCTCGCCTGGGCCCTGCGGGCCGCCTGGGCCGGTGGGCCCTGCGCGGTCGCGCTGCTGCTCGCGATGGATGTCTCGGGCTCGGTCAGCGCGCAGCACTATGCCATGCAGCGCGACGCGACGGCCGAGGCGCTGCGCAGCCCGCCCGTGCTCCGCGCCGCGCGGGACGGGCTGCGCACGGCGGCGATGATGTGGGGCAGCCAGCAGCATCTCGCTGTCGCCTTCTCCGACGACCCGATCGTGACGGCCGACCGTCTGACCGCCGTCGCGCGGCCGGAGGCGGGCTCGACCGACGTGGCCGGCGCCATCCGCGCCGCAACCCTCGCGCTGCTGGCCGAGCCCTGCGAGCGGCGGGTGCTCGATCTGTCGGGCGACGGCCCGCACAATGCGGGCCCGGTCGAGGATCTCGACGAGGCGGTGGCGGAGGCGGTGGCCGCGGGCATCGAGATCAACGCGCTGCCCATCGTCACGTCGCTCGAGCCCGGCGTGGGCGATTGGTACCGCGCCCGCATCACCGGCCCGGCCGGCGGCTTCGTGATCGAGGCGGCGCCCGAAAGCTTCGCGCGCGCCATCCGCGCCAAGCTCGCGATGGAGATCACGTCGCGATAAGGACGCGACGCGCCGGCGCTACTCCGCCGGCGCGCGTTCCCCGTGGCCGGCCCCATGCGGGGCGGGGTTCGACTTCTCCATCTCCGAAAGCCGCGCGGCGATGGCGCCGATCGGCTTGGTGAAGCGCGCGAGCAGCAGGTAGAGCGCCGGCACCGCATAGAGCGTGAGGAAGGTCGAGAAGGTCACACCGCCCGCGATGACGATGCCGAGGGCGGAGCGGCTCTCCGCGCCGGCGCCGGTCGCCATGGCGAGCGGCATGGCGCCGAAGACGGTCGCGATGGAGGTCATCAGGATCGGCCGCAGCCGCACCACCGAGGCTTCCAGCACCGCGTCATGGATGGACATTCCGCGGTCGCGCAGCTGGTTGGCGAACTCGACGATGAGGATGCCGTTCTTCGCCATCAGCCCGATCAGCAGGATCATGCCGATCTGGCTGAACACGTTGAGCGTGTTGCCGGTGAAGTGCAGCGCGAGCAGCCCGCCGGTGACGGCGAGCGGCGTCGAGAGCAGGATGATGAAGGGGTGGACGAAGCTCTCGAACTGCGCGGCGAGCACCAGGAACACCACCAGCAGCGCGAGCGCGAAGGTCACATAGAGCGCACCCGAGCTTTCCTTGAATTCCAGGCTCTGGCCGCGATAGCTGATTCGCGCCTCGGGCGGCAGCACCTCGCGCGCGATGCCCTCCATGTAGGCCAGCGCCTCGCCCAGCGTGTAGCCCGGCGCGAGGGACGCGGAGATGGTGATGGCGCGCACCCGGTCCTCGCGCGCGAGCGACTGCGGCCGCGCGCGTTCGGAGAGCGTGACGACATTGGAGAGCGGGACGAGACCACCCTGCTGCGAGCCCGCCCCGGCGATGAGGCCGAGCTGCCCGCCGCCCGAGGTGCGCACGAAGATGTTCTGCAGGTCGTAGGGCGAGGCGCGGTCCTGCTCGCGCGCCTGGAGCAGGATCTGGTATTCGTCGCCGCCCTGCACGAAGGTACCGACCTGGCGCGAGCCGAGCATGGTCTCGATGGTGCGGCCGACCGCCTGGATCGAGACACCGAGCTCGGCGGCCTTCCGCCGGTCGATCTCCACGCGGATCTCGGGCTTGGTCTCGCGGTAGTTGCTGTCGAGGTTGAGCAGGCGCGGGTTCTCCCGCGCCCGGGCCAGGAAGCGGTCCCGCCAGTCGACGAGCGTGCCGTAGTCGGTGCCGCCGATCACGAACTGCACCGGCGGTTGGAAGCCGCGCTGGCCGAGCGAGGGCGGGTTGAGCGCGAAGGCGCGCGTGCCGGGAATGGCCAGCAGCGCGGGCATCATCTCCCGCGCGATCTCCTGCTGCTTGCGGCCGCGCTCATGCCAGGGGGCGAGGCGTATGAAGACGTTGGCGATGTTCGCCTGCGCCGGGCGCTGGAAGCCGCCGACGGTGGCGAAGATGGACTGCGCCTCGCCGCGCTCGATGTAGGGGCGCACGATCTGCTCGATCCGCTCGACCTGCTCGCCCGTGTAGGCGAAGCTCGCGCCTTCCGGCCCGGTGGTCGGGATGATGATGACGCCGCGATCCTCGGTCGGCGCGAATTCCTTCGGGATGGCCTGGAACAGCACCACCGCGAGCCCGCAGACCGCGCCCATGGCGCCGAGCGTGATGATCGGCGCGGCCAGCGCGCGGCGCAGCGTCACCCGGAGCAGCCAGTTCATGCCGAGGAAGAAGGGCTCCGTCACGCGGACGAGCCAGGTCTCGCCCTGATGCGGCTTCAGCAGCTTCGAGCACATCATCGGCGTGAGCGTCAGCGCGATGAGGCCCGAGAACACGACCGAGGCCGCGAGCGCGAAACCGAATTCCGTGAATAGCCGGCCCGTATTGCCGCCCATGAAGGACAGCGGGAGGAACACCGCGACCAGCGTCAGCGTCGTCGCGATCACCGCGAAGGCGATCTCGCGCGAGCCGCGCAGCGAGGCGAGCAGCGGGTGCTCGCCCTCCTCGATGCGGCGATGGATGTTCTCGAGCACGACGATCGCATCGTCCACCACGAGGCCGATCGCCAGCACGAGCCCGAGCAGCGTCAGCACGTTGATCGAGAAGCCGAGCGCGGCCAGCGCGATGAACGACCCGATGATCGAGACCGGGATCGCGACGGCGGGAATGATGGTGGCCCGCCAGGAGCGGAGGAAGAAGAAGATGACCACGACGACGAGGATCAGCGCGATCATCAGCGCGTGCTCCACCTCGTAGATGGACTGGCTGATGAAGAGGCTCTCGTCGTAGCCGACCACCACCTCGACGCCCTCGGGCACGGAGCCGCGGATGCGCTCCACCTCCGCCTTCACCCCGTCGGCGACCGAGAGCGTGTTGGCGGTCGACTGCCGGAGGATGCCGAGGCCCACGGCCGGCTTGCCGTTGATGCGGTAGCCGCCGCGCGTGTCCTCCGGCGCCACCTCCACCGTCGCGATGTCGCCGAGCAGCACCTGCCCGCCGCCGCTCCGGCTGATCACCACCTGGCGGAACTGGTCCGGCCGGCTCATGCGCGTGTCCGTGCGGACTGTCAGCTCACGAGCCTGGCTCTCGATCCGCCCGCCGGGCAGTTCGACGTTCTCGCGCCGGATCGCGTCCTCGACGTCCTGCACGGTGAGCCCGCGGGCGGCCAGTGCCTGGCGGTCGAGCCAGATGCGCATGGCCGGCTTGCGCTCGCCGAGCACGAGCACCTGCGCCACGCCCTCCACGATCGCCAGCCGGTCCGCGAAACGCCGCCGGGCGATCTCCGTCAGCTCCATCCCTGAAAGCTGGTCGGAGACGAGCGCGATCCAGAGGATGGGCCGGGCATCGCCATCCACCTTGGCGACGATCGGCGTATCGGCCTGTTCCGGCAGGCGGGCGAGGGTGCGCGCGACCCGGTCGCGCACGTCGTTGGATGCCGCGTCCACGTCGCGCGTCAGGCGGAACTCGATCGTCACCTGGCTCCGCTCGTCACGCGAGGTCGAGGTGATGAACTTGATCCCCTCGATGCCGGCGACCGCCGCCTCGATGAGCTCGGTGATCTGGGTGTCCACCACCGCCGCCGAGGCGCCGCGATAGGTGGTGGTGACGGAGACCACCGGCGGGTCGATGGCCGGGTATTCGCGGATCGGCAGCCGCATCAGCGATGCCAGGCCGAGCACGATCAGCATGAGGCTGATCACGGTCGCGAAGACCGGCCGCTTGATGGAGATGTCGGAAAGGATCATGGCCGGCGCCCTTTGGCGAGGGTCACGAAGTCGGGCGGGCGAGGGTCTCGACGATGCGCACCGGCGCATCGTTGCGGAGCCGCTGGATGCCGCGCACGACGACCGGCTCGCCGGCGGTGAGGCCGGAGACGATCTCGACCTCGCCCGGCAGGCGCTGACCGAGGCGGACCTCGACGCGGCGGGCGCGGTTCTCGCGGATGACATAGACGTAGTTGCGCTCGCCCACGGGGTCGAGCGCCTCCTCGGCGATCAGCAGCGCGTCCTCGCGGCGATCCAGCTCGATCTCGACGGTCATGAACAGGCCGGGCTTCAGCACCTCGTCGGGGTTGTCGAACTCGCTGATCACCCGGATGGTGCGCGTCGCGGTGTCGATCCGCGTATCCACCACCGCGATGCGGCCCTGGAAGCGCCGGTCGCCGAAGGCGCTGGAGCGCGCGATCACCGTGCCCCCCGCGCGGACGCGGGCGATGTTGACCTCGGGCACCGAGAATTCGACCCGGACGCGGGAGATGTCGTCCAGGGTGGTCACCACCGTCCCGGGCTGGACCAGCGCGCCGACGCTGACCTGGCGCAGCCCGACGCGGCCGTCGAAGGGGGCCACGATTCGCAGTTCCTCGAGGCGCGCCTGGGTCTGCCGCACCCGCCCCTCCGCCTGCCGGGCGAGTGCCTCCAGCGTTTCCAGCCGCTGGGCGGCGATGGTCTGCCCCGCCTGGAGGCCGCGCGCGCGATTGAGCTGGCTGCGGGCATCGTCGAACAGGGCGCGCGCCTGATCGAGTTCGGCGCGGATCGAGGCGGCCTCCATCTCGACGAGGTCGGTGCCTTCCTTGACCCGCTCCCCTTCCTGGAAGCGGATGGCCTGGACGATGCCGGTGACCTTGGCGGTGATCGTCACCGCATCGCGGGCGCGCACCGTGCCCACGCTTTCGGCGCGGTCCACCACGACCCCGCTCCGGACCGGCGCGACCACCACGCCCACCGGGCCGCCGCCACCGCCGCCGGCGCGCGGGCCGGCGGGCGCCGCTTCGAGCCCCACCAGGGCAAGCGGGCGCGGCAGGCCGACCTTCTCTCCATAGATGTGCCAGGCGGCGCCGAGGCCGCCGATGACGGCCAGAACGGCAAGCTGGGGAAGTGTGCGCATGCGACCCCGATCCTGATCCTGCTGTTCTGACGCCTCAAGGATGCGTGAGCAAGTAGCAGCCTGTCAGATGGACGCTGAAGGCCGGCCCGCAACGCCCCTGGCTGCCGAGGTCGGCAGGCGCAGGGCGGCAGACCGCCCGATTCACCCCATCAACCGTCTGAAGTTTCGCAAATATCGTGCCACTGGCTCCCGATGCAAGGGCTGGCGAGCGCGCCGCGGGCGCGCCAATCTCGCGGCAGGCCGGGTTTCGGGAGTGCGGATGCATGCGAGCAATCTTCGTGATGGTGAAATGCGAGATGGGCCAGGCCTATCGCGTGGCGCGCGAGATGGCGGACACCATCCCGGAACTGTCGGAGATGCATTCGACCAGCGGCCAGTATGACCTGCTCGGGAAGTTCTACCTGGACGCCGACCAGGATATCGGCCTGTTCGTGGTGGAACGGGTGCAGAGCGTGCCGGGCGTGAAGGACACCTACACGCTGCAGACCTTCAACGCCTTCTCGGGCGGGCGCGGGTAGCCTCCCCGCGACCCGCGGGGACCCCGCCTCGGCTCCGCCGCAATGGCCGCGGCGGCGCCACCATCCCGCCGCGGGGCTGACAGGCCGGGCGGCCATGGTGGCCGGCGTGGAGGACCCCCCGATGCGCCTGCTTCCCGCCCTCGCCCTGTCCGCCGCCCTCCTCGCGGGCGGCTGCACCAACCCCGATGGCAGCCTGAACGTGCCGGGCACGCTGGCGATCGGCGCCGGCGCGGCGCTCGCTGGCCTCGCCATCGCCTCGGCAAACGACCGGCCGCGCTACAGCCAGAACCGGTACTACGACCGTCGCTCCGGCTACCGATCCGGCTACCGCCACGGTGGCCACCGCCGCTGGTAAGGCCCGCGGTCAGCCCCAGGTCTTGAATTCCGGCATGCCCGAGATCGGCGGCGCTGCCTTGAGCGTCGCGATATCGGGCACCGGCCGGGCCAGCGTCGCATCGCCCGCCACCGCCGATTCGATCGCCGCCGCGGCCGCCAGCACCAGCGCATCGCCGCCGCGCGGCCCGACGATCTGCAGCCCGAAGGGCATCCCCGCCCGGTCCACGCCAAGCGGCAGCGAGCAGGCGGGGTGCCCGACCAGCGTCACCGCATAGGCCAGCGCCAGCCAGTGGAAATAGGTGCGGGTGGGCTTGCCGTCGATCTCGGTCGGGAACAGCTCGCGCCAGTCGCGCGGGCTGATCGTGATCGCCGGGGAAATGATCAGGTCGTGCCCATCGAAGAAGCGCTGCCATACGCGGTAGAGCCTGGTCTGCTCCGAGGAGGCGCGGGCCACATCGGCCAGGCCGTAGCGCATCCCTTCCTCGTAATTGGCGCGGACGTTGGGGCCGACCATCTCGGGCGTCGCCTCGATCTTCGCGCGATGGCCGGCCACGAAGTTCAGCGCGCGCAGCACCTCGAAGGCCTCGTCGGAGCCGCGGCAATCGGGCGAGGCCATCTCCACCCGGCCGAACAGCGGCGCGAGCGCGGCGACGCGCTCGGCGAAGATGCCGGCGATGTGCTTCTCGGTGGGCGCGAAGCCGAAATCGGGCGTCGCCGCCACCCGCAGCCGGCCGAGGTCGCAGGGCATCGGTGGGTAGAGATCCCGGTCGCCCTTGCGCACCGCGCGGCCATGCAGCGTGTAGGAAAGCGGGTCGCGCGCATCGTCATCGGCCATCGCCGAGAGCAGGAGCGCGGCATCCGCCGCCGAGCGCGCCATCGGGCCCAGCACGCTCAGATTGGACCAGCCGAGGCCGCGCAGCTCGCTCGGCACCAGGCCCGAAGACGGGCGGAAGCCGAAGATGCCGTTGAAGGCGGCCGGGTTGCGCAAGGACCCGCCCATGTCGCTGCCGGAGGCGATCGGGCACATCCCCGTCGCCAGCGCCACCGCCGAGCCCCCCGAGGAGCCGGCGGCGGACTTCGTGGGATCGAAGGCATTGCCCGTCGCGCCATAGACGACGTTGCGGGTGTTCGCGCCGGCGCCGAACTCCGGCGTGTTGGTCTTGCCGATCACGATGGCGCCCGCCGCGCGGAGATTGGCGACGATCGCCTGGTCCGTCGCCGGCACATGGTCGGCGAAGAGCGAGCTGCCGAAGGTGGTGCGCAGCCCCGCCGTCTCCTCCAGATCCTTGATGCCGACGGGCAGGCCGTGCAGCGGGCCGAGCGCCCCGCCGGCGGTCACCGCCCGCTCGGCCGCCTTCGCCGCGTCGCGGGCGCGGTCGGCATCGAGCGCCACCATCGCGTTGACCGCGTGGTTCACCTGGCCGATGCGGGCGAGGCAGCTTTCCAGCAGTTCCACCGGGCTCAGCCGGCGGGCGCCGATCATGCGGCGCGCCTCGACCGCCGGGAGGTCGCAGGGTTCGGTCATCGCGGCGTTCCTCAATACCCCATCGCGCAGCCATCCTTGCGCGGGTCCGAGCCGCCGACGAGGCAGCCGCGCGCGCGATCGATCAGGATCGCCTGGCCGCCGCCATGCGGCTTGTCGATCAGCTCGCATTCGTGGCCGAGGCGGTTGAGCCGATCCACGACGGCCGACGGAATGCCGCGCTCCACCTGCACCTTGCCGAGCCGCGGCATCAGGCGCGGCGCGTCGAGCGCGGCCTGCACGTCCATGCCGTATTCGAAGTGGTTGGAGAGGAACAGGCCGTGGCCCATCGGCTGGAAATGCCCGCCCATCACGCCGTAGGGCATGATGGCGGCCCCATCCTTCATCACCATGCCCGGGATGATCGTGTGCATCGGCCGCTTGTCCGGCGCGATGCAGTTCGGGTGGCCTTCCTGCAGCCGGAAGCCGTAGCCGCGGTTCTGCAGCATCACGCCGGCGCGCTCGGCCAGGATGCCGCTGCCGAAACCCTCGAAGAGCGAGTTGATGAAGCTGCACGCATTGCCGTCGCGGTCCACGACGCAGAGATAGACAGTGTCCTTGTGCTTCGCCGTGTCGGGCTCGCCGGCGGGCGGCAGCCCCTTCATCGCGACGTCGTCGCGCACCAGCTTCGCGAGGCCGTCGAGATAGGCATCCGACAGCAGCTTCTGCACCGGCACCGACGCATGCGCCGGGTCGGCGAGGAAGGCGTCGCGGTCGCGATAGGCGAAGCGCGCGGCCTCGATGATGCGGTGCATCCGCTCGGTCGAAAGCGCGCCCTGCTCCGCGGTGCCGAGTTTCTCGACCAGGCCGAGGATCATCAGCGCGATCACGCCGGAGCCGTTGGGCGGGCACTGGAACACCTCCATGCCGCGCCAGGCGCGCTTGATGGGGGTGACGAACTCGGCGGCGGTCAGGCCGCGGGCGAAATCCTCCTCCGTATGGGTGCCGCCGGCCTCGCGCAGCGTCGCCACCATATCGGCGGCGATGGCGCCCTCGTAGAAGGCCTTCGCGCCGTGCTGCGCGACGGCCCGCAGCGTTTGCGCCAGCGCCGGCTGCACAAACCGGTCGCCGAGGCCGAAGGGTTCGCCCGACTTGAGAAAATGCTTCGCCGCCGCCGGATGCTTCGACAGCTTGCCGAGCGAGGAGTCCCAGTCGGACGCAACGCGGGCGGACAGGAAAAAGCCCTTCTCGGCATAGCCGATCGCGGGTTGCAGGAGCTCGTCGAGGCCCTTGCGGCCATGCGCGCGGCTCAGCGCCTCCCAGGCGGAGAGCGCGCCGGGGATGGTGACGGAATGCGCCGAGGTCGGCTCCATCTGCGTCAGCCCGGATCGGCGCAGCGCCTCCGGCGTCGCGCCGCGCGGGGCGCGGCCGGAGCCGTTGATGGCGATGACCTGCCCCGTCCCGGCAGGGGCGTACAGGCAGAAGCAGTCGCCGCCGATGCCGGTGGATTGCGGCTCCACCACGGCGAGCACCGCGGCGGCGGCGATGGCGGCATCGAGCGCATTGCCGCCGGCTCGGAGGATGTCGAGCGCGGCGAGCGTCGCCTGCGGCATGGAGGTCGCGGCCATGCCGTTCGCGGCATAGACCGCGCTGCGGCCGGGGGCGTGGAAGTCACGGGTCATGGGCGGTCTCCGAAGATGCCTTTCCAACCCGTCTTCCCCCGCGAGCGGGGGAGGGGGCCGCTCGAGCGGCGCAGGGCAGCGCTGGTGCGGCGAGGGTTGCGCGGGTGTTCAATGCGTCAGCATCCCGCCATCCACGACCAGGCTGTGCCCGGTGATCATCGCGCTCGCGGGTGAGAGCAGGAAGACGATGGCGCCCATCACATCCTCGACCGTCGCGAGCCGGCCCATCGGCGTCGCCCGGAGGATGCGGTCGCGGAATCTCGGGTCGCTCAGCACGCCCTCGGTCAGCGGCGTCTCGACGAAGCCGGGCGCCAGCGCATTCGCGCGGATACCCTTCGGCCCCAGCTCGAAGGCCATCGCCTTGGTCAACCCCTCGATGGCGTGCTTGGTCGCGGTATAGACGCTGCGGTTGGCGCCGCCGACATGGCCGTTGACGGAGGAGAGGTTCAGGATCGCGCTGCCCGGCGCCATGGCGCCCGCCACGGCCTGCGCCACCGTGAACATCGCGCGGATGTTGAGATCGAGCAGCGCATCCAGCGAGGCGTCCGATACGTCGAGGAACGGCTCGCGGATATTGGTCCCGGCATTGTTGAGCAGCGCGTCGAACGGGCCTTCGGCAGCGACAAGGGCGCGCACCGCTTCGCGGTCCGTCACGTCCAGCCGGTTGGCTTTCGCGCGATGGCCGGCTGCGGCGAGTTCCGCGACGGTCGCCTCCATCTCGGCCAGCGTCCGCGCGGCGAGCACCACCTCGGCGCCGGCGGCCGCCAGCGCCACGGCGCCGGCGCGGCCGATCCCCTTGCTCGCCCCGGTGACGAGGGCGCGCTTGCCATCCAGGCGGAAGCTGGGCGTGACGGGCAGCATGGCGCCCACATGAACCGCGCGCGGCCGGCCGGCAACCCCTTCCCGCGCGGCCCGACCAAGGCTAGACGGCGCCATGGCCGAGATCGACTACGCCCAGTTCGAACAGGTGGACATCCGCGTGGGCACGATCGTGGATGCCCAGGCCTTCCCCGAGGCGCGCAAGCCGGCCATCAAGCTCTGGGTGGATTTCGGCGAGGGGATCGGCGTGAAGCAATCCTCGGCCCAGCTCACCATCCACTACACGCCGGACCGGCTGATCGGGCGCCAGGTCCTGGCCGTGGTGAATTTCCCGCCGCGCCGCATCGCGGGCTTCCCCAGCGAGGTGCTGGTGCTCGGCGTGCCCGACGAGAACGGCGCGGTGGTCCTGCTCAAGCCGGATTTCCGGGTGCCCGATGGCGGAAGGATGTTCTGATGGCGGTGCGCTACTACACGGTCACCTGGGATCAGCTGCACCGGGATGCGAAGGCGCTCGCCTGGCGGCTGATGGACAAGGCCCCCTGGGCCGGCATCGTCGCGATCACCCGCGGCGGGCTGATCCCCGCCGCGGTGATCGCGCGGGAGCTGGAATGCCGCCTGATCGAGACCGTCTCCATCGTCACCTATGACGAGGAGAAGAAGGGCGAGCCGAGCGTGGTGAAGCCGCCTGTCGCCGCACTCGAATCGCAGGGCGCGGGCTGGCTGATCGTGGACGACCTGGTGGATACCGGCACCACCGCGAAGGTCATCCGCGGAATGCTGCCGAAGGCGCATTTCGCGACCGTCTATGCGAAGCCAGCCGGCAAGCCCCAGGTGGACACCTTCATCACCGAGGTGAGCCAGGACACCTGGATCCTCTTTCCCTGGGACACCGAGCCGCAATTCATCGCGCCGATCGCGAAGAGCAAGGGGAACGGCGCGTAGAGGCGGACTTCTACACCGGCGGCACGTCGTTCGGCTCTTCCTTCTCGGCCAGAACCTTGTCCACGCGCCTTCCGTCCATGTCCACGATCTCGAAGCGCCAGCCGGCCCAGGCGATGCGGTCGCCCTCCTTCGGCACGCGCTGGAGCAGCGCCAGCATCAGGCCGGCGACGGTGTGATAGGTGCCCTCCCGCGGCAGGTCCGGCAGGTCGAGCCGCGCCTTCAGCTCGTCGCTCGGCATCATCCCGTCCAGCAGCAGGCTGCCATCGGCGCGCTGCACGGCCGGCTTCGCCGCATCCTCGACGGGCGCGGGGCCGAGTTCGCCCACGATCGCCTCCAGGAGGTCGGAGGCCGTCACCACCCCCTCGAAGCTGCCATATTCGTCGAGCACCACCGCCATCCCGATCGGGTCGTTGCGCAGCCGCTCCAGCGCCAGCAGCGCCGAGAGCGTGTCCGGCAGCACCAGCGGCCGGCGCATCGCGCGCGCGATGGACAGCGGCGTGCCCTCCAGCATCTGGTCGAGCAGGTCCTTCGCGGCCACCACGCCGACGACATTGTCCACGCGCTGGTCGGCCACGACGAATCGCGTGACGGAGGAGGCGCGCAGCCGCGCCGCGACATCCTCGGGCGGCGCGGTCCGGTCGATCCATTCCAGCTCGGTGCGCGGCGTCATCAGCGCGCGCACCGGCTTGTCGGCCAGGCGCAGCACGCGCTCGATCATATGCCGCTCCTCGGTCTCGATGGCGCCGGAGGTGGCGCCCTCCGCGACCACGGCCTTCACCTCCTCCTCCGTCACCGACTGGTCGGTGGGCTTGCTCTGGCCGAGCAGCTTGAGCACCGCGGCCGTCGAGGCGGAGAGCAGCCAGACCACCGGCGAGGTCGCGCGGGAGAGCCAGGTCAGCGGTGGCGAGACGATCAGCGCCACGGCCTCGGGGTGCCGCAGCGCGAGCTGCTTCGGCACCAGCTCGCCGAGGATCAGCGACAGGTAGGTGATCATCACCACCACCAGCATGAAGCCGATCTCGCGCGCGAAGGGGGCGAGGAACGGGATGGTGGCGACACCGTCGGCCAGCACGACGGACAGCCGCGCGCCGCCGAAGGCGCCGGCGAGGATGCCGACGAGGGTGATGCCGACCTGCACGGTCGGAAGGAAGCGCTGCGGGTTGTCGGCCAGCGCGATGGCGGCGGCGGCTGCCTTGCTGCCTCGGCGATGCATCGCGGCAAGCCGGACGCGCCGGGCCGAGACGATGGCCAGCTCGCTCATCGCGAAGGCGCCATTGAGCAGCACCAGCATGAGGATCAGCAGCAATTCGAGGCCGATGGCCATCGCGGGTCGGATCTCCGTTGGGAAGGGCCTGGGTGTAGCGGTTGCGCCGGAGCGGCGAAACCTCGGACCTTGCGCGGCCGGGGTCAGGGCTGACATCAGCCGCATGGATGCCGCCCTGCCCGCCCCCGCCCGCCTGCTCGGCCCCGCCGGGCTGATCCCCTTCCTCGGCCTCGCCGCGCTGGCCTGGGGCGGTGCCGCCTGGGCGCTCCTGGCGCTCGCCGCCTATGGCGCGACGATCCTCGCCTTCCTGGGCGCGGTGCATTGGGGCCTGGCGCTGCGCGCGCCGGCCGAAGAGCAGGATTCGGCCTGGCCGCGGTTCGGGCTCGGCGTGCTGCCGGCGCTGCTCGGCTGGGTGGCCCTGCTGCTGCCGCCCGTCCCCGGGCTGCTGCTGCTGGCCTTCGGGCTTCTGGCGACGGCGGCGGTGGAGACGCTCGCGGCGCGCTTTGGGCTGCTGCCGCTGCCCTATCTGCGGCTGCGCTGGCTGCTCTCGGCGGTGGCGGCGAGTTCCCTGGCGCTGGGGGCTCTCGCCGCCAATTAACTTATTTGGACGTTGTCTCGTAAATTGGCTCTGTGTTAGGAAAAGCTTAGCAAACGCGGAGCCCCCATGACCGCCGTCCCCGAGCAACCGCCGCCGACCATCCCCTTCCCCGACACGCCGGAGCGTCGCCTCCGCCGCGCGCTGCGCCAGCTCGATGCCGCGATCGCGGAACAGCGGGAGGCGGTCGGCGCCTTCCGGGCGCAGCTTGGCGTGCTGAAGGGCAGCGTGGACGGGCTCGGCGCCAGCATGAGCGGCTTGCAGTCCAGGCTGGGCGAGGCCGCCGCCGAGGCCGAGGCGGCCCGGGCCGCCTCGCTGGACCTCGCCGCGACGGCGGCCGCGCTGGAACGCGTGGCCGCCGGCGGCGGGACGCGAGGCAACGCGTAGCGGCGGGCACCCGCTCCCCAACGCCTCCCATCCGCCGCTATCCTCCCCCGATGCACCCGACGCTGACGAAACTCCGCCAGGCCCGCATCGTCCCGGTGGTGCGCACCACGCGGCCCGAGCTGGCGGAGCGCGCCGTCGCCTGGCTGCGCGGCGTCGGCCTCACCGTCTTCGAGATCACGATGACCGTGCCGGACGCGCCGGCGCTGATCCGCGCCCTCGCGGCCGATCCGGCGCTGACCATCGGCGCCGGCACCGTGCCCGATCGCGCGTCGGCGGAGGCCTGCCTCGACGCCGGCGCGCGCTTCCTGGTCGCGCCCTGGGTGGATGCGAGCCTGGCCGAGGCCGCGAGGCCGCGCGGCGCGGCGGTGCTGCTCGGCGCCATGACGCCGACGGAGGTGCGTGCGGCGCTCGCCGCCGGCGCGGACGCGGTGAAGATCTTTCCGGCGAGTTCCGCCGGCGGGCCGGCGCAGATCAAGGCGCTGCGCGCCGTCTTTCCGGACGTCGCCTTCTGCCCGACCGGCGGCGTCGAGGCGCGCAACACGCCGGACTATCTTGCCGCCGGCGCCGCCTTCGTCGGCATCGGCGGAAAGCTGGTGGACGAGGCGGCGCTTGCCCGCGGCGACCGGGCGGCGATCGAGGCGGCGGGGCGCGAGGTGCTCGGGATCATGCAGGCATGAGCGGCCTGGATGTCCTCTGCCTTGGCGAGCCGATGCTGGAGTTCAACCAGCTTCCGGCGGATGCGGATGGGCGGCGCCTCTATCTCGAAGGCTTCGGCGGCGATGCCTCGAATGCCGCGGTCGCGGCGGCGCGCAGCGGGGCGCGGGTGGGCATGCTGACCGCGCTCGGCGATGACCGCGCCGGCGCGGCGTTTCGGCAGTTGTGGCGCGCCGAAGGCGTGGATGATTCCCTCGTGCCGACGGACCCCGAGGCGCCGACCGGCCTCTACTTCATCACGCATGACGCCGAGGGCCACCACTTCACCTTCCACCGCAAGGGCAGCGCCGCCGCGCGCTTCGGCCCGGCCGCGCTGCCGGAAGACGCGATCCGCGCGGCGCGCGCGCTGCACCTCTCGGGCATCACGCTCGGCATCTCCGACGCCTCCTTCGACGCGGCCTTCCGCGCCATGGCGATGGCGCGCGAAGCCGGGCGGCTGGTGAGCTTCGACACCAACCTGCGCCTTCGTCTCTGGCCCCTGCCGCGGGCCCGCGCCGGCATCCATGCGGCGCTGGAGATGGCCGACATCGCCTTCCCTTCGCTCGACGATGCCCGCGCGCTGACCGGGCTCGACCAGCCGGATGCGATCGCCGATTTCTACCTGCGCCTCTGCCCGCTCGTGCTGCTGAAGCTCGGCCCGGAGGGCGTGCTGGTGGCGGAGCGGCACGCCCGGTTCCGCGTCCCCGGCTTTCCGGTGAAGGCGGTGGACGCGACGGGCGCCGGCGACACCTTCGCGGGCGCCTTCCTGGCGCGGCGCCTGGCCGGCGACACGCTGGCGGAGGCCGCGCGCTACGCGAACGCCGCGGCCGCGCTCTCGACCCAGGGCTATGGCGCGGTGGCGCCGATCCCGCGCGCGGAGGCGGTCACGAGCTTCCTGCGCGCGGCAGCGCCGTCGGCAGGATGAGCGGGCGGGCGGCGATCGGCATGGTGTGTGTCGCGCCGCCCTCGCCGATCGCGCGCAGGAAGCCGCAGGCCTCGTAGAAGGCGAAGGCGGCGGCCGGCGACCGCACGCGCAGCCGCGGCCAGCCCGCGATGCGCGCCTCGTCAATCACCGCCTGGACCAGCGCGCGCCCCACGCCATGCCGCCGCGCGGCGCGCAGCACGTAGAGCCGCCGCACCCGGCCGACCGGCTCGGTCCGCAGATAGGGGTCGCGCGTCAGCCCGCAGACACCCACCAGCGCGTGGCCCGCGACGGCGGCGAACAGCGCCTCGCCGGGGCGATCGAAGCGCAGGCCGGACTGCCAATCCGCCAGCAGCACTTCGAGGATGTGCTGCCCATCCGCGCGCGCATCCGCGGCCAGGTCCTCGATGCCCTCGGGCAGGCCAGGCAGGCGCGCGACGCGGATCGGGTGGGTGGTGGCCACGCTACCGCCTGTTGTCGCCCGGCCGCAGCCGCAGCCCTGGCCGCAGGTTCCTGAACGGCAGCGTGGCGGGGTCCGCCACCACCGGCCCCGGCGCCGCCGCGACCAGCACATGCGAGGCGATCGGCCCGAAATCCGCCCGGAAATGCACGCTCGACTTCAGCACGAGGATGCGCTGCGCCGCCGGCTCCACACCGATATGCCGGAACACAGCCTGGTCATGCGCCTGCATTTTTCGAGATGTCACCACCACCTGCACGCCGCCCACCTCGATCAGCGCGGAAGGCCCGAGATCGGCCGCGTTGCCGCCGGTCATCGGGCCCGTGCAGACGAAGCGCCCATCGGTCAGTTTCAGCACCCGCGCCGTCACCGCGAGGGGTGCGCCATCCGACTTGCCGCCGAGCGAGAGCACGACCTCCGCGCCCTGCCCCGCCGCATGGCAGGCGGCGGCGCTCTCCGCGTCGTTGAGCGGCCCGAAGGCGGCGCCGCGCGCGCCCTGCGCGATCAGCTCGGCCAGCAGCCCCGTGGTGTCGCCATGCCCGCCGCCGCCAGGATTGTCCTGCGTGTCGGCGATCACCACGGGGCCCTTGTCCGAGGCGAGCGCGAGCGCCTGCGCCACCGCCTCCCCGGCCGGCAGGATGGGCTGGGCGAAGGCGACCTCGTGGCGGGCGAACTCGGCGAGCAGCGCATCGGCCGCCGAATCGGCCTGTTCCTGAGTCGCCGCATAGGCCGCGATGGCCGGGCCGCAATCGGCAAAATCGGCATAGGGAAAGCCGAAGCAGAGCGCGAGTTCCGCCGCCCCGGTGCGCGCCTGGATCGCCGCGCGCGCCGCCATCACATCGCCCATCGGCGGCACCAGCGTGCATTGGCTGGTGATCGGGATCAGGTAGTCCACCTGGCGGAACGCCTTGGCGAGCGGTCTCCCGCGCTCGATCCGCGCGATCAGCAGCCGCATGCCGCGCGCGCCCGCTTCGCGCATGTCCACATGCGGATAGGTGCGGTAGGGCGTCAGCAGGTCGGCATGCGCGACCATCGCTTCCGTCAGGTTGGCGTGCGGATCGAGGCTGGTGACGATCGGCACGTCCGGCCCGAGGATCGCCCGCGCCCGGCGCAGCAGTTCGCCCTCGCCATCAGGGAAGGCCTCGGCAACCATCGCGCCGTGCAGGTCGAGATAGAGCCCGTCCACCGGCTCGGATTCCTGGAGATCCGAGAGCAGCAGCGCGCAGAACCGCTCATAGGCCTCGTCCTGCACGGGGCCGGCGGGATAGGCGAAGGCCCAGGAGAGCGGCGCCACGGCGATACCGCGCGCCGCCGCCTCCGCCAGCGCGCCCGCCGCGGCCACCGCGCTGCTGCCGATGCCCCGGGAAAAACCCTCGGGCCGCTGCAGGGGCGGGAAGCCGCCGGGCTTGAGGAAATCCGCCCAGCGCGTGGGCAGCGGCGCGAAGGAATGGCTCTCGTGCAGGAAGCCGCCGATGGCGATGCGCATGATCTACTTCTCCGCGATCCCGGCGGTGGCGAGCACCGCATCGGCCAGCACCATGAGCCCGGCTTCGGCCCATTCCGGCGTGATGCTCTCCGCCTCGTTGTGGCTGAGGCCGCCATGGCAGGGGCAGAAGAGCATCGCCGCCGGCAGCCGCCGCGCGACATAGACCGCGTCATGCCCGATCGCCGTCGGCATCTCGCGATGCGCGATGCCGCGCGCTTGCGCGGCCCTGCGCAGATGGCCGACCAGCGCGGGATCGAAGGGCGTCGCCGGCGAGATCCAGAAATCGGCGACCTCGATCGCGACGCCGCGCCGCGCGCCGATCCCCGCCGCCTCGCCGCGGATCGTCGCGGCGAGCGCGGCAAGCTGCGATTCATGGTCGTGCCGCGTATCGAGGCTGAACCAGACCTTGCCCGGCACGACGTTGCGGCTGTCCGGATGCAGGGTCATCCGTCCGATCGTGGCGCGCGCGCCTTCAGCGAGCGCCGCGCGCTCGATCGCGACGGCGAGTTCGGCGGCAGCCATCAGCGCATCCTTCCGCCCCTGCATGCCGCTGCCGCCATGCGCGTCCTCGCCCGTCACGGTGATGTCGAACCAGTGCTGCGCCAGCGCATGGGTGACGATGCCGAGATCGAGCCCCTCGCGCTCCAGCACCGGGCCCTGCTCGATATGCAGCTCGAAATAGGCGCCGAGCGCGCGGAAGCAGGCGGGATCGGCGCTGCCGGCCCAGCCGATGCGCGACAGCTCCGCGCCGAACACCGCGCCGGCGGGATCGGTCTTCGCCAGCACCTCCGCTTCCTCGAACAGCCCCATCGCGGCGCCGGAGCCCATCATCGGCGGCGAGAAGCGGGCGCCTTCCTCATTCGTCCAGTTGATCAGCGCGACCGGTGCCTCGGTCTCGAGACCCGCCTCGTGCAGCGCGCGCAGCACTTCGAGCCCGGCGAGCACGCCGAGCACGCCATCGAACTTGCCGCCCGTGGGCTGCGTATCCAGGTGGCTGCCGATGGCGACAGGCGCTCGCGACGGATCGCGCCCCGGCCTGGTCAGCATCATGTTGCCGACGCGGTCCACCGTCAGCGTCGCGCCGAGCGCCGCGGCGTGCCGGCGCAGCAGCCGCCGCGCCTCGCCATCGAGTTCGGTCAGCGCCTGGCGGTTGCAGCCGCCCTTCGCGGTCGCGCCGATGCGCGCGAACTCCATGAGGCTGTCCCAGAGCCGGGGACCGGATAGCGGGAGATTGTGCGTCACGCCCGCTCAACCCCGCACCATTCGGCCATGGTCAGCGCGATAGCTCGGGAAATGCCGTGCATCGCGTCGAGCCCCACGCTTTCGTCAATGCCGTGGATCGCCTCCGCGTTCGGGCCGAAGATCGCCACCGACGTGTCCTGGTAGAGCTGGAAGAAGCGGCCATCCGTCAGGCCCGTCGCGGGATAGGTGCGCAGCTCGCCGCCGGTCGCCTCGGCATAGCTCGCCATGGCGAGCTTCACGATCGGCGCCTCCATGTCGAACAGGCAGGGATCGGCGTGGAAGCCGGTGAAGGCGAGCTTGACCTTCGCGCCGCGCAGCGCGGGGTCCTGCCGCGCCGCATCCACGATGCGCTCGATATCGGCGCGCACGCGGTCGGCGGTGTTGCCCATCATCACGCCGACGCGCAGCCCGAGCGTCGCGCGCGTCGCGACGGAGCTCGCCCATTCGCCGCCCTCGAAGGTACCGAGGTTGACGTTGACCGGATGGTTCAGCCCACGCCAGGCGGCGTGGATATGCTCGGCGCGGTTCATCTCGTTCTCATAGGCCTCGAAGCGTTGCCAGATCGCCATCGCGGCCTCGATCGCGTTCACGCCGGCCTGCTTCTCGCGCACATGGGCGGGCTTGCCGGTCACGGTGACCTGCGCCCACACCACGCCGACCTCGCCGGAATAGACGGCGGGGAAGCCCGGGCCGGGCTCCGGGATGATGGCCGCGTCGCAGCGCGGCAGCGCCACCATGCAGGCGAGCGCGCCGTTGCCCGTGCATTCCTCCTCGATCACGGCGTGCATCTGCACCTCGGCGGCCGGTTGCAGACCGGCCTCGCGCAGCGCGCGGAAGGCGGTGAGGTAGGAGACGATGCCGGCCTTCATGTCGCCGGCGCCGCGCCCGAACATCCGCCCCGCCCGGATCGCGGGCTCGAAGGGCGGCGTCGTCCATTCATCCGCCGCGCCTTCCGGCACCACGTCCACATGGCCCTGCAGGACCAGCGAGCGCCCCTTCGCCTCGCGCGGCCGATGCACCGCGACGACATTGTCGCGGCCCGCATAGGGGATGATGGGCGGCGAGAAGCCGGGATGGTCCTTCAGCGCCTCCGGGTCGGTCGGGATGCGCCGCGGCGCCAGGCCGAGCGCGCCATAGGCCCGCGCCATCTCATCGAGCGCGGAATGCTCGTTGCCGAGGGTGGAGGGACAGCGCACCAGGCGTTCGAGCTGCGTCACGCTGTCGCCGCGCAGCGCGTCGCAGGCGTCGAGAATGGCGCGGCGCGCGCCCGGATCGAGTGCCATTCGCAAAACCCCCTCAGGTTCCGGATCGCCGCCCGGCCCGTTAACCTCCTTGCTTATGAAGGCTTTCGCGCATCCCGCCCAGGCATCGCATCACCCCCGTTTCTTTCTGATGCGGGGGAAACTTCGCGAAAACTTCGAGATACCGGCCCGCGCCGCCGCGCTGGAGGCGGGGCTCGCCGCGCTCGGCATCGTGCCGGAGGTGCCACAAGACGCGCCCGAGGTGGCGCTGCTCCGCGCGCATGAGCCCCGCTACCTGAATTTTCTCCGGGATGCCTCGGCGCAATGGTCCGCGCTGCCGGAACCCGGCCCGGAGGTCGTCGCCAACGTCCACCCCACGCCGGAGATGATCGCCCAGGGCGGGCGGCTGCCCGAGGGCCTGGTTGGCCGGGCCGGCTGGTTCACCGCCGACACCGCCTGCCCGATCGGGCCCGGCACCTGGCCGGCCGCGCTCGGCGCCGCCGCCTCCGCCGTCGCCGCGGCGGAGGAAGCGGTGGCGGGCCGCAGCGCCTATGCGCTCTGCCGCCCGCCGGGGCACCACGCCTATGCCGCGCGGGCCGGCGGCCATTGCTACCTCAACAACGCGGCCATCGCGGTGGAGACGCTGCGCGCGGCGGGCGTGGCGCGCGTCGCGGTGCTCGACGTGGACAGCCACCACGGCAATGGCACCCAGGGCATCTTCTGGAAGCGGGCGGATGTGCTGACGGTCTCGGTGCATGGCGATCCCAACGGGTACTATCCTTGGTTCGTCGGGCATGCCGGCGAACGCGGCGCGGGCCCGGGGACCGGCCGCAACCTGAACCTGCCGCTGGCGCCGGGAACGGGCGACGAGGGCTGGCTGGCGGCGATCGGGCACGGTCTCGCCGCGATCCGCGCCTTCCGCGCCGAGGCGCTGGTGGTCTCGCTCGGCTTCGACGCCAGCGAGCATGAGCCGCTCGGCTATCTGCGGGTGACGGCGGACGGGTTTTCCCGGGCAGCCGCGGTGATCGCCGCGGCGGGGCTGCCTGCGGCGATCATCCAGGAGGGTGGCTACAATGTGGATGTGATAGGGGGGTTGCTGGGGCGGTTCCTCGGGGCTTGGCAGTAGCGCCGCCCACCCCGCGCAATGCCGGGGAGCGAGAAACTACCCCGCCCGCCTGTTCACCCTCCGCCCGATATCCTGCGCGATCCGCGCCTGCTCCGCCACGAAGGCCGCGAAGCGGTCCGGCGGCATCGCCACACCTTGCAGTCCCAGCGTGTCGAACTGCGCCATCACATCCGGCTCGTTCACGGCATGCTGCACCGCGCCGTGCAGCGTCTCGACGATCGCGCGCGGCGCGTTGAGCGGCATCCACACGCCGAACCAGTTCACCGTGTCATAGCCGGCCAGCCCCTGCTCGATCATCGTCGGCACCTCCGGCAGGCCCTTCCAGCGCCGCGCGCCGGTGATGGCAAGCGCTCGAACGCGGCCGGCGCGCACATGCTCCAGCGCGACATTCGTGCCGACGAAGAACATGTCCACGCGGCCGGCCAGCAGGTCCGTCATCCCCTCCGCGACGCCGCGATAGGGCACGGAGAGGATGTCCGTATCGGTCATCGCCTTCATCAGCTCGGCCGGGATGTGGCTCGCCGTACCGTTGCCGGCGTTGACGTAGGTGAGCCGCCCGGGATCGCGCTTCGCCAGCGCCACCAGCTCCTGCACATTCGTCGCCTGGACCGAGGGATGCACGATCAGCGCCTGTCCGAAATTCTGCGCTGCGAGCGTCACATGGGTGAAGTCGCGCACCGGGTCGTAGGTGACGTTCTCGTTGAACGGCACGATGTTCACATGCGACGCCGTGGTGAAGAGGCAGGTATAGCCATCCGGCGCCGAGCGCGCGACGAAGGACGTGCCGACGATGCCGCCGCCGCCGGCGCGGTTCTCCGTCACCACAGGCTGGCCGAGCCTTGCCTGCATCTTCGGCGCGATGGCGCGCAGGATGAGGTCGGGCGGCCCGCCGGGCGGCGAGGGCACCACCATCCGGATCGTCCGGGTGGGAAAATCGCTCGCCTGACCATAGGCCCTTGGGGCCAGCGCCGGCGTTGCCAGCGCGGTCCCGAGCAGGGCGCGTCGCGTGATCCGCATCGTGGTTCTCCCGTTCATCCGAGCTGCACCGGCGCCCCGCCTGTCGCGGAGGCGAGGATCGCTTCCAGCACCGCGACATTGTGCACGCCATCGCCGCCGGGCAGCGCGACCGGCCGGCGCGCCGCCGCGGCCTGGGCGAAGTGCTCCAGCTCTGCCTTCTCGGTGCTGCGCGGCTCGAAGCGGATCACCTCGGGCTTCGCCTTGCGGCCGATATCGGCGGGATCGATCAGGCAGAGCCGCAGCTCCCAGGTCGGCAGATGCTCGACATCGCCGACCTCCGCCCAGCCCTTCGAGCCGAACACCTGCAGCCGCCAGGTCTCGGCGGTCGCGATGACCGTGCCGAGATAGCCCGTCGCGCCGGAGCCGAAGCGGAACAGCATGGAGGTCGTGTCGTCCATGCCGAAATCCTGAACGAGGCGAAAGCTCTGCGCCGTCACCTGCGCGATGGGGCCGGCGAGGTAGAGCATCGCATCCACCACATGCACGCCGCGGCCCGTCATGCCGCCGGCTGGTCCCTCGCTGCGGTCATGCCGCCAATGGCCCTGCCGGAAGCGATAGGCGGAGGGGCCGCAGAAATTGCCCTCCATGTGCAGCAGTTTCCCCAGCGTGCCGTCCTCCAGCAGCGCCTTGATGCGCTGGAGGGCGGGCTGGAAGCGCCAATTGTAGCCGACGGCGAGCGTCACGCCGGCCTGCGCGCATGCCTCCGCCGCGCGCTGCGCCTCCGCCGCGTTCACGCCGAGCGGCTTCTCGGTGAACACATGCTTGCCCGCTTCCGCGGCGGCGACGATCTGGCCGGTGTGCTGGGTGTGCGGCGTCGCCAGCACCACCGCGTCAATCGCCGGATCGGCGAGTGCCGCCTCGTAGCTCTCCAGCATGCGGATGCCGCGCTCCGCGGCGAAGGCGGCCGCCTTCTCCGGCGTGCGCGTGGCGCCGGCGACGAAGCGGATATGCGGGCTGTCCGGCCCGAGGCAGCGCACGAGATGCTGTCCCCAACTGCCCATGCCGATGATGGCGGCGCGGATCATGCCGATGGCTCTTCCTTCTCCGCCGCGCGCTTCATGCGCCGCCCCGCCGGCGGCACCGGGGCGATAAGCGCCATCATACGCGCGACCGCGACGGCGGGGAGCCCACCTGGCGCATTGCCCGCGAAACCGCATCCGGCGCCTGCATCGTTGCGGCTTCATCGCGATGGGGCGCGGGTGCAGACCGGCCCGCATCGGCGCGCTTCCGCGCCCGCATGGAGGAACCAGGCATGGCCCGCATCGTGCAGATCACCAACCGGCTTCAGGCTGCCAACAACATCCCGGCGCTCCGCCTGGAGGACAGCGGCGACACGCTGTTCGTCGGCGCGAGCGCGACGATCGCCGCGAGCGGCGCGGCGGCCAGCGGCGTGTTCCTCGTCGAGGGCAACAACGACCTCGTCATCCGTGGCACGGTCTACAGCGCCGACAGCAGCGGCATCTCGGGCAACCTCAACATCCCCTTCGGCGACAGCCGCGTGGAGATCGGCGCCGGCGGCTTCGTCTCGGGCGCGACCTACGGCATCAACCTGCTCGGCGACGGCAATGAGGTGTTCAACGCCGGCGAGGTCATCGCCGGCATTGACGGCATCCGCGCCGCTGCCGCGAGCAGCGTCGTTGTCAACAGCGGCACCATCCGGGCCCATGCCGAGGGCTTGGATCTCGGCACCGATGCCAGCCTGACCAACACCGGCGCGATCTTCGGCGACCAGGCAGGCGTCGCGATCGAAGCGCGCGGCGTCGTGCTGAACGAGGGGTTGATTGTCGGCGCCCAACCCGGCGGATTGGGCGTGCGCGCCAGCGGCAACGACATCACGATCCACAATCACGGCCGCATCACCGGCTTCGAGGCGGCGGCGATCCGCTTCGAGGACGCGACGGCGCCGGGCGTCACCCCGGTCGCCGTCGCGGACCCCGCGGACAGCTTCAACACGCTGCTCAACACCGGCACCATCGAGGCGATCAATGCGGCCTTCGCGGTCATCGGCGGCAGCGGGATCGAGCGGGTGGACAATGCCGGGACGGTCATCGGCAGCATCTCCCTCGGCGGCGGTAGCGACTTCTACGATGGCCGGCTCGGCCAGGTGCTCGGGGCGTCCGGCGTCGCCGGCGATTCCGGCGAGGATACGCTGCTCGGCGGCGACGCGGCCGATCTCCTCCTGGGCGGCACCGAGGATGACGAGATCGAGGCCGGCGCCGGCGACGACATCGTCGAAGGCGGCGCCGGCGGCGACCTGCTCTCCGGCGGCGAGGGCGCGAACGACCGGCTCATCTATCTCCGCAGCAGCGAGGGCGTGACGATCAACCTCGGCAACGGCCTGGCCGGCGGCGGCGAGGCGCGGGGCGACGTGATCTCCGGCTTCGAGGCCGTCACCGGCAGCGCCTTCGGCGACCTGCTTGTCGGCAGCGCCGAGGCCAACCGGCTGGCCGGGATGCGCGGCGACGACCAGCTGAGCGGTGGCGACGGCAACGACCGGCTGGTGGGCGGGGACGGCAACGACCTGCTGGCCGGTGGACGTGGCGCGGATGTGCTCTTGGGCGGTGACGGCGCGGACGCCTTCGTGTTCGGCGCGCTGGCAGACAGCACGGTGAATCCGGCCGGGCGCGACCAGGTGCGCGACTTCTCGCAGGCGGAGGGCGACATCATCGACCTCGCGCGGCTGGACGCCGATGCCGGGATGGCGGGCGACCAGGCTTTCGCCTGGCTCGGCTTCGGCGCCTTCACGGGCGCGGCTGGCCAGTTGCGGATGCAGGCGAATGACGGCCATCTGCTGGTGACGGGGGATGTGAACGGCGACGCGCAGGCGGATTTCGCGATCCTGCTGCGCGGCGTGGCGCTGCTCGGCGCGGGCGATTTCGTCCTGTAGGCGCCCCGAAGCCCCGGCCGCGCCTGGCTTTGGCGCGGCCGGAACGCCACGGTTGATTCGCGCGCCGGAACGGACAACCCTCGCGCGGTGAGCATCGTCGCCCGCATCCCCACCTTCGCCTTCGCCGGCATCGAGGCGGTGCCCGTCGAGGTCCAGGTGCAGATCGCGACGGGGCTGCCGGGCTTCCTCGTCGTGGGCCTGCCCGACAAGGCGGTGGCGGAATCGCGCGAACGGGTGCGCGCGGCGCTGACGGCGATCGGGCTCTCGCTGCCGCCTCGGCGCGTCATCGTGAACCTCGCACCGGCCGACCTGCTGAAGGAAGGCAGCCATTTCGACCTGCCGATCGCGCTCGGCGTGCTCGCAGCGATGGAGGCCATTCCGAGGGACACGCTGATGGAGTTCGCCGCGCTGGGGGAGCTTGCGCTGGACGGCACGCTCGCGCCGGTCGCGGGCGTGCTGCCGGCCGCCATCGCCGCCGGCGCGCGCGAGCTCGGCCTGATCTGCCCCGAATCGCAGGGGCCGGAGGCGGCCTGGGCGGGCACGGTGGAGGTGCTCGCCCCGCCCGACCTGCCGGCGCTGGTGAACCATTTCCGGGGCACGCAGCTGCTCGCCGCGCCGCGCACGCCGGACCTCGTGGCCGAGGCGTATCGCGGCCCCGACCTCGTCGAGGTGCGCGGCCAGGAATCGGCCAAGCGCGCATTGGAGATTGCCGCCGCCGGCGCGCTGAACCTGCTGATGCTCGGGCCGCCGGGCAGCGGCAAATCCATGCTCGCCGCGCGTCTGCCCGGCCTGCTGCCGGACCTCACGCCGGCCGAGGCGCTGGAGGTCAGCCTGGTGCATTCCGTCGCCGGCATGCTCTCGGGCGGCAGGCTGATCCGCCGTCCGCCTTTTCGGGACCCGCACCACTCCGCGAGCGTGCCGGCGCTGGTCGGCGGCGGGCATCGCGCCAAGCCGGGCGAGATCAGCCTCGCGCATCTCGGCGTGCTGTTCCTCGACGAATGGCCGGAATTCCCGCGCCCGGCGCTGGAGGCGCTGCGCCAGCCGATGGAGACCGGCCGCACCATGATCAGCCGGGCGAATGCGCATGTGAGCTACCCCGCGCGCTTCCAATGCATTGCCGCGATGAACCCATGCCGCTGCGGCTATCTCGGCGATCCCGCGCGCGAATGCGGCCGCGCGCCGGGCTGCGGTGCCGATTATCTGTCGCGGCTGTCGGGCCCGCTGCTGGACCGCATGGACATCGTGATCGAGGTGCAGCCCATCGCGCCCACCGAGCTCGCCCGCGCGTCCGCCGGCGAGCGCAGCGAGTTGGTGGCCGCGCGCGTCGCCGCCGCGCGCGAACGCACGCGCGCCCGCGGCGGCGCGCGCTGTAATGCCGAGGCCGGCTGGGACGAGCTGCAGCCGACGCTGGAGCCGGATGCGCTCACCCTGCTAGAGACAGCCTCCGCGAAGCTGCGCCTGTCCACCCGCGGCCAGGTGCGCGCACTGCGCGTCGCGCGCACCATCGCCGATCTCGCCGGCGCGGCGCGGGTGGGGCGGACGCATGTGGCGGAGGCGCTGGCCTATCGGCATCGGGTGCCGGGGCGCTGACCGGGCTTGCCTTCCCGCTCCACCGGCGCGATGCGTGCCGCTGGGAGAACGCGCCATGCAGGTCATCCGGGATCTCGCCACGCTCCGCGAGGCGACCGCCCGCCTTCGCGCCGGCGGCCGCCGGCTTGCCCTTGTGCCGACGATGGGCGCGCTGCATCAGGGGCATCTCGCCCTGGTCGCCGCGGGCTATCGCGCGGCCGATTGCGTCGCCGTCTCGATCTTCGTGAACCCTCTGCAGTTCCTGCCGACCGAGGACCTGTCGCGATATCCGCGCGACGAGGCTGGTGACCTCCGAAAACTCGAGGCCGCCGGCTGCGACCTGGTCTGGATGCCCTCCGTCGCCACGATGTACCCGCCCGGTGCCGCGACCACCATCGAGGCCGGCGGCCCCGCCGAGGGATTCGAGGGCGAGATCCGCCCCGGCCATTTCCGTGGCGTCGCCACGGTCTGCACCAAGCTGTTCAGCCAGACCGGCGCGGATGTCGCGCTGTTCGGCGAGAAGGACTGGCAGCAATTGCAGGTGATGCGGCGCGTCGTCGCCGATCTCGACCTGCCCATCGCGATCCTCGGCCATCCCACGGTGCGGGAGGCGGACGGGCTTGCCTGCTCCTCGCGGAATGTGCGGCTCACGCCGGCGCAGCGCGCGCTGGCGCCGACGCTGCCGCGCGTGATGCGCGAGGCGCTCGCGCGCATCGCCGCCGGCGCCGCACCAGGGGAAGTGCTGACGGAAAGCGTCACGGCGCTGTCGGAAGCGGGCTTCGCGCCCGACTATTTCGCGCTGGTCGAGCCCGCCACGATGAAGCCCTGGACGGGCGGGCCGGGCCGGCTGCTCGCGGCCGCGCGGCTCGGCGATGTGCGGCTGCTGGACAACATGCCGCTGGACTGAGCTACATCGCGACCAGCAGCGCGGCGACCTGGTCGCCCTCGCCCGCCGCATTGGCCGCGCGCGCGCGGCGCGTGAACTCTGCCATCTCCGCCTTCGTGAAGGTCGCACCCCGCGTCACCGAGGGCGAGCGCGGATCGTTCAACGGGATGCCGCGCCGGTAGAGCTCCGAGCCCCAGAACTGGAAGCTGGTGGAGTCGTCCACCATGCTGCGCACGGCGAACCCCGCCGCTGTCGCCACCACGCCGAGGCTCCGGCGCGAATGCAGGTAGAAATGCCGGGGCGCGTCGAGCTGCACCCAATCGGCGCCATAGCTCCGCCACGCCGCGCCGCCGACGACGGGAATCCGCACCAGCAGCACGCCACCAGGCGCCAGCAGCCGCCGCAGGGCGCGGAACACGTCGTGCTGGTCCGGCATGTGCTCCAGCGCGTGATGCAGGGTGATCGCGTCATACGCGCCACTCAGCACCGACAGCGACGCGCGGCGCACCAGCAGGCGACCCTCATGCACGATGTCCGCGGCGATGAAGGGATCGGCGCCCTCGGCGTGGCGGAAGCCGAGCGCGCGCAGCCGCAGCAGCCCCGCGCCGCTGCCACAGCCGATGTCGAGGATGCGCGCCTCCGGCCCGAGCATGGTCAGATGCCGCGATTCCGCGATGCGCCCCGGCAGCAGCTGCCGCAGCGCGCCATCGCCGATCCACCAGCGCCAGAGCGGCGGCACGCGGCGGAACAGCGCGCCGAGGCGCCGCACCGCGCCGTCGTGCGCCACGCCCGCCCCGCCATGCGCGTAGTAGCCGGGCGGGTAGTGCCGCGCGATATCGGGCGGATAGGCCGCGATCTGCACGCAGCCGCAGCCGTGGCATTCGTGGTAGGCGAAGCGTTCGCGCGTGCCGAACATCATCTCCGCCACTTCGAATCGGCGCAGCGCGGTGCCGCCGCAGATGCGGCAGGACTCAGTCCCCGACACGGAAGGCATCTGCGATGCGCCGCACGCGCCCCTGCGCGTCAACCAGCATCACGTCGAAGCGCATGCCGGCCTCGCCATGGCCGGGATTCTCAGCGAGCCAGCATTCCGCCGCGGCGCAGAGCCGCGCCCGCTGGCGCGGCGCGAGCGCGAAGGCGGCCTCGGCGAGGCTCGGCCGCGCCTTGACCTCGATGAAGGCGAGCAGCCCCGCGCGTTCCGCGACCAGGTCCAGTTCCCCGGCCGGCGTGCGGCAGCGGCGGGAGAGGACGGACCAGCCCTCCCCCTCCAGCGCCGCGGCGGCGCGTGATTCGGCGCTGCGGCCGCGCGCTTCCGCGGCTTCCCGGATGACACGCTCACGCGGCATGCTCATATCCTGCCATACCAGCCCGGAGGGCGCGATGCGCCGGATCCTGCTTTTCCTGATGCTCGTCGCGACGACGGCTCAGGCGCAGCCCGCCCAGCGCCACATGATCGTCGCGCCGCACCCGATGGCGGCCGAGGCCGGGCTTGCCATGCTGCGCGAGGGCGGCAGCGCGCTCGATGCCGCCATCGCCGCCGCGGTGATGCTGACCCTAGTGGAGCCGCAGGCGAGCGGGATCGGCGGCGGCGGCCTGATGCTCACGTGGTCGGGCGGCGCGCTCCAGGCCTGGGATGGGCGCGAGACCGCGCCGGCGGCCGCCACGCCCGATCTGTTCCGCCGCCCCGATGGCCAGCCGATGTCCTTCGCGGCAGCGATGGAGGGCGGGCGCAGCGTCGGCGTGCCCGGCCTGCTGCGCATGCTGGAGGCGGCGCATCGCGAGCAGGGGCGGCTGCCCTGGGCACGGCTGATGCAGCCCACCATCGAGGCGGCCGACGCCGGATTCCCCGTGCCGCGGCGCATGGCGGCCGCCATCGCGGCCCATGCCGAAAGCCTGCGCCGGGACGCCGCCGCGCGCGCCTATTTCTTCGACGCCGAGGGCAATCCCCGCGCGCCGGGCGCGCTGCTGCGCAACCCCGATCTCGCGGCCACGCTGCGCCTCGTCGCCGACCACGGCGCCGATGCGCTGCATCGGGGCCCCGTCGCGGAGGCGATCGTTGCCGCCGTGCGCGGCCACCCCAATGCGGGCGGCATGACCACGGCCGATCTCGCCGAGTATCGCCCGCTGATGCGCGAGGTGGTCTGCCTGCCCTATCGCGCGCGCCGGGTCTGCGGCATGGGTCCGCCGACCTCAGGCGGCGTCGCGGTGGCGCAGATCCTGGCGATGCTCTCGCGCTTCGACCTCGGCGCGCTCGATCCGCGCGGCACGCCGGCGGCGCATCTGATGGCGGAGGCCGGGCGCCTCGCCTTCGCCGACCGCAACCTCTACCTCGCCGATGACCGCTTCGTCCGCGTGCCGCTGCGCGGGCTGCTCGATGCGGGCTATCTTGCGCAGCGCTCGGCGCTGATCGCGCCCGATCGCGCGATCGCCTCGCCCGCCGCCGGCGAGCCGCCCTTCCGCGAAGGACGCCTCGCGCCGCAGGACACGTCCCACGAGACCGGCACCAGCCACATCGTCGCGCGGGACGCCGCGGGCAACGCGGTCTCGCTCACCCCGACCATCGAGGCGGTGATGGGATCGCGGCTTTTCGTGCGCGGCTTCCTGCTGAACAACCAGCTCACCGATTTCGCCTTCCTGCCGGAGCAGGCGGGCCGCCCGGTCGCCAACCGCGTCGAGCCCGGCAAGCGGCCACGTTCCTCCACCGCGCCGACGATCGTGCTGGATGCCGAAGGCCGACCCGAAATCCTCGCGGGCTCGGCGGGCGGGGCGCGCATCATCTTCCATGTCGCGCAGACGCTGATCGCGCTGCTCGACTGGAACCTCCCACCATCGGAAGCCGTGGCGCTGCCGCGTATCGGCGTGATCGGCACCGGCCCGGTGGAGCTGGAAGCCGGCACCGCCGCCGCCGCGCTGGCGCCCGCCCTGCAGGCGCTCGGCCATCGCACGGATGTCAGGGAGAACGGCTCCGGCCTGGCCGTGCTGAGGATCACGCCTTCTGGCATGATCGGCGCCGCCGATCCGCGCCGCGAGGGCGTGGCCGTCGGCGATTAGGGGAACGCTGTCATGAAGATGCGCATCGCGCTGTGTGCCCTGCTGCTGGCCATGCCGGCGGCGGCGCAGGAAGCGCGCGAGGTCGGCCACGTGAACACCGCCATCACCAATCTCGGGCTGACGCGCAGCCACCGCGTGGTGGTGGAGCGCTTCGACGACCCCGAGGTGCGCAACGTCTCCTGCTGGATCAGCCAGGCGCGGACCGGGGGCCTTTCAGGCATGCTCGGCGTGGCCGAGGATCCTTCGCGCTTCGCGCTCACCTGCGCCGCGACGGGCCCCGTGGAGGTCCAGCCCGGCGCGCGGCGCGGCGAGCGCGGCGAGCAGATCTTCGAGAGCAGCACGAGCCTGTTCTTCAAGGAGACGCGGGTGCACCGCTTCCTGGACGAGGAGCGGAACGCGGTGGTCTATCTCGCCTGGAGCACGCGGCTCGTGGATGGCAGCCCGTACAACGCGGTGGCGGTGGTGCCGATCCGCTGATCTCCCCTCGCCCGTTGAAGAGCGTCCCTCCCCCGCTTGCGGGGGAGGGAGACGACTACCGCTCGATCAGCTCGATCTTGTAGCCGTCCGGGTCCTCGACGAAGGCGATCACCGTCGTGCCGAACTTCACCGGCCCGGCCTCGCGCGTCACCTTGCCGCCGCCGGCGCGCACCGCCTCGCAGGCCGCCTTCACATCCGGCACGCCGACCGCGAGATGGCCGAAGGCGTTGCCCAGCTCGTATTTCTCGACGCCGTAGTTGTAGGTGAGCTCGATCTCGCCCTGCCCTTCGGCATTGCCCGTGCCGTAGCCGAGGAAGGCCAGCGTGTATTTCCCGTCCGGCACGTCGCGCCGGCGCAGTTCCTTCATGCCGAGCAGCTTCGTGTAGAAGGCGACGCTGCGGTCCAGGTCGCCGACGCGGATCATCGTGTGCAGGAACTTGCCGCTCATCGTGCATTCTCCTTCGAAATGAAATCTCTCGGCCGGATCGCGACGAGGAACAGCCCCGCCGCCTCGGCCGCCGCCACCGTCTCATCCCGGTCCACCACCAGCGTCCCGGCATTGCCCGACTTCGCCTCGATGGCGATGCCGGTGAGGCCCGCCGCCGCCGCGTGCTTGACCGTGTCGGGCCCGATCACCGGCAGGTCCGCGCGGATGTCCTGGCGCGGCTTGACGAGCTTCACCAGCACGCCGCCCGGTCCCTCCCGCTTCAGGCCGCCGGCGCGCGCGATCATCGCATCCGTGCCCTCGATCGCCTCGAGCCCCAGCACCAGCCCCTGCTGCACCACGCAGCCCTGCCCGGCATCGGCGGCCCCCAGCGCCCAGGTCACCGCGATGCCGCGCGCGATGTCGGCGCGCTCGATCGCGTTGGGCGGACGGCCGGCGAGCTGGCCTTCCTCCACCATCAGACCATGCAGCACGTCCTGTGCGGCCAAGGGTCGAAACCCTTCATCGCGGATCAGCCGCAGGATGGCGGTGAGCAGGCTGTCATCGCCGCCGAACATCGCGCGCGCGCCGAGCTTCGCGAGCATCCGCGCGCCCTCGGCATCCATGCGAAGCGACATCAGCGACGGCCGCTGCACCTTGCCCGCCAGCACGAGATCGGTGATGCCGCGGCCGCGCAGCGCCTCCTTCATGCGGCCGACCTGGCCGAGCGGGATCACCTCGTGCGGGAAGGCCGCGTAATCCTGCGGCTTCGCCCAGCCGTCGAGCAGCAGGCAATGCACGCCGCGCCCGGTCTTCACCGCGGCGTCGGCGACACGCAGCGGCATCAGCCCGCCGCCGGCGACGAGGCCCAAGGGGCCAGCGGAAGGCGAGCTCACGCGCCCTCCCCTTCCTCCTCGCGCTCGCGGCGATGCGGCACCAGGCGGTTGCGGCCCTTGCCGCGCGCGAAGATGTCCCGCGCGAACCTCAGCATCTCCTGGATGTACGGATTGTCGGCATGGCGCGCGCCGACCGCCTGGAGGTTCGCCTCGGGCCCCTCGCCGGCGTAGAGCTCGATCAGCGCGTTCTTCACCGCCATCACCTCGGCGCCGCTCAGCCCGAGCCGGCGCCGCATGCCGATCGCGTTCAGCCCGTAGGCGGTGGCGCGATGGCCCTTCACGCGGCTGAAGGGCAGCACGTTGCGCTCCACCCCCGCCATGCCCGCCACGAGCGACATCCGCCCGATGCGCACGAATTGCTGCACCGCCGCGCCGCCCTGGATGAAGCAGAAATCGTCGATCTCGACATGGCCGGCGAGCATGACGTTGTTGACGAGGATCACCTCGTTGCCGAGCCGGCAATCATGCCCCACATGCGCCACGCACATGATCAGGCAGCGCGCGCCGATCCGCGTCCAGCCATCGCCCCCGGCGCTGCCGCGATGGATCGTCGCGTGCTCGCGCACCTGCGTGCCGGGTCCGATCTCCACGCCGGTCGGCTCGCCGCGATACTTCAGGTCCTGCGGCGCCATGCCGATGGTCGCGAAGGGATAGACCTGCACGCCCGCGCCGAGCCGGACCTTGCCGTCCAGCACGACATGCGCGTGCAGCGTGACGCCTTCGTCCAGCACCGCGCCGGCGCCGACCACGCAGCCCGGGCCGACGGTGCAGCCAGGGCCGATCTGCGCGCCTTCCGCCACATGCGCGGCGGGGGAGATGCGGGCGTCCGGGTGGATGTCCGGACGGAGCGGGTTCATGTCCAAGCGCCTACTTGTCCAGGATCATCGCGGCGTAGGTGGCTTCCGCCACGACCTTGCCATCCAC
>VFQR01000767.1_pt1 | contig 33871 bp, 13 predicted proteins | sample 3512321 | NCBI WGS metagenome assembly VFQR01 (sample SAMN10412374, study PRJNA504923) | tailings metagenome | isolation source: Relicate 3 Philex TSF1 revegetated site | place: Philippines: Tuba, Benguet | collected 2017-08-29 | reverse complement strand
CGATGCAAAATAGAAGTTGATCTTTGTTTTTATATAATTAGGGGTTAAGCTTGTCTTACCTCGTGCTTTGACAAAGTCAAAGCAAGTGCTTGCTTTGACTTTGTCAAAGCACGAGGTACCGAACCCGATTTTCGTGAATACAATTAAAACAGCATTGAGTTATAAAAAAAACTTTCGGCACAAAAAAAAAATAATCTAAAAAAAATTATATGTCTGGTGCTACTGGAGAACGACCTTTTTCTGATATTTTAACAAGCATTCGTTACTGGGTAATTCATAGTATTACAATACCGTCTCTGTTTATTGCGGGTTGGCTTTTTGTAAGTACAGGTCTTGCGTATGACGTTTTTGGAAGTCCTCGTCCAAATGAGTATTTTACTGAAGATCGTCAAGAAACTCCGTTAATTACTGATCGTTTTAATGCTTTAGACCAAGTTCAACAATTATCTCAATAATATCTCTCATTTATAAATAATCAAGTATTGTTTTTTACAAAGTATTGTCTTTAAAACAAAATAAAAAGATGTAGACTTGCTTGGTCCAACATAGTATCAATCACGACAAGGTTAGCTGTTTAACCTCTTTAAACAGTTATAGTTTATATAATTCTACACTATATATTACCGCGTCTATTTTCTAACGAAATCATAGTAATTTTTTATGAGTACAAAAAGAGCTAAAACATATCCTATTTTTACTGTTCGTTGGTTAGCTGTTCATGCATTAGCTGTTCCAACAATATTTTTTCTTGGTTCAATAACAGCGATGCAATTTATTCAACGCTAAAGCTTTTGTGGCTTATAAATATGGATGGCAAGATAGCCAAAACAAAATATAATAGCCATTTTATTTATTCATAGCAATAAAATGACTATTATTGCTTTGTTACAATTAACAACATTATTAAATAAGAATATTATTTATGACTAGGCCAAATCCAAACAAACAATCAGTTGAATTAAATCGTACTAGTCTTTACTGGGGTCTTCTTTTAATCTTTGTATTGGCAGTACTTTTCTCAAGCTATATTTTCAACTAATTTAATTAGTCAATTTAAACCTTAATCTCGGTATTACGCATTAGTACTGAAATATTTTATTTCTATTGTTCTTGTGATTTGTTCTGCTATGTTTTCTATCTCTATCTAATATGCATGTGTTTCAGTGCATTTATTGTATACATGCAGCAGCAGAACAATTAGGCCGCGTTCGCGGCGAGTCCTAAGGCTTTATGGTTTCGCAGAGCGAAACAATTCGAATTGCTTTTCGGTGGCCTTGAAAAAAACCTTTCCAAAAACACAAGATTTCTCACGTGAAAAGCTTATGAAATGCTAATTTGTATTACTATGCGTGTCTTGCATTTACTTTGTAGGTGCAATGCAGCTGTAGTATAAGAGAAATCTGTGGGAAAGTCCCATTATAGTTTTTATTTTCTTAAAATACATATGTCAAATACTGGAACAACTGGAAGAATTCCTTTATGGCTTGTGGGTACAGTTGTAGGAACTGCTGCTCTAGGTTTAGTTGGTATCTTTTTTTATGGCTCTTACGTAGGTCTAGGTTCTTCTTTATAATTTAGTTTTTATTCTTTGAGATTCAAGTCTTTTTATAATAGTTTAAATTAAGGTCAAAGTAAAAAAATTAAAGTAACGAGCGTTAACTACTTAATGCTCTTAAAAATGAGTTTAAATTGTTTTTAACGAAAGCTCATCAAAACAACCTGTCTGATGTGCCCGAGGTAGAACCTCGGGCACATCAGACAGATTTAGTAGATTTTGTTCTTTAGAGAGACTCACTCTTAGAAAGACTCTAACTTGAAATCCATATAAAAAAGCAATACAAATAATGTAGCAAAAAAAGTCGAATAGCTATTCGACTTTTTTTATAAAAGTATTACTAGTAATTTATATCCACTTTCTTTATGCATAATTCATATAAGGCAATAGATAATTGCTATAAGCCAATGTTATTTATTAAAACTATTTAAATATAAAAACCTGCTATCACATTACTGATAAAATAAAAAATTTTAATTGTTTTTGAAAAGTACAAAGCGTACAAAGCGTACCAAAATACGAATAAAATAGTTAGATATGGCTTTGGTACGCTTTGTACGATAGTTTTAAATATGTTGACTTAAAAACTTTTCTTGATTAAAATATTAATAGAATTAAACATAAAAAAAAGTAATTCGTAAACTTGAAGGTTTGAAACTAACTCGATTCTATTTTAAGTATATCTAGTAACTTAAATCGAGTTACTAAGATCTAGTTTTGTTTCAATAACTTTATCTTTTATCCTAGCATTTACTTTCCATCTACTTGACTTCTGACTCAGTAGAAACGTCGAGTCCTCGCGAATGCCTTAGATACATTAAGGCCAGTTTGTTGCATTACGTTCAACAAAAGATTGTAAACAGCAGATTGTTATGTAAAGCATAACAGTAGAGTTTTATGACCGGGTCACGGAGACGAGTGTGAATAGGAAAACGCAAGATATAGTATTTAGCTCTAGTAGCTCAGTGGTAGAGCGATCGACTGTTAATCGATTGGTCGTAGGTTCAAGTCCTACCTGGAGCGTTTTGATTATCGATTTTTTTAGATAGATAAAGCCCGTAGATTTCTATACATAAGAGGCTTGGGATGCCTTTTTCAATGGAGTTAATGTCGATAGGAAAGCATAGGTACAATATTGCCATTACCTAATAAATAGCTGACTTATCTAAACACCCAGCTAACTGGTCTAAATAGATCCAATTTTAAAAATTGGAAGTCATACTCATACTTTTATGCTTAACGATATGCTAATAAAGATATTAGGAGAAAAGCAACTTTCTTTAAAGTGCATAAAGCTTTCTTCTTTCAAAATTCTAAAAGCATTATGTCAGTATTTTTTAAAACCTTTTAAAAAAGCGATAAATTTGTTATTAGTGTTTTATCCCTAAGGGGAGTCGAACCCCTGTTGCGACCGTGAAAAGGTCGAGTCCTAGGCCTCTAGACGATAGGGACAGTTTTATTTATTGTTTAAAGGTAACTTTATAACTTATAAAGTTTCAATACTATCTTTTAGTATGGAGTTTAAATAGAAAGCCAAAAGAATACATTCTATACTGTATATAGATTCTTAATAATTGCTTTTTAACTCTCTTATGTAATATTATAAAGAGATTAAAGAATTAAGTCAACCTTTTACTTTTTAATTCTTTTAAGTTTGGTGCGATAGTATAGGTAAAAGCGAACGTATACGTCTACTAAGTTTTGTGAAAGAGATTCAAATGATTCGAATTCTTGCAAAGGAAAAGATTCTGTTTGACCTAGCTTTGACCGAAGCATCGTTTCGGTCAAAGCTAGGTCAAACATATTGTATCCGTATTCTAGTAACTATAAAAGAATAATAACAAAATAAAATTCTAGTTAATAGTAAGAATAAATTAATCTAAAGGTTTCATGTATAGAACAGGCTCTAGATCACGGTCTAAACCTTTCTCAAAACCTGCAGCAGCAGCACGAGCTCTTCCTGCATGCCATAAGTGACCTACAAAGAAGAAGAAGCCTAAACAGAAGTGCGATGTTGCTAACCAACTTCTAGGAGATACGAAGTTAACAGCATTAATTTCAGTTGCAACACCACCTACTGAGTTAAGAGAACCTAAAGGTGCATGAGTCATATATTCAGCAGCACGACGTTCTTGCCATGGTTGAATATCATTTTTTAATTTGTTTAGATCTAAACCATTAGGTCCACGTAGCGGTTCTAACCATGGTCCACGGAAATCCCAGAATCGCATAGTTTCTCCACCAAAGATAATCTCACCTGTTGGTGATCTCATCAAGTATTTACCTAAACCAGTAGGTCCTTGAGCAGAGGCTACGTTAGCACCTAATCTTTGGTCTCTTACAAGGAAAGTAAAAGCTTGTGATTGTGATGCTTCAGGTCCTGTTGGTCCATAGAACTCACTTGGATATGCTGTGTTGTTAAACCACGACATACAGCAAGAAACAAAAGCCATTAAAGATACCGCAGCGATACTATATGACAGATATGCTTCACCTGACCAAACAAAAGCACGTCGTGCCCAAGGCCATGGGCGTGTTAGGATATGCCAAACACCACCAAAAAGAAGAAGAGTACCAATCCAAATGTGTCCACCGATAATATCTTCAACGTTGTCCACACTAACAATCCATCCGTCTCCACCAAATGGTGATTTTAGAATATACCCAAAGATTACTGCTGGACTAATTGTTGGGTTTGTGATAAGACGAACGTCACCACCTCCAGGGGCCCAAGTATCATAAACACCTCCAAAATACATAGCTTTTAGTACTAAAAGCCAAGCACCAAGGCCTAAAACAATTAAATGAATACCTAAAATTGTAGTCATTTTGTTTTTATCTTTCCAAACATATCCAAAGAATGGAAAAGATTCTTCTAAAGTCTCAGGACCCGCTAAAGTGTGATAAACACCACCAAAACCTAAAACAGCTGATGAGATTAAATGTAATACTCCTGATACGAAGTAAGGGAAAGTATCAATTACTTCTCCTCCTGGACCAACACCGTATCCTAAAGTAGCAAGGTGTGGTAAAAGAATTAACCCTTGCTCATACATTGGTTTTTCTGGAACGAAGTGAGCAACCTCAAAAAGGTTCATACCCCCAGCCCAAAACACGATTAACCCAGCATGAGCTACGTGAGCTCCTAATAATTTACCAGAAAGGTTAATTAAGCGAGCATTCCCTGCCCACCAAGCAAATCCCGTTGATTCTTGATCACGAGCACCTACAAAAAAATCGCCTTTATAAAGCGTTGCCACGCGGCAGTACCTCCTCTGAGAATACAAGTTTTTCGTATTGTCCTGCAAAAGCATTGCAAAAACTTGGTTTTTGCGTCGGCTTTTACACCAAAACTCTAAATGGATCTCAAATGTTTTGAAATCTCATTTTTTAATCTCTAAATATTTGACTACTCTAATAGTAACAAGATTTAGAGATTATTTGATTTTCTTTAAATTGAAAGGAGAGAATTAAAGCTCTCGGAGTTATAATTTTCTATAAAGAGAATTTCTAGTCTATAAAAAATTATTTGTAATACGGTCAAATAAGAAATTGTCATTATTCTACTACTTACCTGTATCCGGTAAGTAGCAGAAAGAATTGGAATTTCTTTTTATAAAGCGTTACCACGTGGTAATACTTCTTCCGGAAATACTAGCTTCTCATGAGGTTGATCTTGCGCAGCCATCCAAGCTCTAATACCTTCATTTAGAAGAATGTTTTTTGTATAGAATGTTTCGAATTCTGGATCTTCAGCTGCACGAATCTCTTGAGAAACGAAATCGTAAGCTCGAAGGTTAAGAGCTAATCCTACAACTCCGATAGCTGACATCCATAGACCTGTAACAGGCACAAATAACATAAAGAAGTGTAACCAACGTTTGTTAGAAAAAGCTACACCGAAGATTTGTGACCAAAATCTGTTAGCCGTAACCATTGAATATGTTTCTTCGGCCTGTGTTGGGTTAAATGCTCTAAATGTGTTAGCACCATCACCATCTTCGAAAAGAGTATTTTCTACTGTAGCACCGTGAATTGCACAAAGTAAAGCTGCACCTAAAACACCTGCTACACCCATCATGTGGAATGGGTTTAACGTCCAGTTGTGGAATCCTTGGAAGAATAAAATGAAACGGAAGATTGCAGCTACTCCGAAGCTTGGAGCAAAGAACCAACCTGATTGACCCAGTGGGTAAATAAGGAATACAGAAACGAATACTGAAATTGGTCCTGAGAAAGCAATTGCGTTGTAAGGACGTAATCCTACTGAGCCAGCTAATTCAAACTGACGTAGCATAAAGCCAATTAAAGCAAAAGCTCCGTGAAGTGCTACGAACGTCCATAAACCACCTAACTGTAGCCATCTTGTAAAATCACCTTGAGCCTCTGGGCCCCAAAGTAATAATAAAGAATGACCCATGCTGTTTGCTGGAGTTGATACAGCAGCTGTTAAGAAGTTACAACCTTCAAGATATGACGATGCTAAACCATGCGTGTACCAAGAAGTTACGAATGTTGTTCCTGTTAGCCAACCGCCAAGAGCTAAATATGCTGTAGGGAATAATAATAATCCCGACCAACCTACGAATACGAATCTCTCACGACGTAACCAGTCATCTACCCTTTGAAACCAATCTTTCTCTTCAAAAGGTTTGCCTATTGCAATTGTCATAGTCAACTTTTATATTTTAAAGTGTTATAATACACCAAACTAATTCGTTAAGAATCTTAATGATCTTAGTTAATTTAGTTTTAGGTGTTTACAAGCTATCTTTCCTCCTATATGATCTTATCCTAATGCGTTTTTTATTTAAATGTTTTTTTAGCAATGACTAAAAAAACATTTAAGGTGAGATCTGAAACTTGATACGAGATGTAAAAAAAATCCAATAGATCTCATTACATCTGAATGTTGACTTCTATTCGTCTAGCCTAGAAATCACATAATATGGCATTTTAAATCTTATACAGTTTTCAACTGTAAATGATCGATCTTAAATCTTAAGGAGAAAATCTAATTAAGCTTGATGTTTTTTATTACATAATAAGAATAAGGTTTAGAAACTACAGTCATTAACAACGCATTCTAGCCTATTTTGATTACTCAATCTAATCAAAGAGTAAATTCTTATTATGTATCAATTTGTTGTTATTATTTTTGATTTTATATTACTTAGTTTATTTTTAAAATAAACTTTTATTTTATTGTAAACGAAATAAAAAACCTATGCAATTAATTAATTTTTTTAACTAATGTAATAAATCTCAAACTAATGTAAAAAAAGATGGTTATAACCACTAACACTTCCATTATTTACTGATCAATAAAGAAACTGTTGTAGAAACCTCTCATCATATAATGTATTATAACGATGCGTTGTATCTACGAAGTAGACACAAAATAGCTAGATTCAGTCGTCTTACCTCACGTGCGTGAGGTACCGAATGCGATAGAAGCATCGGGTAAAAACAGGGTCAAGCTATTTATACCAAAACAAAAATGGGGTAAAAAAGATTATAACAATAAAAAAAACGGGATCATGTTCCTGAAGTATAGTCACATAACAAGAATGTAGTATTTTAGTACGAGCTCAAGCGTTTGTAGCTTATCGCATTAGAGCACATATTCCCTCAGCCCCATGTCAAGGGTTCAAATATTCTCTTACTTGTACTGCAAAAGCCAAGCTTTTGCAATGATTCTCTTGACAGAATGAATTGATTCAGCTATATTATAAATTAATTTAGTAACAAATAAAAAAACACTCTATAGCCCTTGTGGTGGAATTGGTAGACACACCAGTTTTAGGAACTGGCGCTTTACCGCATGCCGGTTCAAGTCCGGCCGAGGGTAATCATTTTGGTTCCAAAAAGAGTAACACAATTAGGTGTTATATTATATTAATAATATAACACTTACTCTTTTATGAAGTGCTTCACTCTAAAAAAAATCCTTGTTATTGAAAGATATAAAAAGTTAAAGTTGTTACTACAATGCAATAGTCGTATAGACCAACTATATGTATTTAAAACACTTGACAAAAAAATTGATATGTAATATAATTAAATACATATAGATTTAAAATAAGATTTACTGGTGCCCCAGTCGAATTAGAACCACACCAATCCATCTCGAACTTGGTAGTGAAATGAATCGAGGGCAACGATACTTATAGGGTGACCTGTTGGGAAAATAGTTTGGTGCCAGTAAATATAAAAATAAAACCTTACAATAAAAAAGAAAACAAGATGTGGTAAAACACGATATGGGTTAATTGATAGAATCAATTAAATCCAAATCCATAGAGATAAAACCAATGTTCTTAAATTTATTTAACAAATAGTATTTACCATTAATTCTTTTGTTTCCTTTTATAATTTTTAATTAGCACTTCAATAGTATTGAACATAATCTTTTTTAAATCTTGTCTTATTTAAATTTATAGTACCCACTCATTGTAAAAACTTGGTTTTTGTTTCGTATTGAGACAAACCAGAATTGTATTCATAAGACTTAAAGAGGGGGGAATTTATAGTAGATATATGTTTAAGATTAATTTGTGATTTCTGGAGCACCTAAGAGTTAATAAGATTTCCAAGATGATTTAATCTTTTTAATTGATTAAAAAAATTATGATGATTTGGAGTATATAATTTATTTTTAATAACATCTTTGTATTGCGCACTGTCGCTGCAAGAGCTTCGCTTGCGCAACGGCACCCGTAAATCTAATTTGTTGTGGGATCTACTTTGTAGATGCACGCTTTTATTTCCTACAAGTGTATCAGAGGTAACACCCCTAACAAGCACTGAATCTGATGCAAAAGCATTGTATTTCCGAGATCCTATTCTTCCACTACGAAGAGAAACAGTATCTAACGATTGTCGTAAAAACGATAAATCGACCTGCTTTTGATTTAATAATTCAAGCAGTTTTATGTTATAGGCTTTTCTAATAAATTGAAATCTCATGTCATTGAGATTCACATAAAGAGATGTATGAGATATACGTAACTTTAAAAGACTGTAGACACAAAACCTATTTTTTGAATCTTGATAATGTAAAAACAGGAAGAAAAACTCTATATTTCTTGTCTCTGTAAAGGTGGAAAGTCTATTTATATATGCTTTCCCTACATGGGAATTTGAAAGATTAAATGAGTGTTTGTCCTCTATTGAAGTATGTGCAGCTACGGTAGTCTTTGTATTAACAGTGTTAAAACTACTCTTTTGTAGATGTCTATGCTTATCCTCGTAAGGGAAATCAAGTACTGAGATTGAATCGTAAGACTCGGCTATGCTGCTACTGTAAAAGCATTGCATTTTCTTCGTAAATGTATCAAGGCTTTTACACTCGTAGACCTCACTTACGTGGGAGACATTAATACCACGCATCACAATTGGATAGAACATATTGTAATAAAAAAAGTACCGAGTAGAGCTTAATGGTAGAGTTGTAATCCCTGTTGGCCCAGTTCCTCGTATTAAATTAAATAAAACAGTTTCAATACGATCACTTTTAGTATGTGCTTGTGCTGTTATAGTAGAACCATAAAAAAGTGCTGTTCGTTGAATGACTTGATATCGCCAATCACGGGCAATTCTCTCGGATACTACTTTGTTTAAAGGTAAAAAAAATAGAATGGTGGATGAACAACAAAAATTGCATTTTGCAACATGTAACATTGTAAAAAAAGAGGATGTTTGCCAAAAATGATTACACCAAATTAAATCAAAATCAATAAGTAATCTTTTTCGTAATAAATAAGAAATGAATAACAAACAAATCGAATCTTGCCCACCAGAAACAGTTAAAAATATCTTTTCTTGAGATTTGATTAAATTCTTTTCATATAAAGTTTGTGCAACACTATTTATTATTTTTAACACTTTTTTATGCATGATCTGTATGTGTTTGTAACATATGTAGTTGTTTTGCTTTGCCTTTTTTACCAAAAATATCTTTAGATGTATCACGTAGCACACCTTAATCCAATATCTTATTTTTGAATATTCGCAGTAGTTTTTATGCTCCTTATACAAAAACTTGGTTTATTTTGGTTTAGCTTAAAAACGACGTTTTTGTGATGCAACAGGTTATATATGAGAGACACCTTAATAAAAAACTAAACTTCGAAATAGCTAATAATTCTTTTGTTGTGATCACAATCCTCTCGCGCGAAATTTTGAGGTGTTAAGAACAAAAGTGAATACGAAACACTACTCACTCGTCGAAGGAAGAAGTGCCCTCTGACTAGAGACATTCTGATAGAATTCTTTTATATGGCGGGAGCAGGATTTGAACCTGCGACCTCAAGGTTATGAGCCTCGCGAGCTACCAGACTGCTCTATCCCGCGAATAGGTGTTTTATTGTTTTGTTTTATTGTTTTTTACTTCTTTTATAATATACCAAAAAGATTGAATTAATTCTATCACCGTGTTAAAATCATATATAGGGCCTATATTTTATGACAACTTTGTTGTCATAAACCGAGACTATTATCTCGGCCTCGTACATTAAAATTCTTAAACTATGTGAGGTCTTGTTTCGAACAAAGCTTTGTCACATATATTAATACAAGACTAATGGTCTTATTTTAAAAGTACAAAGCAGCAACATTAAAGAGAAGTTTAATTTGCCGAGAGATATAGGCCCTTTTTGCTTATTACTATACCTTTTACTAGTGACCATACATCTTTAGTAGAAAAATCTTTAATAGTTATAAGAGAATTACAAAAACTTGAATCGCAGCTCAACCTTGTCGTTAATACGACTTTTCTTTTATTAAAATTATTTATCGTATAAAAGAAAAAAGATTAAATAAATATATAAAATATAACAGTATAAAATATAACATTGCCTGTTTAATCTGTTACACAGTCACCCAAACAACGCATTAAACTTCAAATTTTTTATGTTTTAGAAGAATAAAACTATAATTCAATATAATAAACAAGAAACACAATTAGGCGGCACCCAGATTCGAACTGGGGAATAAAGGATTTGCAATCCTCTGCCTTACCACTTGGCTATGCCGCCATAACATGTAACCAATGACATTGTTGTACTGGTCAATTCTCTTCGTAAATCGAATGTCCTACAATAAAGCTGAATTGTTCGCGCTTTTCTATAAAAAAGCGCGAACAATTTGATTGAATAAGATTTTTTAACCATATAATTAATATTATAGCAGAAATTAGATGTTAAAATCTAGCAATTACACAAGTCTAATGACTCAATAGCTTTTTTATTTCTTTTATTTTTAAGTTGATAAAGTAAAATCTAAAATTTTAAAGTCAAGCACAAACATTGTTTTTTTATAAGTCCAAGAGTTTTGTTTTTTCGACACACTAAGATAACAAAAGTATTTTAAAATTCAAATTTTCTGCTTTCGATAACAATAGAGTCTACATACCCCAATGGTGTTACAACGGAGTTGTAAAGACCACAGTCGTTTTTTTACTCGCCGGTACCTTTTGCAATTATCATATTCCGTACTCGCGCATTATCAAACTCCTCTTACCAGTAGTGCGTATGCTCCGGAAATGCAACACGCATGTAAGGTGCGGAATATGATAACTGCAAGACATGCACCAAGTACCACAATTGGATAAAAGTACACTTTTTATATAATCCTATTAAAAATCTAACTTAGTGAGATTTCAAGCTTTGTTATTGTTATAAAAGAAAGGTTTTCCAGTTTTTTATACAATACTATTTTATTTTGATCACGGAAGCTTTATTTAGAAATACTCGAAAATGTGTTTCGGGGCACTAAAACTGAGTATGGACTCCACGATACTCTGTTTTAACACATAATACTACATCATTGTAATTAAAAAATTCTTAAATGGTACAATCCCTACAAGCCGATAATCCTTCACGTACTGTTTTTGCGTTACCCGAACTTTTAGATAGCCAACGTGACGCTTTTAATCTTTTTTTAAAAGAAGGAATAGCAAAAGAATTCTCAAAGTTATCTCCAATAAAAGTAGAAGCTAAAAATATTCTGGCAGAACTTATTTTGGATGGAAACAATTATCAGTTACTGTTACCTACTGATAATCCACGAGAATGTATTTTAAAAATGAAAACATATGATTGCAAATTGTATGTTAAAGGTCAAATTATATATAGTACGTTTGATGGTCGAGTTTTACACAAAACAAAAGCTGAATGGCTTTTAGTTGGATATTTGCCACTAATGACAAAACGAGGTCATTTTATAATTAATGGTTCTCCAAGGGTAATCGTACAACAAGTAGTTCGATGTCCTGGCATTTATTTTCAAGAGATGGCAGATAAAGATTCAAGTAAACAAAGTAGATTTTATGCAGATATCATTCCTCGAAGAGGAGTTTGGTTACGTGTTCAAATTACTAAAAAAGGTGAAATCCAGATAAAATTTAAGAAGGGAAAAAAGATTCAAGCTGAGATTTTACAAAGATGTTTACAAGTGATTGAAAGGCAAGAAAAATTGAAATCTCTTATTTTTGCCTATAAGAATCTGTCAGCAAATACCAAAATATTACGATCGACACCGAATTTTGATTATCTTTTACGCGCATCATTAGGTGTAAGTCAAAAACTAGAACAGAAACAAAACCGATATGATTCTTATGAGATCTCTCACAGTGATAATAATCAAGAACTTGGATCACAAAATAAATCAAATTGGGTAGTAACAGGTCTTTTAAATTTGCTGTTCTCGAAAGATTTAAAAAAGGCTTATGTAAAAAAACAACTATGTTTAAATGATGTATGTGTCTTAAGAAAAAGAAAACAAGCTGAATTGTGCACAGAAGATCTCTATTTTTGTTATACCTATGATAAGCTATATCGTCCAGCTGAAGACAAAGAACGAGAGCAATCAGGCATTAAAAGTGATAATTATATGCCTACTACTAAAGGAGAGCAGAATAAAGTAGATCGTTCGAATAATAAAGATAAAGTTAAAGAAACGGGCCAATTTGATTCCAGCTCTACTAAAGTAGAGCAGAATAAATTGGATCCTAAGATCCAATTTGATTCATCGTTTAAAGCACAGAAATGTTATACAAATCTGTTTTCAACGTTTAAAATCGGATCAAGATATGATTTAAGTGATTTGGGAAGGCAAAAGATAAACACCAAATTTGGAATAAATGTTTCAGAGACACAACTTACTGCTTTAGATTTACAAATCACTCGTTATTGGCTACAAAGATATAGTAAAGGCGAAAAAAGAGTTGATGACATAGATCATTCTAAAAATAGGCGTATACGTACATCAGCTTCACTTTTACAGAGTCAATTTGAAAATGGCATTGAGCGTTTAAAGAAGTTTACTTGGAATAAACTAAAAGATTTTCTTAATGCACAAGTAGCTGAAGCCGAATCATCCTATTTTGCATCAGAAAAGTTAAGTTCTAATATGATATGGTCAAAGGCCAATCTAACTGCCTATCCCTTAAGCAGATACCCTGTGCGTGTTAATTCCACACCCCAAACAAGGGTTACAACATTGTTTGATAATATATCTGTTATGCCCTTTGCCACGCAATCGGATTCACGAGGAGAGCAAATAGGAAAGAATAGTCAGAAGCTTTTTCATTCGGATTTAGGATTCGCCGATACCTTACGTACGCAAGGTAACAATGCGGGAGTTAACAAACATTCAACTCTCTCTTTAAGGCCAAACTTGTTGTTATCGGGAAAAAAAAAGCTTAGCAATATAAATCACAAAGTTAGGATTCTAACTTTTAGCAAAGCAAAAGATATCTCAAGAACACAAATCTTTCCAGATTTGACTTTTGAATTCTTTCGAAAGATTCAATTTAACTTGGAAAAAAAGGAAAATAGAAGTATAAAAAATATAGTAAGCACAAAACCAATAACGGGTGCTTTTCGAGAATTTTTTGGTTCAAATCCGTTGTCACAGTATATGGATCAAACAAATCCATTAGCAGAAATAACACATAAACGACGAATTAGTTCATTAGGGATTGGTGGAGTAAGCCGTGATTCAGCAGGCATGGCGATCCGTGGGATACATGCTACACATTACGGTAGAATTTGTCCTATTGAGACGCCTGAAGGTAAAAATGCTGGTCTTGTAAACTCTTTATCATTTTTTGCAAAAATAGATAGTAATGGGTTTCTTAAAACTCCATATTATAAAGTTTTTAAAGGGCAAGTTCAGAATGAGTTAGGACTGGCTTTTTTTTCAGCTGAACAAGAAACAGTGCATAATTTTTATATTGCACCAAGTGATTTACAAAAATCGTCTAATAATATATTACAAAATAATTTAGTAGCAGTTCGTGTTGCTGACAATCTTTTAGATCTCTTTAAAAAGATACACCCTTATGCGGTAGACTGTATAGGAATTTCGCCTATTCAAATGATTTCAGTGGCTACTTCATTAATTCCTTTTTTAGAACATAATGATGCCAATCGTGCTTTAATGGGTTCAAACATGCAGCGACAAGCAGTCCCATTAATGATTCCTGAACGACCATTAATTGGAACTGGTTTAGAATCTCTTGTTCTTGCTGAATCTGGGCATATTACACAATCAAAGATGACAGGTTTTATTTCTTATGTTAGTTGTAATGAGATTCTTATAGAAAGTTTAAAAAATACTAACAAATCAAGTCATCATTTAATAACACGGGCGCTTAATTCTAACACGACTCACGTAGTAAAGGATACATTAAATCGTAAAAGTCCATTTGGTTCAGCTCGCGTTCGATATCCCGGGAATACAGTCGCCTTCGCGACGAGATCAGGCGAAAGTAAAAAAGTATTAAATTCAGAACAACGCCTTATAAAACAAGAGATTGTTCGTTTTAAAACTCACGTTAATTCTTCACAAATAAACTCTTTACAAAATAAGCTTGTAAATAAAAATGTACAACCCTTATTTCTTAAAAAGTTACCTTTAATCTGTTTGCAAACTAAACAAAACATTAAAAGTAAATTGAATTTCTGCAAAACAACGTTTATCAGATGCAATGATATTTCAAAAATCGCGAATAATAATCCAACAGCTATTCAAAGAAATAAACAAAATGATTCTAATTTTGTGTTTTCTTTAAAATCAGGACAGAAAAAACATCAATATGAGAATAATCGAAAAGTCAATTCTTTAAAAACGAGATTAAATAGAATTGACTGGAATAAAAAAGGATTTCATAGGATTGCTTATTCTACAACTTTTCCCCAAGCAAACCTTGTGGATTTGTTTAATACACCAATAAACGACAACATTTGGAATAAAGTGGTAAGCAGAAAACCTAACCAACTTAGTAATAGAGTAAAAAACAAAGTCTGGATACAGCGTAGTCTTGCTTTATCCAAACAAAGATTTGGTCACAGAGATGTTATTTACGCAGAAAAGATGCGTAGCACTTATGGAATGCACATTATGCCTAGATACTCTCAAAAGGATCTTTTAATCAATGGAAAAGAAATAGAAATAAAAGCTCATGTTAAGCAAAAGATTCAATTGAATTGTTCAATTCTTAAAAATCCTGCAGAATTGTTTCTACGAAGTGGAGAAACCAACAATATATTATTGCGATCTTACGATCAAACAATCAACAAAGCTACTGATTCCAGTGCTACTAACGTAGCACAGAATAAATTGGCCTATTCAGGCCAATTTGATTCCAGTGTACCTATTTTTACCACACATAGTCTTTATTCAAGACACACCAATAAAACTTTTGAATATTCAGAATCTAAGTTGCATTCCTTTTCACACATTATTCAAAACTTTAACCGTTCGAACCAAGATATCTGTTTAGTGGAACGAGCATTAGTTAAAGAAGGTGATTGGGTCCAGCAAGGCGATATTTTAACTGATTGTTCTGCCAGTGATCAAGGAGAATTAGCTGTAGGTAAAAATGTTTTAATAGCATACTTACCTTGGGAAGGCTTTAATTTTGAAGATGCTATTGTGATTAGTGATCGTTTAGTCAAAGAACAGGTCTATACTTCTCTTCACATTGAAAGGTATGATTTTGACGCACAAGATTTTAAAGAAGGAAATGAATGGTTTACAAATGATTTACCAGGAATTGCAAGTAAAAATGTGAAACACTTAAATGAATTCGGCTTACCAAAAATTGGCAGTTTTGTTAAAGAAGGGGACATACTTGTGGGTAAAATAAAATATTCCAATAAAAAGGCTACAACACCCTATGAGCGATTATTGTGTGATATCTTAGGCGAAAAGAATTTTGCTGCCCGTGACGCCTCTTTGTATATTCCGAGAGGGGTTGAAGCAAGAGTTATTCATCATCAACTTATTGGGTTCTTTGAAAGAAACACAAAAGAGCAAAAATATACTGCAGCTAATACTAATCATACTCATAACACTAATGCTCCTGTTCTTACCACTAAAAATCGATTACCAAAAGTGGTCAATGTCTTTTTAGGTGAAAAACGAGCTATACAAGTTGGAGACAAAATGTCTGGAAGACATGGTAATAAAGGAGTCGTTTCGACTATTCTTCCACGACAAGATATGCCATATCTCGCCGATGGCACGCCAATAGACATAATATTAAATCCATTAGGTGTTCCTTCGAGAATGAATGTTGGGCAAGTGTTTGAATGTTTATTAGGCTTAGCTGCAACATATTTAAAACAACAGTTTAAAATAACACCCTTTGATGAGATTTATGGTATTGAGGCATCACAAAGTTTAGTCTATTTAAAGCTCTATCAAGCACGTTTACAGAGTGGTCAAAATTGGCTTTTTCAAGTGGATTTTCCTGGAAAAACTCGCCTTATTGATGGTAGATCAGGAGAAGCTTTTGATCAATGGGTTACCGTTGGTAAAGCATATATGTTAAAATTAATTCATATGGTTAATGAAAAAATACATGCTCGTTCAACTGGACCATATGCGTTAATCACTCAACAACCATTAAGAGGGCGTTCACAGAAAGGGGGGCAACGTTTAGGAGAGATGGAAGTTTGGGCGCTTCAAGGCTTTGGGGCAGCTTATACCTTACAAGAATTATTAACTAAAAAATCCGATGATAGCATTGGACGAAAAGATATAGCCGCATCTATATTACCACGACCAGTTTCTATTTTAGACACCATTCAAGGCAGCGCGAATGCGCCATCCAATAGAACACTTGGTTTTTATGAGAATGAAAGCAAGAAAAAGACATTATTACTGGGACAACCGGATATTTTTAAAGTTTTAGTTTGTGAATTACAAGCTTTATGTTTAGATGTTGGTTTATACACTTTAACCAACCAATCTTTTCAAAGAGATTTTATTACTACCCTTTAATTCCTGATTTTGAAACCAAATGGGATCATGAGCTCCCATTTATTCTATGCTACGTGAGTAGCACTGGAATGAAATTGTGGTACAATAAATTATTTTGTGTTACGTTAGTAAAACAATAATCAAATACTCCAGATTTATAAGAGGGATACATTTACAAAGTGGTTTACTCTATAAGATAATGGTTTAAATTGCATTGGATTTTAGAATCCAATGCAATTTCTGTTCAAGTAAAACCTCAACAATTTTAAAAATCTTTCTTTTTATTAAAAAAACTATATGCTTAGTAATAAAGCAAAACGTGAATTAAAGATTAACCAGCGAAGAGATCTCATTGATTCCATTGAGATTTCTATACCATCACCACAACAAATTTTAACTTGGGGAGAACGTGAGTTGCCTAATGGTAAAAAGGTGGGAGAGGTTAAAAACTCTAAAACAGTAAATTATAAGAAATTTACACCGCTTCGAGATGGTCTTTTTTGTGAACGTATCTTCGGTCCTATCAATAGTTTCATGTGTGCTTGTGGAAAAAGACAACCAGCATTTGATGTTAGTTTTTGTGATAAGTGTGAAGTCGAATACATAGATAAACAAGTGAGACGATCTAGATTAGGATATATTTCTTTAGTCTCTCCAGTGGTTCATGTGTGGTATTTGAAGGGCCGACCTAGTTATCTTTCACTTTTTTTAGGTAAACGTAAAAAACAAATGACAGCATTAGCTTATTGCAATGCATATTTAGTGGAGCAATCTCTTCCAAATTTAAACCACTCGAATCATATCTCTACTTTTAACAAGAAAGAGACTTTAGCTTATGATTCTTTGCAAAGCAAAAGGAATCCAAGTAAGACTACAACCGGTCTTTCGAACCATACTAATACCGATCAAACAGAAAATCGAAAGATATCTCAGTTTAAATCAACACGAAATCAAAGATTAAAAATTAGTGCAAATACTTTAAAAAGTTTTAGCAAAATTCGACAACTTTCCAATTGCTGTACTGCCTATAATCAAAAAGTCTTACGATCAAATCTGTTAAAAACAAATAAACGGATTAATTCTAATTCGAGCTTCCTTGATCTCGGATATTCCACGTCTGTGTCCCCGTCTTTACCGGACGCAGCTGCGCAGTCGACGCCAAACATGCGTGATGTACGATCGACCGAGTTCGCTTCGAGGTCAATGCACATGCAAAAAACTTCAGGTAATTCAGCTACTACATTAAACATAATAAAATCAAAATTCTTAGATAAGAAGGAGCTGTCATCCAATCTTAAAAGAAAATCACAAAAATCTCAGACATCATTCAAGCTTCCACTGATCTCTCAAACACGTGTTAGTAAACCATATCAAATGGGTTTATCACATCTGAATAGTAAACAACCAATTTCGATTTCTACTTTTGAAGACCTTTGGTTTATAAAAAACCAAAAAGATCCAAAAGCAAACACCTTAAAACAAGGTTGGGATGCTATAAAAAAGATAACTGATGTGCTTTCTTATGGTGAAAACAAATTAGCTACTGTTGGTGATGCTTTTTCTAAGAATCAGAGAAGTAAAGTTGTATTTTCTTATTTTTTTCATATTCTTATTGAGATCTTAAACAATGCTAAAAATAATAGTGTTCTTAAGAGTTATACGCATAGTACCCCTAGCTTGTTTGGACAAGAAGAGCGACTAGATTTTATAAATTGGTATCTACAAAGATCAACTAATTTTATATCTTTTTTTGATTTATATTTACATCCACAAGCTAAAAGTTTTTATAAGAACCAGGATTTTCAAAAGCTTCCACTATACCAAACTAAAGTACAAAAAGTTAAAAACATTAAAGATTTTGCAAAACAAACATTAAGAATAGAACAGAACGAAGAAAGCACACTTTTAAGAGGTTTTTCTTTACCTATTTCGAAAGACACTTCCTTTGTAAAAAAAGATATTGTATCGGATAGAGAATATTCTTGTAACTTGGCTTTCCCTACCTCAGCTACTTTTTTCTCTCATGCCCTAAAAAGAGTTGATTTGTTCAGTAAACCAAACTCACCGGATACTGTAACAAACGGGGGATTGCGTGAGGTACCTCACGCACCTGGTAGCGCTTTGACTTCGCAGAAGCAAAGTACCGACTTTGCATTTGCTCCGCAAAGGCATCAGGCAAGGCGATCGTATTCACGAGGAGGTCAAACTCGTATATCTTACGTGTTACCTCACCTATTTGCTCACGTTCAGGACGAGGTAAATGAAGGAAGCGAACGCAATAAAGCAAGAGTGGCAGATACGACGTCCCCAAAGGAAAACAAATTAAAAAACGAAAGGCATTCAATCGGTCAAAAATCTATTTTAAATAATTTAACTAAAAAAGAACAAAATTCTTCTTTATTTCCAGATAAAAGCAATACATCTTATTTTTTACACTCACACACTCCAGAGAAACAAATAAAACAATATAATCGAGCCCAAAGTTTACCTTTTTTACCGTCTCTTATTTGCAAATACAACGTACGTGAAGAGTTAGTGACTTTTTTTAACTCTAATCCGTTACACTCAGACATACCTATTCCAGTTTATTCACAAATTCATCGTTGGCAAGCGTTGTATGATGTGCATAAATATATGGCTGAACAATCTCTTTCTTCATCTACTGACGTTAATTATGAATCGTATTCAGGAGGAGATAAAAGGGTTGATCAAAATCAGCTTTTGTACAAAACAAAACCAGTTGTTTCAGGTGATTCACAAAGCAAAAGCAAAGCTTTTGCACCGAATCCTTTTTATTTATCACGCGCTTCTATAAATATAAATAAAAGATATACAAGAATAAAAACAACTGGTTTTTTTGACGACACACGATTTTCAAACATCTCAGGTTTTAACTCGTCTGACCGCGCTTTCTTACCTCACATCCGTGGGGTATCAGGAAATCAAAGTCGATTGGAGAAAAACAGCATTGGTCGAGTTTCTTTCAATAAACAGACAAAAAACTCATTTTATTCTGCTAAAATCTTTAAACAATCGAGAGATTCTATTAATCCAACGATTGAAAAATGGATACATTGTATAAAAAAAGCGATACCAATTAAATATTCAATAAAAACCTTAAACACTTCTTTTGAATCTGATTTATCTAATTTAATTCCTCGTCCTCCTTTGTCCTATTCAGGACGAGGTTTACAACGTTTTACTTCTGTCAAAAAGAGAAATAAAATAAAAAGGGCTTCGACTCTAGGGAAGTTAATAGATTCAGCTTGGCCGCTTGTTTTACATTTGGATACTTTTGAACAGTTTTTAGCAAATCAAAGGCCAATGACTAAAAACGAAAAAACAAAGATTTTTTCGGATTTTAATGGCACGTTGGGAAATAAAAGCTTTAATGTGTTTTGCTACGCAAAAAAACTAGATGTCAAGTTAAATGGTTTACCAAGTAATGAGAGCTACTTTGTAGATTCACCAACTCGATTAAATAAAGTATCAAAAGATTTAGAGGTACTGGCATCTACTAGCATAGATGGATATCACACAACAGAATCTTATTTTACAAATCAAAATATAAGCAGACAAGATCAATTACTAAGACAAAAAAGACTTTCTCTGTACAAGAATCAGTCTGCAAAATCAAAACTAGTTAGATTCTTAAATGTGTCTTTTCTATTTGCTAGTCAAGTTGTAAATAGAATGCCACAATTATTTCAAAGTAAAAGTAAAAGCCTAGAGACGCTGCTTTCACAAATTTTGATTAATAAAAAATCATTGGTTTTAGTTGCAAACAATTTACAATTACAAATAAAAGCAGAAATAAGTTCTGAAATAGTAACAAATATTTTAAATCTTTCACGTGCATATAATTATGTGTCGATATGCCTTCGTTTATTTTATTTGCTTTCAACCTTTGAAAAAAGATTAGTACACAATGTTTATAATTCCTTATCCTCTTTCATAGAGAACAAAGCCTTGAAAAACGTAGTTGGATCTAGATCCAACGGTTCTGATATAAAAAATAACGGTTCCTTAGGATATTACGATTCAGTTGGTACTCAAAGCATATCTACAGATCTCTTGTTTAGTCCGGTTGTTGCACGTAATAGAACAACAGAGTCTCGGGATCCAATTAAAGCCGAGAGAAATGTACTTCTTTCACTTTTTTTAATACCCCCAGGAATCAAAGCAGCTACTGCTGGTAAAGCAAATGCTATGGATAATCTCATAGCTAGAAAGGTTAATCCTAATTTCGAAAATTATTGTCAACAAAAGATTCAAAATGTTGCTAAAGACAATCCAAATTTATATACCTTTGTAGAGATTAGATCGACTAATTCAACCTTGAATCCCTTAAATGTTTCTAATATACAAGTTCAACACCCAAATACTACTTCACAAGTAGTTCTTACGAGAAATATCTTCTTTGCAACTCTAGCCATTCGTCGAAACCCATTAGATAGTGGGTCGTATTTACAAGGAGAGTTAGAAAGCAAAAAAACAAAAAGTGACTTGTTACCATTGCAAGAATTTGATGATAATTCGCAAATGATTCAAGCTCCTGCTAATGGAGCTCTAGATTCAAGCTCTATTAAAGAAGAGCAGAATATATTTGATCCTTCTAATAATAAAGATATTGTTAAAGAACGAATCCAATTTGATTCAGAGACCCTTACTCCTTTTGAAGAACAAGATGCAAACTCTGAGCAAAAAGTTACATCAGAATCATTTTCAGGAACAAGGTTTGATTCTACAAGCCTTTCAGATCCTTTAGAACTCAATAAATGGAATATATCTAATAAAAAGATTAATGGTAGTTACGTGCATGATACTAACTTTTTGAAAAATGAAAACGATAATGGGTTGAAACACAATCTTGGGGTATCATCACAGAATCTCACTCCTATCAATGTGTCACCCACACTTAATGGAGGCACCAGTAAATGGGCACTAACTGGTGGAAAACAAGCAGAAATGCTGTCGCATTTAGAATTAAGCACAATTCGTGAGATTTTAGCTTATACTGGAGGCGGGGCACTGGAAGCATATTTGAAGCGAATTGATGTTCTATCTTTTTTCAATTTCTTATCCGCAGATATTGCTACTACTCGAATAATTTATAGAAATAAATTAGCTAAAATAGGATATGGCAATCAAGTTAATCGGAAACAGAAGCGTGTATTAACACGATTAGCTCGACGTCTTTCGATTAATTCTCGTCGTTTAAAAATAGTACAACTGTTTTTAAGAAACAAACGACGACCTGAATGGATGATGATTTCTGCCTTGCCTGTTCTCCCTCCAGATTTACGTCCTATCTTACAAATGAGTGAAAGCGTGGTAGTAGCTTCTGATATCAATAACTTATATCAACGTGTTATTTACCGAAATAATCGGTTTCATAAACTTGGTTTCATTGATTTTCATTTAGTGACTGCTATTCAGCGTTTAGTACAAGATGCAGTAGATCGTTTGATTGAAAATGGGAAAGGGGCTTCAAAACCTTTTTATACCCCTGCTGGTCGACCATTAAAATCACTTTCTGACACTTTGAAGGGGAAAAAAGGAAGATTCAGATATAATCTATTAGGCAAAAGAGTTGATTTTTCTGGTCGTTCTGTTATTGTGGTTTCACCACAATTAAGAATTCAAGAATGTGGTTTGCCAAAAGAGATAGCTCTTGAATTATACCATTACTTTTTACTTCGACACATTTTATTAAAAAAAGAAGCGTCCAGCATTGTGATTGCTAAGAAACTTATTAAACAGCGAAAACCCACAATCTGGAATATGTTGAGGGCTATCATTTATCATCATCCTGTGCTTTTAAATAGGGCCCCTACTCTCCATAGATTAGGTATTCAAGCTTTTCAACCTAAATTAATAGATGGAAATGCTATATGGTTACACCCTTTAGTATGTTCTGCCTTTAATGCTGATTTTGATGGGGATCAAATGGGTGTACATCTTCCCCTTTCTACTCAAGCACGTGCTGAAGCTTGGGATTTACTGTGGTCTAGAAACAATTTGTTGTCACCAGCTACTGGTCAGCCTGTATTAGTACCTAGCCAAGATATGGTATTAGGGTTTTATTATATGACTCAATCTTTTGCTTCTCCAGGTTTAATTTCCGAACAAAAAACTCAAAAACAGATTCAATCTTTTAATGAGTCTACTACCCACTCTTCGTCTATAGATGCTGTTATTCCACATAGTGAAACAACAGAGTCTTACCACTCCCCGCGAATGGGGCTAGCTCAGACTACCTTTTTGGATGGTCGTTCTCATCGTTCACTAAGTGTGCGTCAACTGGATCCATCGAAACAATTCTTTTATGATATATTACAGCTATTATATGCCTTTCAAACAGGTAAAATTAGTCTTCATACTCCAGTTTGGTTAGCTCTTAAATCTCATGAGACTTTTGAGCACGATAAAAGCTCTTTATTGCCCTTAGAGATTCGAATTAATAGTTTTGCTAATAGCACATATATTTTCTCTGAATATAAACGAAGACGAGATGAAACAACTTCTGAGTTCGCAACATCTATTCGAACAACAGCAGGAAAAGTCTTAGTTAATGTGTTCTTGTATTAAAAGATTCCAATTGTTCGCGCATCTGCTGAGATAAATGCGCGAACAATAGAGGTCTGACAATCCTAATTATTAAGCATTGTATTTATCGTATTCATGATCATCTGATGCATCTACTGTGTACCTATCCGATGCAAAATAGATGCAGACTAAATGCAATGCTTTTGGATCAAACCAAGTAAAGGCAAGTCAAAACACATCAAAGTTGACTTTTTAATCTTATAAAATAAAAAATATGACTCGTGAGACAATTTTTTTTAATCAAGTCTTTGATAAAAAAAGACTTAAGGTCTTAATTGGCTGGGTTCTCGAGGAATTTGGTGAAAAGCAAGCATTGCGAGTAGTCGAAGAACTAAAAAAAATCGGTTTTTCTAATGCTACACAAGCAGGTCTTTCAATTGGTGTAGCTGATTTAAGTACTCCAATTCAAAAAGCTTCTTTAATGTTAAAGGCTGAGTATACGATGACGATTTGTGATGTAGATTTCAATGCTGGTCGCATAACTGCTACTGAAAGAAGCCAAAGAATTGTGGATACTTGGCATAGGGTAAGTGAGACTTTAAGAAAACAAGTGGTGGATCATTTTAGTACGTACGATCAATTAAATCCAGTTTATATTATGGCTTTATCGGGAGCACGTGGTAATTTCTCACAAGTCAGACAATTGGTGGGAATGCGTGGATTAATGGCAGATCCACAGGGCCAAATTATAAGTTTTCCTATTCGTAGCAATCTTAGAGAGGGATTAACATTAACGGAATATTTTATTTCTTGTTCGGGAGCGCGTAAAGGTTTAGTTGATACGGCCCTAAGAACTGCTGATACTGGCTATTTAACACGCCGTTTAGTAGATGTCGCTCATCATATTGTCATAAAAAAAGTTGATTGTAACACGAATAGAGGTCTTTTAGTAAGAGCTTTAAAAAGTGAGAACAAAACATTGTTATCTTTACGTGATAGATTAATAGGTCGGGTTCTTGCTCAAGATATTGAATATGTAGTAAAGACACATAACCATTTATTAGCAAACAAGAATCAAGAGATCTGTCCAACTTTAGCCTCTCAGATACAAGAAGTAAAAGATCAAGTCTTTATTCGATCTCCTCTCACTTGTGCTCTTCCACATTCAGTTTGTCAATTGTGTTATGGCTGGAGCTTATCGCAAGGTAGGTTAGTCTCTCTGGGTGAAGCTGTTGGTGTTATTGCAGCTCAATCTATAGGGGAACCAGGTACTCAATTAACTATGCGTACATTTCATACAGGAGGTGTGTTTTCCGGCGATCTTTTGCATGAAATACGAGCCCCTCATTCTGGAAGAATTGAATTTCCTAAAGCGTATCAAGGATTAATGATTCGAACTACTGATGGTCAGATTGCTTTTATAACAAAAACTCCTGGAGAGGTTATACTGCAAGAAAATAACATCTATGATCAAGCTATCACAGCTCCAATTGTTCAGCCAAGCCATAAGAATCTTGATCCAGGTAAAGCGTCGGATTCACGAGGAGTTAAAAAACAAACCTGTTTACAATTTCAAGCTTTAAGCCTGTTATTTGTACGACAATCCGAATATGTAAGGAAAAATCAACTGTTAGCTCAAATCTCTCTTTTTGGTGAAGAAGGTAATCAGCCTATTAAAACCCGACAAACTATTTTTGCTGAACTCTCTGGAAAGGTGTTTGAAACACAAGGTGCTGTTAATAATAAAAGATTTATAAAAAACATAAAAAAACTCAATCCAAGTTCAGAGACTGATATCTCTGAGTCTGAGATTGTAGAAGCACTAAAAGCGCGTGCTTACGACTCTATTCAACCAGAGAAATCTACAAAATTAGGATTTTTTAATGTTTTAGCTACGCAAATAGGGGCCACCTTTAATTCTTCTCAATTCCCTTTTCAGGAATACAATTCTATTCCTACTATTTCTCATTTGGGTGTAATAGATCAATATGAGATGTCAGAGAATAATAAGGTAGTGCCTCGCTTTTCTGAAGCCCAGCGTACAGACACAAAACGCAGTTTAAACACAGGAACACCGAATTTTGCTTTTGGTCAAGCAAAAAGCTCAGAACAAAAAAATTCACAGATAGATAAATCTGAAGATATCTCTACTTTTTCTAAATCTTTAAATCTCTCAAAAAGACCATTTGGAATCGAACCTTTAAGACTACATTTATCTGAGTCACAATCGCAACCGCTATCTCGTCGCGTTCTCACATTGCATACGCGAGGTAGCGACAAGATAAGACGCGGGCAAACCAATAGTACCTTTAAAATGAGATCACTTCAATTAAAATGTTCTTATAACCCATATACAACACAATTCTTTAGTAGCACAAAAAATAAGAATCTAGTAGCATCTTTAGTAAAAAAACGTATTCATGCGGTAAATAGATGTAAATCATTACCTGAGATAACTCCCTATCAAAAACTTACAGAATCCGTTAAAAATAAGTTACATACTGGTGATTTGTACTTAAGAACAATTGCTCAAGAAGGTGATTTAGTTGATTCCAATTATTCAGCAATACTGAATAACTGAATCTATGGATACTTGATTTGCTTTGCATTCTTACCAGTGCATTGACTTTGTAAATGCATCCGGTACTGATTGAGTCTATGAGCATAATAATAGAATCTTACGCTCGGGTCACGGAGACCATCGTTAATAGGATAAGTGTAATACTGTGTTCTTTTAATATAAATGCAATCTACGCAACGCATAAGCAAAAACTCAACCATAGAATCTTACGATTACTAGAAATGTCTACCAAATCAATAAATCAAAGAGCCATCTCAGGTGAGGTTTTTAAAGATCATTTAATAGATGTTTTTTTAACAAATTCCGAACAAATAGCATTCTCCCTAACAATTTCGAATAAAATCACAGCTTTAAGCTCCTCTGACCCCACGTACGCGGTCGCGCTCGATAGCTTACGAACGCGGGGTCAGACAAAGTCAGACGACCCCGTTCTTACCTCTCATACGCGAGGTACTGAAGAGGTCAGCAATTCAGACGATAAAACAATTAAACACGAAAAGAGTCAAAAGTTGGAGAATTCTAGTCTCGCATCAGTTGAGCGCGTTCGCGCCGAGGTTCAGATAGCAAAAAACATCAATTGTGGTGATAAGCTTGGTGAGAATTCTGGAAGGTCTGCCATTGCAAGAAGATCTGGAAAGGTTATAAGAATAAGCAAAAAACAAATAATTGTTCAAAAGACACAGGTACTTCTCTTTTATTCAGAAACCAGCGTGCATGTCAAACAAGGAGATTGGGTAAAGAGAGGCGCTCCAATTTTAACACTAACAAATAATACATTAATTACAGGTGATATTGTCCAAGGTATACCCAGAATTGAACAATTATTTGAAGCGCCAAATTCACCACCTTTAGCTTTACGAACAGGTGATTATGTTTATAACAGTTTACACTCTCAAATTATTGAGATTTTTCGAAAGAATTGGCTAAATGCACCTTTACCAATTGCAGTTAGAACAAGTCTACAAGAAATGCAACAAATTCTTATCGAAAGTATACAAAAGGTGTACCTTTCTCAAGGCGTACTTATTGCTGATAAACATATCGAAATTGTAGTAGCACAAATGACTACTAGAGCTCAAATTATTGACAGTGGAAGCACTGGTCTTTTTTTAGAAGAGGTCTTATCTGTGCGCGAGATTGAAAATGCTAATCTAGCTACTCCTGGTAAGAAGGCATTATATGCACCAACAGTTATGGGTTTAACCAAATCAGCTTTAAATTCTGATAGCTTTTTATCAGCTGCTAGTTTTCAAGAAACAAGTCGAGTGTTAAGCCGTGATGCTGTTATTGGAAAAAGTGATTTTTTACGCGGCTTAAAAGAAAAAGTTGTTGTTGGAGACTTAATTTGCGCGGGTACTGGATTAGACGTTTATTTTATTTATACTCTTTTATGTAATAAACAATTTTCCCATCTTTTAAAACATCCTAAGACTTCAATGGATCGTGTTCAGTACCCCAGGTAGTGGGGTCTCACTGCCTTAAAAAGCCAAATCATCAGCAAATTAATACTTCAATGGATCGTGTTCAGTACCCCAGGTAGTGGGGTCTCACTGCCTTAAAAAGCCAAATCATCAGCAAATTAATTATAAAGACCCAAAAAACCTCGTCTTACCTCACGCACGTGAGGTAAGACGAGGTTTATTCTCGTGTTTTTTCACTAAAATAACTGGAATAAGAACAAAGCATATAGTGGCAAATTATGTAAATTTTATTCTCCTGTTGCATGTTCTGGTAGTATTCAGAACTCTCCGATACCTGATGCATCTACTTGATCTATCCAGTATATGCAAAGTAGATGCAATGCACAAGAGATCAACACTAGTTCCCTCGGAAAATTGTAATAATTATGGCAACTCTTATTTATAAATCAGATCTTATAGATTCTTTTCAAGACGAGAGCTCAATTCGAATCAACTCTTTTAAGGTTTTTCTTACTCATTTGGCTGCTGGTCTACCCTCGTTGCAAAGACAATCGTCGAGAAGACAACCCACCTGTGATGTTTTGCACAACAATACAGTTTTGCAGCCCAACAGCACTTGCATGTCCAAAGTAGATGCGGACAAATATAAAAACAATATCTTACGATTCTACAATAAACACAAATTGGTTAATTATGGAGCTACTAATTATAAGATAATTCGGCCATTATTATATTTGTCTCGAACTGACATTACTTTAATTTGTAAGACGTTGAAAATCCCTCTGTATCCAGATAAAAGTAATCAAAGTTTAAAGTATTCTAGAAATCGAATAAGAAAACAGTTGCTTCCTATTTTAAAATTATTTTATAATCCTCAAATAGAACAAGCTTTATTTAGATTTACAGAAATCGTTTCTAAAGAACAATCATTTATAGCCTTTTTACTAAAAGCTATTCCAAAGAATTTCTTGTCAAAACGACAAATACAGGCAAAATCTTACAAAAGATACAAAATTTGACTATGCTTTCAACAATTGAAATATTCTTAACGCCCATAAGCTTTGCCCTTTTATTCCTTTTAATGCTTTTATATTGGGGACAAACAGCTTTTTTTTCATATATAAAATATAAAATAGTAACATCTCTTGTTTTTGTTTTTTCACTTTTTTGTGTTACATCTTTGTTACTTTTAAGGTGGGTTGACTCGGGACACTTACCGTTAAGCAATTTATATGAATCTCTTCTTTTTTTATCTTGGAGTTTTTTAATTATTCAAGCAGTTTTTCAAATAAGCACAATCTCAGAAACTCTCTTGTGGAGTAATATACAAATTGCTCATAAATCAAATAGAAAATCTGAAGCATCACCTTTAACTAGAGATGCAAAAGAAACTAAAGACCAAATCAATGTCATTACCCCCCTAAAAGTCCAAAATGATCGACAAGAGATCATGGATATTTTAGCGGTTATACTAACACCAATGTCTCTTCTTACGTATACTTTTGCTTACTTGAACTTACCTAAGGAGATGCAAAAAGCCACAGCGTTAGTTCCAGCTTTACAATCAAATTGGTTAATGATGCATGTTAGTGTTATGATACTTAGTTATGCAGCATTGATTTCTGGTTGTATCTTATCTATTACTTATTTGCTTTATAACTTGATAACTTCTTCCACATTGTCAAGAGTGAAAACAGCATTTCGAGAGCCAATTGTGGAAGACAGTTCAACAAAAAAATCTAAGGATCTAATACTATCAAACTCCCCTTATACTACGGACGTCAGATATAAAACGCGCCAAGAATTACCTAACTTTTCCGACACTCCAGTGGCAAGCGGATTCACTGACCTCGCAGCGAACACGGTCGATGGTGCCTCACGCATGTTTGGTCGTATTCACGACGAGGTCGACTTCATAAATCTCTCAGGTAAGAACGGGGACACAGACATCGGATATCCGAGTGCTAATCAAACAAATATGACTTCAAGATTAGCTTTATCGGAGAAGTTAGATAATTATAGTTATCGAATGATAGGTATTGGTTTTCCCTTATTAACTATTGGGATTTTATCTGGGGCTGTCTGGGCCAATTCAGCATGGGGTTCATATTGGAGTTGGGACCCAAAAGAAACATGGGCTCTTATCACATGGCTCTTCTTCGCCATTTATTTACATGCCCGAATCACACGTGGGTGGAGTGGTAAAAAAGCTGCAATAATTGCTACGATTGCCTTCTTTGTTGTTTGGTTTTGTTTTTTAGGTGTAAATTTACTAGGCACAGGATTACATAGCTATGGATGGTTTACCAAGTAGACGCATGGCAAATAAAAAAAAGAACTATTTCCCTTTGGATTTGTTTTGTAGGTAGAAATGCGCTCATTTGTTTTATCCATGTGATTAGTGTGTAAAATAGCATAAAAGCATTGCTACTGCTTTGTATTGCATTGCATAGCAATGCAATGCTTTTGAGCCGGCTTTTTTTCATAATCTTATGTAATTTGTAACTAAATAGACTAAGTATAGCTAGCCTACTGGTTCCTTGTTTTTTTCTCACATTAGAGTAACCTTTTTTCTAGTAACTGTAAAATAAATGTTTCAATGTAAGGCAATTTTTGCATCATCTCTCTATGTCTCTTTTTTCCCTTTGCTTACTTGTGTTTCGATCTTTTCGAAACACAAGAGAAAAACGTCGATAGGAGCAACTAATTATTAAAAATGTATCTGATAGACTTTGATTTAATCAAAGAAAATTGTTTAAATATTATATAAATAGAAAATGGGATTGTAGCTCAATGGTTAGAGCACTGCCCTGTCACGGCAGAGGTTGCGGGTTCGAGTCCCGTCAGTCTCGACTCATTACAATAATGACTCAAGACTCTATCGCTGATCGTAATAATTAAAAAAACTCAAGGTACTGCACTCGTTACCTCGTGCATTTACCTTGAAAAAGAATATGCAAAGTAGATCTATTAAGGATGGGCAACACTGTTCTTACCTAATGCCTTTACAAAGTCGATGTATTAGGTTGTTACCTTACGCACGTGAGGTAAGGCAAATGCTGAATGCAAGACATCCAAAGTAAATAGAAACCTGTGTTAAAGGTATAAATCATATTTTGACTTAATTGACTTCTTGTTTTATACTATAAAATAAAATTTGACAATAGTTCTAAAATTTTGCATTTACTAATTTTAGAATCTCATGTATTATTTCTTTAGTATAAAAAGAAAGATTTACTATTTGTATTTTTTAGTATTAAAATAAAACTTAATAATACATAATAATTTTGAATCGGGTAGATTGTATGAAACAATCGTTTCTAAATATGACTTAATAGTACACGTTTAAGAAACGGCAGCTTGTAATTTGTTGCAAAAAAAAACATAGGGATTCACTTATGTTGCTCAATTAAAGATTGAATTTTTTTGTATGAATTACAACTTGATGTAGAAAATTTAACTGAATGGTGAGAAATGGCTCCACAAACAGAAACAAGAACAGGCTCGGGCTTTAAAGCTGGTGTTAAAGATTACCGATTAACTTATTTTACGCCGGATTATCAAGTAAAAGAAACAGATATTCTGGCAGCATTCCGTATGACTCCGCAACAAGGGGTACCTCCTGAAGAGGCTGGTGCAGCGGTTGCCGCAGAATCATCAACAGGTACTTGGACGACAGTTTGGACAGATGGTCTGACAAGCTTAGATCGATACAAAGGTCGTTGTTATGATATCGAACCAGTTCGTGGAGAAGATAATCAATACATCGCATATGTAGCGTATCCTCTTGATCTTTTTGAAGAAGGATCAGTAACTAACTTATTTACTTCAATTGTAGGTAACGTTTTTGGTTTCAAAGCTCTTCGTGCTTTACGATTAGAAGATCTTCGCATCCCACCAGCGTATGTTAAAACATTCCAAGGTGCTCCGCATGGTATTCAAGTTGAGCGTGACAAACTAAACAAATATGGTCGTTCACTTTTAGGTTGTACTATTAAACCAAAACTTGGTTTATCAGCTAAAAACTACGGTCGTGCAGTTTATGAGTGTTTAAGAGGTGGTCTTGATTTTACGAAAGATGACGAAAACGTAAACTCACAACCATTTATGCGTTGGAGAGATCGTTTCCTATTTGTAGCTGAGGCTATTTATAAATCGCAAGCAGAAACAGGTGAAGTTAAAGGGCATTACTTAAATGCTACTGCTGGTAATGTTGATGAGATGTTAAAACGTGCAGCTTGTGCAAAAGATCTAGGTGTACCAATTATCATGCATGACTACTTAACTGGTGGTTTTACTGCAAACACTACGTTAGCAGAATATTGTCGTGATGAAGGTTTATTGCTACACATCCACCGTGCGATGCACGCTGTAATTGACCGTCAAAGAAATCATGGTATCCATTTCCGTGTACTAGCAAAAGCTTTACGTTTATCAGGTGGTGACCACCTACATTCTGGTACTGTAGTAGGTAAACTAGAAGGTGAACGTGAAGTAACTCTAGGTTTCGTAGACTTAATGCGCGACGATTATGTTGAAAAAGATCGTAGCCGTGGGGTTTATTTCACACAAGATTGGGTTTCACTTCCAGGTGTTATGCCGGTAGCTTCAGGTGGTATTCACGTATGGCACATGCCAGCACTTGTAGAGATCTTTGGCGATGACGCATGTCTTCAATTTGGTGGTGGTACTTTAGGACATCCATGGGGTAATGCTCCAGGTGCTGTTGCAAACCGTGTAGCACTAGAAGCTTGTACACAAGCACGTAACGAAGGTCGTGACCTTGCACGCGAAGGTGGTGATGTTATTCGTGCAGCTTGTAAATGGAGTCCAGAATTAGCTGCAGCTTGTGAGGTTTGGAAAGAGATTAAATTTGAATTTGATACAATTGACACGCTATAAGATTTACTAATTTTACCTGCTTTGTTTCTACCTAATTAAACTTGTCTGACTGGTGTGTTTACAAATCGTAGTGAATACGAGAGATACAACACGTATCTGAGGAGCTGAACATGAGCCTCATGAATAGGACCACTTTGTGTTGGTATTGCTTTTTACATCCCCATTGTTGGGACAGCACTTTGTTTTACTCACTCCCTCCTCTTTTTTGAGGGGGGGGCGTGCGTGTGCCGGATAGGTGCGTGAATCCACGCAATACAAGGCACAAAGTCAGGTAAATGTGTAATTGTAGTTAGTAATTGTTGTCTCTGTAGTTGCAAACTTAGTGTATCACTTTGCGTTTTATTTCCTTATCTGACTAACCTAACTCGTTTAAACGAGTTAGGTTAGTCAGTGTTCTCTCTCGTGCTTCAGATTAAGCAGCAATTGTTGTCCAAAAAATTGTTTGTTCTTGTTTTTACCCCAAATGTCGTGCGATAATTTATCTTGTTTTATCTCACTAAAACAAGAGTCCATATCATCTCTACCTTTAGAGAGACACAACCTGTTTCTCTTCAATGAGTATAACCTTAGGATAAGATAATATAATTACTAAAACAAAACAACCTTATCGTTATTAGTTGAACAAGAAGATGTGTTGCTGATAGTTGATAAGTCGAGTTAAAAAAATGTTATTGTTTCGAGGAATCTAATGTTGTAATAAAAACATCTTATTATAAAGAGGAATAAGACCGTAAATTTTTCACGTTATAATAATACTTAGAAACATATCGAGATAACCAATTTTATCGATGAATAGATTGGCTCAAATGGGATCATATGATCCCATTTATAGTGTTTTACTAGAGTAAAAAACAATGCACACTCAAATAAGATTCTTCAAATGCAAAAGTAAAACAAACTATTAGATTGTTTGAAAATCTCTTTTTCTTTTTTTACACAACTTCTCTTTAAAGAACATTAAAGACTATTAAGTAAATTCATAGATTACATCGCTATTTTCAGTGTAATCACTTTGAATGGGCACCACCCTAAGAAATAGTGCAAGGTGAAAGCACAAAGTAGACTTATGCCTTTGCTTTACAAGATGCAAGGAGGATAATATAGATTCTAATTGTATGGTTTACAGCCTACTAACGGACTTGAACCGTTAACCGTCGGTTTACAAAACCGATACTCTACCAATTGAGTTAAGTAGGCTTTTTTAGTTTTTTATTTTTAAAAGATATTATTATGTTACTCTAACAAAGACTTGAAATTCAATATATAACAGTTTACTTTAAAAATCACATAAAGAGTAATTAATAAGATGTAAGTAATTTCCTTAGCTTTTCTTTATGTATTGTTGTTTATCTCGAATTCATAATTTATTGTGTGTATGCTCCTGCTATATATACGACCAGGTGGGTCTAATACAACATATGAATAAAAACTTGACAAGCACGTAATAGGCACTCGTAAGCACAAAGACAGCAAAAAACGGGTTAAGCGCTTTACTTCAACTTGATTTGAAACTTTTTTTTTGTTCAGTGCCCCGTGTCTTTACGAGGTCGTCTCGCCTCACACGTGTGAGGCGAGACGACCTCGTAAAGA